>Ga0326728_10000838_pt1 | contig 115812 bp, 90 predicted proteins | sample MB3enrmetagenome_FD_207602 | JGI IMG/M metagenome (GOLD analysis project Ga0326728, IMG submission 207602) | Lab enriched peat soil microbial communities from McLean, Ithaca, NY, United States - MB31MN | ecosystem: Environmental > Terrestrial > Soil > Wetlands > Peat | place: USA: New York... | reverse complement strand
GTCTGGCACGATTGCCGCCGGCGGCTCACAACCTGTGAGCGTGACCTTTTCCCCCACTTCGGCAACTACGTATGGTGGCACGGTGACGGTCAATTCGGACGCAACGAGCGGGGGCAACACCATCGCCGCTTCTGGCACCGGCACGGTCGAAGTAGAGAACATTATTTCCCTAACTGGCAATCTTGCTTTTGGCAGCGTGACGGTGGGTTCATCGCCGCAGCGCACTTTCACAATCAACAACACTGGCGCCGCGCCACTCACGGTCAGCAGCATCAGCTATCCCAGCGCATTTAGCGGCAACTGGTCCGGCACAATTGCGGCCGGCAATTCACAGACCGTCATCGTGACGTTCTCCCCGACTTCAGCGATTAGTTATGGTGGCACCGTGACGGTTAATTCGGATGCAACCAGCGGTGCTAACACCATCGTCGCTTCTGGCACGGGCACATTGTCACCCCAATTGACTGGGATGAACGTAAGCAATGGCCAATTCTGCTTCAACTTGAACGGGCCAGTGGGAAGCAACTATGTCATTTATGAGTCCTCTGATCTGGTGCATTGGAAGCCTCTTTCAACGTACACTATTCCTTCGTGCGGCTCGTTTTCTTGCGCTGATCCCGCTGTTGCCACCTACCCACAGCGATTTTACCGGGCGGTGCTGACGAATACCGCCCCACCAATTGCTGCGCCGACAGTTTCAACTTTGCCTGCTACTTCCATTACCGCGTCTTCCGCCACACTGAACTCTTCTGTGGTTCCGAACGGCGTGACCACCACGATCTATTTTCAATACGGACCAACGACAAGCTACGGGAGCACAACGATCTCAGGAAACATAGGCACTTCCGCTGGAGATTACGGTACCGTAATCACCGGTCTTTCGGCCAATACGCCCTATCACTTCCGAATTGTGGCCTACAACAGTACGGGGACAAGTTATGGAAGCGACCTGACATTCACGACCTCGCAATGAGCTCAGTCTCCCCCTCCACGTACACGACATGAATGTTCCGTCGCTCCATTTCCCCACCCCGTCCCCAAGGCTTGCCGGCTTTGGCTTCCCCTTGAAAGACTACGCCGCCGAACCAGGCATGACTTGGCTCCCCGCTTGAGGCTCCCTTGATGAATTTCCAAATCCGCCGCTCCACTCCGCTTTTTGTTCTGTCCGCTCCGCGACCCTTTCCCCTGCGCGGGCGGCCAGCCCGAACATTCCGTTTCACTCAGGGCTTTGGAAGTCCACAACTAATGACCAGCACACCGCAAAAATCCTCATTTACCCGTTGACATCCCGAGCTTACAGGCTAATCTATCCAGCGTGAGGGCCATACACGTAGTGAGAGACGGCGCCGGGAGGAGGGTGGGATTCCTCCCATTTATCATGCCTTTAGCCTTTCCCCGTCCCGGCCTCTAAGCATTATGTACTCTATCAAATTACTGTACTTTATGTCCCATCACTGCTTGAATGCCTTTTTCCTCGAGTTTTGGCCGTTTTTGCGAAGAATCAACTCAAGTGCCTATCCATGAGCAACTTGCAATCAAAACTGGATTTTTCCAGTCAAGCCCAGTCAAGCCCGGTCAAGATAAATCAAGTTATTTTTTAAACCAGCATGTCCGCCAATCCATCACTCAAATACCATACCATTTCAGTCAGGTATTCGCATTTTGCGATCCAAATCAGCCCGCAATTTGCCGGGGCACTCACCATCGCCAGTTGGCCATGGACGCATTACTACCACCAGGGCATTGACTTTATTCGGTGGGTTTCCCATTATCGAAGGTCATATATGCGTTGCCAACTTCCGCCCCATTACTCCATGAAGTTTATATTTCGTTTTTGCGCCTGCCTGCTGGCCGCGCTCGCGCCTGGGTGCGCCCACCGCGTCCCCGGCCCGCCCGATGTGCAAATGACCCTGAACGGCGAACCGGCCAAACCCGGCGACTACAGCCCCAATGAGATCAAGGACCTGGTCCTGGACAACGGCTTGCTCAAGATCACCTTTGGGCATGACGCGCGCCATGACATCAGCGCCACCTCGGTCATCAAGAACGGCCAGGAATTGGCCCACAACCTCCATGGCGTGGTGCCGCGCGACACGGATGCGGGCCGCACCTTCTATCACGACTACAACGCCAGCGGCGGCTACCTGCACGCCAGAATCGTCCGCATTGTCAAGAATACGCCGGACCTGGTCCATTTCGCGCTGATTGACACCAACTCCCTCCGGCTGGACGACCTGGAAGACCACTACGTGATGCTCAAGGGCGAAAGCGGCATTCATCCCTACGTCATCATCAAGGGCCAGTCTGGCGGGGAAATGCGGACCATGTACCGTTTCGACATGGATATATTGGACTGGGCTTATTCCGGCGAGCGCCTGGGCCGGCAGCCCAAATACGCCCTGCTCCAGTCCATCTCGGAGCGCGGCAATGCGGGCGATGAAACCTGGCGATTGCCCGACGGCTCCATTTACCAGAAATACGACTATTGCCTCTATTATTCCGAGACGCCCATGTTCGGACATCTGGGCCACGGTTTCGGCGTGTTCTTCATGCCGGTCAGCACCGAATCCTACGCCGGCGGGCCGTTGCGCCAGGAACTGGCCGTTCACCAGGACGCGCTGATCTTGAATTACATCGGCGGCGGCCATTTTAGCGGCGGGGGCACTGCCTCGGGCCGCGCCGGCCAAAAAATCCACGGCCCGTGGTTTCTTTATTTCAACACCGGCGACACCCCGGAGGCCATCATCGCCGACGCCAGGAAAACCGCCGAAGCCGAACAGAAGAAATGGCCCTATCAATGGGTCGAAGAGCCGCTTTACCCGGTCAAACGCACCACCGTCACCGGCCAGTTGAAAATCTCCCATGACCGTTCCGCCGCGCATGCCTATATCATCCTCGGCCAGCCCGCCAACAGCGGCGGCAGGGGCGGTGGCGGGCGCGGAGGGGCCGGCGGCGCCGGAGGCGGTTCGGCGGTGGATCGCGCCAGCGTCCTTTACAATCAGGCGGGCGATTATATTTTTTATGTGAAAGCCGGCGCGGACGGGAAATTCACCCTGCCCGCGGTGCGTCCCGGCACCTACACACTCTATGCCTGGCAAACCCAGGGACCGATCACCCAATCCTTCGCCCAGGACGGCATCGTGGTCAGTGGGGACACCCTCGACTTGGGCGCGGTGGCGTGGGATCCTCCCTGGCATCCCAATCTTCTCTGGCAAATCGGCCAGGCCGACCGCATGGCGGGCGAATTCAAATTCGGCGACCAGCCGCGCACCAGCCAGTGGATGTTGCAAGTCCCCGCCAACCTGACCTTCACCATAGGCAAGAGCAAGGAAGCCGCCGACTGGTATTACGCGCAGAAGACCGGCGTCTGGACTGTGAAATTCAATCTCGACAAGACTTTTTCAGGCAACGCCTACCTTACTATTGCCATCGCCGGCGGCGGCGGCAGGGTGGCGGTCTCCATCAACGACACCAGTGTCGGCAATCTCTCCTATGGCGACGACGCCAGCGTGCGCCGGGCGGCCAATCGCAGCGGCCGCTATGCCCGCAACGAGTTCACCTTCCCGGCCTCCGCCTTGAAGCCAGGCGAGAACACCCTGACCCTGAGCGCCAATGGCGCCGGCCTCATGTACGACACCATCGTTCTGGAGGCGGATTGAAGGGGGGGGTGCCATTAAGCTTATGAAAAAGATCAGACTGGCGCATCCCGGCGAAATCCTGTTTAAGGAGTTTATCGCCGCCAACCACTTAACAGTTTACCGCGTGGCGAAGGATTCCGGGGTCTCGCAGCCCACATTACAGTTGATCACTTCCGGTAAACGCTCCATCACAGCGGAGACGGCATTGCGCCTTGGCCTTTACTTCGGGATTGACGCCCAGTTTTGGCTGAACCTGCAAGGTGAATACGACCTCAGACTGGCCCGGGAGGAGAAGCTCAGGCGCATCGAAAAAGAAGTTCATCCGTTGGCCTTGAAGGCAGCGTAGGGTGGAAGGAGAGCAGGGGGAAAATATAGCCGGGTGCTCCGATCACGGCCAAGCCGTTTTTGCCTACCGTTGGCGGTTTCCGGTCGAGAATCGAGCCGGAACAGCCATTTCCATCCTCGTTTTGGGACTTTTTGGCCCACTTTCCATCAGGTGACATGGTGGCATACCGCTTGCTCAATGGACACAACGACTTTACACGACCATGATCGCCGCTGAATTGATGGAAACAGAGACAAGCCAGACCGAAGACCGGGGCATCATCCGGCTGCCCTTCGGATTGCTGGGCTTCGAGCACGTCAAACAATACGTTCTTTTGGCCAACCCGGCGGAGGAGCCCTTCATGTGGTTCCAGATGCTCGACGACGCCAAGCGGGCCTTCCTGGTCGCGCCACCCTCGCGCATCGTGTCGGATTATCAGCCTGACATCAGTGATGACGAGGTTGATTTTCTGGAGTTGGCCGATCCGGCCGACGCCTTCCTGCTCAACATCGTCACGCTGCGCGGCAACGGGCAGGCAACCGTGAATTTAAAAGGCCCGGTGGTGATCAACCGGCGCACGCTCATCGGCAAGCAGGTGATTCCAAACAACGCCTCCCAATACTCGCTCCACCATCCCCTGGCCGCCTCCTGAAGTTTCCGGGCTTAATGTTATGCTCATCCTATCTCGCAAACCGGGCGAAAGCATCGTCATTGACGGCCGGATCGTCGTGACGATTGTCCGGCTGGAGGGCGAAATGGTCAAAGTCGGCATTGAAGCGGCGCGGGAAGTGCCGGTCCATCGGCAGGAGGTTTATGATGAAATCCAACGCAACAATAAAGAGGCGTTGACGGAAAACCATCCGCAAGTTCCCCGTGTCCTGGCCAAACCATCGGCTCCCGCGAAACCGAAGCCGGCCCCCGCCGTGGCGGGCCGTTAATTCCATGCTCATCAACACCAGTCTTTCGACCGAAACGGCCGCCCGGGATTTGCGGAACAGCCGGGCCGCAGAGGCTTCTCCCGCGCCGGCCGGCGCCGCCTCCCAAACACCCGGCCCCGATTCCGCTCTGAGGCGGCTGGAGGGGCCGGCCCCTTTGGATGAGGATGGCGTTTCCGGGATCACCGATGCCGCCGGCGCCGATCAAGTCACCGAATTTTTCCGCGCGAACCTTCCTTCCCAACCCGGGCTTGCCCTGGCCGCCCAGGCGAATCTAAACCCGGAATCCGCTTACCACCTGCTGCAGTAATATGAATGCTCCCGCCGCCGCGACTCGACCGGAAAGCTCGATGGAAACCAATGGCGCCGACAGGGCGGGAGAGGTGGGGCGGTGCGAAAACATCTTTGAGGCACGCGAACGGCTGGCCGCGGCGATCCAACGTTCGCCGGACAATGGCGAGCTGCGGCTGGCCTTGGGGCAAGTGGAGATGAGCCTGGAGAACTATGAGGCGGCACGGGCGGCCTTTGCCAGCGCCGTTTTACATCTGCCCAAAGCGGCCGTGGCGCATTCCAGCCTGGCGCTGGCCTGCCAGAAGCTGGGACGATCCAACGAGGCGGCGCGGGCGGCCATCCGGGCGATCTCGCTGGATCCGAGCGACATGGGCGGGCTGAAAGCCCTGGCCAGAATCCATTTAAGCGCGGGACAGCACGAGGCGGCCCAGCAAGCATGCCGGCTGATTTTACGGCGGGACGCGCGCGACGCGGAAGGGCTGGAAATGATGGAGGAAGCGCTGGCGCAGGAGGCGAAGCTGGCTGAGAACTTGATGGACGGCAGGCCGTGGCTGGCGGCTTCGCCCGCAGCCGCTCCGCCCCGCCTTGTGCCTGCCCCCGGCGCGGCCCATTCCCCCGAACAGGCGCGGCGGGATTTGGAACGATACACGGCCGCCGGACAGGACTACTTTGCCGATGTTTTGCCCCCGCAATTGTCCGATCTGCATCTCAAGAACAGCCGCGTTCTCCCGAGCCGCGAGGCCATTCTCCCGCTCTTACCCAAAGGCCTGGTCTGTGCCGAGGTTGGCACTCAGACCGGCTGCTTCGCCAAAAAAATCCTCTCCCTGCTTCAACCCAGCCGGCTGCACATCTACGATCTTGATTTCACCCCCTTTGATCACGCCCATTTCGAGTCGGCCCTCCGGGAGGGAGTCGTGGAACTGCATCAGGGCGACTCTGCCGAGATGATGGCCGCCATGCCCGACCGGCATTTTGATTTTATCTACATTGACGGGGACCATTCTTACACAGGGGTAGTGCGCGATCTGGAGCAGGCGGCGCTGAAGATCAAAAGTGACGGATGGATCGTGTGCAACGATTACACGGTTTTTTCGCCCCTGGAGGGGATCAAGTACGGGGTGTGCCGGGCGGTGAACGAGTTTTGCCTGCGGAGCGGTTACGAGATTATTTACCTGGCTCTGCATCCCTGGGGTTACCACGATGTGGCCCTGCGCAAACGGCCGGACGGACATTTGGGCGGCGCTTTTCTTGAAGAACCGGACGAGCACACGTTCATGCCGGACATTTGGGAGTATTTGATTGGCAAATACAAGGTGGCCAGTGTGCTGGATGTAGGAGCGGGAGGGGGTTGGAGCACGAAATGGTTTGCCGACCACGGGCTTTTTGCCCAGGGAGTCGAAGGCTGGAAAGAAGCGTTGGAGAAAAGCCAGTGCCGCTCCCTCATCATCGAGCATGACTTTAGCCGCGGCGAGTTTGTTCCCGCGCACCCCTTCGATCTGGCTTGGTGCAGCGAGTTTGTGGAGCACATCGAGGAACGGTTCGTCCCCAATTTCATGTCCGCTTTTCGGGCCTGCAAATACGTCTGTTTGACTCACGGGGAAGTCGGGCAGATCGGTTATCATCACGTCAACTGCCAATCCACCGAATACTGGATCGCCAAAATGAAGGCAAACGGCTTCGAGCACGATCCCCAGGAAACCGAATACCTTCGATCCACCAACATCCACGACGCCCCGTGGGGGCGAAAGACCCTGACCTTTTTCGTCAACCTTGCACGCCACCAAGCATGACCACGCCCCTTGTGAGCACGCCGCAGGAACCCCGGCTATTCCCCGCCTTGCCGTCTGGAGGCGCCCCTAAGAACCCGCGCCGTTTGCGCATTTGCATCGCCAGCCCCGAATTCGTCGGGCTTACTCGAAACGGAGGGATTGGCACAGCCTATAGCGCGATGGCCCAGGCTTTGGCGGAGGCGGGTCATTATGTGACTTGCCTTTACTTGGAGGGAAAAACGGTGGCGAGCCGCGACCTCGAGTTTTGGGCAAAGGATTTTAAGCGCCGCGGCCTGGCCCTGACTCCACTGCTCCCGGCCCAAAATCCTGGCCTGGATGCCGACACCCATGTCGTCAAGGCCTATGAGGCTTATGATTGGCTGAAGAAAAACGACCGTTTTGACGTCGTCCATTTTCCAGAGTGGCAAGGCTCCGCTTACTTCGCCCTCACCGCCAAGCGCCAGGGCCTGGCCTTTGCCCGGACCACTTTCTGTGTCGGACTGCACTGCGGCACTGTTTGGCTGAAAATGGCGGCCAGCGAGCACTTGGCCGGTCTGGCCGATTTGGAAATGGATTTCATGGAGCGCCAGTCCGTGGCCATGGCGGACGTGGTTTTCAGCCCTAGCCAGTACCTCATCAACTGGGTGGCTCATCGCGGTTGGGAACTTCCGGCCGCGTCCTATGTGCAACAGAACATCCTGCCTCATGGCGCCAGATCGCCCCGGAAGGCCGCCTCAGACCATCCGGCCGATATCACGGAACTGGTGTTTTTCGGCCGCTTGGAAACGCGCAAGGGAGTTGCGCTTTTTTGCGATGCCCTTGATCGCTTGCCCGATCCTGTCGCAAAGAAAATCCAGGGGGTCGCTTTCCTGGGCAAAGAAGCGGGCGTGGATGCCGTGCCCGCCCGCAACTATATTGAAAAGCGCGCCAAACGATGGTCGTGGAAAACGGAGATCATTTCCGATCGGGACCAACCCGAGGCAATGGAGTTCATCAGCCGCAAAGGGCGGCTGGCCGTAATTCCATCCCTGGTGGACAATTCTCCCTACACCATTTATGAATGCCTTGGCCTTGGAATCTCCTTTGTCGCCAGCCGGGTCGGCGGCATCCCCGAACTGATCGCTCCCGAGGACGCGGCCAGAGTCTGCTTCGATCCCAAGCCGGACGCGCTGGCTGCCCAACTCTCCGCCGCCCTGACGCAAGGCTTCCTTCCCGCCCGCCCCGCCGCGGATCCGCGCGCCAATGAACAGTCCTGGATTGCTTGGCACGAATCCCTGATCCCTGGGCGGGACGATCAATCGAAGGTGAGGCCGGCGAATCCGCCCAATTTGCCCAAGGTCAGCGTTTGCCTCACCACCTTCAATCGGCCCGGCACCCTGCGCCAGGCGGTGGCCTCGCTTCAGGCGGTGGATTATCCGAACTTTGAAGTCGTGCTGGTGGACGACGGCAGCACCCAACCGGCGGCCTTACAGGCCTTGCAGGAACTGGAGCTTGCTTTTCCTCAGCGCGGCTGGAAAGTGGTGCGCCAGCAAAACCGCTATTTGGGTGCCGCCCGCAACAACGCCGTCCGAAACTCCACCGGCGAGTTCCTGTTGTTCATGGATGACGACAACATAGCCGAACCGGCAGAACTCTCCACCCTCGTCAAGGCGGCCCTGCATTCCAAAGCCGACATCGTCACCTGCGGCATGAATTGTTTTAGCGGCTCCGACGCGCCCAACCTCCTTGCTCCACCCAAAGGCCGATGGCTTCCCCTCGGAGGCGCCGCCGCCGTGGGGGCGCTCCGCAATTGTTTTGGCGATGCCAATGCCATGGTGCGGCGTTCTTGTTTTGAGCGGCTGGGCGGTTTCACCGAAATCTATGGCGTGGGCCACGAGGATTGGGAATTCTTCGCCAAAGCGGTCCTGCACGGGTTCAAACTCACGGTCGTTCCCGAGTTTCTTTTTTGGTATCGCATCAGTGAGAACAGTATGTTGCGCACCAACAACCTTTATCAAAACCGGCGGCGCAACATCCAGCCTTACCTGGACGCCGTGCCCGAAGCGTTGCGCGACTTGGTGCTCGTGGCCCAAGGCCAGCAACTGCGCCTGGAACAAATCGCCGCGCAGGGCACCTTTGATTCCCCGGAGACACGCTGGATGGTGGCCTGGCGGTCCAAGCTGGAAGCGGCCAAGATTTTCGCCGGGCAGAAACAGACTGAAACGGCCGTTCGGCTTTTGATGGAAGCGGTCAAGTCCGCGGAAACCTCCCGGCATGCGCTGATCATCCTGGAGGCCTTGCTCTCCGTCGGGGCGGAGATGCGCGCCTTGGACCGCGCCCGCGCCGCCACCCTGTTGAAACTCGGCCTCCATCTGGCCAAGGCCATCCGCCACGTCGCGATGGAACAAACCGCCTCCGCCCTCCTCAACTCGCTGTCAGCCGCCCCATCGCCCGCTCCCCCCCCTGCTGCCTCCAAGCGCGCGCCCTCCAAGCCGCTGCCGCCATTAGTCTCCATCATTATTCCGGCCTTCAATCATCAGGATCTTACCCGCCAATGTTTGGCGTCGCTCCAAGCCTGCACCCCGGCGCCGCCCTGCGAAATCATCGTTGTGGACAACGGTTCGACGGACGGAACCATCCAATTCCTCAAAGGCGAAGAACAAGCCGGGCGGTTGCGCGCGATTCTGAACCCGGAGAACGCCGGCTTTGCCAGGGCTTGTAACCAGGGGGCCAGGGCCGCGCGGGCGGATCTGCTGCTTTTCCTCAATAACGACACCCAAGTCACCTCCGGTTGGCTTGGCGCCCTGACCAAGGCGCTGCGCCGCCCCCAAACGGGCATCGCCGGGGCCAAACTGCTCTACGCCGACGGCCGCATCCAGCACGCCGGCATTGGTTTCGTCGGAGAGGTGCCGGACCACCCCCATCGTCACGCGCCCGCCGACGCCCCGGAAGTAAATCAATTCCGCGAACTCGACATGGTCACCGGCGCCTGCCTGATGATCCGGCGCGATCTCTTTTTGCAATTGGCCGGTTTCGACGAGTCCTACCGCAATGGCGTGGAAGACATTGACCTCTGCCTGCGCGTCCGCGCCGCAGGCTGGAAGGTTGTCTATCAACCCGCGGCGGTGGTGATTCATCTCGAAGGCCAGAGCGCGGGGCGTTTCAACCATGTCGCCGACAATCTCAAGATCTTCTTTGACCGGTGGGGAAAATCGTTTGACAGTCAAAAGCAATTTATCGCGCCGAAACCGGCCAAGACCATCGCCGCGCGATCCAGCCTGCTGCTTGCCTCCGACAAATGGAACACCGCCAAACCACTCAGCGTCGCTTGGGAAGGCTCGTTCCTGGATTTCGGCAGCTTGTCCCATGTCAACCGGCAATTGAGCCGGAGCCTCGCCGCCCAGCCCGGCACCGTTCTTTGCCGGGTGGGAGATCGCATCCTGCGCGCTCCCGCCTCAGCTTCTGTGGAATTGCAGGCGTTGGCGCCCACGCTGAACGCGGCGTCCGGCAAAGAAACCCAAGTCACAATCCGCCATCAATGGCCGCCGGATTGGAGCCGGCCGAAGCACGGGGCCTTGGTCGTCATTCAACCCTGGGAATATGGAGCGCTGCCCACGGACTGGGTCAAAGCGGCGGCAAACGTGGATGAATTTTGGGTGCCTTCGCATCATGTGCGGCAAGTTTATATTGATTCGGGAGTCGCAGCCGGGAAAGTTTTCGTCGTACCCAACGGCGTGGATGCGGAAGAATTTCATCCGCAGGCCGCCCCCATGTCGCTGGCCACGCAAAAGAAGTTTCGCTTTCTCTTTGTCGGCGGGACAATTCACCGCAAAGGCCCCGACCTGCTCCTGGCCGCTTATCTCAAAAACTTCACCGCGTCGGACGATGTTTGCCTGGTGATTAAGGATTTCGGCGGCCAGAGCGTGTATGCGGGCCAGACTTTTGAAAATCAAATCAAAGCCGCGCAGTCCCAGCCCGGCGCCCCCGAGATTCTGTATCTCAACCAGGAATTATCTGCGGACGCCTTGCCGGGGCTTTACGCGGCCTGCCATTGTCTGGTGCATCCTTATCGCGGGGAGGGCTTCGGACTGCCTGTTTTGGAAGCGATGGCCTGCGGCCTGCCCGTGATTGTGACGGGCGGCGGAGCGACGGACGATTTTGCCGGGGAGGAGCAGGCTTATCGCATCGCCGCGCGCCGCCAGCGCATCGGCGCGGAAATCAGCGGTCTGAAACTCGTGCGCAACGGGTGGTTGCTGGAGCCGGATCTCCCCGCCTTGGGCGCGCGGATGAAATGGGTGGCCGGCCATCCGGATGAGGCGCGCCGCAAAGGCCGGGCGGCGGGCGAACAGGTGCGGCGGGATTGGACCTGGCAACGCGCCGCGCAAATCGCCGCGCTCCGTTTGCAGGAACTGCTGGAGCGCCCGCCGGCCGCGGCGGACGTTCCAGCCCAACGCCGCGCGGCCAAGCCTGCTATCATCGTTCTGCCAGAAACCGCCAGGATCGGGCATCTCGGCCAGGCGCGCGACTTGCTCGGGCGGAAGGAATTTCTCCAGGCGTGGCAAAGCGCGCTGGCGGCCCTGGCCCGGCGGCCCTTTCATTGCGAAGCATGGTTGTTGCTCGCTGAAATCGCCCGCGCGGCCGGCGACCTGGACCGGGCGCGGTTTTGTGCCGGCCACGCCAGGGGCCTGGCGCCGAATTGGCAGCCCGTTAAACAATTCGCTAAAGCGCTCCCCGCCAGAGCGGGACAGGCCAGAACATGGCCGGGTCTGCCGGAAACCCCGTCGCCCCGGCTGTCCGTTTGCCTGATTGTCAAGGACGAGGAGAAATTCCTCAGCTCGTGCCTGGCTTCCGTGCGCGGCCTGGCCGGCCAGATTATTGTGGTTGACACCGGTTCCACCGACCGCACCGTTGAAATCGCCAGGGAGCACGGCGCCGAGGTGCATCATTTTGCCTGGTGCGACGATTTTGCCGCCGCCCGCAACGCCGCCTTGGAACACGCCACCGGGGACTGGGTGCTGAGCCTGGACGCGGACGAGGAGTTGTCGCCCGAACACCGGCAGACGATTCTCCAGGAAATGCAAGCGGCCGGGGTGATGGGTTATCGCCTGCCGATCATCAACGAGGGGCGGGAAACAGAAGGCTGCAGCTATGTGCCGCGGCTGTTCCGCAACGCGCCGGGCCTGTTTTATGTGGGGCGGGTGCATGAGCAGGTCTTCAGCAGCATCGAAGTCCGCTGCCAGGAATGGGGCCTGAAACATATTCTGGGCCGGAGCGTCATCTTCCATCATGGCTACGTGCAGGAAGTGATGGAAGGCCGCGGCAAGATCGCCCGCAATCTGCGCCTGCTGGAACGGGCCAACGAGGAATTGCCCGGCGAGCCGAGCCTGGTGATGAACCTGGGCCTGGAACTGGCGCGTTCCGGCCAACTCGACGCCGGCCTGGAAAAATACTACCAAGCGCTCCATCTCATGGCCGCCCAGCCGCCCGGCCAGATCGTGCCGGAACTGCGCGAAACCTTGTTGACCCAGTTGACCACCCACCTGCTCGCCGCCAAAAACTATGCCGGCGTGGCGGAACTGTGGGCCATGCCCTTCGCCCGGTCGGCCGGCCTGACCGCCTCGAACCATTTCGGGCTGGGTTTGGCTTATATGGAATTGCAGCGCCCCGCCGAAGCGGCCGAACAAATGCGCCAATGCCTGGCCAAACGCGGCCAGCCCGTCCTGTCGCCGGTCAACGTGGAGATTCTGAAAGCCGGACCGCACCACTGCCTGGCGCTCTGTCTGTCCGCGCTGGGCCAGAAGGAGGCCGCCGCTCAAGCCTTCGCCGCCGCCCTGGCCGAGGAGCCGGCCTCGCTCCGGGCGGGCCTTGATTTTGCCCGGTTCCAGGCCGGGCAGGGCCGGCCGCTGGACGCGCTGAAACAACTGAACAGCCTGGCAGCCGGGAACCCCGGGGAGGCCTCCGTCTGGGAATTGGGCGGCCAGATCGCCTTGAGCCGGCCGGAATTCCTGGAATTTGCCCGGGACTGGACGGGGGAGGCGGTGAAACATTTCCCGGAGCAGGCCGGCCTCCGGGCGCAGCGCGCCGAATCTTTATTATTGACGCAAGACATGGCGGGGGCGCTGCCGCTCTGGCGGGCGGCGCCTTCGCCCGGCTCCAGCCGGCCGATGGCGGCGGTGGTTTTGTGTGAATTGTTGACAGAGGGCTGCCGCCGCCGTTTCCCGGCGGACGAGGAGGCATCGGTAAGCCGGGAACTGGTGAAATGGTATCGCCAGCTCATCGCCGCCGGGGCGCATTCCTCGGTCCGCCAATTGCACGAGCGGATGGAGCAGGCGCGCGAAGTGGCGCCGGGTTTTGTGAGGGTTTGGGAAGCGGCCACCCAACAGGCGCGCCAGGCAATGGCGGCGGCCTGAGAAGGTCCCCTATGGCCAATTTGGAGTGCGGGAGCTTGCTCCCGCACTTGGATCGGCCTTGATTTTCTGAGGGCACAGCGGCGGCAAGCCGCCGCACTCCAAAGTGCCAGTGCCGGGATGATTACAATCGCCGCGTCATTTTATAGGTGATTTCCGGAAAGGGAGCTGATAATATGGGCGCGTAAAATAACTCATGTGCTGACCGGAGAAAAACCTATGGATTCTGTCGTATATGCAATTTGTTTTTTTGTCGGCCTGATCTTCACGCTCTTCAGCGCGTTCTTCGGCCATCTGTTCGGCGGAGGCCACGATGCGCATGTGGAAATCGGAACCGGCGGCCATGCCGAGGCCGGGTTCAACGACACGGGCATGCCGGGGTTGTCGCCCTTCAGCCCGACGACGATCTGCTCGTTCATCACCGCTTTCGGGGGATTCGGGATGATCTTTTCGAGCATCGAAGCCACGCACAACGTCTGGATCAGCCTGCCCCTGTCTCTTTTAGGCGGGTTGGTCATTGCCGGGGCAGTCTTGTGGATTTTCGGCTATCTTTTTCACAAGATGCAAAGCACCAGCGAAGGGCATATCGGGCTGCTGGTTGGCCAGGATGCCACGGTCATCTCGCCCATTCCGCAACAGGGGGTGGGGGAAATCGCCTATGTGCAGGGGGGATCGCGTTACACCGCGCCCGCGCGCACCGAGTCCGGCTGCGCGGTGGGGAGCGGGCAGACCGTGAAAATCAACCGCATCACCGGCACCCAGTTTTACGTCACGCCTCTTTAAACCACGGCTTCGGCCAAAACAAAAAAAAACCTATGATTATCAATACGCTCCTGCTCGCCCAACTCACCATTCCCAGCCTCGGTTCGAAGGTGATGGCGGCGGTCGGAATTGTCGTCGTCATTTTCATCTTTGCCGCCATCTGGGCCAGCCGCTATTCCAAAGTCGGCCCGAACGAGGTGCTGATCGTCTCCGGGCGCAAACATCGCTACGCCGATCCGGACGGCACCATGCGCGACCGCGGCTTCCGCATCGTCAAGGGCGGCGGCACCTTCGTCATCCCGGTGCTGGAAAAAGTGGACCGGCTCTCCCTGGAATTGCTCACCATAGACGTGCAGACGCCCGAGGTTTATACGAGCAAAGGCGTCCCGGTCAAGGTGGACGGCGTGGCCCAGATCAAGATCAAAGGCGACGACATCTCCATCGCCACCGCCGCCGAACAGGTCCTGAGCAAATCCATTGACGAAATCAAGAATGTGGCCACGCAAACCCTGGAAGGCCACTTGCGCGCCATTCTCGGCACCATGACCGTGGAGGATATTTACCAGAACCGCGACGCCTTCGCCTCCAAAGTGCAGGAAGTCGCCGCCGGCGACATGGCCAACATGGGCCTGGGCATTGTCAGCTTCACCATCCGCGATATTCGCGACACGCAGGGTTACCTCGATGCCCTGGGCAAGCCCCGCATCGCCCAGGTCAAGCGGGACGCCGACATCGCCCAGGCCGAGGCCAGCCGCGACACCATGATCCGGTCCTCGCAAGCGACCCAGGCCGGACAGGAAGCCAAGTTCGTCGCCGACACCAAGATTGCCGAGGCGCAACGCGATTATCAAAGCAACGTGGCCGTCTATCAGGCCGCAGTCAATCAGAAGAAAGCCGAGGCCGACCTGGCCTACGATTTGCAGAAATTCAAGACCAACCAGTTGGTCAAGGCCGAGGAAGTCCAGGTCAGCATCGTGGAGAAGCAGAAGCAAATCGAACTGCAACAGCAGGAAATCCAGCGCCGCCAGCGCGAGCTGGAAGCCGGCGTGCAAAAACCCGCCGACGCCGAGCGTTACCGCGTGGAAACCCTGGCCGCCGCCACCAAGTTCCAACTCGAAACCGAGGCGGCGGGCGCTGCCTCGGCCACCAAGGCCAAGGGCTTTGCCGCCGCCGACGTGGTCAAGGCGACCGGCTTGGCCGAAGCCGATGCCAACAAAGCGCGCGGCCTGGCCGAGGCGGATGTCATCCAGGCCCAGGGCGCGGCCACCGCCGAAGCGATGCGGCTCAAGGCCGATTCCTTCAAGCAATACAACGAGGCCGCCGTCATCGAAATGATCGTGCGCATCCTGCCCGAAGTGGCCGGCAAAGTGAGCGAGCCGCTGGCCAAGACCGAGAAGATCGTCATCATCAACAGCGGCAGCGGGCCAGGCGGCGGGGCCAGCAAATTGACCGGTGACATCACCCAAATCATCAGCCAGTTGCCGCCGGTGATCGAGAGCCTGACCGGCATCAAGTTTGAAAAGTTGCTCGAGCAAGTGCCCGCGCTCAAGAACGCGATGGCCCAGGGCGCGACCGAAAACAAATAACCAGGAAAGAACATGGCCATCCATCACGTTGCATTTGGCGGGTTTGGAATCCTCTTCCTGTTATTCCTCATCCCGCTCGCTTTGTTGTCCACGGTGTTCTGGATTTGGATGCTCATTTCCGCCATTCAGAACAAAGGTCTCAACGACACGGAGAGAATTTGCTGGGTGCTGGTCATCGTCTTCCTGCACTTCATCGGCGCGTTGATCTGCCTTGTCGTTGGCCATTCCAAAAAGCCGCCGCCGCAAAAAGAAGCGGCGTAACCGGTTGCGTTTGTCATCCCTTTGCCTTAGTTTTGACTGCTGGATTTATGGCGGGTTTGGCCCCGACGCCAACGCCATGATGCTGGAAGTTTAATTTGAATTCTATCCAAACAACTGCGGAATCGGGCACTCCCGGGGAAAGATCAGGGGGAGTACTGCCGAGATGCGTCGCTACGTTGGTGAATGAACTGCCTGTGGAAGAGGTTTGGGTTTTCGGTTCCAGCGCTCGCGGCGAAGCGACAGATAATAGCGATCTCGATTTGCTGGTGGTGCTGGAGGACGGCCACGGGTTGGCGCGTCCGAATTTAGCGGCTTTCAAGTCGGCTGCAAGGGTGCGTCATCGTCCGCCATTGGACGTCGTTGCGATTACTCACAGCCAGTGGGCCTACGAGCGGGCACATCCGTTTGGCCTTTACGGGGAAATCGCGCTCAACGGCCTCAAAATCTATGCCCGCCAACCCGCGTGATCCTCAAGTCTGGCCTCAAACTCTGAGCGGACGCAAAACTGCAACCGAAAATACATAACCCCCAATTCCCATGCGTCTCTTTGATGCCATTCTCGATGCCAATCATCGCGCCATTGCCGGCGACAGCACCGCTGGCGTCCACGTCGCCGATTTCCCCGACGAACTGCCCGTGGTCGCGCTCACCTGCATTGACGCCCGCCTCAACCGCTTCTTCCCAGGCGTCCTCGGCCTGCCGGAAGACCATTTCATCTGGCTGCGCAACGCCGGCAACATCATCACCAGCCCCTTGAGCAGCACCATGCGCTCCATCGCCCTGGCTTGCGCCATCAAGGGCGGACGCGAAATCGCCATCATCGGGCACACCGACTGCAAAGTGCGCGACACCACCATCAGCCAGTTGATTGATCGTTTCAAGGCGCTGGGCATTGAACGGCATCTCCTGCCCGAAAACTTGACGGAATACTTCGGCGTCTTTGCCAGCGAGCAGCAGAACGTCATTCGCGGCGTGGACCTGGTGCGGCGCAGCCCGCTCATTGGCCCAAGAATTCCGGTGCATGGGCTGATGGTGGACACGGCCACCGGCAAGCTGGATTGGATTGTCAACGGCTACGACGCCCTGGACCGGCCGACCGTGCCCGCGCCGCCATCCCAGCAAATGCACGCCCTGGGCGCGATTGGCGCGGCGGCGGGCGAACTGGTTTCCCGCGCCAGCGCCCAATTGGATGGATTGAAGATGGCCGAGGAAAAAATCGGCGAAACGACCAGCCGGGTCAGCCAGTGGGTTTCAGAAATCAAAACCGCGACCCAGCCTCCCGCGCCCGCGCCGAAAATGCCTCCCCCGCCCCCGGTTCCGCCTCCGGTGGAGTTGCGCCGGCGCATTCCCGTTCCGCCCCGCATCGAGCCTCCCCCGAAAATTGGAAGCCCAAAGCGCGGGATTTAGTGCTATGCCCTCAAAGGACCCAAAGGACCCAAAGGACGAAAAGGACGAAAAGGACAAAAGATGCGCAACCATCTCGCCGATAGCCGCTGGCTGCCTTTTTTGGTCCTTTAGGTCCTTTAGGTCCTTTAAGTCCTTTCAGAAAGGCGGCCTCCATGCCTGAGCGATTTATCCCGCCGCACGGCGGCTACCAAAACCTCCTCTCCTACCAGAAAGCCAGGATCGTTTACGATGGCACCGTGAAATTCTGCGAGCGGTTCCTCGACAAACGCGATAGGACGCGCGATCAAATGGTCCAGGCCGCGCGCTCTGGCAAACAAAACATTCTCGAAGGCAGCCAGGCCTCTGGAACCTCCAAGGAAACGGAAATCAAATTGACCAACGTGGCCCGCGCCAGCCAGGAGGAACTGCTCGAGGATTACCGCGATTTTCTCCGCGCCCGCAAGCTGGAAGAATGGCCTAAAAATCACCGCTACACCCGGCGTCTCCGGGAGCTGAACCGGCGGCCCGGGGCCGATTACGACACCTTTCGCAAGGGAATCGAAAGTGCCGATCCGGCCATCGCCGCCAACGTCATGATCGGGCTGATCAAACTCACCTGCTACCTCCTCGACCGCCAACTGGCGCAACTGGAAACGGCCTTTGTCAAGGAGGGCGGCCTGCGCGAGCGCATGACCCGCGCCCGCTTGGCGCAAAGGGCCCATGGCGGCCGAAGAACCATGCGATTGAAGTTTGATTGACAGGTTCCCCTGCTGCGCGAAATGGCCGTTAGTTCACATGACAAGCTTTTGCAGTTCGCGCTGGTCCACTTTGCCGGTGCCCAGCTTGGGGATTTCGCGGAGGTATTTGATTTCGCGCGGCACATACAGGTTGCTCAGTCCTTTGGCTCGGATGGCGGCGCGAAGTTCGTCCATGCTCAACCGCCGGTCGTTGGCCACCGCCACCAGGGCCTCGCCCCGCTCCGGGTCGGGACGCGCCAGGACGGCAATTTGAAAACGCAATCCATATTGGGGGAAGGCGCCGGCCAGGGCTTCTTCCGCGGCGGTCAGGCTGACCATTTCGCCGCTGACTTTGGCGAAGCGTTTGAGCCGGCCGAGGATTTGCAGGAAGCCGTCTTCGTCCACGCTGGCGATGTCGCCGGTGTCGTACCAACCGTTGGCGGCGAGGAATTCTTCATTGGCTTCCCGGTTCAAATAGCCGCGCATGATGTTGGGGCCGCGCACCCATAACCGGCCGCCCTGGGCCACGCCTTCCACCGCCTCGAATTTATAGTCCATGCCCGGCAGGAACCGCCCGGCGGTGCCGAAGCGCGGGTGGAGCGGCGTGTTGATGGTGACGGTGGGGCTGCATTCGGTCGCGCCGTAACCTTCCAAAACACGCACCCCGTACTGGCGCGCCCAGGCGTTGGCGGTCCCTTCCTGCAGTTTTTCCGCGGCCGCGACGAGCAGGCGCAGGGAGCGGAAATCAAACGGATTGGCCTTGCGGGCGTAGCCGTTGAAAAAGGTGTTGGTGCCGAAGAATATGGTGCAATCTTGATTGTAGATCAGGGTCGGAATCACCCGGTAGTGCAGCGGGGATGGATAAAGGTAAACGTAGCAGCCGTGCATCAACGGGAGGACGGTGCCGATGATGCCAAAGCTGTGAAAGAGCGGCAGGCAGTTGAAAACGCGGTCCGCGTCCGTCACATCGAACACCGCCAGCAATTGGCGCACATTGGCCACCAGGTTTGCATGGGTCAACTCCACCCCCTTGGGCGTGCCTTCCGAGCCGCTCGTGAAAAGCACCAGGGCGGTTTCCAATTGCGGATTGCGGATTGCGGATTGCGGATGGCCCTCAACGGCAGGGCGAGACTCCGTCGAGGCGTGACTTTCTATTGCGGATTGCGGATTGCGGATTGTCCCATCCATCCCATTCGTCCCATTCCTCCCATCATTCCGATCCGGCCGGACTCCGCAATTGCGGATTGCGGATGCCGGGTTGAAAGACATCCGCAGCCATGCCACCAATTGCTGCCAGTGCGAGATTCTGGCGCGAACGTCCTCCAAATAGATGAACTCGATCCCGGCCTCCTGCAACAATTGAATATTCAACCTGGCCCGCTCCAGAAACCTTTTGGAGGTGATGATCCGGGTCAGCCCGGCGAGTTGGGCGCTGGCCAGCATGGTGGAGACGCCGGTGGAAAAGTTGAGAATAGCCGGAATTTTCCCGGCCCGCCACAAGCTGAACAGGGTCACGGGCATGGCCAGGGAAGTGGGCAGCACCACGCCCACGCGCGCGGGGGTCTCGCCCGGCCATTGCCGCCGCCACTGGCCGGCCAGCGCTTCCGCCCCGGCCAGCAACTGCCGGTAAGTCAGCTTTTTATGCGTGACATCCTCCAGCGCGACCACGCCGGGAAACTGCCGCGCGGTTTGAAGGATGGCGGCGAAAACGTTCTTGGGCGCGGCGGCCAGCTCAATGTCGAATTGTTGCCGCACCATGCTGTCGTAGAGCCAGCGGGTGAGTTTTTGGCGGGCGCGCGCCGTGCTCATGCCGGTCATCTGCGGCGGCGTCAACAGGCCGCTAAAATGGGCGGTGACGCGGGCAAACCACTTCTTCCGGTTCGGATTGGGGGAGAAGGGGAGGCGGTGGGCGCCGCGCAAATAGCAGGTGACGACTTTGGCGCGGGTCTTGCAAAGCAAAAAGCCCGTGCCGTCAAACAGTTTCATCAGCGCGCCGGTGCGGGAGAGGCGGCCTTCGGGGAAGATGACCAGTTTCCCGCCGGCGCGCAAATGTTCCGCCATGCGCTTGACAGCGTAGGGCGAATCGGTGTCCACCGGGAAGGTCAGGCGGTTGAGCATGATGAAGCGATGGACGAAGCTGACGTTGGCCGCCTCGATGGAGACGACGAAGCGCCAGCCCTCCTCCAGGCAGCAGCCCAGAAAAAGCCAGTCCAGCCAGGAAACATGGTTGGGCAGGAGCAGGAGCGGCCCCGGCTTCTTCAGCGCGGCGGTGTTGAAAGCGCGATAGCCAAAAAGAACCCGCAGCATGAAGCGAAGCATCTTTCTCATGGCAGGCGTTCGGTTTTGGGCAAACGGGGAAAGGCAGGGCGGGCAGTCCTCTGCCCGCCGCGCCCGCGCGCAACACTCGCCCCGCGCACTTCCTCTCCCTCTCCTCTACACCCTTGTGGAGGAGAGGGCCGGGGAGAGGAGGTTTTCAAATGGTTCATAAGGAAGAATTGTTACACAGGTTCAGAGCCGGGACGTGCTTTGCCACGCACCTTTTGTAGGATAGCTTCGACGCCCAGCCAGCCGCTGAGCGCGCCCGCCACCGCCACGGACAACCGGGCCAGCCAGCGGTCCGGCGGCATCCGCCCCTGGCCGGGCAATGGCATTTCGGCCGCCAGCATCGCGCCATCCCCGGGGAACGGAGCCGAACTCAGGACGCGCCCGGTCCCGTCAATTATTTGCGAGACGCCCGAACTGCACACCCGGAAAATCGGCACGGCATACTCCGCCGCCCGCATGGAGGCGAGCCGCCCGTGCAAAAGATGCTGGGCCTCGCCCCAGTTCGTGATGTCCATGGTGGGAAAAATCAGGGCTTGCGCGCCCTGGCGGATCAACTCGTCGGTCACCCGGCTGTAGCCGTCATCGTAACAAACTCCCAGGCCGATCTTTCCCCAGGGCGAGTCCCATAGTTGTTGTTGACGCGCCGGCAGGCCGTCTTTCATGAACTGCACCGGAACACATTTGGCCTGGCGAAAAGCAATGGCCCCGTTGGTGTCCACCACAAACGCCGTGTCGTAATAGTCCGACGGCGGCGCCGGATCTTCGGCGCCAACCACCAGATATCTCCCGTGTGCGCGGCACCAGGCCTTGATCGTGTCCGGGACTGGCCGGTGAAAGGTGTATTCGCTGAGAACCAAAACGTCGGCGCCGGGGAATTTTGCGAGGGTGTCATCCAGGGCGGCAAGCACGGTGGCGGAATCGGGGCATTCCATTTGCACTCCCGCGACCCGCAAGGTCTTTTGCGCCCCGGCGCGGGGAGCCGGGATCATGGCCGGATAAAGCGCCGCCGCTGTCAACAACGCAACTCCCATCCGGCGCGCCCGGCCTCGCAGATGAGCCGCGCCCACCGCCGCCATCAGCAAGAACCCGATGCCATAGACTCCGTAGGCGGACAGATAATGCAACGCGGCCGAGCCGGAAAAAACATAGCCCGCATTCAGCCAGGAAAAGCGCAGGTAATAAAGTTCGCTGCGGAAAAACTCCAGGCCGGTCCAAAGAAACGGGGCGAGACAGGCCCAGGCCACCGGACCGAAGCGGAACAGGCAGGCGCGGCCCAGCATCACGAATAGGCCGAGCCAAAACGGCAGGATATACCAGAGCGCGATCGAAGCCCAGCCAAAGATCGCCCGGAAAAACAGCAGATGGGGTGTATAAATCGCAAAACCGATCCCCAAACCAAAATAGTAAGCCAGCCGGCGCGTGCGCAGCCGGGCCAGGGGGAACAGGCAGGCGAAAAAGACGGCGATCAAGAACTCGCACCCGGTGGACGCATAGGCGAGGATAAAAGAAACGACGGCGCCGGCGGCGCAGAGCAACGCCGCCCCAAGCCCAATTTCCTTGACTGGTGGTGACATGTTCATGCGCAGCCAATTTGGAGTGCGGGAGCTTGCTCCCGCTTTCCCACGGCGCGCGATTTGCCGGGAACAAAGCGGCGGCAAGCCGCCGCACTCCGAAATGTGAGCGGTTTCATGGGCGCAATTTGGGCTTGAGTCGGGCCAGGTTGGCGTCCAGGCGCGACAAGTCGGCCAGCAGTTGGCTGACGCGCGCGACGGGGAGGTCGTCCCAAACCTGTTCGGCCAGACGGTAATAGCCGGGGAGAATCCGGGCGAGCAACTGGCGCGCCGCGGCGGTCAAAACCACCCGGTAGGCGCGGCGGTCGCCGGGGGTGGCGCGGCGTTCGAGCAGGCCCCTGTCCTCCAGGCGGTCAATCAGGCCGGTGGCGTTGGAGCGGTGCATGATGAGCTGGCGGCTGATCTCGATCTGGCTCAGGCCGCCCGGTTCCTCCCGCAAGAGGTTGAGAACGTTGAACTGGCTGGGGCTGAGGTCCCAGCGGCCAAAGAAGACCCGGCTGCTGTTCCACAGGTTTTCCGCCGTGCGCAGCAACTGGAGCAGGGCCGGATAGCGCGGGCCGGGCGCGCCGGATTTCTTCTTCATGGGGATAAGTTGCCCCATTATTGTTTATATGTCAACAGTTATTGGAACCAAATTGCCCCGCCGGCTCCCTTTCAGTTTTTGGGCGCCATCTCTGATTCCTAATCCTAATCTTAATCCTAATCTTAATCTTAATCTTAATCTTAATCTCATCCATGCAAGATTAGGATTAAGATTAGGATTAAGATTAAGATTCGGAGGAAGAATCCGCCTCGTAGAAATGGGACATGACATCCCGCCCTTCCCCCTCAAGGCCGCGCCGGGACGCGAAAGAAGGTGGTGTTAGGGAGCCGGCAGCAGGATCACCCGATAAAACTGCTGCGATGCCTTGCTCATGGGTTCCGAGGCGCTCACGATATCGCCGGCGGCGGTCACAGCGGCGCCGACGTTCGTCCAGTTGGGCTTGCTCAAACTGCTGGCCGACTGAACCTGATAGGAAAGGTTGGCCATGCCGCTCCAGGTGAAGGTGATCATGCCGCCGGTTAGGGTGACCGACTGCAAAACCGGCGCGGGAATGGTTTCCACTCTCACGTCATCCAACCCAAAAGCCGCCGGGACATTATTGAAATCAAATTCCAGCGTGGTGCTGGCGGCGGTGGCAGGAACGACGAATTGCAGGTTGGTCCAGCCGAAGGCGTCCAGGTTGGTTTGAGCGTAGAGCGTCGCGCCGTTCCAGCGCGCGGCAAAGTCGTTCGGGGTGGTCTCGCCTTCGTAGGCCACGCTAGTCAACCAAAAGGATACCAGGTATTCCTGGCCAGGCCTCGTGGCCACGGCCTGGGAGAGGGAACCATCCGTGGGAAACTGCCCGAGGTACGCCCCATAAAGCCCCGAATGCACGAATTGCGCGTCGGCGACTCCGTCCAACGCGTTGGTCCCGCCCACGTCCACGTCATCGGCGGACAGGGCAAATGCAAGGTTGGTGTCGCCGGCGAAGCTCCAGTCGGTGAAGTCGCCGCTTTCAAAGCCGCCATTGCCCACGCACAAATCAAATTGCCGGTTCTGGGCCGTGCCGTCGGTCACGTCGAGAAGGGAAACATTGCCGCTGTAGCTCCCGATCAAAAAGTTGGTTGCCGCCGCATTGAGACTGACCGTGACAGTCGAGGAGCCTCCGCCAGCTTTCAGCGTGCCCGCGGTCGGGGAGACATTGAGCCAAAGGGAGGTGTTGACCAGGCTCCAATTCAATGGGGACGAACCGATATTGGCCAGGGTGTAAGTTTGGGAAGCCACGGTAAAAGGCCCGCCGCCCGGTCCGCTGGAGGTAAAACCCAAGGGCGGCGTGATGACCAAGTTCTCCGACGGCGGGGCCAACAGCGCCTGCATGAGATTGCTTCCGATCATCGTGCCCCAGCCGCTGCACAGGTCATAACCCGCCGTCGCGGGGTACTTGCTTGGACTGCTGGGCGTGAAGTTGTTTCCAGACGTGATGTCATGAAAACAGGAATGGTAATTGGTGCTTTTTCCGATGGCGTAAAGAGCGGGATTGGCAAAGCCGATGGGCGGCTGGCCCTTGGCCGCCGCCTGCTGGTTCACCAGCGCCATGAAACCCGCCCACAGCGGAGTGGCCAGGCTGGTGCCCGCTGTCGGGAGGTCGAACGAAGAGCCTAGATAATCGTTGCCCCACACCAGATCAACGTTGTTAGCCACCAAAGCGACGTCCGGCAGGTTGCGCATCGTGGTGGAGCCTTGGTTGGCGGTCATGCTGATGCCCTGCTGCCAGGACGGGATGCCGTAAGCCAGGCTCACCCCGCCGCCGGACGCCGCCTCTGGAGTATTGCCGAACAAAGGATCAATCGAGGCCGGCGTCAGCCAGACGGTTTCCTTCACCCATAAGACTTTCGGGGGGCCGGTGGTCGTCAACGTCGTTCCGCCTACCACCGTGAGATAGGGATCGTCCGCCGGTTCGTCAATCGCCCCGGGATAAGCCCCGGAGTCGCCGCTGCCTTGAAAAAAGCTTTGGCCTTGCGCGGCAAATTGCTGGAAGATTTGCACGGTCGAAGTGTTGATATCCATCTCGTAAGAGCAGCTCAGTTGATTGGCCAAGTCGTCCGTGGCCATGCGATTGAGCACGTCATTGATCTGGGCCGTCGTGCTGGCATATTGGACATAATTTGTGTCCAGCGGCGCCACATCCAGCGGCGTTGGGCCTTCATAAACCAGCACGCTGCTCAACCCCGGCGCCATCGCCATCGCCATTTCGATATCCCCGGTTACCTCCACCGCATAATCCATGTTCGCGTCATCGCCGTCAAAACCGTCAATCAAAATATCTTGCAGCGGCACATCGGGCAAGCCGGCTTCGCTTTCGTAATCGAGGATGTCTTGGAGAGCGTAACCGGACAATTCAAACAGCCCCAGCGACTGTCCGGTGCCGTCCTGCGCAACGCCGGCCGCATAAGCGGCGCGGAAGTCATAGCCGATATAGGTGCCTCCGCTGCCCGATCCGCCTCCCCCGCCCCCGCCGCCCGATCCGCCCCCGCCCAACGGACGGACCGCCGGCTGGAACGGCGCGCCCGACGGGTGTATCTGCGGACGCGGCCTCACATAATTGTCCAGACCGCTGATCGCCAGCACGGGCGTGTCCAGCTCCAGCGACGGTTCAACATCCGGCGCGAAAAAAGTGCGCTTCTCAACCGGGTGTTGAAAGACGCGCATCTGGATGTGAAAGGCCTTCTCAATATCCGCAACCGACCCGCTGACATCCAGCAAAGTGCGGTTGGGATGAGTTCCTTTGACCATCAGCCCGTGCGACTTCGCGTAATCAATCACCGCCTGGTAATCCTCCTGGCTGGGGCCAAAGGAGGCGGCGAACTGATCCGCGGTCAAATATCGGCGAAAACTGGCATTCGACGGCTGATAAAGCGCTTCCAGCAGGTTGGTGAGTTTCTCCCGGTTGCGCAACGGCAAACCGATGGCCAGATCCAGGCGCGCGCTGCTCTCCAGCCGGACCATAGACGTGAGTTGCTTGGTGATCGGCGGCACATGGCCTTTGAGAACCTGTGGCGCCGCCTGGGCTGGCAGCAAGAACCCCAGCCAGCACACGGCGATCAGCGCCGTTGCGGCGCGGAGGCCGCCTGGAAATTCGCTTGACCCTGTATTCCGGGCCACGTTCAGCGGAACGGCCGCAAAATGAAGACCGCCCAGCCGAATAAAAAACCTCTCTTGCATGGTTGCAATGTAACAGACTCTTCAAGACTTTTCAACTGATTGCCACGGCGGGTTTCAGAGCAGGTCTTTGAAATCTTCGATGGTCAATCCCGCGTCTCGCACAATAGCCGCCATCGTGTAGGCATCCACCGGGTTGTTGCGCGGCACAACCACCTTGACCGGGCCTTTCGACATGAAGATATGTTTACTTTGCCGGTCAATTTGAAAACCGGCCTTTTGCAGGGCCTTGACAGCCCGGACATGGTTGACGCCGGGAAGTTTGGGCATGACCTAACCTGTGGCCACTTCCATTTCGCGGACTTGGCAGCGCACGGCAGGCTCCCCGTAAAGCTCCAAGTAGCCTTCGATCGCATCGCGGATGTTTTCCAGGGCTTCCGCAATGGTTGCGCCCTGCGAATGGCATCCGGGCAACTCTGGACAACTGACCGACACGCCTTCCTCATGCTCCAGCAGCGTCACATGGAATTTCCTCGTCATTGCGCTAAAACATACGCCTTGCCCCTGCCTCAGTCGAGCACGATTTTCCTTTCATTGCCCAGGTTCCTCTTTTGCTTGGACACAGGGCAGGAATCTCATAATCATCTGCGGCAGTCATGACCAGCGCCCTCGAAACTTTCCTCGGCGAACTGCGCGCCAACCGCTCCTCCGGCGCGGCGACCGGGGAAACTTCCGGCTACGGCCCGCTCGCCAATCTCCTCAACGCCATCGGCCACACCCTCAAACCAAAAGTCCGCTGCATCATCCAGATGAAGAACAGCGGCGCGGGGTTGCCCGACGGCGGGCTGTTCACGGCTGACCAGCTCGAAAACACCGACGAAGAAGCTCCCCTCCGCGGCATCCCGCTGCCGTCGCGCGGCGTCATTGAAGTCAAAGCCGCCGAGGCCGAAATTGACCGGATCGCGGCCGATGAACAACTCCGCCGCCATGTAAAACGTTACGGTCTGGTGCTGGTCACCAACTTCCGCTGCTTCCTGCTCCTGAAACGCGGCGACAATGGCAATCCCGTCCCTCTGGAAGCTTTTCAACTCGCGCCGGACGAAAAGACTTTCTGGGAGATCGCCGCCCAGCCGCGCAAGGCCGCCAGCCGCCTCGGCGAACGTTTTGCCGAATATCTCAAGCGGGTTCTGGTTCACGCCGCGCCGTTGAACAACCCGAGGGATGTCGCCTTCTTTCTCGCCTCCTACGCGCGCGATGCCCGGTCGCGGGTCGAAAACGCGGGCGATTTGCCGGCGCTCGCCGCCGTCCGCGGCGCCTTGGAAGAAGCGCTCGGCATGAAGTTTGAGCCGGGGAAAGGCGAGCACTTCTTCCGCTCCACCCTGGTGCAAACCTTGTTTTACGGCGTCTTTTCCGCGTGGGTCCTTTGGCGCAAGGAAAAACCGCAGCGCAACAACAATTTCGACTGGAAATCCGCCGCCTGGACCCTGCATGTGCCCATGATCAGCGCCCTGTTCGACCAGGTGGCCACCCCGGCCAAACTCGGCCCGCTCGGCCTGGTGGAAGTTCTCGATGGGACGGCCGCCGCCCTCAACCGCGTTGGCCACGCCGCCTTTTTTGCGCGGTTTGTGGAAGACCACGCCGTTCAGTACTTCTACGAACCCTTTCTGGAAGCGTTCGACCCCGAACTCCGCCGGCAACTGGGCGTCTGGTACACCCCGCCGGAGATCGTGCAATACCAGGTCGCCCGCGTGGACACCGTGCTGCGCGAGGAACTGGACATTCCCGCCGGCCTGGCTGACCCGCGCGTCTTCGTTCTCGACCCCTGCTGCGGTACTGGCAAGTACCTCGTCGAAGTGCTGCGCAAAATTTCCCAAACGTTCCAGGAAGAAAAAGGCGAAGACGCCCTGGTCAACGCCGAACTCAAGGAGGCCGCGCAAAAACGCGTCTTCGGTTTTGAAATCATGCCCGCGCCGTTCGTGGTGGCGCATCTGCAAATGAGCCTGCTCCTGCGAGATCTCTCCGTGCCGTTGGATTATGCCAAGGGCGAACGCGCCGGAATTTTTCTGACCAATGCCCTCACCGGCTGGGATTTTACGGGCGAAAATCCCAAGCTCGCAAATTGGCCGGAATTGGGAGCCGAACACGCAGCCGCGGGAAACGTGAAGCAAAAGATACCGATTCTGGTCATCCTGGGCAATCCGCCCTACAACGCATACGCGGGCGTCAGCCCGGCGGAAGAACAGGGTCTGGTCGAGCCTTACAAAGAAGGACTCGTCAAGAACTGGGGCATCAAGAAGTTCAACCTCGACGACCTTTATGTCCGTTTCTTCCGATTGGCGGAGCGGCGCATCGTGGAGAAAACCGGCAAAGGCATCGTCTGTTTCATTTCCAACTTTTCCTACCTGGGCGACCCGTCCTTTCTCGTGATGCGCCGGCGGTTCCTGCGAGAGTTCGATTCGCTCTGGTTTGACCGCTTGAACGGCGACAGCCGCGAGACCGGCAAGCTCACGCCGGAAGGCAAGCCTGACCCGTCGGTTTTCTCCACCGAATCCAACCGTGAAGGCATCCGTGTCGGCACGGCGATAGGTATGCTTGTGCGGCGCCCGAAGCGCAGGAAGAAACCGCAGGTTTTCTTCAGACAATTCTGGGGTGTGGACAAGCGCGCGGATATTCTCGAAAGTTTGAAGGTGAAGGCATTTGCCGGGCAGTATGAAAATGTTCAACCGGCGGAAGAAAATCGGTTCACTTTCTGCCCATCGGACATTGCCGGATATTACCACAAATGGCCCGCCTTGACCGAGCTTTGCGCCAAATCGCCCAGCAACGGCTTGATGGAGAAGCGCGGTGGCGCCCTTATGGACATTGACCGCGCCGCGTTGGCAGAACGGATGCGGAATTATTACAACCCGAATGTTTCCTGGGATGAGTTGAAGGCTTTGGAAACCGGGTTGACCGAAAGTGCCGCCGGCTTTGACCCCATAAAGGCGCGTCTTAAAGTTCAGGCGGAAGGAAAATTTGAACCGTCGCGCCTTCGCCGCTACGCGCTTCGGCCTTTTGACACTCGTTGGTGCTATTACAGCGATGTCAGTCCGCTCTGGAATCGCTCGCGCCCAGCGCTCTGGGAGCAATGCTTGACAGGCAATTCCTTCTTGATGAGCCGTCCCGCTGCCGTTGCGAGCCCGGAAGGTTTTCCATTGTTCTACACGACTCTGCTTGGTGACAACGATTTCCTTCGCGGTCACGCCTATTATTTCCCGCTGCGGTTGCACATTACACCGCCAACACAGCCAAAGAAGAAGGACGGCAACGGCGAATTTGACAGCGTCCTGCATGAGGCCGCGCCCGCCTACAGGGCCGGCAGGGAAAAAATCACGGCCAACCTTTCACCCGCCGCCCGCGCCTATCTCGCCAAGCTCGGCATGAAAAATCCCGATGCGGATGCCGACACGGCGGCATTGGTCTGGATGCACGCGCTCGCCATCGGCTATTCGCCCGCCTACCTCGCCGAGAACGCCGACGGCCTCCGGCAGGATTGGCCGCGCATCCCGCTGCCGGAATCCCAGGCCGCGCTGCTGGCTTCCGCCGCGTTGGGCCGACAAGTCGCCGCGCTGCTTGACACGGAAAATGGAGTTGACGGCGTCACTGCGCGGAAGATTCGTCCCGAGTTCACGAAAATTGCAGCCCTCACCCAGTTGACCAAGGACCCGTTGGACCTTTCCCTCACCGCCGGCTGGGGCCACGCGGGACAGAACGGCGTGACCATGCCTGGCAAAGGCAAAATCCAAACCCGCGCCTGCACGCCGGAAGAACTGGCGGCAGGTAGGGCGGGCAGTCCACTGCCCGCCGCCGGCGGCAGACCGCCGCAAACTTCCGGCGATACAGTCACCGGCGGACTGCCGTCCGCCGCTACGCCCTTGCTTGGCCCCACCACGCGTGACATTTATCTTAACGACTGCGCCTGTTGGCAAAACGTCCCCGAACAAGTCTGGGACTACACCATCGGCGGTTATCAAGTCATCAAGAAGTGGTTGAGCTATCGCGAGCATGAATTGCTCGGCCGCCCGCTCTCCACGGACGAGGCCCGCGAAGTCCAGGAGATGGTCCGCCGCATTGCCGCATTGATTCTGCTCCAGCCGGAACTGGATGCCAATTACCTGCGCGTCAAGTCGAAAACGGCCGATTGGAAAATACTGCCGCCAAGGCAATCTTGCGCCGTTTGACCTCGGAGAAGAAATCCACTTACAGAGGAGTCCGCGGGATGGAATACAATGAAATAGCCGCGAAAAGGCGCAAGAAGCCCAGCGCGGCGGAGCCACAACCAAATCGAGGATGGAAAAGGCCGGAGAGCAGTCAGGGGAATGGTTGTCAGGGGAATAAACCGGAAGACGCTCTTTCCCATTCCCTTGACAATGATTCCCCTGACTTTGGATTTTTCGCGCAAAACGGTGGATTGAGAATCTTTTCGAGAATGCCTGATTTTGCCTAATTGCAGCTCAAAAGGTCCCTTGTTTATGCGACTTTTGCGCCTTTTCGCGGCTGCTCTCTTCTTCCTGGCTGTAGTCTATGCAACGGATTCCTCAGTAATCCAGCGCCACCGGAATGCGGAACAGGGTGATGCTATAGGCCGGAACAGTCACCGTCCCGCTCAGGTTCGCCTCCGGCGATTCGCGCATATCCACTTGCCGCTTTTCACCAGGCCGATTGCAGGCCAGCGGATCGGCGCCGGTGATGATCCAAGTCCGGCCCAAACCGGTCATCCGGGCCGATTTCAGATTCAACTTCAGGGAAAAGGCTTCCGCCTTGGGATTGACCACGCCCACCGTCAGGGCTTTCTTGTCGCTCGTCAGCGCCGCGCAAATGTCCACCGGCGCGGCGGGATTTTCCAGGTGAACCGGGATGACGCCAAAATGGGCGCGATAGAGCATGAGGGGGAAAGCGGTGGCATCAAACTCGGCGTGTGTTTTGCTCGTTTTGATGCAGCCGGCGTCACCGGCGGCCTGGGCGTAATTGGCCATGTAAATAATGTCAGTGTTGCGGAAATACTCGTGCAGGCCGGCGGCGACGCCCAGGGCGTCTTGGAGAAAATAGGGCACGCCCAACTCCCCGGACAGAGGCGGGCTGTAATAGTTCCATTCATCCAAGGCCACGCCGATGTCCCTGCCCTCAAGCGCGGGGATTTCCCGGCGGTATTGGCGATGGGCCTCGGCGATGCGTTTGATGCCGTCGGGCGCCTGTTGGACATGGGCGGCCACGTCGGGCAGCGCCATGTTGACGTAGAAATGTTCGCTGATCAAATTCATCTGATCGGCGCAATTGGCCAGCATGGTCTGGCTCCAGGAGCCTAGGTTGCCGCTGGCGATTGTCTGGATGGCCGGATCCGCCCGGCGCATTTTCTCCACCACCCAGTTGTGTTTGAGGACGTATTGCGAGGCGGTCATCAAGCCCAAGTCCAAAGACCCCCACATTTCATTGCCCACGCACCACCAGGCGATGCCGAACGGGCTGGCATGCCCGTTTTGGGCGCGCAGTCTGCCCATGGGCGTGTTGGTGGGGCCGTTGGCGTATTCGACTTCCGCCGCCGCCGAATAGGCGTCGCCGAAAAAAGTATTGACCGTGATCATTGGCTCGGCGTGGATCAACTCGCAAAGGCGCGCGAACTCCGCCAGACCGGCGTCGTTCGGCTCGAGGCCCGTCCAGGCCGGGTTGGCGCGGGGCGGCCTCTTGTCCCGCCCGCCCACCCCGTCGCGCCAGTCGTAACCGCTGGCAAAATTGCCGCCCGGCCAGCGAAGAATTGTGCCGCCGAGTTGCTGGAGCAATTCCAGCGCGTCCTTGCGGAAGCCTTCCACATTGTCCGCCGGCATGAGCGAAACGCACCCGATCTTGAGCGTGCCTTTGCCCGAAGCGGTGATGGCAAGCCGCCCGTTCTCGCTGTCCGCGCCCGCCGTGAAGTGGAAGAACGTCTCCGAGTATTTGGCGCCGACAGACTGGATCGTTTGCACAAACTGATTCGCCCCGCCCGCGCCCCAGGAGAGGCTGACCGTCACGGGCGCCACGTCCCCGTCCGCCGCCAGGAAAATGTATCCAGTATAAATCCTCCCCTTAAGCAATCCCAGTCCCTCCTGATAAATTCCCACCGGGCTTCCCCCGCCTGGCGCCGTGATATGCGGCGAATGCCGGCCGGCGAAGGCGTCCTTTTCCACCATCTGCACCGTCCCCGCCGGCCCGATCACTTTCCAGGGCGACGCGGCCGGCGCGGCGCCTTGGGCGGAGGTCTGGTCCAAAATCGCTCCGGGCGCGGACACGGGAAAATAGAATTTCCGGTCTTCCAGCATTTCGGCCCAGAGGCCGTCATAGATGCCCTGGTCCAGATGCTCGATATACTGTCCGTAAATATGCGGGCCGATGGGCGCGCCCGTTTGCGAAGCGTCAATCGTGATTTCGGAGGCGATGATGGCGGGTGGCTGCGCGAAGGCGTTGGTCACCCGTGCTTGAAAAGGCGAAGGACGCAACGGAATGCCGGCGGGCGGCTGCGAGCGCGCTTCGGCCGCCGCGCCCAGCGCCAAGCCGAGCAGCGCCATTTTGAAAAATAGGCTGTGGCGGACTCCTGCAACTTCATGGGGAGCGCGGGCCTCCTCGCCCGCCGTGCCCGGCGTCCCGCCTGGCACAGTCCTCGGCAGGCAAGAAAGGTAGGACGGGCAGTCCCCCGCCGGGCGCATCTGGACACGGTTCTTCCTTCTTGGGGAGCGCACGCGCCCTCGCCTGCAGTGGTCGGCGCCCTCGCCGACCACATCTCCACATAGAAAAGTCGCGGGCACAGGGCGTGAAAGGAAAACTGACCGGCGAGGGCGCCGGTCAGCACACGCGAGGCGCGTATGCTCCCCGGGACACCCCTCTTCCCCACACCCTTGTGGATGAGAGGTTGTAGCGGCGGTCTGTGACCGCCGCACTTCACCGTCCTCTCCCTCTCCTCCACACGCTTGTGGAGGAGAGGGCCGGGGAGAGGAGGTTTCCAGAAGGTTCATGGCAATTTTATGCTGCATGGATGGCCCGGCGGTCACGGTCTCTGGCCGCTGAACTTAAGCCCCGCATTTTCCCCTGTCAAAGTTTTCCGCTCCCCTCTGCTCCGGCCGGGCGCGTGTCACTTTTCACGATGGCGAACGCCATCATCTGCTTCGCGTGTAGCCGCTGACATAGGTGCCGTTTGCGCGTTGGTAGCCCCTGACATAGACGCTACCGCCGGCCGGCATGGCAGGGGTCTGCATGTCAAGGGGGGAAGAGACTTCGGGAGTGGGTTGTGTCGGCCTTGCAGCCCTTGCTCTCGCGAGCTGTTCGGCTGACCGCGTCTGTTGAGCTTGAACCTCGGCTTTCTGGTGTTCAAGAAAGGCCTCGGCCTTTGCTCGGTCGTAATGGAAGATTGTGCGAGATTCCGGGGGGAGGTTTGTGAAAAAGAACCTCATCGCGTAGCCTTGGACCAAGACGATGACCCAAGCAGGGTTGCAGGATGAGAAGACGGTATTGGAATAAACATGGCCTTGCACATCCGCGAAAGTCCAGTTTGTGGGGTTATAGCCGAGTGTCGCATCGGCGGAATAAGGTGTCTGCTTGGCCAGGTCGGGTGACGGTAAAATGGCATCATCGGGTGATATGCCAGGTATATTAGGTACTGAAATGTTCTTCATCTCGGAATCTGATGCCCTGGCGGCGTCAAGCAGGGATTGTGAATAAACGGATATCCACCAGCCGCCGTATGAATCATCGTCTTTCGGGAGCGTCAGTTCAAAGGTCACTTCAGGATGCTTGATCATTTTGTAATTTTCGTCAAGAAGGGTGACTGCGTTTTTATCTGAAGAGTTGGTGAGCAGCTCTGCCATAAATGAGACGCAGTTGGTCTTAGCCACGGGGTCATTGAGGAGGTTGCGATATACTCCGATCTCGACGCACGCTGGATGATCGGGGTCGCCGTAAACATTGCATTCGTAATCGTCCCCGCAGCGAAAGGAAATGTAGGGAACATTCTTGAGCACCCCTTTGTCAATCACGGTGGCAGGAATTTGTTGGAGGTCGTGTGCCCAAGGTTCCTTGCTCAATTGAAAAATGATTTGGTCGCCAGGGGGGAATTATTGACGTAGCCTCCGTGCGGTCCGCGCCGGCGGTTTGGATTGAGGGAATTTCCCTTTGAATTGTCATTATATTTGACAATTCGTAAGTAACGGTGCCGTAAGCGCATTGAAAAAGAAGCTTGTCGCGATTTGTTTGCAAAATCGTGCCCCTGACGGAATTCCCATTCTGGAGGGTTAGGGTGTCCGCCCCGCAAGTAGCTAAAGAGGCTGACAAACATATTAAAACTTGGCTCAATGTAATTCTCATAGGACTTTCATGTGTTCGGAACCCCGCGAATTAGGAGGAAGTACCTGTGTACAAAGTCCCTGCATGGGATTTCCCTAATCTTTAAGCCATCTGTCCGAAGAAATGCAAGAGAAAAGTGCGACAGAGAGTAATGCCCGAATCATTAGCGAAGGCTCCGACCCGTCGCGATCCCGGCGACCGTGATGGGAAATCCGGTTCATGAGGGCGTAGCTGGCAGCATTTTTTGCGTTCTTTGACCGTTTTCAGGGACCCGGTTGATGAGAAATGACAAAAGCCCGATCGGTCCGATTTGTTGGCCGGGCGAGGGCACACCTCTCCTTCCTCGTCTGTAGTATCTACAAGACGAGTGGCGGGGGTTCGACTGGATGCTCTTGGCGCTATCCCGTGTCCACCACCTCCCGTACCGGCCGACCGGCCTTGCGCTTGGGCACCCATTGGTCCACGAAGAGCCGCCACCACCGCAGCCAACCCGCTGGAATACAGATGTGGGCTACTTCATAGCGCGCGTGTCGGCTCACGCTCACCGGCACGGTCAGCAAGTGCCGAATGATGCTTTGGATGCGCCAGCTCTGCGCTTCGTCCGGCAAATCCAGCACCTTCAGGCTGATCAAGATATTGTAGGCCAGCATGGCAATGGCGTAATAGGCTTGGTTGGCGATCAGGCCCAAACAAGGCGGATGGTGCAAATCCAAGCCGGTGAGCACTTCGCTAAAGCCCTGTTCCTTGGCCCCTTTGAGGTGGTGCCGCGCAAAGACCGCTTGCGGACGGTCCTTCTCCCCGGCCCGGCAAACGACGTAAGCGTAGCGCCACATCAGGTCGCCTTCCTTCTGCCACCGCACGGTGGCAAACTTTTGCACTTGGGCGCACTCCCCGGGCTGGTGCTTGACCCAGGTATATTGTTCCTGCGGTTGGCCGGCGGGCGGCAAGGCGCTCCACTGGGTCTCGGGCAACCCGGCCGCCAAGCGGTCCAGCACGTCGGTCCACTTGTTGTAACTGACGCTCCACCGGCCAAAACCCCCCTGCTCAATGCGGTTGAGAAACTTGCCCGCGCTCGAACCGCTGTCGGCGGAAAAGTAGCTGGGTCGTCCGGCCCAGCGGTGCTGGTGCTCCTGGAGCAGAACCGGCAGGTGCTCGCTCACGTCGCCCGCCCCGTCCAGAATCCCGTCCAGGAGCCAGGGCCCATGCCAGAGGGTCTGCCAACTCAACGCCCGGTTGCCTTCGTAGTTGAGGCGCGCGGCTTCAAACTTGTCTCCTTCCAGCTCGATCTCCGTATCGTCGAAAAAGACTTCCACTTCTCCGCCATGCAGCCACCGCGCCGGCTTGGCCTGCTGGCTGGACCAGTCCACCAACTCGGCGTTGATGCGGTGCAGCGCCAAGACGCTCTCCTTGGTTTGGGCGCGCAACCACTCGCCCAGAGTAGATTGGTCAGCCCCCCGCTCCAAGCCCAACAAATCCATTAAAACCCGGTCTTGGCCGACCCGCTCGGCATCGGCCAGAGAGGCCCCCCGCTGGTGAGGGTGAAGATCAATTGGGCGATGTTGGCGACGGGCGAAAAGCCAGAGCCGGTGCGTTTGCGCGGGTCCAGCGAGGGTTGGTCGTGGAGCCGTTTCCAAAGATCAAAGCGGCGGCAGAGGGCATCGATGAGCAGCTGGCCGCCGTGGGCGGTGGCTTGGTCGGAGTTGGTCAACTGGAGGTGCAGTTTGGATTTTCGCTTGGTAAAAGCTGGCATGGCGCTATATCACCATATAGGTGATATAGTGTCAAGCCCTTTTTCACCTGAAAATGCTTTTTTCTTCACCAGACTAATGATTTGGGCGACCATCGTCTAGGGAGAGAGAAAAGTATAGGGGCACCAAGTTTTGGCCGTTCCATTCTTAAGTTTCATCCGGTGTTTCATTTTGGAGGGTCCGTCGCTTTGCCCGGCTGGCTGCCCGGCTCGCTCACCGGTTCGATGCGGACGTTGTCAAACCATGAGACTCCCGGGGGATAAAAGGCAAAGAGCATCACGCGTATTTCGGTGACCTCGGGACGCGCCTGGGTGGGATGGAAGACCTGGGTGCAGGCGGTCCACGCGCCGCCCTGGCAATGGCAGGTGACGGTGGTTTCCCAGCGCATCCGTTTTTCCCCCTGGAACAGGCCCCAGCCGCGCACCCAGACTTTGGCCCCGCCGTCGGGACCCTGGTAATCGAAGGTAATGCGATAGGCCTGGCCTGATTTGACAGGAATAGGATCGGAATAAAGGGACAAGCCATAAGTTTCGGCGATGGGATTTTTTCCCGGCTTGGGGATGTTCCACTGGTTGGTCAGGCCGGTCTTGACCCATTGCGCCTGCATGGCCTGCTCACTGAGGCGGGTGTCCATGCGGATAGCCTTGCCGTGGGCGGCGTCGGGGGCTTTGATCCATTGCACGCCCAGGCCGTCCACGCGGTCCCAACCGGCCGGTCGGGCCGGGTCGCGGGCGTCGGCCTGCTCGAAATCGCCGTGAGGCAGAACCGAATTAGCCTGGGCGGGGCAGCGCGCCGATGTCAACAATAGAATGACGGGAACGAAAAGGGGCGCGGCGCGGCGGAGCCGGGACCAAAGGAATTGAACCGCTCCCCATTTGGATTCTTCATACCGGGCCCTGCATGGGATGGGTGGCACAGGCGACCCGCCTGTGCCGGTCGGCGACTCGCCGACCGGAACCGAAAGTGGCAGACTGTATTCGTGACGTTGCGCTCTTGTCAAAAACCGCACTTGAGCTTCCGCCGGGCCAGTGGCCCGGCGGGACGGGCGAGTCGCCCGTGCCACCCAGGAATGCATCACGGGGTTCATGGGCTTCTGCCTTCCGCCAGGGCGCGATAGTATTCGGCGACCATTTCTTCATAACCCTTGGGCACGCCCTCCTGGACGCCGACGCGCATTTGCTCGCGCACCCACGGCGGCAACTGGTCCTGCTCGCGGCGCACGGCGATCTGGCTTTGCATCGTGTCTTTGGCGGCGCCGAGGGAACTGACGGCCTGGCTGAAAGCCCGGCGCACGCCCAGCCCGTCGTCCTTGCGCGCGGCTTGTTCGAGGCGGTTCATGGCATTGACCGACGTTTCCAATTCCCCGCCGGAGAGATGATAACGGCGCAATTGCAGCGCCAGGGCTTCGGCCTGCTGGCGGATGACGGCCTGCTGATCGGCCAGGCGCGGCAGCCTTTGGTCCGAGGGCGGCGGGGCGGGACCGCGCAGCCCTTCGCCGCCAAAGCCGGACAGCTTGCCGCCGCCGGTCGCGCCGCCGGAATCGTTTTTTGCCGTATCCTTGACACTGCCTTGTTCAAACGGCTCGGGATCCAAACGGGTGGGCGTTTCGCGGCCGGCCTTGCCCTCGGCGCTGTCGGCCACCATTTGACCGTGACTGCGGCCGGTGCGGCCTTCGCCGGAGCGGCCGCCGACTTCATTCTGGTTGGGGAGAAGATTTCCGGTGACGCCTTTGGCGCTCATGTCGGAAATCGGCCCGTCGCTCGCGCTCCAGCCGGCGCCTTTGTCGGCGGAATCCAGCCAGGAACTGGTGACGTCTTCGACGTCGGGCGTCATGTTCTCCTCTTTGTCAAGCAAATCGCCCACGATGTCTTCCAGCTCCTTCGGCAATTCGGGCACGGCGATGTCCGCCGGGGTCAGGGGTTCCTCCATGTTCCACTTGATATTGTCCGGCGCGTCGGGCAGCCAGCGTTCGAGGTTGTTGACGAGTTCTTTGGCGTTTTCCAGGCCCGACTGTTCATGGGGCACGGCCAGCTCGATGTTCTTTTGGGTCAACGCTTCGGCGGCCTCCTGCACTTCCTGGAAGACCGAGTTGACCTCCTTCGACAGGGACGCCTCGGCGAAATCCTGCTGCGGGAGCTTGCTGAAATCGGTGAGTTTCTCCTCGAGGAACTTGGCCCACTTGTCCTCTTCGCGCGACAATTCGCCGAGAACCGCCTGGTCGGTTTGGGTCAAATCCTCGGGCGCCTTGTCCGCCAGCGTGCGGCTTTTTTCGAGAATGCGCTCCTGGTCGGCCACGAAATTCTTCATCTCGTCCATCCATTCGCGCGCCTGGGCTTCGCCCGTGGCCGGGGTTTGACGGGAGTTTTTGCCGTCGGCGACGGGGTTGAGCGGGGTGGTTCGCGCGTCGGCGATCTGGCCCAACAAACTGAGCAGGCCGGTGAGAATCCGCGCCTGCCGAGTTTCCAGGCCGGCAAGCAGGCCGGGCAGCCCGCTCTGCGCAGTTGTATTGAGGGAACGCAGGCCCTCCTGCGCGGCGGCCATGTCGTGATTGGCCAGGGTGGAGAGGGTCTCGGCGTACGGCTTGCCGTCGCTCTGCTGGCTGAAGAGGTTCGCGGCTTTGACGCCGTGATTGCGCGCTTCGGTTTGCGGCGCGCTCAAGGCGACGACCTGGCTGGTTAAGCTGTTCTTTTGGAGGACGTCCTGGAGATAGGTGCGCAGGTTGGAGGCCAGGCGGTTGGCCTTTTCCTGCGAGGCAATGGCGCGTTTGAGCGTATCGAAAGCGGCCTTCAGCGGATCGTCGTCGCGCAAGGCGAGGTCGTCCTCGGATTTCAGGCGCAAGACAATGGGCCGCGAACGGGAGGGCAGGCCGCCCGGACGGAAATCATTGGCCAGGGCCTCCAGGTAGTAGGAGCCGCCGGAGTCAAACAGACGCGGATCAATGACCAATGAGAACGACTCGCGGAGAGGCCCCGGATTGCCGGGCGGACCCAGGTAGGTCCAGCGCTTCAGCTCGCGGCCCGGCTCTTCCATATCCACGGGCCGCGCCGCCACCGAAATCCAGGCGAGGCCGAAATCATCGCGGGCCAGGATGTCGAGCTGGAGGGTTTGTCCGAACTGCACCAGGCGGTTGCGGTCTTCGGTGACAAAATCCACCTCCGGCGGATTGTCTGGAATGATCCGGACATCACCGCGCGCGATGCCCAGGGGTTTGCCGCCGAGTTGGTAGGCGGCCTGGATTTCGTAGGCGCCCGAGTTCGTTACCAGGGCCACCGCTTTCCAGTGTGAACTGTTTCCCTCGAAAGCCAGCGAATTTCCGCCGAGGTTCCAGGCGGCGGATTGCGCCGGCGGCTGGATGTCAAATGAAATTTCCACCTCCGAACCCGCCAGCACGGCGAGCGGAGCGGGCGGGCCGGAGACGGTTTGCGGCTTTTGCCCGGAATAGGCGGGCGGCGTAATGCGGAAGGCCGCATCGTGCAAGCGCGGCGCGGGCAGTACTTTCACCGCGACGCTGCGCGTGAAGGTGTCGCCGGCGAAGACGCGGAAGGCGAAAGGCGTCTGGATGTTGGCAAAAGAGTGAACAAATTTGGGCGTCGTCGCCGGCTGCCCACCGGATTGCGCCAGAGGCTCCATGACGCGATGTTCGCCGCCATATTGCGCCGGCTGCATAAAATCGGATTTTTCGCGCCAAGCAATCCAAGGCGGCGCCAGCGAGGCCGGGGCGGGGGCTTCTTCGAATGCAACGCTGACTTCGAGGTTCTCGCCTTCCGCCACTGTGAGATCGCCGGCGGGGGTCAGTTTGAGCGCCATGTTTCCGGGGGGCGGGACATCGCTCAGAGGCAAGGCGTAGCGCGCGGCGGCGGCGCCGAGTTGGCGGGGGAAGAACGCGATGACAGCCGCCCAGATGAGCACGACGGCCAGGGCCGCGCCACCCCAGGCCCGCAGGCGGGGCCAGTCCCAAAGCTCGCCGGCGCGCAGGCGGCTGGTGAGAGCCTCGGAGGCGGCCACCGTTCGCGCGGCGAAGGGCAACTCTTGCGGGCCGACGGCCTGGCGCTGGAACTGGACGGCGTTGATGAGGAGGTTGTCGCGGATGCCATAGCGGGCTTCGAGCAGGAGGGCGGTGCGGTCGGGCGTTTGCCGGCGCCAGGCCACCCGCAGCACCTTTTGCAAGAACAAACCGCCGCTGAAGACCGCCCCGCCCAGCGCCAGCGGCAGGCGCAATCCGGCGGGCAGGCTGAACAAACAGTCAAGTATAAACAACAGCAGCCACAACCCCAAACAGGCCGCCAGCCATCCGCACAGGCCCGCCAGGAGGCGCGACCATTTCAGCCGCGCCCCGGCGGCGCGCATCGTCCTGGCCAGGGGAGAAGACTTGCTGTCCATTACACTACAGTCGCACATTCCCGCCAAAACGAAAAGCCTGCCGCATGCTTTTTTCGTGATTTACGGGATGGGTTTGCCTACACTGCCGCTGACATGCCCGAACTGACGGAGTGGACTTTCGCGGCCGATGCCGCCAAATGGATTACGATGTGGCTGCACGGGCGGAAATCCATGCCTTTCACCGAGGCGAAGGTTGAACAGAAAAGCTCAGGGAGCTTGAAGCGCAGAGATTTGTCCCTCCTTGATCGCGACGGCAAGACAGCTTTGTCGGGAGAAATTCGCTTTCCGGACGCGAAGGACGGGCAAACGCCTTACCATGCCAAGCTGGTGACCGACGCGCGACGGAAAGCCGCGCGGGCAGGCGCACAGTTCTTTTTCACTTGGAACATCAACCGGCTGGTGCTTTGGCCGACCCAATCCGAGCATGAAGTTGCGGTGTTTGATGTGGTTCGGATACGCCGCCATGAGGAATTGGAGTTTGCCTCCGTGGAACGTCAAATTCGCGAGGAGTTTATTCCGCGCTTCCTTGAGAAATACGCGGCGATTTACAAAGGCGAAGAAGCGGCCGGCGTCAGGCCTCTCGACCAACGGTTCATTAGCCGCCTGGAATCCGCGCTACAAAGTATCGCCAACATCATCTTCGCAGACGCGCTGGAGCTTTGCAGCACCAACAAGACTTTCAAAAAGCAACTCGACGGTTGGATGAAAGTCCAGGAGTGGCTGCTTTCCGACGATGAACAACAGTTGCGGGACAACGTGGACCGGGCGACACGTCTCGCGGCCTACATTACCGCAAACAAGCTGGTGTTTTACCAGGCGCTGAGGCGCAATCGCAGGTTCCATCTGCCCAAACTGGATTTGCCCCCACAGGTGGATTCGGCCGAGCGCCTGCTGACGCATTTTCGCGGTTTATTTGATCAGGCCAAGATTGTCACGCGTGATTACCAGACGATTTTCGACGGCGGCTTCATTGACCGTGTCCCTTTTATCACAGATCATGTGGTTGAGCGCTGGCGCTCGTTGGTGAAATTGCTCAATGATTTCGATTTTCGCCAATTCGGCCAGGACGTCATCGGCCATATCTTCGAAGACTTACTTAGCCCAGAGGAGCGTCACCGCTGGGGACAGCATTATACCCAACCGGTCATCGTAGATTTGATCAACGCCTTTTGCATCCGGCGCGGCGAGGTTGTGGTTCTGGATCCAGCCAGCGGGAGCGGCACCTTCCCGGTGCGCGCTTACGCCCGCAAGAAATTTCTGTCTCCGTCGGCTTCGCACGCGAAATTGCTGGAACAGCTTTATGCGTGCGAAATCAGCGACTATGCTGCTCATCTCAGCGCGCTGAATCTGGCCACGCGTGATTTGATTGACGGAGAAAATTTTCCACGGGTCGCCCGCGCCGATTTCTTTGACACGCGATCCGATGTGCCGTTCTGTTCCGTGCCGGACGCGACCAAAGATGTCGGAACGGAAGCGACCCAAGATATTTATCTGAAGGCGGTGGACGCAATCATTGGCAATCCGCCCTATCTCCGGCAGGAAGAGATCGGCAAGGAAAACAAAAAGAATTATACCGAAACGGTCAAAGGCGAGTGGCCGGGGTTGAAGCTGTCGGGGCGCAGCGATCTGCACATTTACTTTTGGCCTCATGCTTCCCAACTATTGCCGGAAGGAGGGTATTTTGGGTTTCTGACTTCAGCCAGTTGGCTGGACGTCGAATATGGCTTTCACCTCCAGCGCTGGATTCTTCAGAACTTCGAGTTGATCGCTGTGATGGAGAGCAACTGCGAGCCGTGGTTCACAGGCGCGCGCGTTGCCACGGCGGTTACCATTCTCCGCCGCTGCTCCGATCCAAAGAAACGGGCGCAGAATCTCGTTCACTTCGTTCAGTTGCGCAAACCGCTGAGGGACCTTCTTCCAAACGACGGCACGGAGACGGGCAGACAGGAAGCCGCGGAACAGTTGCGCGATCTCATCGAGTCAGCCAAAGCCGACATTCGAGCCGAGGGCTATCGCATTCTGGTTGTGCCGCAGCAAAAACTTTGGGACGACGGCTGCCGCCTTTCTGCTGTGGAAATCGAGGGCGAGGAGGAGGAGGAGGAGGAAGCGTCTCAAAAAAAAACTTCCGCCGCGTCCCAGTCCACTCTGCACGACGCCAGCTCGCCCTACGCTTTTCGTGAATACGTCGGCGGCAAATGGGGCGTCTATTTGCGCGCCCCCGATCTTTACTTCGAATTGATGGGGAAATACGGCGGCCAGTTTGGTCCGCTCGGCGAAATCGCCAAAGTCCGATATGCCGTTAAATCCGGTTGTGACCCATTCTTTTTCCCGCTCGACATCACCGATGTTGCGACGAGTCATGAAACCGATCCGAGCGAGTTCAAACTTCGATATCATTGCCAGATTTCCGAGGTGAAATCTGGCAAAGTGCGGATTCTTAGGGCGGGTGATGGCACAGAACATCCGGTTGAGGAGAAATACTTGAAGCCGGTCCTGGTGCCGGAGGATTGGCTGAAGAATATTCTCTTGAGCCAGGCTCAACTTCGGCAACGCGTGCTTTGGGTATCAAAAAGCAAGACGGAACTCAAAGGCTCACATCTGGGCCGATATTTATCGTACGGAGAGCGTGAAAGTTTTGGCGAAGGCGAGCTTGTGCCGCACAAACCAACTTGTCGGGCCCGGTCGCGCTGGTACGCCCTGACGGATTCGGCCGGCACGCGATTGCTCATGCCCAAAGGCCAGCAATACGGCAACATCGTCTTCTATGCCGAAGAGGCGATGTTGTGCAATTCGCGCGTCTACAACATCGTTGCTCCGCCGGAGTTCGAGAAGCCGCTCTGCGCGATCTTAAACTCGACCTTGGTGGCGCTGTGGCGCTGTCTGTATGGTCGGGCGCTTGGGCGTGAAGGCGCGGCGGATATCATGGTGGTGGACGTGAAGATGATGCCGGTCCCTGACGCGCGCGGCACGAACCAGCGAATTCTGGGACGGCTTGAAAGAGCCCTGGATGGCATCGGTAATCGGCAAATTCAACCGTTTCTTGAAATGGCTTTTGCCGACTGCAAGTCATACAAGCAGGCGCTTGCCTTGAAGGACTCGCCCGTTGTGTTGCCGGAAGAACTGATGGCCGCTGATAGACGAGAACTCGACGACGCGGCTCTCGAACTTATTGGGATTCGCAATGCCGAAGAGCGCGCGTCTGTGCGTGAGCGCCTCTACCGCGACGTTGCCCTGTTCTATCGGCAAGTCCGGCTGCTCGAACTACAGGCAATCGAAAACAAGAAGCGCGCCAACAAGGGGGGCATGGCCAGCGCGCGCGAAGTGGCCCGGGAGATTTTCGAATCGCTTGAGCCGGCGCAGGTTCGGCGCTTTCCCGGCGATTTTCTTCCAGACCGCGAGCCGCTGGACACCGTCGAGCTTCCGGAGGGTAAAGCGAAACTCTACGACAAGGCGGATTTCTACGACGCTAATGCGCTGGCCATCGGCAAGAGCAAAATCACGCTGCGACATCGCGCGCAAGCCGAAGTTGCCAAGCTTTACTCCGACCTCCATCTCACCGGGTTCATTAAACTGCCGGTTGAAAAGAAGTCATGCGATCAACTGCGCCGCGATTGGGAACATTATGCCGGAGAAATGCTCTCGGTTTTTCGCGATCTTGCGACCGAGCGCACGGATGATGAAGAACGACAGGAAGCGATTATTGTAGAGTTGAACCGGCTACTCCTCAACCCGGTGCAGGCCAAGGCAACACAAGTCCGCGAGGTTTAAACTCAAAAATCATAGATTTATAGCCTTCCCGAGCTCCACGAAAGAGATTAAGATTAAGAGGAAGAAGCCAGCGCCGAAAGGACAACATGCGCCCTGTGCCTAGGGCTCCACAGTCCATGTCTCTCCATTGTTCCGAATATGCCACAGTTTGTCGGACAATTCCACCTCGGGCACCATTTCGTTGGTCGCAGTGATGCCGCGGAATAAGTAATTCTGCCCGGCCAGCATCAGCCGGCCGCTTCCCTCTTCTGTTTTCCAACGGTAGATTTCCAAACGCCAGGGCTGGCTCCGGGTTGCCGCAAGGGTCGTCCGGCCTTTCCGCGCGGCCAGAATCAGCGAATAGATTTCGCCGGCAGCCGGGTCGCGCACCACGCCCAGCACGCGGCGTTCATCGAAGAAATCCTCCGATTGGGGCAGTGCGCTCTGCACCTGCGCCAGGGCTTTCCCGTCCTTTTCCGCCGGCCAGCCGGCGACAATTCTTCCGCCGGTCTTGATCGCCAGAAAGAACTCCTTGCCCCATGGCGAAGTCATTTTGAATTCACCCGGCGGACCCGCCGGCGTCACCGTCAACCGCACAAGCGCGCCGCGAATCAGGGCGGCGATTTCGTTTCCCGGTGCGAACTTCTGTCCATTGGAATTGATGAAATGCAAAGTGACCGTCCCGGTGTCAGCCACCGTCGCGCCACCAAAGGAAATGCGGGTGGGATAGACCAGGGCGCTCAAGGATTGGCCTTCGTCGCCGCGCTGTTTGGAGAGCAGCAGCACTTTTTGCGTGGTCTCCGCGCCCTCGACGTAGAGGACGGTCGAGTAAAGATGGCCGGTAAACGATTCGCCGCCGGCGAGCAGGACGGTCGCTTGCAGATTGCGAACCGGATATGGCTCGCCGAAGAACTCCTTGGCGGTCTGCCCGGCTTGTTTGAACCGCCAATTGCGATCCATCTCCTCGCTTTCGGGCGCCAGGCGGATTTCGCGCACACGGTCCAGGTCCAGGATGCGGATTTGCGGGCCGGATTCAATCTTCAAAGCGCTGCCCGGTGTCAACGAGATTTTACCCTCGATCATATTGCCGTCGGAGAATTCGATCCGCCCGTCGCGCGCCTCCTCCGCGCCCGGCCCGGCCAAAACAGCCCAAGCGAGGAGGACGGCGGCCAGCGCCCCGCATTTTGATAACTTGGCGGATTTGTGTTTGGTGAGATTTATTGTCTGCTCCCGCAAGTTATACGGGCGTTTCTTGTTCTCCATGCCGTTCAATTTGACTTCTTCCGCCGATTCATAATTGACTTGCAGCTTGGCGAGGCCTTTTCCATCGGCGGTGGAGGTGACCATAATTCATGAAATTGAGTTTAAATCGTTCCGTGCTTCCTCATGAAGTCTTGAAGAGGTGGATAAGGAATCCGTTTTAACTTTCCAAAATTCGTGTCCTTCTCGAAATCCCCAGCGGTCAACCTTTTCCCCGAAGCGAATCTTCTCATGCTGCCCTTCTTAACGACCTTCGGGATGTTGCCTATCCGACGCCCCCCTGCCCCCGCCAAACGAGCGTCTCGCGCACGCACGCATTCAACCATCGAGAACACGCCAATGTCGATGATGTAAGGCGAACAATCCCCGGACTTGTCCTCTTGGAGTTGAGCCGCCGCCAGCAAGAGCGCGTCGTTTGCCGGGTGAATCACGTCCAGCGTGACGTTCTCCTTGAGTCGGGCGCTTGGCTCGCGGGCTGTCGGAGGGCGCTTCATCGGCAAGGCGGGATTGTCAACAAACAGTCCCTTCAATTCCACCCGCTTGCCAGATGCGTGGACATAATCTGGATATCCTTCGCGTTGACCGATTGTGCCCGGAGCTTTTGAAAGGCCGATGCCGCGAAGTTTTTTGGCGTTCTCCTCATCGCTTGCCAAGTGCTCAATCTGCGGAAGAATTGCGTCGAGCAACGTGTTAACGATGACCGCTATTTGGCTCGGCTCGAAGCCGGGCAGGGCCTGGTTTGGGATGGAGAGCCAGCTGATTTTCAGGCCAACGAGCGGCTGGAAAAGCTGCCGAAGGGCCTGGAGTTCAAGAGGTGTGATGTCCGCCATAAGTTACCTTATGGTCGAATTAAGAAGCCCCTCGGCTTCCACATAGTCCCGCCAAGCGCGTTCCGCAAAGCCCCACAAAAAACGATGGATTTTTTCGCGGACTGACTTGAGCGGCACTTCCACGGGTGTGCGCAGCAGAAGATCGCGATCCAATCTCGGGCGCGTCCCGCCGGAACCGATCGGCAGGCTTTGAAGGAATCTCGGCGATTGCAAAAAGGCCCACCAAAAATATGTCAAACCGTCCTTTGGAGTGACGTGAACAAACTCCGACTTCACTGGGAAAAAGAGGGGTGATGCCTCTCCAAGCCACGTTGCCTTCGGGGTGACAAGTGCATTGCCCAAGTAGGCGCGCATCGTGCCAAACAACAAGCAGCCTTCGGCTATGACAGGGATTCGTTCAACTGGCAATCCAGCGGCAAGCTCAAGCGTGAACACCGGAATGGTACCCCGGTGAATATGCCGATATTCGATTGGTGAATATTTTAGCGCCGCAACTCGATGGAAACGCCCCTGCACTTTCTGAACAGAAGCAAAGTGTTCCAATGTCTCGGTCTGCATCTCCTCGCGGTAGGCATAGGGATTCCAAACGCCAGGCCGCAAGGCATCTGCCGCTACCACCGACAAAAAGAATGTTCCGTTTTTTTTCATGGGGGTGTTCAAGCCGGCGACTTGTTGCATTCCAAGACGCGTGGGTCGCCCGCGATTAAATCCAAGGAGTTTTCGCCAAAGTAAGTCGTCCGGGAATTTAGCGGGAAGCCTACCGTCGGCGCGTTGGCGAAAATCGTTTTTTGAGTTTGCTGGCGGCGTGCTGTCTTCTTGCGCAGATGAACAATATCTGCGCGCGTTGTTGTATTCCCAGTAAGGTAGAAAACACCTTCCGGCAGGGTGACGACACCGCAAAGCTCCCAATGCCGTTCCACGGAGCGCCGCAATTGGTCAAACTCGGAATTGACCACCAACGAGTGCGGCAGCAGGCATACCAAGGTGCCGCCAGGAGCGAGAAGGTCCAGGCAGACATCCAAAAAAAGCGCATCGCTGTTGCGGTAGCCAAGCCCGAAAAGCTCGCCCGGCTTTGCCACTTTTTGCAGTGGGAGAGAGAATGGAGGATTTGCCAGAATCCCATAAACCTTGCCGCGTAGATTTCGCAATTCGTCATCCACGTCGTAAAGATTGAAGCACGAGAAAGCTAAATCGTGATGCGGCGGCGCCGAAAGAGCCAAAACCAACTCCGTTAATCCAACAAGCATTCGATCAACATCGTTGCCGACCAACTGGCATGGCGTGTCACCCCAACGATGAGATGCCTCACAGAGAAACGTGCCGCCGCCACAAGTCAGATCTGCCACTATCGCCCCCCCATGAATGGGAAGAAACCGAGCCATTGCCGCAGCGATGGTACGGGGCGTGAAAAATTTCCCCGAACCTTCCCTAAAACGGCGTCCCAAAAAGAACTGATACCAGGCCGGCAATTCGTGGCCTTTGCGGTCTCCAGCCACGACCCCATCGAGAATGGAAAGAACCTGTTTGTCGTGCGCCACGATGTTCAAAGCGGCAATTCCCCGCTCCACAGGGAAGAATGAAAGGTCGCGGCGCGCCGCTTTCTGCGTATCCAAATACCGGGAAGCCAGGACAAGAAAGGCATCTTCGCCTTCAACACCGTATCTTCTGAGCGCGTTGTGCAGCGCAACCGATGTGGCAGTCCCGATGGACGGTTCTCTTGTCGGGCTCAGTCCTTCAAAACCGTTCAATTGGGTTTGCACGGCTCCAGACGGCACTCCATAGCCAGCACTCTCTTCCTGTAGTCGTGCGACGCGGGGTTTGCGAATGGCATACCTAATCGCAGGCGTGTGATTTTCAGTTGCGCGCTTTGCTGCCATAAAATACTTAATAAACGGAGAAGAGGCGTGAAGGAAGAAGAATTTAGAACAGGCTGGCTTTGCGGCGCAGGGTCCATTCCAGCACCAGGACGGCCAGGAAGACAAGGACAAACCACGGGCCGGCCTCGACCAGCGAGGATTCCTCAACCGCCACCTGGCGAAGCGGACGGACGGCGGCGCGCTCCGGGAACTGGCCCGCTTCGCTTTCGCGGAGATAGACGCCTCCGCCGAGGGCGGCGAGGCGTTTCAGGAACACTTCGTCCAGCTCCAGGCGCGATCCTTCCTCCAACTGCGGCGCAATGGAAAAAGTTTTCTCGTAGGCCTCGAGAACGCGGTCGCCCTGATAGGCGACAAGTCGAAAGCTATAATCGCCCCGGTCGCGAAAGCGCGGTTTGACTTGAAAGGCCTGGGGCTGGGCCGGCACGGGCGCCACCTCCAGCGCCGCGCTTTGCCCGTTTCTTGACAGGGAGGCGGTGAAACGCAACACCCCCGCGCCGGCGCCCAGCACCCGAATCTCGCCCGCCGCCTGATCGCCGGGCCGGTAAAAATCCTTGTCCCAGCGCACGGCGAGGTTCTGGCCGCCTTCGGTTTTGCCGGCGAGATTGCGCACGGCCTGGCGCCAGAAAAGTCCGTATGCCGAGCGGATGGGTTCAGGCTGCAAGGCCCACTTCCACAAGGTGTCGGTCGCGATGGCCATGACTTTGCCTTTGCCAAAGGGCTGGAGCGCGACCACGGCGATGGCGCGGTCGCCCAATTGCGCCGTGAGCAGGGCCGTGGCGTTGGGCTTGAGTTCGCCCACCCGGTTCACGCTGTCGAGGCGGACGGACACGTGCGTCACCGCGTCTTCTACGGTCGCCAGGATGGGATGGCCCGAGGCCATCGGCGGGACGCGCACGGCAACGGAGCCTTGAGACGGCGGCGGTTCTTGCGACGAAAGCCGCCAGGGAAACAGAACATCCAGCGCGCTCCCGGCATAACCGCCGCGCCCGAAAGACTTGTCGCCCCCGATGAAAATCAACGTCCCGCCCTCTTCGACAAATTGAAGCAGCGCCTGCATCTGCCCCGGCGCGCAATCCTCGGCGGGAAAGGAACCGATAACGACGACATCGTAAGGCTTGAGTCCATCTTTGGAGGCCGGAAACCCCGCCGCCAGGGCGTCATCGCCGGGCACGCGGTCGCCTTGCAGGGTGAATCGCTCGCCGGCGCTGCGGAACAAGGCGGTGAAGGAGAGGCCGGGATCGCGCCCCAACTCGTTGCGCAACATCTTGAACTCCTGTCCCAGCTCAAGCGTGAAATAGAGGACATGGAGCGCCTTCTTTTCCACGTCCACCGTCACCGTGCGCGAGTTGTTCAGCGTGGAAAGCTCGCCGATGACCGGCTGGACCGTTACCCGGTAGCGTTGCGCGCCCAATTGGCTGCTCCGGGCGGAGAGAGGGACGCGCGCGGTCAAATTGGACGACAGATCCACGCCGGCGTTGGTGACTTTTTCCCAACTGCCGCCCGTGGCGCGCTCCAATAAAACATGAGACTGCGCCACAGCTTGCCTGAAACCGGCGCCATGACCGGCGCGCGCCTGAACATCAGCAACAATCTCAAAAGCGGCGTCTTTCTCAGCCGTGGCCGGCGCTTGCACATCGGTGATGGCCAGATCGTTCCAAGTCGCCGGGTCCGTTCCGATGCCCACGATGGAAAGGGGGATGCTGGGCAGAGTCAGGTCTTCGATGGCTTCATCCCCGCCGTCGGTGAGCAAGACGGCGGCGAGATAGGACGCCAAATCGCCGCGTTCCGAAAGCGCCAGCAAACAACCGCCCAAATCCGTGCCGCGAAGGGTTGCAGCCGGGGCCTGGCCCGGCGGGTGAATCGTGGTGTCGAACGCCAGCTCGTCAAGTGTGACACCGGCGGGGAGCGATTTTTTCCATTGGCCGATAATGGCTTGGGCGCGGTCCGCGCGCGACTGGCGGTAATCGTCCGCCACATCCATCGAGGAAGAAGAATCCACCAGTGCCAGCAGCCTGCCTTTGGCCGGCTCTGATTTCTGGAGCGTGGACACGGGGTCGAAGAGCGCCAGCAACAGCAGGAGCAAGGCGAGCCATTTTGGCAGCGCAATCCAGCGCGCGGCCAGGGGCGCCCGCCGCTTCATTCGCCGCCAGAGCAGCCAACCCCACGCCGCGAGCGCCACCAGCAAGCCGGCGCACCAGAGCGGCGCCAGGCGCGGATGCCATTGGATGGCGGCCAGGAAGATCATTCGGAAGTTATGTAGGTTACACAAAGCGGCGCGTCAAACGGCAAATCCGCGCCTCCCAATCGCTTGCGCGTTAAAGTGTTGCCACCGATTTGCCGTCAATATCCCTGGCCACAATGCCCGCGCCCGCCTTCCCATCAGTTCCTTCCCAATACCGTTGCCTGTGTGAAACAACTCGGGGACGTGAGGGGCGGGAATTCATAGCGCCCCTTTCACTTCGTTGCCTTATGGGCAAAACGTCACTGCCGCAACAACTCCCGAACGGGTGCAGGACAAAAATCTTCACGACGCCGGTAGGGCAGCGCTGCTGCGCCGCCCAAGAATTCAGGTCAGAGCAGCAGCTCTGCTCTATCAGGAAGATGAAGATTTTTGTCATGCGCCCCTCCCGAACAATCCCGAGCGATTTGTCGGGGTCGGCGCGATATTTGCCAGGTGTGGGCGATTTTTCCAAAAAATTCTGGACTCAATTTGCAAGACACAGATGAATGGTCCTCTTGATCTGTTTCTATCTGCGTGAATCTGTGGCTCAATTCTCTGGTTGCGGCGGGCCGCGCTGCGCTTCTTGCGCCTTTTTGCGGCTACTTCATCGCAGTCCATTCGGCGGACTCCTCTGTATATCTGAAAAGCGGTTCCGGCCGCGAGTTCGCGAAACGCCATTTTGGTTGATAATGCCCGACAATGCGTGGCGGCGGGTGCGCCGTTCCGCACTCTCGGAAGGAGCGTCCGTAGTCAAGGTTTGGCGAGCGCGGTGGAGCGGCTTCGACCGGGTAAGGCTGGAACGACCTTGACCGGATGCTAAAATGAAAAGAGGGCGGCGGCGAAGGAGCCGCGGTAAGCCTGGCACACTCCAAAGAAACCTTGACCGCCATCTGGCGATAATGGTTCATTTAGCCCATGATAAAGAACCGGACAGTTTTAGTACTTGGCGCGGGCGCAAGCAAACCTTACGGTTATCCACTTGGGCAGGAGTTAGTCAATAAAATAGTTAGTGATGCTATGAATCCGGGTTCGTATTTGGACCAAGTCTTGGGCCTATGCCACATCCCTGAGATTTCAATCAAAACTCTCGGCACTGAACTCAAAGCCTCTGCAAGACCGTCAATTGATGCTTTTTTGGAAAGCAGAACCGATCTCCTTCCAGTTGGACGGCTCGCAATTGCCGTCGAGCTTTTGTTCTATGAAGAATCAGCAAGAATCCACGCGACGGATGACTGGTATCAATATCTCTTTAACAAGATGTGCGCTCCAAGCCAATTCGAGAGTTTTGGCACAAGTAAAGTGTCTATAGTAACGTTTAATTACGATCGCTCGCTTGAATTCTGCCTTTTCACAGCGTTGAGGAAGTCGTTTCAAAAGAGTGTCGCCGAATGTGTTGAGAACTTCGAGAGGATTCCGATAATTCACGTTCACGGGCGAATAGGGCCGTCGCCAACTGATGAAAAGCTGTTGCCATACGGCACGCCAATGTCGCCGGCAGTTTTTCAAGACTTTGCAAAGCGTCTGCTCCCAGACATTGCAAAGCAAATTAGGATTATCCATGAGGTAAAAGATGACATGGCGGAATTTAAGGCTGCGCAGACCCTTCTAAGCCAAGCCGAGAGAATTTGCTTCCTCGGCTTTGGCTTCCATGAAACGAACTTGAGGAGGCTATTCAAGGGGATAACAACGCTTGAGGACCCAACACAGACTCCCAATAGCGGAACTTGGAGACTTTTCAGTGGGGTGAAGATTTTCGCTCATAATTTTGATTTTACCGAGAGCGAAAAGAAAGACATCCAAAGGCTTTTGCCGCGGCCAACTTGTGACTGGAGAGTTCGGAAACAAAGCTGTAAGGATTTCTTGCGCGAATCAGGTGTTTTGTTGGATTGAAGGCCGGCAGTTGTTCACCTTTAAACACAACCATCGGCCAAAGCAGATTCCTTGAACCCTTGGGGACAATTGCGGCATGGGGTTTGGTGGAGGCGGGCGGAAGGGGGCCTCTTTTTTGCTTTCCCGTCATGTGCCATGTGGCGAGTGTCGCAAATGAACTGTTTGACAATGGAAGGAAATGTGCGAAATGGAGAACATGGATGCTCAACTGCAACGCGATGGTGCGGAAGTTTCAAGGCTTTGCAAGGAAATGAACTTGACGCTGACGCCCTTTGAACAGGATATGGTCTTTGCTGCCCAACAGTGGCGAAAGGACCCAAAAAGCCAATTCTGGCGCAGAACCGTAATTCGCTGTTTTTTTTCAACGACAGAAGCCCTGCTCTGGCACATGAAGCACGCTGCTCCGAAGATTGCTTTAATCTCCGCCGCGACTTTGACTGAAGACGATTTACTAAAAGCGAAAGGCATGAAGCTGGTGATGACGACCGGAGGTGCTAAAATCCAACGCCGTCTTCAATTTCGAGAGAACGTAGAAGCAAGTTTTGTATTGTTCGGGAAGGCGTGTAGGGTGAAAGTCACCATAAAGGATGATGCCGATTTCGACGCTTTTTGCGTGACGTATAGGCTTCGGAACCGCTTGATGCACCCCAAAAGGCCATCCGATCCCGATGTGACTGACCTTGAGACTGCTACGTCACAACGAGGCGTCGCTTGGCTTGTTAATTCGTATGTCCGTTTGTTGCAGGAATGCGCTGACTCCGTCCAAAGATTTTGAAGGCAAATCCGCTTTCACCCCAAAGGCTTCGTGGTCGATAACCCTTCTGAGGACCCTCGGTTAGTGGCGGCATGCCTGACGGCGCTGTCCGCCCGCTCGAAGTCCGCAGTCGACCAAAGTCTTCGAGTGTTGAGCCGGAGGGTGTGGTTGGAGGGCGCGCCCATTGGCTAAAAGCTCGCAAGTCTCTGGCCTTGGCAAGCCAGATTTGTGGGGCGGCGGGCAGCGGAGTGCCCGCCCTACCTTTCCCCGGCCACCCAGGACGGGAGGATTATAAGTTGGGGGGCAAGGGCTGGTCGGGGTGGCGGGTCAGTTTGAGGCGGGCCACGCGGGTGTTGTCCATTTCTTCCACGCGCAGTTCGAACAGGCCCAGCGCCAGGGTGTCGCCGGGCTTGGGGAAGCCGCCCAGGCGCTGCGTAACCCAGCCGCTGGTGGTGGCCACGCCTTCGCTGGACAGATTCTGGCCGACTAATTCGCCCAGCTCATGCAGCGGCAGGGCGCCGTCAATCTGCCAGGTGTTGACGTCGCGGCGGAGGAGGAGAGGCTTTTCCTGGTCGAATTCATCCTGAATCTGGCCGACGAGTTCCTCCAAAATGTTTTCCAGGGTGGCCAGGCCGACGGTGCCGCCCCATTCGTCCACCACGATGGCGAGATGGAGTTTCCGCTCGAGAAAAAGTTGCAGCAGTTTTTCCAGGCGGGTGGTTTCGGGCACGTAAATCAATTTCCGGGCCGCGCCGTGCAAATCGGCCCCGCTCTCCGCCTTGCCGCGCAAGGCGAAGAGGTCCTTGCAATGGACCACGCCAAGGGTCTTGTCCAAATTGCCGGCTTCGCAGAGGGGAAAACGGGAGAAGCGCGATTTTTCCGCCATTTCGAGGCATTCGGCGATGGTGGCCTGGGTGTTGAGGCCGACGATTTCCATGCGCGGGCGCATGACGTCGCGCACGGTGCGCCGGCTCAGGTCCAGGGCGTTGAGGATGATGTCGTGGCCCAGGCGGCTGCCGCCGGGACGGCGCTGGGTGAGCATGAGGCGCAGTTCGTCCTCGGAATGGGCGGCGAAGGGCGAGGGGACGGCTTCGATGCCGGCGCGGCGCAGCAGCCATTGCGCGCAATGGTTGAGCAGCCAGTTGACCGGATAAAAGAGGCGGTAAAACCAGTGCAACGGCGCGGCGACCCAGAGCGAAACCGGCAGCGCCCGCTGGATGGCAAACCACTTTGGCCCCAGTTCGCCCAGGATGATTTGAAGGAATGTCACCACGGAAAAACCGACGGCGAAGGCGATGTCCGCCCGCGCGCGCGGCGAATCCACCCGGCCCCAATCCAGCACGGGACCGAGCAAGGCGGAGAAAACCGGCTCGGAGAGCCAGCCCAGGCCCAGGCTGGCCATGGTGATGCCCAATTGGGTGGCGCTGAGATACGAGGTGAGATTTTGCAGAATGTGCCGGGCCAGGCGGGCGCGGCGGTGGCCTTGCACGATCAAGGCGTCCAACTGGGTGTCGCGCAATTTGACGAAGGCGAATTCCGCGGCGACGAAAAAGCCGTTGACCAGCACGATGGCCAGGATGCCCAGAACCCGCATCCCCTGCGCAACTAAAGTATGGCTTTCCATTTACAAATGCACCTCCCCAAAGATGACGCGGAGCACGTCCTGCAAAGTGATCAATCCGGTCTCGCCGTGGTCGGCGCTGAAAACGATGCCGAGGCGGCAGCCGGTCGCCTGCATGCGGCGCAGGGCCTCTTCCAGGCGCAGTTCCTCGGACAGAAAGAAGGCCGGCTCCATGTATTCGCGCGCCGGCCGGGCCGGGTCCAGTTTTCCGGAGTAAAGGAGCCATTCCAGGTTGATGACGCCGGCGGCCTGGCCGGTCTTGGTGTCCAGCACAGGAATACGGTTGAAATGGCGTTCCCGGCACAAGGCCAGCGCCTGGGACATGGGGGCGGAAGCGGCCACGGTGGCGGCGGCGGCCATGGGAATGGCGACGTGGCGCACACGGAGATTGTCCAGGTCGAGGACGCGGTTGATCATCGCTTTCTCCTCGGTGGTCAGGTTGGGGGCGGATTCCTGCATAACGAAGCGCAGTTCCTCGCGGCTGCCGAAGAGGCGGCCGGTGAAGGTTTTGCCGCCGGTGTAGCGGAGCAGGCCGCGGGAGAACCAGGCCACCAGGGCGACCAGCGGGGCGAGCAGACCGTGAATGACGCGGAAAGGCCGGGCCAACTGGAGGGTCAGGCGGTTGGGCTGGCGTTGGAACAGGGTCTTGGGCGCCAATTCGCACACGATGTAAAAGACAAACACCGCGCCGGCCAACACGATAAGCCCGAGGACGGGCCGGCCATGAAACCACTCGTGCAATTTGACCAGGCCGACGCTGAAGATGAGGAAATTGGCCACGGTGTTGCCCACCAGGATGGTCCAAAGAAAATCCTCCGGGTTTTCCAGGCAGCCGTGCAACACCGCGGCCCGGCGGTCCCCGGCGCGCATGCGCTGGCGGATGCGAAAATGGTTCAAGGCCAGCACCCCGGATTCCATCCCCGAAAAAAGAAAGGAAAGGGCCGTGCAGAACAAGAGGGCCAGGGCGATGAGCCAATCCGGGTCTTTCATATTATTTCTTCTTGACTACTTCCACGAGCAATTCGCGGATGCGCCGCTCGTCGGCCGCCTGCACCGTCAGGCGCAGGCCGGCGATGACGACCGACTCCCCCGGCGCGGGCACGACCTGAAATTGTTGCAGAGCCAGCCCGGACAAGGTTTCCACGCCGGGCGTTTCGCCCAGGGGCGGGTACTCGCGCCGGAAATTATCCAGCCGCACCGCCCCGCCAGCCCGCCAGCGGCCCGGCCCCAGGGACTCCAGCACCGCCTGCGCCGGCTCGTGCTCGTGGTGAATTTCCCCCACCACCTCCGCCAGGATGTCCTCGATGGTGACAATGCCCGCCGTGCCGCCGAATTCATCCCGCACGATGGCCAGTCCGCGGCGCTGGCGCTGCAAACTTTTCAGCAGTTGCAGCAGATTCATGCTTTCGGGCACAAAGGACGGAAATTCGAAGACGCTGGCCAAATCCTGGCGCGGGTCGAGCAGGAGGGCGTGGGTGTTGAGCACCCCGACGATGTTGTCGGGGGTTTCATCGTAAATGGGCAGCCGGCGGTGCTGGGCGCGGCGCGCGGCGGCGATCATCTCCTCCAGCGAAAGGTCGTCGGAGATGCAAACCATCTGGGTGCGCCCTTTCATCACCTCGCGGGCCTGGCGGCGGTCCAGGCGGATGATTTGCAGAATAATCTCCTTCTCCCCGGCCGCGAGGGCGCCCTGCTGAAAAGCGGTTTCCAGCAGCTCCTGGTACTCCGCGTCGGAAAGGCCGGCGGGGGCGGCCTGGGCGGCGGGGGCCAGGGCGCGGAGGGCGGCGTTTGTCAAGTATTGGGCAATGCGCCGCAGCGGCCGGCTGGCGTTTTGCAGGAACAGCATCGGGCGCGCCACCCGCCGCGACCAAAGTTCCGGCGCGCGCACCGCCAGCGTTTTGGGCGCCGCTTCGCAGCCGAACAACACCGCCCAGAGCACGCCAAACATGACCAGGCCCGCCGGCCAATCGTGGCGCCAGGCCAGCCAAAGCATGACGGCGACGATGCCGGCGTTGGCAAAGCTGTTCCCCAAGACCAGGGTGGCCAGGAGGTCCTGCGGGGTGGCGAGGAGGCGGCGGATGATTTTGCCGGGGCCGGGCGAGCGTTCCTCCAACTGGCGCACCTGCCATTGGCCGAGCGAAAAAAGGGAGGTTTCCGCCAGCGCAAAAAAGAAACTGGCGCCGGAGAAGGCGATCAGCCCGGCCAATGCAAGGAACGGCCTCATCCGCCGATCACCCCGGGTTGGCCGCCCCCGCGCCGGTCATGGCGTGGAGGACTGATTGTGGGTCATGCCTGGACAAAATCAAATGCACGCCCCGCACCATAGCCATTGCCACGCCGGCTGACAAGCGCGAATGGGGAATTGTGTGGAACATCTGAAGAAACTCTGATTCGTCCAAATCTACATCGCCAGCGGAATCGGTATTCCAGCCAGACGGTCCGTCAATTCGCTGGCCGTGGAGTTGATCAACAAAATTTCGGGGGGCAGCTCGTTGAACAACCCGGACGGTGGCTTAAAATCGGTGACAATCAGAATCAATGTCGCCGGCTGCTTGCCCTGTCCTGCGTGGTGAAGCTGCCCGGCGGCATCGAGCAGAGGCTCGCCGGGGCGTTGCACACGGATCAAAACGGGATTCGCGCCCGGCGGCGTGTTGAGAATAGCGTCAATTCCCTGGTTGCGTTGAACAGGGACAATCGGCAGACCATGCAAATAGCCCAAGACCTCCCCATTCGACTGAATATAGGAATCGCGGCCCTTGCGCAGCAATTCAGATGAGGTTTTGAAGGGTTCGGCCAGCCGTTGTCGGGCGAGTCCCACGGCTGCCAACGAGGTATCAATGCCCAGCGAATGGCGGGCGAGCAACTCAGCCGCCACGAGCGTCGTGCCGCTGCCGCTGAACGGGTCAAGCACAAAGTCGCCCGGAGCAGTGACCAGGGCGATGATGCGCTCCAGCAGCAGAACGGGTTTCTGTGTCGGATACCCCACGCGTTCCCTGGCTTTTGGATTGAGAAACGGAATATCCCACACATCGGAAATGGGCACGCCCTTTTTGTGTCCGTCGTGGATCACCCTGCCCTTTTCGTCGCGAGCATAGACGGCTTTTCCGTGTTCATCGCGCTGACGCCGCTGAAGAATCTGGTCAATGTTGGTCGCGGGCGAATAGTCGTCAAAAAGCTGATGATATTGATAATCTTCCGTCTTGCTGTAGAAGAAAATCGTTTGGTGCGATGGCAACGGGCTTTGCCGAGAGTTCGACCAGCGGCGGTAGTGCCAGACGATCTCCGCCCGAAACATGGCCTCTCCAAATATCTCGTCCAGCAGGACACGGATATAATGCGAAGCGCTGGTGTCGCAATGAAAGAAGAGCGAGCCGGTGGCTTTCAGAACACGCCTGAACTCGTTCAAGCGGACGCGCAGGAAATCGAGGTATTCAAGGCGGGAATTCCATTCGTCGCTGAAATGGTAGGTCGTCGTGCGGTCAGGCGTGACCAGCGTGTGGGTCCTTTGGGTGAAAAATGGCGGGTCCACATATACCAAATCCACCGACCCGGCTTGCAGAGAGCGCGCTAATTCCAAACAATCGCCATGACGGACTTCACTGGGCATGTCGCGCCGTCCTTTCCGCTGCCAAGTCTTTCAAGATGCCGAGCAGGTCAACTTCTGTTCGCTGCCTCAGGTAAGCCCAAGCCGCATCGCCGCAATGATACTCGCCTTGCACACTCTTGTACAGACTTTCCAGCGCCTGCTGAATGCGCCTCGCTTGGTCGCGATTTGGATAATAAAACATCACCCGCACGGGCTTGTAGCCGGCATCCCGCACTACCTGCATTCGGGTATGCTCTTTGGTGCTATGGTCGCCATCCGTGGTTGCGTCCCGCCATTTGATTTCCAAGGCGTCGAGGCCAACCAGACAATCCACTCCGAAAAGTCTGGGCCGTTGGCCACGCGTGTTCGGCACGCGAACCGGGCCGGATTCCGGGAACTTCTGCTTGAAGCAAAGTTTCGCTGCTTCTTCGAGGAACGAACCGGCGTATTTGTAAAGAAATCGCCCCTTGTTCTGATAAACGTCAATGAGTTTGCCCTCTTCGACGCTGATGCCCAGAACTTGATAAATCAGAACATGCGAGCGGTCATCTTGCTCCATCTCGGCAACGCGATTGTCCACGTTGCGCGCCAACTCGGTAGCATAGCGGTCTGCCAGGGCTCGGATTTCGTCTTTCATTGGAGCTACACCCGCTGACTTCTCCCGCATCGTAGGGGCCATTCCAGCCTTTGGCAAGTTTGATCTCGGCGCGGGTTTTTTGGGCCGGCTGCATCCCGGAAAATCGGAACTTGCTTGGAGAACAGGCGGGGGTCAAAATGCGCGGCATGAAAATGATCCTCGGCCAACCCTCCTGGCGCATCGCGTCCGACCGGGTGGAAGCCTTCGTGACGGAATTGGGCGGGCAACTCGCGCCCGTGACGTTTGACCGGCAGGGACGCAAGATCGCCCCGTATTCCGTCGCGCCGTGGGCGGAGGAAAAACTGGATCGGAACATGCCGGCGATCTTGCAAGCCCTGCGCGGCGATTTTTTCTGCCTTCCTTTCGGAGGGAATGCGACGCCGTATCGCGGCGAGAAACATCCCATGCACGGGGAAACCGCCAACGCCAAGTGGCGCTTGGAGTCGGAAGAGCGCGGCGGAGGCAGGCATCGGCTTCATTTGCGCCTCAAGACCAAAGTCCGCCCCGGGCGGGTGGACAAGGAGATTACCCTGGTGGACGGCGAGGACACAGTTTATAGCCGGCACACCGTCAGTGGCATGTCCGGCCCGATGTGCCTGGGGCATCACGCCATGCTGAAGTTTCCGGAAGCGGAGGGCAGCGGAGCGATTTCGACCAGCCGCTTTGTTTATGGGCAGGTGTTGCCGGCGGTGTTCGAGCAGCCGGAATTGGGCGGTTACTCGTCGCTGAAGATGGGCGCGGAGTTTCAATCGCTGCAATCCGTTCCGATGGCGGCGGGAGGCCTGGCGGACTTGAGCCGCTATCCGGCGCGGCGGGGTTTTGAGGATTTGGTCATGGTGGTCAGCGAGCCGGGGCTGCCGCTGGCGTGGACGGTGGTGGCGTTCCCGCGCCAGCGGTTTGTGTGGTTCGCCTTAAAGGATGCGAAAGTGCTGGGCGGCACGGTGCTTTGGATGTCCAACCGCGGCCGGCATTATGCGCCGTGGAGCAGCCGGCATGTCAATGTGATGGGGTTGGAGGAGGTCACCGCCAATTTCCATCTCGGCCTGGCGGCATCGGCCGCGCCCAATCCCATTTCCGGCAAGGGCTGGCCGACCTGCCTGAACCTGGAGCGGGAGCGCCCGCTGGTTGTCAACTACATCATGGGTGTGGCGGCGATTCCGGCCGGATTCGACCGGGTGGCGGCCATTGAGCCGGGCGCGGACCGCCGCTCCATCACCCTCCGCTCGGCCAGCGGCCGGAAGGCGGCAGCCAGGGTTGATTTGGAATTTCTCGGTTCTACTTGACACTCGCTTCGGCTTTGCGCTTTTTGGCCTCTTCGATCACTTTTTGTTCCATGTCGCGCGGCATTTCCTGGTAATGATCGAAGGCTTCGGAATGAACGCCGCGGCCGGCGGTGAGGGCGCGCAGCGTGCTGGAATAGCGGTAGAGTTCCCGCGCCGGAACCAGGGCCTTGACCGACTGGAACGGGCCCTCCGCATCCACCCCCAGGATGCGGCCGCGCCGGCTGGAAATATCGCCCATGACTTTGCCCAGGCAGTCCTCCGGGATGCGCACCTCGACCTGGTGAATCGGCTCCAGCAGGCAGGGGCGCGCTTTGAGAAAGGCCTCCTTGAAGGCAAAATATCCGGCGATTTGGAAGGCGATGTCCTTGGAGTCCACCGGGTGCATCTTGCCGTCGTAAAAGTCAATTTTCACATCCACCACCTTGTAGCCCGCGAGGACGCCTTCCCGGCAGGCGTTCTGCACGCCTTCCTCGACGGACGGGACATAGACGCGATCCACGTTCTGCCCGCTGAGAGACTCGGTAAAATCCACCCCGGAATCGCGCGGGAGCGGCTCGATTTTCATCCAGACTTCGGCAAATTGGCCGGCCCCGCCGGTTTGCTTCTTGTGCCGGTAGCGCGAATCGGCCGGGGCGGCGATGGTTTCGCGGAAGGGGATGCGCGGCTCGCCCAGCTCGACATGGACATTGAAACGGCGGCGCAAGCGCTCGATCACCACCTCCAGATGGAGTTCGCCCTGGGCGGAAATAATGGTTTGATGCAGTTCCGAATCCACCCGGTGGAGGAAGGTCGGGTCCTCCTCGTGCAGGGCGGCCAGGCCGGCGGCCACCTTGTCTTCCTCGCCCTTGACGCTGGAGACCAGGGCGGCGTGGATGGTGGGGCGGGGGTATTGCACCTTGGGCAGGCGCACCGGACGGGAGGAGGAGCCGAGGGTGTTGCCGGTGTGGGTATCCTTCAATTTCACCACCGCGCCAATATCGCCGCCGCGCAACTCGCTCACGGGCGTGCGCTCGCGGCCGTTGAGGATGTAGATTTGGCCGATGCGTTCGCTCATTTGGCGGTCGGCGTTGTACAGCTCCATGGCCGAACGAACCGCACCGGAATACACGCGGAAGAAAGACAGCTCGCCAAAATGTTCCTCCGCCATCGTTTTAAAGACGAAGGCGACCGGCGCGTCATCGCCCAAGCGAATCTCAATCGGCGCGTCATTGGCGTCCAGCGCGGCCTGGCGGTCGTGATCCACCGGGGACGGGCCGTACTTGGCGATGAAATCCATCAGGCGGGCCACGCCAACCCCCGTTTCCGCGGCCGTGCAAAACAGGGGGATGAAGTGCTGTTTCTGCACGGCGTCGTGTATGCCGGCGCGGAATTCCTCCTCGGACAGCCCGCCCTGGTCGAAGAACTTGGTGAGCAGGGCGTCATCCGATTCTGCGATGTGCTCGATCAGCTCCAGGTGCAGCCGCGTCACCATGTCCTTCCACGCTCCCTCGGCCGGCTCCTCGCGGAATCGGCCCCGCCCGTCGGAGGTGTCATAACTGACCACCTCGTTGCGCATGATGTCGAGCACCTGGTTGAAGCCGGCCCCGGGATTGATGGGGAAGTTCAAAGGGAAAACGCCCGCGCCGTAATGCTCCCGCAGCGCCTCCAGCCTTTCCTCGAAGCGCCCGTTCAGTTTGTCCACGGCGTTGACCACGATGATTTTGGGCAGGCCCAGTTCGGTCGCGTACTTCCAGACCCGCTCCGTGCCCACGCCGACGCCGTCGCGGGCATGGATGGCGACCAGGGCCAGGTCGGCGACGCGCAAGGCGCTGAGGGCCTCGCCCACGAAGTCCAGGTAGCCGGGGCTGTCAATTATATTGAACTTCTTCCCCGTCCAGGTGGTGTGGAGGAGGGAAGACTGGGTGGAGATCTGGCGCTGCTTTTCGCTGGGGTGGTAGTCGGAGACGGTGCTGCCGTCGGCGATGCGGCCCATGCGGCCGATGGCGCCGCTGCAGGCGAGCATGGCTTCGCTCAACAAGGTTTTCCCGCACGAGGCGTGGCCGACGATGGCAAAATTGCGTAAGTCCTTTGCTAAATCTGTTTGCATGGGGGCGAGTCTAAGGGAGGAAGCGGGTGGTGAAAAGTCTAATGTTTGGTATTGCGTCAGGAGCTGTGAAAAAATTGGCAAAAGGCTTAAAACACAAAATGTGTCCGTTGATAATCAACGACTTGCGCAAGCGATTTCTGACGATTTTCAATTTTTTCACAGCTTCTCAGTGACGGCGGGGAAAGATAGGGCGGGCAGTCCCCTGCCCGCCGTCGGGCATTGCAGAGGAAGCAACGTCGCACTGCCTTCGTGCGGCGGGCAGGGGACTGCCCGCCCTACCGGCCAAGCCCGGCGCATTCCAATGTTCGCTGAAAGAGTCAATTGGGCGCGGGGGAAGCGGGATGGGACGCGCCGGGCGCTTGGGCGACGTGCTGGAGAATTGTGGCGGCAAAGTGCTCCGCTCCAAAAGGCTTGATGCGCCCGCCCTGAACGAAATCCTCGATGGCGGCAAGGCGGCGCCGGTATTCCTCGTCGGGCATGTCTTTCAAGAAACGGTATAATTGCTCGTAGCTGCCGAATTGCCGCTTGTCAATAAAGGTTTCCGCCGGAATGTAATCGGTCACGTTGGGCGCTCCCAGGTAGATCGGAACGCAGCCGGCAAAAAAGGCGTCAAAGATCTTCTCCGTCACGTAGCCCGGGAAGACGGCGTTCTCGTAGGCCAGGGCGAATTTGTATTGACGCATGACGGCGTTTTTGCCGGCGACCTCGCCGCGATGGGAAGGAAAGCGGCGGGGGCGCGGGGCGTTGGGAAACCGGGCGTAGAGGCGCTGCAATACCAGGTTGAGCCGCGCCAGTTTGCCGGTGAAGAAGAACCGGTCCCAATAGGTCCCGTAAAGATCAAATTCCTCCGGATGATGGGCCTCGAACCAGCGGATGCTGCGGACGCGCTCGGTGTAAAGCTGGCGCGGATGGGAATTGTACTTCTGGCTGGCGATGGTGACGCAAAACCTGGTTTTTTCGGCCGGGTCTATTTTGAGCCGCTCGGGCGTTTGCAGCGGGATGCAGAACGGGAGATACTTGCGGCCGTCAATCCAATCGGGGCTCCAGGTGAAAACTTTCTCGAATCCGGCATGATTTCGGCGCCAATAGTTGTCGGGGCGGTTGGCCGGGTTTTCAAACAGAAAGAGGTAAAGCCTTTTCCCCGGCAGGCGGCGCAGCTTGCGCCAATAGGGATTGAGCAGCGTGGGATGGTCCAGGAAGACAGCGGCGTCAAACTTGTCCAACTGGTCGGTGTCGAGGGTGGCGGCCCGGTGGCCGGCCTGGCGCAGGCGCTGACCGGCCAGGACAAAGGGGTACATCAAGTTGTCGCCGATGGGCGAGGAGGGGTCGGTGAACATCCGGTTGGCGTTGTAGTGCCGGTAAAAATTGTAAAACCCGATGTACATCAGTTGCCGGTGGCGGCGCGCACCACGTCCGGGACATCCAATCCCGCTCGCTGCCGCAAATAATCCTGCGACCCGACCGCGCCCAGACTGGACGCGGGCACGGCCAACGGCGTCAAGGAGACGGAGCCGAGGTGTTCGCGCAGAAGGGAGCTTAATCCGCCGGCCGGCACATGCTCCTCGAGAACGAGCAGGCGGGAGAATTTTTTCAGCGGATCAAAAAAACCGGGGGGGATGGGCTGCAACCAAGGGCAGGAAAAGACGGCGGGCCGGAGGCCCCGGGTCTGCAATTGTTGACAGGCGGCGAGGGCGACCTTCAAAATGGCCCCGGTGGAGACCAGGGCCAGATCGCCGCCGCCGCCGACAATCTCCAGCGGCCCGCGGGTGATGCCGCGCACCTCATGGAGGCGGGGTTCCCCGGCTTTGCCCACGCGAAGGTAGGAGGGGCGCGGATTTTGCGAGAGCCATTGCACGCATTCCCGGGTCTCGCCCGGATCGGCTGGCGACAGAATGGTCAATTCGGCCAGCGTTCGCATGATGCCGATGTCCTGCACGGCGTGGTGCGAGTAGCCCAGGCTGCCATAAGCCATGCCGGCCCCGACCGACACGACCGTCACCGGCAAGCCGTGGTGGCAGATGTCGTTGCGAATCTGTTCCAGGCAGCGCAGGGTGGGGAAGTTGGCGATGGAATAGGTGAAGACATGGTAGCCTTCGGAGGCCAGGCCGGCGGCGACGCCGGTCATGTTCTGTTCCGCCACGCCGGCGTTGAGAAAGCGGTCCGGAAATTCCCTGGCGAAAGGTTCGACGACGGAAAAACCCAGGTCGCCGACCACGAGAAAAAGGCGCGGGTTGGAGCGGGCCAGTTGAATCAGTTCGTTGATGAATGCCGTTCTCATGGCTGCTCTCCCAGGTATTGAAGGGCCTGTTGCAGCAGCGCCGGGTCCGGGGCGCGGTAATGCCAAAGAAGCTGGTTCTCCATGTAGGCGACCCCCTTGCCTTTGGTGGTGTGGGCGATGAGGCAGGAGGGCTGGCCGGCTTGCCAGGGCACGGTGTCCAAAGCGCCGGCAATGGCGTGGTGATCGTGCCCGTTGATTTCGCGCACCGCCCAGCGAAAGGCGCGGAATTTGTCCGCCAGCGGAGCCAGCTCGAGGACTTCCGGGACGGAGCCCAAGCTCTGGATTTTGTTGTAATCAATGATGGCGACCAGGTTGTCCAGTTGCAATTGCGGGGCAAAAAGGATGGCCTCCCAATTCGAGCCTTCGTCCAATTCGCCGTCGCTCATCAAGACAAAAACGCGCCAGGCCCTCCCTTGCCGTTTGGCGGCCAGGGCCTTGCCGCAGCCAAAGGGCAGGCCGTGGCCGAGGGAGCCGGTGGAGAATTCCACACCGGGGACTTTGTGGCTGATATGCGCCATGAAGGGCGACCCGTCGCGCGCGTAGTTCTCCAGATCGGCCCGCGGGAAGAAGCCGCGCCAGGCCAGCACGGCATAGACGGCCGCGCAACAATGCCCTTTGCTGAGAATGAACCGGTCGCGTTCGGGCCATTGGGGATCGGCCGGACGCAGGCGCAGGATGCGTTGGTAGAGGACGGCCAGCAAGTCCGCCATGGACAAGGCGCCGCCCACATGCGAGGCATTGGCGCGGGAAACCATTTTGAGGGTTTCAATCCGGATTTGCCGCGCCAATTCTATGGAATCCAGGTCGCTCATGCCTGCTGCGCCAACTCGCGCAATCCTTCCTCCAGCGTGATACGCGGGGCAAAGCCAAAAGTCGCGTAAAATTTTGTGCTGTCGCCTTCCATCCGCATGGATTGATCGGGCCGGTAGGGCAGCGCGCCAAAAACCGGCTCCACCCGGCTGCCGCTCAATTGCTGCAACCGCCGCGCAATTTCCTTGAGCGGCACAGACGTGTTGGAGCCAAGATTGAAGACGCCGGATGCCTCCGGCCCGTCCAATACCGCGGCCACGCCGGCGGCGATGTCCTTGACGTGCAGGTAATCGTAGCGCTGTTCACAAAGGGTCAAACGCGGCGCCTGGCCGGCCCGCAATTGCTTGAGCAAACCCGGCATGAACCATTCTTCCCCCTGGCCGGGGCCATAGGTTGAAAAAAGGCGCAGCCAGGCCCAGGCCGGCTTGTTTGTCGCGGCGAAATCTTTCAGAAGATTCAAACAGGCCAGCTTTGCTTTTCCATAAGCGCAGACAGGTCGGCACGGATGCTCTTCGCTCACTCGCCCGTTGATCCGGCCATATTCAGCCACCGAGCCGAGCGCCACAAAGCGTTTTGCGCCGGCGGCGGCGGTGGTTTGCAGCAGCCTGGAAAAAAAGTCCACGTTGGCCGCCTGCAAGTTTTCATCGTCCCGCTCCGCCGCCGTCACTCCCGACCAGGCGGCATGGACAATGGCTTGCGGCCTCCAGGCGGCCCATTCCGAATCGGATTCAGTCCACGCCACTTTTTCCGCATACGCCGCGCAAAGGCGCAAGTCCGATGTCTTGCGGCGCAGGCAAAGAAGCTGATGGCCCGCGTCGGACAAGGCGGAACCGATATGACTGCCAATGAAACCTGTGGCGCCGGTTAAGAATATCTTCATCAATGCGCCTTCACAAAGCCCTGGATGACCTCAATCACGTAATCAAGCATTTCGCGGGTCAGCCCGGGATAGGTGCCGACAAAGAGGGCCTCGTTCATGATCTGGTCGGCGCCTTCCAGGTTGCCGATGACCCGCACCGCGTCGGGCCGGTCCTTGCGCAGTTGCACCACCACGGGCTGGCGCACCAAATTGCCGCCAAACAACATGCGGTTGCCGATCTTGTTTTGGTCCAGGTGCCGCGCCAGGTCGAATTTGGTGAAAGGCGCGGCGGGTTTGACCCGCAGCATGAAGCCGAACCAGGAACAAACGGTGCGATGGCCCGAGGCGTCCCAAGCAAAGCCCTGCGGGCGCCAGGCGGTGGCGTGGGTGGGCAGCATGAAGTCGAAGACCGGTTCGCAATCGCTCAAACCCTGGCGCAGATAGTCCCAATTCTCGATGCGGGCCTGGATGAAGGCGGGCAATTTGTGGAGTTGGACCCGGCCGATGGCCCCCTGAATGTCCAGCGGCTTTAGATTGTAGCCGAAATGCGAATAGGTGAATTTATGGTCGTAGCCCTTGGGCAATTCGCCCAATTGCCATTGGAACCGTTTTCCGCAAGTGTTGTCCATGCCGCTGGCGCACCAGCAGTCCCGGCCCCAATCGCGGAAGCTTTCAATGATGGCCTTGAATTTAAGGCTGTGGACAATGTTGACTGCGCCGCCTTCGCCCAGGGTCAGGTGATGCGGCGGATAAAAGGATTGAGTGGAAAGATCACCAAAGGTGCCTGTGAACTTGCCATCGTAAGCGCAACCGAGGGAGTCGCAATTATCTTCGATCAGCCAAAGCTCGTGCTTGCGGCAAAAGTCCATGACGGCCGACAGATTAAACGGGTTGCCCAGGGTGTGCGCGAAGATGACCGCCTTGGTCTTTCCCGGCGCGAAGGCCTCCTCCAATTGTTCGACCCGGGCATTGAGGGTGTCCGGGTCGTTGTCTATGAAAACGGGAATGAACCCGTTCTGGACGATGGGGGCGACGGTGGTGGGAAAACCGGCGGCCACCGTGATGATTTCATCGCCCGGCTTGAGACGGCGGCTGCCCAGCTTGGGGCTGGACAGAGCGGAGACGGCGAGCAGGTTGGCCGAGGAGCCGGAATTGCACAGGACGCTCTTCTTGACACCCAAAAAACCGGCCAGGCCCTCCTCGAATCCTTCGCCTTCCTTGCCCAGGGTCAGCCAAAAATCCAGGGCCGAGGAAACGGCCGCCGCGACTTCCTCCTCGTCAAAGACCCGTCCGGCATAAGGCACCGTCGTCTGGCCCGGAATGAACTTGGGGCGGCGCGCCGGGCTGTCCGCGGCTTCGCGGGCGGGCCGGTTGGCGCGGTGGGCCAGGCGGGAAAACTCCCGGGTCAGCCGGAGGATTTCAGCCTTGAGTTCAGCAGGGTCGTGCCACATTTTCAGCGCTTCCAGTACAGGTCATCTCCAAGATAACCGCTGGCCTTGAGATTGTTCAACATTTTAAGTCGCACCAGCCGGGACTGCCGGAAATTGGCGTCGGCAAAACCGATTGCTTCCAAGCCCTCCTTCAGTTCCCGCACCGTCGCGGCCAGATCAAAAACCGGCTGATGGCGCGGAGCCAGTTTCCGAAAAAGCGAGAAATCCACTTTGTAGGAACGCCGGTCGGGCGGCGCGTCCCGGTTGATCGCAACTTCCACCCCCGGCATCTCCCGTTGCACGGCTGCGGCCAGGTCCTTGACCTGGTAATTCCATGGGTCACTGCCAATGTTGACAATGAGAAATTCGCCCCCGTCGCCCGCCTCGCGCTCGATGGCCCAATCCATGGCCCGGGCCATGTCTTTGGTGTTGATCAGCGGCCGCCACGGCGTGCCGTCGCTCAGGATGTTGATCTTTTTCAGCGCCAGCGCGCTGGCGACAAAATCGTTCAGCACCAAGTCCAGCCGCAGACGCGGGCTGAAACCGCAAGCGGTGGCGAAGCGAAGACAGGAAATCTTAAAATTCCGGTCCGCCAGGCTTTTCAAGTCGCCTTCCGTCGCGACCTTGGAGCGCGCGTAAGCGGTGAGGGGGTTGAGATTGGAGTTCTCCGTCCGCGCGCCCTCCTCGGCGACCCCATAGACGCTGCAACTGGAAGCAAAGACAAAAGCCCTGGCGCCGGCTTCCTTTGCCTGGCGCGCGGCGGCGACGCTGGCGGCGTGATTGACCTGCATGGTCACCTCCTCGAAGGCTTTGCCCATTGGGTCATTGGAAATGGCCGCCAGATGGATGACCGCATCCACGCCGGCAAAGGCGCTTTGGGGCATGGCGCGCACGTCCCCAAACAATTGGGCGTCCAGTTCGCGCTCAGGAAAAGGCGTGACGGAGGTGAGGGCATCGGCGAAATAACCGGTGTCGAAACCCGCCAGCTCGGCGTTGGGGCGGGTCCGCCGCAAATGATGCACCACGTTGGGGCCGATGTAGCCCATGTTGCCCGTAATCAAGACTTTCATGCTCTGACAATAAAAGGTAGGGCGAGACTCTGTCGAGCCGTGACTTCTTCCCCCGATCATTAGCTTTCCTGGGAGCGCGGCCGTCCCGACCGCTCCCGTCGGCGTCCCGCCGACGGAATCTCCAGCCCGGAACTGACCCGCCCTTTGGGTGAGTCCTCAAGCACATCGCCAACGATTCGGGCTTTCTCCCAAGAAATCGAGTTTCGGCTCCATTTCCACCGTCGCGGCAAGCGAGAATGGCCATCACCTCTCTGGCGGATCGTCGGTGGGGGGAAGGTAGGGCGGGCAGTCCTCTGCCCGCCGCCGCGCGACGATTGAGGAACGGACATCTCACCATGTCCCTTCGGCGGGCAGGGGACTGCCCGCCCTGCCTTTCCCGCCCTGCCGATGACTGACCGGCAACCTCCCCTCATTCCTTCGGCAGCGGCTTGCGGGGCGGAACAAACGAGATCAAAACCTGGCGGATAATAAACCACGGCAGCCGCAGCTTGTTCCAAAGGAACGGGTCTTCGCGCCGGATGAGGCCCAGGGTGCCGGCGATAATTTTCCACCGGCGCGCGCGCAGTCCGGCCAGGCAGTTCAACATCGCCCGCCCCGTGCAAAAGAACAGGCTGTCGCGAACCAGACGCTCCCGCTCCCGCGGCTCAAACAGGTTGATGACCGCCGGATCGGCCAGCGCCTTGCGCGTTATATAATAGAAGGCGCCGATGTTGAACCCTTGCGCATGCAAGGCCGAGGTGTGGCCGGCCGCCATGTAACGCCACGAGGAAAGCACTTCATCAATATAAAAAAAATCATAATGCGCGGCGATGCGCATGGCCATGTCCAGATCAATGGCAAAGTCGCACTGGGGATCGAAGGAGCCGAGCTTCTCAAAACATTCCGTGCGGTAGAGCACTCCGCTGGGGACGCAACAAGGGTAGTCATGGACCAGAAATTCCCGCAAGGCCGTCCGCCCGGCCACCAAGCCGTCGCCCACCTGGTAGCGGTAGCGATAGTGCATCTTGCGGACCACATAAAACCAGGGGAAAATGCGCCGGTCCTCCTCGTCAACCAAGTCCATCGGGGCCATGACCAGTCCCACCGTCGGATGGCGTTCAAACGCCTCCACCATCGCCTCCAAGGCCCGCGGTTTGAGCAAGTCGTCATCCATCAGCAGCTTGAGGTACTTGCCCGAAGCCAGCGTCACTACCCTGGCCAGATTTGCAATGCCGCCCAGGTTGCCCTCGTTGCGGTGATAGCGTAGGCGCGGCTCATGGAGCGAGGCGGCCAGTTTTTCCGAGGCGTCGTCGCTGCTGTTGTCGGTGATGACGATTTCAAAGTCTTGATAGGTTTGGGCCAGGCAGGAGCGCAGGGCGCGGCTCAACAATTCGCGCCGATTGTAAGTCGGGATGCAAATGGACACCACGGGGCGGGTCATAGGAGGCGGACCGGCCCGCGATCCGCCGATTCCCTCGCCCCGCGAAGCGGGGAGAGGGTTAGGGAGAGGGGTTCGTTCCATCAAAGCGTGACAGTGTCAAGATGCGTGTGCGAGAATCGCCAATCACCAGTTCTTCCACGGCGCGTTGCCCGCGGCCCAGAGCCGGTTGAGCAGGCTGTATTCGGTAAAGGTGTCCATCGGCTGCCAGAAACCGTCGTGCGGAAAGGCCATCAACTGGCCGTCCCTGGCCATCGCGCGAATGGGCTGCTGCTCGAACATCACCTGCTCCGAGTTGTCGTCCAAATAATCAAAGATGCCGCGCGAGGCGACAAAAAAACCGCCATTGATGCGGCCCTCGGTCGTTTGCGGCTTCTCGTTGAATTGCTCCACGCGCCCGTCGGCGGAAATTCCCAATTCGCCAAACCGCCCCGGCGGGCGCACCGCCGTCAGCGTCAATTTCCGGCCGTGTTTGCGGTGAAACGCCAGCGAGGCGGGGATGTCTATATTCCCCACCCCGTCGCCGTAAGTCAGGAAAAAATCCGGATCGTCGCCGATGAACTGCTTGATTTTGTGGATGCGTCCGCCCGTCAAGGTTTCCTCCCCCGTGTCCGCCAGGGTGACGGTCCAGTCCTCCTCCTCGTGGCGGCTGTGGAACTTGACATTGGGATTGCGTCCCAGCCGCAGGGTGACGTGGGCTGTCATCCATAAATAGTTGCGGAAAAAGTCCTTGATCATGTCCCCTTTGTAGCCCAGGCAGAGGACAAATTCCTTGTAGCCGTATGAGGCGTAGATTTTCATGATGTGCCAGAGGATGGGGCGGTTGCCGATCGGCACCATCGGTTTGGGCCGATACTCCGTTTCCTCACGCAATCGGGTGCCTTTCCCACCGCACAGGATGACGACTTTCATGCGCCCTACCGTAAGGCAATCCAGCCCGCTTGTTCAAGCCACAAATTGGAACACAGTGCCTTAACCCCGATCATTAGGGACTTTCCTGGGAGCGCGGCCGTCTCGACCGCTCCCGTCGGCGTCCCGCCGACGGAATCTCCAGCCCGGAACTGACCCGCCCTTTGGGTGAGTCCTCAAGCACATCGCCAACGATTCGGGCGCCTTAATTTCGTGTAGCGTCGAGCCTGCGGCTCGAATCGGCGCATAGCGCCGACACTACATCAATAGACCGGCCGCGCGTCGCGTTCCTTGACACCTTTCCGCATAAGCGCCACATTTTCCGGGTGGCTCGTCCAAAAACTGCCGCGCCCCGGGCCGCGACCGCGCCAGTGCCAGCGCCGGCCCGCATCGCGCCTGGACGCGGCGCCGCCGGCAATCCGGCCAACCGTTTCGAGAAACTTCACCTCGAACCCGACCCGGACGCCGAAGGCGATGCGCCCGGCCAAGCGCCCGCCGCGCCGCGCACGCAGTTTTTCAAGGACCATTCCTCCTCCATCCTCGCCCACAACGACAGCCCCGACGTTGGGTTTGAGACCAGCCTCAATCCGTATCGCGGCTGCGAGCATGGCTGCTCCTATTGCTATGCCCGGAACACGCATGAGTATTTGGGTTTCTCCGCCGGTCTGGATTTCGAGACGAAAATCATGGTCAAGGAAAACGCGCCCGAACTGCTGCGGTGCGAGCTGTCGTCCCCCAAATGGCAACCGCGAATGGTGGCCCTGAGCGGCGTCACCGATTGCTACCAGCCCATTGAGCACCGGCTGCAATTGACGCGCCGATGCCTGGCTGTTTTGGTTGAATTCAGAAACCCAGTCAACATCACCACCAAGAATTACTTGGTCACGCGGGATATTGATCTGCTGCGGGAACTGGCGGCGCACCGCGCGGTGACGGTTCATCTTTCCATCAACTCGCTCGACAGCGAACTGGCCCGCAAACTCGAGCCGCGGGCGGCGTCGCCCAAGATGCGGCTTGCGGCGGTCGAGGCTTTGGCGAAGGCGGGCGTGCCGGTGGGCGTGCTGGTGGCCCCGGTCATCCCGGCCCTGAACGACCACGAAATTCCGGCGGTGCTGGCCGCCGCCAAAGCCGCCGGGGCCGGGTGGGCCGGCATGGAAATCCTGCGCCTGCCCCTGACCGTCGCGCCGATTTTTGAACAATGGCTGGCGCGAACCGTCCCCGGAAAAAAGGACAAAGTATTGAACCGCATCCGCGCCATCCGCGGCGGCAAGCTCAACGATCCCCGTTTCGGACATAGAATGCGCGGCGAGGGAATTTTCGCCGGCCAGATTTCGCAAATGTTCCACGTCGCCCGCCGCAAAGCGGCGCTGGCTGAGAATGCCCCTTCCTTATCCACCGCCGCTTTTCGCCGCCCCGAGGGGGCGCAGATGGGGCTGGGTCTCTAGCCGTTCTGGCTGATTGCAAGATCGCGTCACCGCCGTTTCTCAGCCAAGTTGAGCACCGCCAACCCAGCGGCCCCGGCGAGAGCAATTTGCTCGGCATCGAACGACAGCAAGGCATCAGCACCCACCTCGATGGCAATTGCCACATGGAAGAGATCCATCGAACGGACCACCCACCTCAGTGAATGTTCCGCCCGAAGCTCGCCCGCCGTCCGCACCGCGGCAGTCCAGTCGAACTCGACATGAGGCCAGTATCCAATCCTGACCTCTTGCTCCAGGAGACGAATCACTTGGCGTGACTCGCCCTTGGCGAGCAGACCCGCGCGCTCGGCTTGGCAAAAGCCATTGAATACCTCGACCCGTTGCCAGGGCGTCCACAACACTTCAGCGTCGGGGGTGAAATCAAAGAGGCTTAAAGCCGCCAAGTGCTGGATATCGCGGCGGCACTTGTATCCGAGCCACCACGACGTGTCCGCATACAATTTCATTTCTTGAGCGATGCCAGGAAGGCCGTCCCGTCGAACTTCGAGCCATTACGGTCGCCAACGGCACGCGCTTCCGCAAGCTGGCGCGTCATCCTCGGCGTGGCACCCTTGCTGACTACAAACTTGGGCTTGCCATTGGCGGTGACCACCAGTTGCCTTCCTTCGCCGAGTCCGTCCACCAGCCCGGCATTGTGATAAAACTCACGAACGGTTACAGTTTTCATGCTGTCAGACGGTATCGTCTAACAACCAGGAAATCAAGCCCCGAAAATGCCTTAATTTGGTGTAGCGTCGAGCCTGTGGCTCGAAAATCGGCGCACAGCGCCGACGCTACAACAATCGGGCGTGCTACTAATGCGCCGGATGATTTGACTGTTTCGGGCGGGTGTGATACCTACTGTGTGCGTGCATGCAAAAACCTCGTAAGGAGAAAAAGAATGAAGAAGAACAGCGCGGCCAGCCGCAAGCAAAGGAATTGGACCACGGATTTCACGGATTTCACGAATAAGAATTCTTCATTTTGCATTTTGCATTCTGCATTTGCCCCATCCGTGTCATCCGTGCCATCCGTGGTAAAAATCTTCGCGAAACGGGGCGACTCTGGCGGATTGCAGTATAAAGCTCTCTTGGTGCGGGCGCTTTCCGCCGCGCTGCTCGCGCTGGCGCTGGCCCCGCCCGCGGCCCGGGCCTGTGCCTGCGGATGCGGCGTTTTCGACGTGGCCACCAGTTCGATGTTTCCCCAGGGCGCCGGCGGGATGGCGTTTTTTGAGAGCGACTTTCAGGACCAGAACCGGAACTGGCACGCCAACTCGGAAGCGCCGTCCGCGAACAACGGGGACAAGCAAATCCGGACATGGTTTTTCACGCCCGGAGCTCAGTACATGTTTGACCGCAGTTGGGGGGTCCAGCTTGAGGTGCCTTACGACAACCGCCTTTTCAAGACATTGGGCGGCGCCACCGGCAACACTTTGATCACGGAGCACTGGAGCCAACTGGGCGACATCCGCCTGGAGGGCATCTACACCGGGCTTTCCCCGGATTTATCCACCGGCTTGACCTTTGGTTTCAAGCTGCCGACGGGCAGTTTCTCGCATAACGACCCTTATGGCGACGTGGACCGGGACAGCGAACTCGGCACCGGCAGCACCGATCTGCTGCTGGGCGGTTTTCATCGCGGCAATGTGACCAAGGACGGCAGGGTGAGTTGGTTCGCGCAGGCCTTGTTGGATGTGCCGACGCTGACCCAAGCCCATTACCGGCCCGGGGTGGAACTCGACACGGCGGCGGGCCTTTACTACAACAATTTGTCCCTCGGCCGGGTGCGGATCACACCGGTGGCGCAAGTCATCGCTTCCGCGCGGAGCACTGACACCGGCCAAAACGCCTCTGGCGGCGGCAGCGACAATCCCGCCGGCGGCACCGACTCCGGCTACGAGCGCATCCTGCTTTCGCCAGGAGTCGAGTTTCACCTGCACCCTGTGAGCTTGTATGCGGACGTGGAACTGCCGGTTTTTCAGGTATTCCGAGGCAACCAATTGGCGGCCTCGGCTCTTTTCAAAGTGATCTTGAGCTATCACTTTTAGCCGCCCGCCGAAGTCCACGTCGCTAAAATCGCGCGGTCAGGCCGACCCGCACCTGGAAGGGTTCCACGGGATGAAAAACATCGGTGAACGCCGCCGCTGCCGCCGGCGTTATGCGCGAGACGTAGGCGTAATCAATGTCGTGATCCCGGCTGTCGAGCAGGTTCAGGATTTCGGCGGAGATGCGCCACGTCTTGTTGATTTGATATCCGGCTTCCGCATTGAGCAATAGCGTTGAATCCGAGCGATAAATCCCATCCGACGTCAAATCGCGCGGGCCGAAGTAGCGCAGCCGCAGGCTCGCGGAGAAACCACGCTCGTCAGACAGCGTGATGCCGGACGAGATGACCGTCCCGACCGCCTCGGGCACATGAGTGCCGCCGGGACCCTGGCCCAAAGCCGGATTGGCGGGATTGATATACGCGGCATCCGCCGGATCCGGCGAGGTGAAACGGGCGGCGGACTCCGCCAGATCCAGGTCAAAAGCCAGATGTTTCACCGGGGTGTAATAATTCGCCCATTCGATGCCGTAGCGGTCGCTGTGCTGTTCTGAAGCGACGGTCCCCCCGGTGTCGCCATCCTGCTCCAGTTCGGACTCGCTGTGCAGATACCACAACGAAAGCGTGCTTTGCAAATGAGGCAGGGCCAAAGTGCGCACCCCGATTTCAGCCCCCTTGGTTTGGATCAGACCGGGAACTCTCGCGACCGGCGTGTTGGAATTGGGATTGGCTGCCGAAACCGGCTCCTCCGTTTGCGTCGCGCCCCGCCCATCGTTGCTGTGAAAACTGAATCCTCCCTGCGCGTAGAATTCCGTCTTGTCCCACGGGCCGAAAATCAAACTCATTTTCGGGCTGGGCAGCATCGTGGTGGACGTGCCGGAGTTGGCCGGGGTGCTCAGGCTCCTGTCATCGAAGTAATCCAAGTCGCCGCGCATCGCCAGGACCGAGCGGAATTTGTCCGTCCACTGGGCTTTGTTTTCCACATAAATGCCCACTTGCGTGTCCGTCAGATGATTCACATCCGTGTCGGCTGGGAGATAGGTGTAAGGCAGACCGTCCGCGAACAGGCCGCCAGGGAGGCCGAGAGTGTCCGTATCCGTTTTTTCCACCCGCTCGCGATCTTCCGTTTGATAAAGGCCGTTGTGGATCCAGTCGTTGCGGACTTGCAGCCCGAATGAATTTTCCACATCCCTTCCAAACCACTCGCTGGTGATGGTGTGCCGCGCATCCAATCCGCCCACCCAGCGTTTGTCCTGCTGTTCGAACTGGTCGCCGCGATTGGTGTCCGTGAGATAATAAGTGAAGTCGGAAAACAAATCGAGGTCGTAATAAAATCCGTAGGCCGTGATTTTGGTCTCGGAATTTTCGGCCTGGCGATGCCACTCCGCCTGCAAGCTGTAACGCCCGGAATTGCCGCCGTCCGCCGGGTTGAGCGTGCCGAACAAACCCACCAGCGGCACGGCGTTTGCGGCCAGTTGATCGCTGGAATTCCAATCGCCGTGATAGCCGCGAAAAGCGGCGCTCCAGCCGTTGGCCGCGTCGCCCCGGCTGTAGGTCAATAGGCCGTTGAATTTCCAGTAATCGTCCCGATGCACCCACGGCCCGTCGTCGTGATAAACCTCGCCTCCGTAAAGCAAATTGCCCGAACCGAGCTTTTGCGACAATCCGAACACGCCGCGCTCAAAGCCATACATGCCGCCTTCCACCGTCACGAAGTCGTTCGGGAGCGTCTTGTAAAAAACCAGATGCGCCGCGCCCGCCGAGCCGAAATCCCCCACGTCGGCGTAATAAGGGCCTTTTTCGTAATCCACCCGTTCCACAAATTCCGGGATGACGATGTTCATGTCAGAGTACCCCTCGCCATGCGCGTGCGAAGGCAGGTTCAACGGCATTCCATCGAGGTAGTTGGCGAAATCGGTGCCGTGGTCCAGATTGAAGCCGCGCAGGAAATACTGGTTGGCTTTGCCGCCGCCGGCGTGCTGCGTGATAATGACCCCGGGCACGGTTTCCAGAATTTCCCCGCTGCGCAGAATCGGCCGTTCCGCAAGCTGCGCCGCCCCGGTGGTGCCTTGCCCGGCGGAATCGGCGATGCCGAGCATGCTGTCCTGCCGGCCTGTGACAATCACGTCGGGCAGAATGGTCGGAGTATTTGAATTTATTCCCGCTGAGTGGTCCGGGCCAGGGAGGTTGGTGGGAGTCTGGGCCGATGCTGATTCCCCTGCCAGGCAGATCATCGCCACACCCGCACAAATGGGGATCTTGAGGACCATTGGCCCGTGCGGGCAAGACAGGAATGAAAACCGCGCTCGTTGCGCCTGTTTTTTCATAATTCCCTCAATGTTTTGGCGTTGTTCGTGGCTGGATGCTTTTCAGTGCCTTTGCGGCCGCGAGCCGCTCAACCAGGGTGGCGCCGCTTTCATGGTCCCGGCCTAATGTTACGATCATGAGAATGAGTATTACGCGTCCTGCCTGTGTTACGCAAACAAATAATCGTGTGCAGATCGTCTTTGCGGATTGGGCGGCGATGCCGCGCCGCCCATAAGTTCAGGGCAGAGCGGCAGCTCTGCCCTGCCGGCAAGGTGAAGATTTTTGTCATGCGCCCAGGTGCAAGGCGCCCTTGGGGGCCGGCCTGCGCTTTCTTCGAGAGGAGCAAAACGCGCGCAACGCCGCGCCAAATCAGGCGCGCGGCCTCGCCGCCTCCTTACCTCCCCGGCTTATTGGTGAGCGTGGCCTGGAGTTTGTTGAAGCGGTCCACCAGGTTCGTGTATTTGCCCATGAGGCCGTTGTACAGGTTGACGGTGTCGTTGTACTTGGCGACCATGTTCGTATATTTTTCGATATACTCGTCGCGCTGGGACGCCAATTGCTCCACCACGGCGTTTTGCTTCTTGATGCCGTCGTAAGCGGTGTCCAGGTTGCTCTGCAAAGTCGCCACGGCGTTGGTGTACTGGGCGATGTCGCTCAACAGCGTGTCGTTGTTCGCGCCCAGGCGGGCAATCTCGCGCCTCTGCTCAAGGTTGGCTTCCCGATTGGTCTTCACGGCCTGCTCCCATGCCGCGCTCAAGCCGGCGAGGTCCTTTTCCATCCGCGCCACTTGATGGTTCTGTTTGTCCAGGGAATTGGTGTAGCCCTGGATGGCCGTGTCCTGGCCGGCAATGATCTTGTTTTGCGCTTCCAGCCGGCCCCGCTGCACGGTTTGAAAATACCACTGCCCGGCGCACAAGCCGCACAGGGCCAAAGCCAGCGCCATCAGCAAATTTTGTTGGAAATTTTTCATTCTTTTGGGAGGGCGCGCGGCGTCTCCGCCCCGGTCACCGCCACCGCCACGCGCTGGATGCCGGCCTGTTTGACGAAGTCAAGCACGGCAATGGTCTCCCCGTACCGGGCGTCCCGGTCGCCGCTGATGCTGACCGGCAGGTTGGTGTTCCGGGCGTAACGGTTGGTCAGGAGCGCGCGCAAATCGGCCCGCGAAATTTGCGCCTGGTCCTCGTAGATCAATCCCAGCCGGTCCACCCGCAGATTAATGATGTCCGGCTTGGCCCTGGAAACCGCCAGGGTGGCGGTGGGGAGGCTGGCTTTGAGCGTGCGCACCTTCTGCATTTGCAGGCTGACCATCATGAACGAGGCCAATAAAAAAAACATGATGTCAATCAAAGGAATGATTTCCAGGCGCGCCTTCTTCCGGCGGACGGGCGAGCGGATTTTCATGGCTGGCCCGCCCCCCCCGCGCTCTCCCGCACCATAAACGCCACCCGTTGCACGCCCGCATTGCGCACCGCCAGCAACACATCGGAAACAGCGCCTTCCAGCACGTCGCCGTCCCCGCTGAAATAGACGGGCAGATTGGTGTCCGCGCGAAAGCGGTTGCTCAACACCAGCCGCAATTCCGGCAGGGTGATCGGTTTCCTTTCCAGCCAGATTCCGCCGCTCTTGTCCACCGCGATGTTGAGCAGGCCCGGCTTGAAATCGGCCGCCGCCCGGGCCGCGGCCGGCAGGGCGACTTTGATGTTGTGCGCCTGCTCCATCTGCAGGCTCACCATCATGAACGAGGCCAGCAAAAAGAACATGATGTCAATCAATGGAATGATCTCGATGCGGCACCGCTTGCCCCGGACTGGAGAGGGTATTTTCACTTCTCCCCGTTGATCTTCCCCGCCTTGATCATGACTTCCACGTTGGAGGCGGCCGTTTCCAGCTCGAATTGCAGCCGCGTCACTTTGGCGGTGAAAAAATTGAAGGGGATCAGGGTGAAAATGGCAATGCCCAGACCGCAGGCGGTGGCGATCAAGGCCACCCCAATCCCCCCCGTCACCGCCCCCACCGCCAGTTCCTCGTTGCCCACCTCGAGGAAGGCGTGCATCAGCCCCGTCACCGTCCCCAGCAACCCCAGCAGCGGGGCCAGCGTCACCAGCGTGTCCATCACGGTGAGAAACCGCCCGGCCCGTTCCAGCTCGATGCCCGCCGCCAACTGCAACGCCCCTTCCAACGAGGCGTGGACATGGTTCAAGCCCCGATAAATCATGCGCACCACCGGGTCCGCCGAACCCTCGGCGATTTTCAGCGCGGCGGGGACATCGGCATTTTCCAGGGCGGCCAGCAGTTGCTCCAGCTTCCTGGGATCGCGCCGGCTGCTTTCGCGCAGCCACCAGAAGGCCCGTTCCCCCACCACCGCCACCGCGACCAGCGCGGAAATCAGGATCGGCCACATGACCGGCCCGCCTTTTCCAAAATACTCCACCACGATATTCGCCATCATAATTCTATTAGTGACTTTCTAAGGACGCAGGACAAAAATCTTCATGCCTTCGGTAGGGCGGCGCTCCTGCGCCGCCCAAGAGTTCAGGGCAGAGCGGCACCTCTGCCCTGCCAGGAAGTTGAAGATTCTTGTCATGCGCCTCTTTCTAACCCGAGGTCAGTTTGTAATCAATTCTCGCTTGAAACAGCCGTCCCCGCCCCCCCTCGGCAACGGTCCAGTGCTTCTTCACGAACTCGGCGGCGGCGTGATCCAGGATGGAGGAGCCGGAAGACTCCTTCACCTCGACCGCGATGATCACGCCCGCTTCGTCGGCCGTCAGCAACAACACGACCGTTCCTTGCTGGCCCAACTGCTCCGCCATTTTCGGGTAATCGGGCGTCGGACGCTCGCCTCCCTTGCCCGTGTTCTCCAACCGGCTGGGCTGGGCCGGTTCAGGGCGCGGCGGCGCTGTGGCCTGCGGCTCCGATGTGGGAGCCGGCGGCGCCACCGACAGGGCTTCAGGCACAATGAGCGTCCCGTTAGGCGTCGGCACGGAAAACTTGATGGCGGGCGAGTCGCGCGTGACCAACACCATCTTGGGCGGCGCGGTATCCGGCTTCTCCAGCGGAGTGTCGTCCGGTTTCAACTCCACCGTGGGCGGGGGCGGCGCCGGCGCCTCGATAATCTCCGCCTGCGGTTCTTCCAAAGGCCTGATCGCGATGGGCGGCGGCGGTTTGGGCCGGAAACCAACCAGTCCGATCAGGAGAAACAGCAGGCAAATCGAGTTCGTCCACCCCAGGTTCCGCTGATCATGCGCATGCGGCGCGGGCAGGCAAACCCGCGCCAGCTCGGATTTCAACCGGTAGCCCTCCGCGTCCGTATCTGCATGGATCGTGTTCATGTTCCGGCTGCCGGCCGGCATCGAGCCTTAGAATTCATAACTCAGCGAGCCGAAAACGCCCCGCCTCATGCCATATTGAGCCGCGTTGACCCCAACGCCGGTTGGGCTGCGCAACTCATAAATGTTATCCGTCACGTTCACCACATCAAGACGGACTTTCAAAAACTGCTTGTTGCCAACCCGGTATCTTTGTTCCGCGCCGAGGTTGATCTCGTAATAATCCGGCACGGACGCTCCGTTGGGGATGGGGCCGGCGCCGTCGGCCGCCGGCTCGGTCCCGCCTCCATTCTGCCGCAAGCCGCTCCCGGCCACGAGGTCCAGATACGCCAGCGTGCTCGCCTGGCGCGCCTCCTTGAAACGGTAAGAAACGCCGGCCGTGCCGGTGTACCTCTGGTCGTGGTCCAGATAAATAAAATGATTCTGGACATAGGCCAGATCGCCGGGCGCGAACAGAAATTGCGCCGAGTCCCAATTCTCACCCTGCGCCACGGAGTAGGCGGCGTTGGCGTATGCGGAAAAACCTTCTTTCTGGTAGGAGGTGGTCAATTCCAGGCCATAGACCCGCCCTTTTTCATAGTTGAACGCCGAGAGTATGAGCGTCTGCCCAAACAATCCGTCATCCAGTTGTTGCTGCGCCGTCTTGTAGTAACCGTCCAACCCCACATTCCATCCGGGCAGGATCGTCTGGGTGATGCCCGCGTCGTAGTAGTTGGCCCGTTCCGCTTTGACGGGGCTGTCCTGCATGACCGCGCTGGCGCCGGAGGTGCCTTTGAACAAGCTCAACGTGCCGGAGCTGATATCCTCCACCGGCGGCGGGGTAAAATAACGCGAGTAACCGGCATGCAGCGTCGTGCCATCGAACGGCTGGTAAACCAGGTTGGCCCGCGGACTGAGTTGATTCTCCGCGTCAAACGAGGAGGAGAAAACGTCGAAGCGCGCGCCGTAATTCAGGGTCAGCTTGGAGCCTAGTTTCCATTCGTCCTGCGCATACACGCCCATAAACAATCCGTAGAGAGGATAGTTGTCCGGGATGCCCTTCAGAGTCGTCGGGTTCCCGGCCCCGTCCAGGTTGAAGACCTCGGTGGACGTATTGTTTTGATCCCCCGTGGCCAGAAACTCCCCGCCGGCCCGGATCGTATGGGAGTTGCCCCACTGATAACTGCCGTCGGCTTGCCAGCCGGCCGAGTAGAGCGTGCGATGCACTTCGCTCGCCTCTCCGTTGAGAAAGAGATCCCCGATCGGGTCCGGCGTGAAATGCTGTTCGCTCTCCCGCCCAAAGGCGGACACTTGAAAATCCAAATCACCGGCCGATTTCTGATATGTCAGAACCGTGTAATAATTCTCCTCGTTTTGATTCTCGTTGTCTTTGGCGGAATTGAAGCCCGTGAATCCCGGAATATCCGCCGTCATGGCCGAAGCCCAGGCAGCGCCCCCCGGCGCCGTGCCCGACCCCACCCCGGGCGTGTTCGGCACCTGGAAGTCGCTGTAGGACGCGCTTGCCATCACCGTCAGCCGGCTGGTCGGGTCAATGATGTAAGAGCCGTACAGAAATGTCTTGAACTGCTCCGTTTCGTCATGAATCGCCGTGGAATGGTACGTCGGATTTTCGATGCCCAGTTCATTGTGGTCGTAGCTGCCGTCAATGAAATAGTTGAACTTCCCCTCCGCGCCGCCATATTCAAAACTCGGCCGAAACGTGTCGTAACTGCCCCCATAAAACTCCACTTCGCCCCCGGGATTCAGCGCCCCGTTCTTGGATTGAATATCCACAATCCCCGCCGTGCGGAACCCATATTGCGCGGGCAGCGAGCCGGTGATCAGAGAGATGCTCTGGATGAAACGCGGATCCAGTTCCAATCCAAACCCGGCGATCCCTTCCGGCAACAGCACCCCGTTAATCCGATATTGCAGATTGGCGTGCTCGCCCCTCACATGCAAATCCCCGTTCTCCGCCGAATCCTCCGCCACCCCCGCAAATCGCGTGATGACTTGATTGATCGGCGCGTCCGCTCCTTGCGACAAGGTCTGGATTTGCGTTTCATCCTTCAAAGAAACCGTCGCCCCCCCACTCGGCAGGATCTGCGTGACCGCCTGATTGAAATGCCCCACCACCGTCGTCGTCCCCAGGTTCCCGACGCCCGTGGCGTTGGTCCCGCCGGCCGGGTTGATGGCCGCCGCCGCATTGGTTCCACCCGCGGCGGCGCCCGGCGGATTATTCGTTTGCCCCCGCGCTCCCGGGCCGGCCGCCACCGCCAGCCCCATCACTGTCAACTGCAAATAACGACAAGCTGCATTCATAAATTCGGGATAAAATGGTTGAAGTTTTTGGATCTCCCGCCCGGCTTCCCTGTCAAGCATTGCCTGCGCCCGGGGCAACGCGCCGCGACCAACACCCCCTCATTCTGGAACCGGACAATCAACTAACTGGGGAGGGACAGGAGACAGGGAGGACCGCGGCCGGGGAGCCTCGGGACATCGGTGGAGACAAAAACCGCCTCGCGCCGCACCTGGATGAAAACCGAAGCCGGCTCGGGCCGGAGAACGGGAACCGCCGCCTCCGCGCCATGCACCTGCCCGTGAGTGAACAGGGTGACGGCGCATTCGTGGCGCGGATCTGAAGCATCCGCATGGATCAACTCGTGCAAGCCGGGGAAAACCACCATCGCCTGCAGGAACAGGAAGACACTGAGCCACAGGACCGCGTGGGCCTGTTTCGACTTCCCCGGCCACAGCCATGAAATCGCCTGGTTCACAGGTGCAATGTTGCCTAGGAAGCGCTGTAATGCAACAAGTTTTTAAAGTGATTCCCGAGGTTGACCAATCCTGAGTTCTGTGGTTTAATGACCATGCCGTGAGCGCGAACAACACGAACTATTCCGAAGAAAAACTTCAGCAGGTCATCGTTTATTTTCTGGAGCACATTAACAATGTGCATCTGGGACGGACCAAGCTGATGAAACTGCTCTACTTCGTGGATTTCGACCACCAGGAAGCGCATGGGCATTCTGTCACCGGCGCGACCTATCGCAAATTGCCGCACGGTCCTTACCCGGACAAAATTGAGAATGTCATCAAGAAAATGGAAGGTGCCGGTTTGGTGCGCCAGGTGAAGGTGCAACACAGGGGGCTTGCCCAAACCCGCCTCCTCACCCTCGGCGCCAAGTTCAATCCCGCGAAGTTCTCCGGCACGGAACTTCAGACCCTCGAGCGCGTTGCCGCCGATTGGGCGGACGCCACCGCCGCGCAAATCGAAGCGGCCACCCACCGCGAAGCGCCTTGGGCCGGCACGGCGGACGGCAAGACCATTGACTACGAAATGGCCGAATACCGCCAGGCCATCGGCTTTGAACCGCTGGACGACCTGCTCGGACGTTCGCGCAAATTCGCGGATTACGTTGCGGCGTTGGCTTAGTATTTCGCATGGGCTGTTTCACCGTCATCCGCACCCCTGCCTTTGACCTGCTCGCCGAAGAGTATGCCCGCGACCATTCCAAGCTGGAGACGGATCTTGCCTGGCTGACCGGGCGATTGGCTGAAGCGCCTGAACAAATGGGTGATCATGTGCCGGAGCTTGGCGGCCTGGCCCTTCCCATTTTCAAAACCCGCTGCAAAGATTCCTGTCACTGAATCGGCGCTTCCGGAGCCTGGCGCATTTACTACGCGTTGAACAAACCGGCCACAAAAGCATTCTTGTTGTTTCTCCACCACAAAAAGGAATACGAAAACCCGGGCGCCAAGTTCCTCCTTCAAAAAATGGAACGCGCTTTCACATCGGTGGCGAAACCCAAGCCAAAAAACGACGCGTAAGCAAGACGCGCCGCAAGGCCAGGTCAGAGACGGGTCCCGCATAACCGCATCGTGGAATCTTCCGCCCCCGGCGGCTTTGCCCAGGCAAAAGCTGAAATCTGAAATCGGGAATCCGGCAAATCCGGCCACAGCCTTTCTCCGCCATCCGTCGTTCGATTCCCCTCATTGCCGTTGCCCGCGGCAATTCGTTACCCGGCAAAGTCATCCCTCAACCAACAGTCTTAAGATATTCTTCAACTTCATGCTTGGCGTCCGCCAAGCCAAGACCCGTCTGCTCTCGATGCAGCTTGATGGCTTCGATCCTTCTTGCGGGATCGCGCGCCAGGCGCTGAACTTCCTCGGAAATATCCCCGGGAAGAATCGGTGGCAAAGGCAGAGCAATGCCCTGATGCCTCAGCAAAGCATCCAGCTTCCGTTCAAGACGTCGCAAATCAGCCGAGTGGCGGGTGGTGTAAGCGGCCGCTCCGGCGAAAACAACGACGATCCAGGCAATGATGGCAAAGTCACTGAACCCAAGCATGGTTGCAAGCAGAGGGGTCATAAAATCTTGTTAGTAACGCGCCTTAAGGTATGTGAAATAAAGTGAAAGACAAATGCTAAGGCCAACCTGAAGAAACAGGCCGTAACGCCACCCCAATGACACCAGCAGCAATCCCACGAACAAGGCCTTTAACCAGCGCGACACATCAGTGGCGAATACGTACACGCCAGTCAGAGCGAATGAAACAACCAGTACTATTAGGCCGTATGGCATAGGTGTGTATAGCCGCCTAACGTGGAAAGCCGGGCCACCGCCGGCTCGCGGCGTGAACCGCGGCAGCGCAACTGCCAGCGCCAACGGCGGCTGGCTCCGCCTCTTGGTTAAACGGCGCGATCATCTGCGTACACGAAATGAGTATCTGAAAAGGATGGTGTCGCCGCCAGCCCAAAGTCAAGCCATGACGCGACACCCAAATCCGGCTCCTCGACGTTTTGAGTGGATTCGCGCGCGAGAATGCATGTATTGGGGAGCGCGACCGTCCCGGTCGCGGCGGGGCGCGTCTCGCGCCCCACTTCTTTGCCGATTCCTTCCCATGGATTGTTCTTCGGTTTGGCCGCGTTCAAAGAGAAGGCAATCCGCAACTTTCCGAATTGATTGGGTCGAGGGGGGCTTGCATGATGGCCCTTCCTCTGGTATGAGGGAGGACATGAAGAAGGCCATCTTTGCCATCCTCGTTTTGGCGATTTTGTCCTTTGTTTTGGCAATGGTCACTTTGGCGATTGTGTCAGCCGCGGGTGCCAATTGGAAGGTCATGGTAGGTCCTGCGGCCTTGTTCGCGCTGGCGCCGATTCTTCTGGTGATCGTTGTCGTCATCCCGCGTCGTATGCGGATGGAGCGGCGGGCCAAAGCGCTGCTGGCACAGATGCCACAGCATGAGCAGAAGACGGTTTACCTGGCCTTCGCCTCAGGGTGGTACCGCGGTAAGGGAAAAGAAATGGAAGCCAAAATCATCGAGGAGGAAAAGACCGGATGGACGTTTCTGAAAGCAAGTGAGGCGAACCCTTTCAAGACGAGCCTCTCATGGGGCGGCGGCCTCAATCTCCACTTCATACGAAAATCTTGAGGTCGCCATTCTGATCGCTCCGCTCAGGAACGCGACCTGCGCGGCCCGTTGATGCGACTCAGTTACACGAAGGAAGAAGAACATGAACAGCCCGATGACAAACCAGCCGGTTTCACTTCGCGCTCTGCGGTGGTCGGCAAGGGTGTTGAGCATCCTCGTGGTGGGTATCGTTCTTTTGGCCGCCGCTGGGGAAGGATTGAATTTATCGCATTTTACCGGTCGCGAGTTGGTTTTGTTCTTATTCTTCCCATTCGGAGTTTGTCTGGGGATGGCTCTGGCTTGGCGGTGGGAGGGTTTGGGCGGAGGCGTCACTCTTGCGAGTCTCGCCGCCTTTTATCTGGTGGATCGCCTCACGTCGTCGAGTTTTCCGAGGGGCTTTGCTTTGGTGGCGCTGGCTGCTCCCGGTTTTCTCTTTCTTCTGTGTTGGCTGTGGACACGTTCGACCACAAAGCGGAATCGGATTTAACCATTCGGGAGCCGTGGCCGCTCAGACCGATACCCTGTGTTCATCATCGGGCGCACGACAAAAATCTTCACGTCGTCGGTAGGGCGGCGCTGCTGCGCCGCCCAAGAGTTCAGGGCAGAGCGGCAGCTCTGCCCTACCAGGAAGATGAAGATTCTTGTCCTGCGCCCTCATCATCCATCTCATCCTCTCGCCAATCCATCTGCGCCGTCATTAAAAAGGGACAGTTTATTTCAAGAGACGGGTCAAGAGACGGGTCAGTCCCGCATAATCGCATATTTTCGAGACGTTTATTTCAAGAGACGGGTCAGTATTTCAAGCGCAAGAGACGAGAGACGGGTCATCCCGGAGACGGGTCAGTCCCGCATAATCGCATATTTTCGTTTTCTTCCCGCGTTGCTCAGACCGTTCGCCCAGGAGCCGGTGCCAGTCAAGCTTAATCGCTTGGCCGGGGCCGAGGCGGCAGGCTTGACCGCCACCGCAAACGCCGCGTCGAATTACGGCGGAGCCTCGATCAATTTCGGCAGACGTTCCATCCAAAATCCGGCCTTGCAAAAGAGCCTGGCCGTGCAATCTTCCGCCCCCGGTGGGCTTGCCCAGGCAAAAGCCGAAATCGGAAATCGGGAAATCCGGCCTCCAACCTCCAGCCTCCGGCCTCCGCCACGGATTCCTCCTTCATTGTTTCACCCGCTCACCAATGAGTTGTGGCCTGGTGTAAAATGTCACCTGGATGTTCGGCACCACCGCAATCGTCACCGTCGTTGGTTTGAATTCAGATGTTAAAGAGTTTACCCCGGATTGTATCCGTTGCGAACACCTGCCCATATTTTGTAAAGGTCATAGATCACGCAAGGTCGAAGCGATCAAGGTTCATCACCTTATTCCAGGCTGCGACAAAGTCGTGGACGAACTTCGTCTCAGCGTCGGAACTTCCGTACACTTCCGCCAGGGCGCGGAGTTGGGAGTTTGAACCGAAGACAAGGTCAACACGCGTGCCGGTCCACTTGACCTTGCCCGATTTGCGATCGCGACCTTCAAACAAGTCCGCGTCTGGCGAAACCGGCTTCCACTCCGTGCCCATGTCGAGCAGGTTGACGAAGAAGTCGTTGGTCAGCGCTTCCGGTCGCCTGGTGAAGACGCCGTGTTTTACGCCTCCGAAGTTGGTCTTCAGGACGCGCATGCCGCCCGCGAGCACCGTCATCTCTGGCGCGGTCAGGGTCAGCAATTGCGCCTTGTCTATCAGCAGCGCTTCGACCGGCACGGTGTATTTGCCCTGGAGGTAATTGCGGAACCCGTCCGCCACAGGCTCGAGCACCGCGAAGGAGGCCACATCGGTTTGCTCCGCCGAGGCATCCATGCGTCCCGGCGTGAAGGGGACCGTGATCTTGTGACCGGCGCTCTTCGCCGCTTGTTCGATGCCGGCGCAGCCGCCCAAAACGATCAGGTCAGCCAGCGAGACCTTCTTGCCGCCTTTCGCCGTCATGTTGAACGCGCTCTGGATGCCGCCGAGTGTCTTCAGCACCTTCGCCAACTGTTTCGGCTGGTTGACTTCCCAATCCTTCTGCGGCGCCAGGCGAATACGGGCGCCGTTGGCGCCGCCGCGCTTGTCGGAGCCACGGAATGTGGACGCCGACGCCCACGCGGTGGAAACCAGTTGCGAGACGGACAGGCCGCACGCTAGAATTTTGTCCTTCAGTGAGGCGACCTCCTTCGCCCCGATCAATTTGTGGTTCACCGCGGGAATGGGGTCCTGCCAGATGAGCTCTTCTGCGGGAACTTCCGGGCCGAGATAGCGCGCGCGCGGGCCCATATCGCGATGCGTCAGCTTGAACCACGCCCGGGCAAACGCGTCGGCGAACTGACCGGGATTCGCCAGGAAGCGCCGGGAGATTTTTTCGTAAGCAGGGTCGAACCGCAGGGCGAGATCCGTGGTGAGCATGGAAGGCGCGATGCGCTTTGAGGCATCATGCGCGGCGGGCACGGTGCCGGCGCCCGCGCCATTCTTCGGTCTCCACTGATGAGCGCCAGCCGGGCTTTTCGTCAGTTCCCATTCGTAGCCGAACAGGTTCTGGAAGAAATTATTGCTCCACTTCGTCGGCGTGGTGGTCCAGGTCACTTCCAAGCCGCTGGTGATCGTGTCACCGCCTTTGCCGGTGCCAAAGCTGTTCTTCCAGCCCAGGCCCTGCTCCTCGAGGCCGGCCTTCTCGGGCTCAGGCCCCACATGGGACGCCGGGCCGGCGCCGTGGGTCTTGCCGAAGGTATGGCCGCCAGCGATGAGCGCCACCGTCTCTTCATCGTTCATCGCCATGCGGGCGAAGGTCTCGCGGATGTCGCGCGCCGCAGCGATGGGATCGGGGTTGCCGTTCGGGCCTTCCGGATTAACGTAAATCAGCCCCATTTGCACGGCCGCGAGCGGATTCTCGAGGTCCCGGTCGCCGGAATAGCGCTTGTCATCCAGCCAGGTGGTCTCCTTGCCCCAATAGACGTCCTGATCCGGCTCCCAGACGTCCTCGCGCCCGCCTCCGAAACCGAACGTTTTGAAGCCCATCGTTTCCAGCGCGACGTTCCCCGTTAAAATCATCAGGTCGGCCCATGAAATCTTCCGGCCATACTTCTGCTTGATCGGCCAGAGCAGGCGGCGCGCCTTGTCCAGGTTCACGTTGTCCGGCCAACTGTTGAGCGGGGCGAAGCGCTGCTGGCCCCTGCCGCCGCCGCCGCGGCCGTCACCGGTGCGGTAGGTCCCGGCGCTGTGCCACGCCATGCGAATGAACAGACCTCCGTAGTGACCGAAGTCCGCCGGCCACCAGTCCTGCGAGTCGGTCATCAGCGCCGCGAGATCTTTCTTCACCGCCGCCAGGTCCAGGCTCTTGAACTCTTTTGCGTAGTTGAAGTCCTCGCCCATGGGATTGGACTTGGAGGAATGCTGGCGCAGGAGTTCGAGCTTCAACTGGTTCGGCCACCAGTCGCGGTTCGACGTGCCGCCTCCGGCAGCGTGGTGGAAAGGGCATTTGGCTTCGGTTGACATGTGCTTTCTCCTTAGGTCGGTTGTATTGAATTGATATTTCCCATTTGATTTCTTGCCCACGAGCAGCGTGGGGCTTTTTCGCGATTCTCTTCCCTCTCCACAGGTTTGCAAGTCCATTTTCCAGTCCGCCCTCGGTTTTTCTCCGGCACAGGGGGTGACGGAGCGTCCACAGGATCACTCAAACGCCTTCGCCCCGTCCCGTTGGCCAAGCCCGCCCTGGATCTTTTTCCGCACCTCGGCGAAATGAAGCTCGCGGAGCCGGTCCCGCTCCTCCAGAAGCCACAGCCAGGCCCTCGTCGTGGTCATGTTTAATGGGATGGGCCAAAGGACGACTTGCGCAAGCTCGTTTTTTGACAGATTTTCAGCGGCGTCACTCACTCCATTGGCTCGGGACGAATGCCTTCTCCGCCGAAAATCGCCTGAACATCTCGCGCTCCGTGCAGGACGCGCACGTTTTCCACAGGCCGCTTCTCGGCGCGGTAGATGATGAGGTAACTGCGCACACTCCGGAAGCGAAGCGGCTCGCGCGCAAGATCGCGGCGGAAATGGCCGATGCCTGGTGTTCGGGCCAGTTTGCGCAAGGCCTCGAAGATTTCATCGCGGATGCGATCTGCGGTCTCCAAGTTTTGAAGATCAACCGCCTAATAACTCCAAATCTCTTCCATGTCAAAACGAGCTTCGGGGGCGATGAGGAAATTGCTCATCGCCTGGTTTTGCGGACCTCGGCGCTCTTTCGCCTCATCTCCGCATAGACTTGGTCACCCGGGATGCCTTCGCCCTGGTCCAGTTGGCCAAGGCCAGCCTGGATCTTTTTCCGCACCTCGGCGAAATGAAGCTCGCGGAGCCGGTCCCGCTCCTCCAGGAGCCGAAGCCCCTCGCGAATCACTTCGCTGGCGGATTGATAAAGCCCGCTTTCCACTTTGCTTGCAACGAGCTTTTCCAGTTCTGGAGTCAAAGACACATTCATAATGCCGAACACTCCCACAAATAACAAGGAATGTCCAGCTTTGTTATCATCCGCCTCACGGACCTCGCATTTATCACATTGTTGCGCTTTTTCATTCCCTCTCCTCCCATCCCTGCGCCATAATGTCCCGCGATATTTATGGCGTCCAAATCGAGCTTTCTGGATAAGGTGCTGGGCCGCATCGGGCGGCTCGATACCGAAGGTCTGCAAACCGTCGTGCAGCGGCTGGCGCGCGAGCGCAATTTCCTGGAAACCTTGTTCAATGCCATCGAGGACGGCGTCCTGGTGCTGGATGAAAAGGGCCGCGTCATCTACTTCAACCACGCCGTCACCCAACTGCTCAACTGGCAGCCCGATGAGGTGGAAGGCCGGCCCATCAGCCAGTTCCTGCCGGAGCTGGATTGGAAAAGCATCACGGCCCAGGCCGCCGAACGCGGGCCGCGCTTCGCCCGCCACGAGTTTGAAGTCAGCTATCCGCGCCCCAAATTCTTGCGCCTTTACGCCGCTCCTCTGGACGGCGAATCGCGCGGCGGTTCCGGCATGGCGCTGATTTTGCACGACGACACCGAGGCGCGCCAAAAGACGTTTGAAGCCATTGAAAGCGAGCGCGTTTATTCCCTCACCCTGCTGGCCGCCAGCGTGGCTCACGAAATCGGCAATCCGCTCAACGCCCTCCACATTCATCTCCAGTTGATGAGCCGCGAAGTCAAGAAACTGCGCCCGCCCGCCGCCGCCGCCCCGGCGGACGGCCTTTCCCGCCCTGGCCGCGCGGCGGACGGCGAGGAGGCCCCCGCCCAGGCTGCGGAGAAGATCGAACATTATCTGGACGTGGCCAAGGGCGAGATCGCGCGGCTGGATTACATCGTCACCCAGTTCCTCCAAGCCATCCGCCCGTCGGCCCCCAAATTCTCCGACGCCTCCCTCAACGATGTGGTCCGGGAGACGCTGGAACTGTTGCGTCCCGAACTGGACAATCGCCGGCTCAATGTGCAGGAGAAACTGGCCCGCCAACTGCCCCCCGCGCCGCTGGATGCCGGCCAGATCAAACAAGCGCTGCTCAACCTGATCAAGAATGCCATGCAGGCCATGACCCCCGGCGGGACGCTCACCGTCGAGACCGGCCAGAATACCGAAGAGGTGTGGGTCAGCGTGGCGGACACCGGGGGAGGCATTCCGCCGGACCAAGTCAATATGATCTTTGAGCCGTTTTACACCACCAAGAAGAAGGGGACCGGCCTGGGCTTGATGATCGTCCAGCGCATCGTCCGCCAGCATGGCGGGCACATCGAACTGGAGAGCCGCGTCGGCTTGGGGACGACTTTCCGCATCTGGCTGCCCCGGCGTGAACGCCAGCAGAAACTCTTGCGATGAGCCTATCCTCTCACATCCATGGCAGGGACGCCGCGCTGCGGCGTCCGTCCGGCATAGCTGGTAGGGCGCGCACTCCGTGCGCGCCGCGGCGGGCAACGGAGTGCCTGCCCTACCTTTCCAATTTGAAATCACTTGACCACCGAAATTAAATCTAAGCCGCTGCTGCTGATTGTGGACGACGAAAAACCCACCCGGGACGGCTTGCGGGCCGCGCTGGAGGGCCATTACGAGGTCTGGGCGGCCGAGGACGCCAAGGCCGCCATGATCTTGCTCGAGCAGGAAAACTTCCAAGTATTGTTGACGGATTTTCGCCTGCCGCAGGAGGACGGCATGAAGCTCATCCTCCGCGCCAAATCGCTCGCCCGCCCCCCGGTTTGCATTTTGATGACGGCTTATGGCTCGGAGGAACTGGCCGTCGAAGCCATGAAGCAGGGGGCGGACGACTACGTCGCCAAGGGCCGGTTGCAGATTGACGAATTGGAAATGCGGATCAGCCGCGCCTTGCGGCAGCAAAGTCTGGAAGTGGAAAACGCCGTCCTCCGCCAGCATCTCAGCGCCAAGTTCGGCCTGGAAAACGCCGTGGCCGAGTCCCCCGCCATGAAGGAGGTGGCCGACATGGTCCGGCAGGTCGCCCCCACCCGCGCCAGCGTCCTCCTCCTCGGCGAAAGCGGCACCGGCAAGGAACTCATGGCCCGGGCCATCCATCAACTCAGCCCGCGCGCCTCCCAACCCTTGGTCGCGGTCCATTGCGCCGCCCTCTCCCCCACTCTTTTGGAAAGCGAGCTTTTCGGACACGAGAAAGGCGCCTTTACGGGGGCGCACGAGAAGCGGATAGGCCGGTTCGAGCAGGCCCAGGGCGGGACGCTCTTCCTGGATGAAATCGGGGAGATTGACGCGGCGGTGCAGGTCAAACTTCTTCGCTTCCTGGGCGAACGAACCTTCGAGCGCGTCGGTTCCAACAAAACCTTGACCGCCGATGTCCGCCTCATCGCCGCCACCAACAAGAATCTCCAGGACGAAATCAAGGCCGGGACCTTCCGCGACGACCTCTATTTTCGCCTGCGCGTCGTCGAGATCACCCTGCCCCCTTTGCGCCAGCGGCCGGAAGACCTCCCGCTGCTGGCCCAGACCTTCCTGCGCGAATTCGCCTCGGAGAACAACAAAAATGTGAACGATTTCACCCCCGATGCCCTCGAAGCACTGATGAACTACGGCTGGCCCGGCAACGTCCGCGAATTGCGCACCGCAGTCGAACACGCCGTGGTCCTCTCCCGCGGCGACCGCATCAGCCTGCGTGATTTGCCGGCCGCCTTGCGCGCGGCCGCCCCGGCGGCCGGCTCCGCCCGCTGGCTGACCCAGCCGGACCTCACGGTCGCGGAAGCCGAGAAACAATTGATTGTCCACGCTCTCAAGGATGGCAACGGCAACCGCACTCTCGCCGCCCAAAAACTGGGGATGAGCCGGCGCACCCTCCATCGCAAACTTCACTTCTACCACTTGGAGGCTCTGTAGCGGCGGACGATGACCGCCGCTGATCTTGACCGCCGCTGATCTCACCACCCGCAAGGATTTCCAATGCCAAAACCAGTTTATGAGCGCGTCCAGGGATTAATTCGCTCGATGGAAGCGGGCCTGGGCGCCGCCATCTTGTTACGAGCCAGCGTGGTCCTTGGCTTCATCGCTGTGGCGATGTTCTTCAATTTGGTGAGCCGGTTTGAAGGTTTTTCGACCCAGGAAGCGATGGAGTCCGCGCATCTGGCGCGCCAATTGGCCGTTGGCAAAGGCTACACGACCGATTCGATCCGCCCCTTCTGCCTGCACCTGCTCCAACAAAACGATCCTGCCCATGCTCAACAAGTGCTGCAACGTCCCGTGCCGGATTTGAGCAATCCGCCCGGCTACCCCTGCCTGCTGGCCGGCTTGATGGTGTTGCTCCCCTTCCATTTTACGGCGGATCCAAACCAGCCTTGGTTTTACCAGCCGGAATTATGGATCCGGGCGGTCAATGAACTGCTCCTTTTTTGTGCCGTCCTCATTCTGTTTCAAGTGGCCCGGCGGCTTTTTGACGCCGCGGTGGCCTGGCTGTCCGCCATGCTTTTTGCCGGCACGGAACTTTTCTGGAAATTCAGTGCTTCCGGGCTGTCCACCATCTGGCTGGTGCTCCTGTTCCTTGGTTTGGTTTGGTGTTTGGTTGTGCTGGAAGAACGCGAGCGCCGCCCGGTTCCGCCCCGCTTGGGCGGCTCTCTGGCCCTGGCCGCCGCCGCCGGGGCTTTGGTGGGCCTCGGCGGATTAAGCCGCTATTCGTTTGCCTGGATGATCCTTCCCGTCCTGGTCTTTCTCCGCTTGTTCTTCTCCCGCGCCCGGGGCAAGTTGGGGCTTTGTGCCGCGGTCGCATTCCTGGCCGTGATGGCGCCCTGGATCACGCGCAACCTGGCGCTCAGCCAAACTTGCTTCGGCACCGCCGGCTATGCTCTGGTGGAAAACACCCCGCACCTTCCGGACGACTTCCTGGAACGCTCCCTCCATCCCGCCGCCGCCCTCACCCACGTCACGCCGCGGGACGTGTTCGACAAATTCCTCCTCAACGAGGGGGAAATCCTGAGAAGCGACCTGCCCCGGCTTGGCGGCAACTGGGTTTCCGCCTTTTTTCTGTGCGGCCTGCTCCTGCCGTTTCGCAATCCAGCCTTGCAGCGTTTCCGGCTGTTTCTGCTCTGGTCTCTCGCCCTCATGGCCGTGGTGCAGGCCGCCTGCCAGACCCATCTCAGCGCCGATTCGCCCGAAATTAATTCCGAAAACCTGCTGGTGGTGCTCTCTCCCCTGGTTATGGTTTTTGGCGCCGGGGTCTTTTTCACCCTCTTGGACCACCTTGTCCCTCCCGACTCCCCGGCCCGCCGGGCCGTGACGGGGCTTTTTATCCTTGTCATGTGTGCGCCACTGCTCTTGACCCTGTTGGGACCGTTCAAACAGACGGCCATTAGCCCTTATGCGCCCTTGCATGTCCAGCAGGTCGCCGGCATGATGCAGCCCGACGAGGTGATGATGAGCGATATTCCTTGGGCGGTGGCCTGGTATGGGACGCGTCCGTGCCTCTGGCTGACTCTGGACGACGCGGGGACATTTGAGGAAATCAACCAACTCAAGCCGGTGCGGGCGATTTTTTTGACCCAGCGCACATCCGACCGGCGATTTCTTTCGCAAATGCTTGCAAATCAACGGAGTTGGGAGAAATTCATGCTCGACGCCATGCCCACTAATTGGGCTGCTCAGGAGGTGCCGACCGGCTTTGGCGCCCGATACGGGCTGACCAACGCCCCCATGGGCTATCTGCCTGACCAACTCTTCCTCAGCAACACAAATCGCTGGGGAACGCCCCGTTAGACTATCTGCCGGGCCGAATGTTCAAAAAGTGACCGAAATCGCCCGCAGGCGGCGGCAAAAAAAATTGAATTATTTTACTTTTTCCTTTGACAATGGAAACGGCAACGATTAAAACTGCTCGAAATGGACCAGGTGCGGCGAGTCGCGCTTTGTCCATGTTGGGTAGCACATTAAATAATTTTATGAAAAAACTCATCGCTTCTGTCGGTTTGGCGGCCCTTGGCGTGTCAACTCTGCATGCCCAGTACGCGCCTGGTGTCACTCCCGCGGAAATGGCCAAGCCGTGGTCCGTGGGGCTCACGTTGCGCGGCTTTTATGACGACAACCCCCTGACCGTGCCCAACGGGGCGGCGCGCAGCACCTACGGCACGGAGGTGAGCCCGTCCGTTTCGCTGAACCATACTGTCAACGATACCGCCTTCACCCTCAGTTATGTCTATGACTGGCGGTACTACGAATCGCTCAGCACCTCGGACACGTCGCACAAATTCGACGCCGGCGTCAAAGAGAACTTTTCCGACCGTTACAGCATGCAGGCCAGCGACTCCTTTGTCGTTTCCGAGGAACCGACGGTCATTGACACCACCATCACCACTTCGCCGTTGCGCACCGCGGGAAGCAATCTCCATAATACCGGCACGCTCGGCTTCACCGCCGGGCTGGTCCCCAAGCTGGATTTGCAGCTCACCTACGCCAACAACCTTTATTCTTACCAGCAAGCTTTCGGCGACGTCTACAATCCGGCTGGCCGGGCCTTGTCGCCCAGCTATTCAGCCCTGTTGGATCGCATGGAGCAACTGGTCACTGTCAACCTGAACTGGAAAATAATGAATGAACTGACCGGCGTTCTCGGCTATTCTTACGGGCACACCGGCTACACCAGCTCGGAACCGATCATTTTTGGCGCTGGCGCAACAGTGGCTACCGCTTTTACCTGCCCTGGCGATATTTTCAGCAACAAGCGTGACAGCGACTCCCACTTCTTCTTTGTCGGGGCGGACGAGCAATTCACTTCCCAACTGAACGGGTCCATCCGGGTGGGCGGCGAATACCTGGATTATTACCACGCAAACACATCCGACACTTCCCCCTACGTGGATGCCAGCCTGACTTGGACATACATGGAGGGATCCTACGTGCAGGGCGGGGTCAAGCACCTGCACAGCGCCACAGACGTGGTGGGCGCAGGCACGGCAGGCCAACCAGTTTTGGACTCCGAAACCACGGCGGCCTACTTGTCGCTCAACCAGAAGATTGCAGGGGGGTTCAACGCCGGCCTGCTCGGCCAGTACCAGCACTCGGCCTTCAACGGCGGCAATATCAATGGACAATCGGAAGACTTCTTCATCCTGGGCTTGAATCTTGCTTACCGTTTCAACGAATATCTCAATGCCGAGACGGGGTACAACTGGAACAAATTGGTGTCTGATGTTTCCGGCCGCGATTATACGCGCAACATGGTTTACATCGGGGTCCGGGCCACATATTGAACATAAATTCGTGTTTTAGGTCAGAAAGCTAGAACGTATCGTTTGTGTACGCTCTAGCTTTCTTTTTTTATTATGGATACCGCACCGACAACCGACGCCCCGGTGGCGAGCCTTCACTTCCTGGACTACTGGCGGGTCATCCGCCTGCGCAAGAGCCTGATTTTGACCGTTTTCCTGCTTTGCCTCATCACCAGCGCTCTTTTGGCCTATTGTCTGCCCAAGCAGTATTCCAGCACCGTCAGAATTGAGGTGCAGAAATCCGCCCCGGAGGTGGATGTGACAGGGACCCGGGCCGGCCTCCAGGGCTGGGACCCTTACTACCTGACCACCCAATTCCGCATCATCACCTCGTGGCGAATTCTCAGCCAGGTGATCTCCAACCTCAATCTCCAGCGCGTTCTGGCCGAGCAGGAGCAGCCGGGCCAGCCGGAGTGGGCTCCAGACCTGACTTACGCCTATTTGTACAGCAAAGTCGGGGTTGACCAGACCCGCGGCACCAGCTTGATTGAAATATCGGTCCGGAATCCCGACTTTAATTGGGCGGCTAAGATCGCCAACGAAGTGGCTGACGTCTATAAGACATACCGCCTTAAGTCTTGGGAGGACACCCATAGCACCGGCATCCAGAGCTTGACAGAGGAGTTGCACACTAATCAAGCGGCCCTGGCGGAGAACACGGCCAAACTGGATAAACTGCGTTTCGACCTGAGAATCTCCGACACCGATGAAAACAATCCCATGGGTGCAGCCTCCATTGGGGTCGAAACCATGCGCCTCCTGGAAGATCACCGCATTCTGGCGCAAGAGGATTACGAGGACCATTATGATACCCTGAGCAATCTGTTGGTCCTGCAGTCCAATGGGCTTCTTCGTGAAGCTCTGGCGACGGCCCTCGGCCGCAACCTCGATCCCGAATTAGCGATCAAGGCGGCGGATGTCTCACGGGCCAGGGATGAATTCACCCAGGCCGAGAACTTGGGCTACGGCACCAACCACCCCATGTATTTGGCTGCAAAAAGGGCTTTGGAGGTGGCCACCAATGCTTACGACGCCAGAATTGATGGTATCATGACCGGACTCAATTCCCTGGTCAACCATGACCGCCGGGTTCTGAATTTTATTGAGTCTGAGGAAGACAAAACCCTGACCAAGCTCAACCAGGCATCCATCACCAACAGCGAATACGTCTCGCTCAAGCGCGATGTCGAAAATTTGCGGCGCACGGTGGACGATTTGGGGCGCCGCTTGATTGAAGAAACCGTCGAGGCCAAACAACCCACCGAAAACTCCGTGGTCGTGCATGACCCCGCCCGGCCGAACAAGCGGGCAATCAGCCCCAAACCATTCCTCATCATTCCGGTCGGAATCATCCTGGGGCTGCTCGTCGGCGTGGGCATGGCCTTCTTCGTCGAATACCTGGATACCAGTGTCAAGACCATCGAGGATGTGGAGCGGTCGCTGCAAGCCCCGGTCCTGGGAGTCATTCCCCAGAACGTGGGCAATGTTCTGGACGACGGGCCGGAAAGCCCCCACGCCGAGGCCTATCGGGTCTTGCGCACCAATCTGCAGTTCGCCCGCAAGAATGAAGACTGGACCACCATCACCGTCCTGAGCGGCGGCGCCGGTGAAGGCAAAACCACCACCCTTTTCAACCTCGCCACCGTCTTTGCCCAGAACGGCCAGCGAACCCTGGTGGTGGATTCAGACTTGCGCCGCCCCAGCATCCACCGCATGCTCCGCGCCAACAACTCCACCGGGCTGACCGATTTGCTTCTCAACAAGCAGGTCTCCATAGATCAAGTCATCCAGAAAACCAAGCTGCCCACCCTGGACTTTCTGCCCAGCGGCAAGCTCCCCAGCAGCTCCATGAGCATCCTCGGTTCCGCCCAGATGAAGGAAGTCATGCGCGAACTCAAGCGCCGTTACGACTTCGTTTTCTTCGATTCCCCGCCGCTGCTGGGCGTGAGCGACGCCTCCATTTTGGCCAGCGAAATGGACATGGTTCTGCAAGTCATCCAGTACCGCCGTTACCCGATGCCCATGACCCTGCGCGCCAAGCAGATGATCCAAAAAGTCGGCGGCAACCTCATGGGGCTGGTGCTCAATAACATCAACATGAGCCAGGATGAGAATTATTATTATTACAGCGGCTACTACGAGTACGAATATCGGTCTTCCAAAACCGAACCGACGGTCGTTCAATTGAGCGACGCCGCGGCCAAAGCGGCCAAAATTGACATCAAACAGAAGTATTGAGAGCCGGCCTCCATCCGGCGCAACTGTCTCTGTATGAGATTGTTACAAGGTAGTGTCCAGTATTTTATCGGGATGGCAGGTCTGGCGGCCACAACTCTGATCCTGGCTGGCTGCGGCTCTCCCACTCAGCCAAAGACGCAGCCAACGCCGCCGCCAACCACGCCGGACATCAACCTGCTTGAGACGATTCCGTTTCAAAGGGGGGACACCCTCCAAGTGGATTTACAGGGAACCCCCACGGCCATGCAACAGTTGCCATCCATGACTCTTAGCGGAGATGGGAAAATCAACCTTCCCTTGCTCGATACCAGCGTCCCGGCCATTGGAAAATCGCCCCATGAGCTTGAGGATATCATCCGCGCTCTCTACGTGCCGAGGTTTTTCCACACTATCAGTGTGACGGTCACTCCAGGCCCGCGCTATTATTACGTCAGCGGCGAAGTCAACGACAAAAGCCTCGGCAAGCAACTTTATACGGGCAAGGTAACCGTTCTTGGCGCCATCGGCGCGGTCGGCGGCTTCAACGACTTTGCGGCCAGAAACAGAGTCCAGTTGACCAGGCAGGATGGAACGATTCTCATGGAAGACTGTAACAAGGCGCTGAAGAATCCGAAGCAACTGGATCTGGAAGTTCTGCCGGGCGATAAAATCTTCGTAGATAAGCAGAAGGCTGGGGAAGCTTTGTTCCCCTGGTTCACGAAGTAGCGGGAATCACCCGGTCAACACCATCCACCCCCTGCCGGCGGTTGCCATGGTCCAACTGCAAATCCTCTCGGGAAAAAAGGCGGGCGCCCAATTCACCGCCTCCCGCCTGCCTCTGCAAATCGGCCGCGCCGCCGGGGCGGACCTGTCCCTGGAAGAGCCGGGCGTTTGGCCCCGCCACTGCCACATCGCGCGCCAGGGGCGGGATTTGGTTTGCCAGGCCGAGGCCAACGCCCTGTTGTCCGTCAACGGCGTCCAGGTTGATCAGGCTGTCCTGCGCAACGGCGATGTCATCTCCATTGGCGCCCTGAAAATTCAATTCGCCCTGTCGCCCGTCCGCCAATCCAGCCTGCGCTGGCGCGAATCCCTCACCTGGGCCGCGCTGGCTCTTCTTTGTCTCGGCCAGGTCGTCCTCATCTACCGCCTCATGCGATGACACGTCAATCAATGCCGGAAATGGCGCACGCCAGTGAAGGCCATCGCCAGGTTGCGCTCATCGGCCGCCGCGATCACTTCCGCGTCATGCACCGAGCCGCCCGGCTGAATGGCCGCGGTGGCGCCGGCCTCGGCTGCTGCCACCAGCGCGTCGGCAAAAGGGAAAAAGGCGTCGCTGCAAACCGCGCTGCCCTCCAAAGATAGACCGGCCTCCCTGGCCTTCCACACCGCCAGCCGGCTGGAATCCACCCGGCTCATCTGTCCGGCCCCGATGCCCAGCGTCCGGTCCGGCCCGGCATAGACAATGGCATTCGACTTGACATGCTTGACCACCCGCCACCCAAACAGCATCGCCTGCCGCTCCGCCGCCGACGGCTGCCGCCGCGTCACGATCTTGAGCTCCCCGGCCTCCGCCCCTTTCCGGTCGCCTTCCTGCGCCAGCACCGAATCCCCGCCCACCCCGCGCAATTCCCAGCCGCAGCCCGCCCCCGGCCATTGCAGCGCCTTGAGCAGGCGCAGGTTTTTCTTCTTCCCCAGCCGTTCCAGCGCGTCCGCCGCGAAATCCGGGGCGACAATGACTTCGCTGAAAATCTCCGCGATGGCCTCCGCGCAGGGCAAATCCAGTGTCTGATTGACAGCGATGATGCCGCCGAAGGGGGCCTGTTTGTCCGTGGCAAACGCCTTCTCCCAGGCCTCGCGCAAGGTCGCCCCCTGGCCCGCCCCGCAGGGATTGGTGTGCTTGAGGATCACCAGCGCCGGCGCTTCTCCGGCGAATTCCTCCGCCAGCCCCGCCGCCGCCGTCAAGTCAAGTATATTGTTATACGACAGCTCCCGCCCGTGCCGTTGCTGGAAAAACTCCCCAAACCGCCCGTAGAGCGCGGCCCGCTGATGCGGGTTTTCCCCGTAACGCAATCCCTGCGCCCGCGCCAGGTCCAGGCGCAGCCGCGCCGGCCACGGCTTCCCCGCCGCCGGGAAGTTCCAGCCCGCTCCTTTCGTCCCATCTGTCCCATAAGTCCCATCCGCCGCGCCCAGCCCAAAAACCTTCGCCAAATACCCCGCGATCTCCCCGTCATACGCCGCCGTCCGCGCAAAAGCGCGCACCGCCAACTGTCGGCGCAATTCCGGCGTGGTGTTGCCGCCGGCGGTGATTTGCGCGGCCACCTCCGCGTAATCGGACGGGTCCATGACCACCGTGACGCTTTCGTGGTTTTTGGCCGCGCTGCGCAGCATGGATGGCCCGCCGATGTCAATGTTCTCGATCGCCTCCGCCAGCGTCACGTTGGGCCGGGCGATGGTTTGCTCGAACGGATACAGGTTCACCACCACCAGATCAATCGGTTTGATGTCGTGCTTGCGCGCCGCGGCTTCATGCCCCGCATTGCCCCGCAGATAGAGCAGGCCGCCGTGGATTCTGGGATGCAGGGTCTTCACGCGGCCATCCATCATCTCGGGGAACTCCGTGTAGGCGCTCAGATCGCTGACCATGATCCCCTGCTCGCGCAACGCCTTGGCCGTGCCGCCGGTGGAAATCAGCTCGATGCCCGCGGCGGCCAGCGCCTGGGCAAAAGGAATCAGCCCGGTTTTGTCGAAGACCGAAAGGAGCGCGCGTTGAATCTTCATCATAAAACGCGGTTAGGCTTTGCAAAAGCCGCCCCGGAGTCAACTGATTTGCAATAAAATCAGGCGCCCCGCCGCATCACGGCCACATACGCGCCGTCCACCTTATCCTCAAAGGGGAGCAATTGGCGCTCCCTTTCCAGGGTGTATTCTGCGTGTTCGCGGAGGAATTCCAGCGTCACGCTTTCGTTCTCTTCCGGTTCCAGGCTGCATGTGCTGTAGACCAGCCGGCCCCCGGGCTTGAGGCGGGCGGCGGCCTGCCGCAGCAACGCTCCCTGCGCCCGGCGCAACTGCGCCAGCCGCTCCGCCCGGATTCTCCACCGCGCGTCAATCCGCCGCCGCAACACCCCGCTGTTCGAGCACGGCGCATCCAGCAAAATGCGGTCGAACGGCGCCGCCGCGATCTCCACGCCAGGATGATCGGCGCACAGCGCCGACGCTACATCCGCCGAGATCGTCACGCCAGGATGATCGGCGCACAGCGCCGACGCTACATCCGCCGCGATCTCCACGCAAGCGACTCCGAGGCGGGCGCAATTCTCCCGCAGCCGCGGCAGCCGCGGCGCCTGGTCCTGCGCCAGGATATGCCCGCGATTCTCCATGCGCTGCGCCAGATAGGCGGTTTTCCCGCCCGGCGCGGCGCAAAGATCCAGAATGTTCTCCCCCGGCTGCGGATCCAACTCGTGAACCGCCAGCAGCGTGCTGGCATCCTGCACATAAAAAAATCCCCGCTGAAAATCATCCCACTCCGCCAGACTCGGATGGGATTGCAATTCAAACACCAAGTCTTCCCCGGTCCAATCCCACTGCCGCGCGGCGAACCCGATCCCTTCCGTCTTCCACCGCTCGGTCAGCGTGGCGGCATCGGTCTTCAAACGATTCAAGCGCGCGAAGGTGGGGGGCGGGGAATTGTCCCATTCCAGCAATCGCGCCGTTTTCTCCGCCCCCCAGCGCGCCTGCCATCGTTCCACCAGCCGGGCCGGATGCGAATAACCCACGGCGGGGTCCTCCTTCTTCAAAACCTCCCATTGCTGGACGAGCGCCTCCCGCTCGCGCAAACAGCCGCGCAACACCGCGTTCAAAAACCCGGCTTTGCTCCCGCAACCCATCCCCTCCGCCATCTCCACCGTTTCATGCACCGCCGCATGGGGGGGGATGCGTTGCAGCCAGAAGATTTGATACAGCCCCAATTGCAACAACAACTGCACGGCCTCCTCCTGCGGACGGCCCCGCGTTCTGCGCGCGATCAGCCAGTCCAGCGTCATCTGCCACCGCACGATCCCATAAACCAACTCCTGGCAAAGCGACCGATCCACCCGCGACAGGCTGGAGCGGCCCAACTCCAATTCCAGCAGCCTCTCCACATAATCCGGGCTGTGCCGCCGGCGGCCCAGGACATGCGCGGCAATTTCTCTTGGACTTTCTCGGTTCACGTCTTAATAATGAGGCTGGTTTATGGACTGTAGGATTTATCAATGAAAGAAGAATTTGAAAAACTCGTCGCCGCGGGAAAGCTCAGCCGGCAGCATGTCGAACCCCTTCTGCTGCTGACGGAGGGCGGTTTTTGTTTTCATCGCAGTTGGGGTTTCGGCAAGATCACCGGCACCGACTGGGTCTTTGGCCGCTTCACCATTGATTTCCAGAACAAGCCCGGCCACTCCATGGACATGGCCTTCGCCGCCGAAACCCTCAAGCCCATTGCCAAGGACCATATCTACGCGCGCAAAGCTTCGGACCTCGGAGTCCTCCGGGAAATGGCCGCGTTGAACCATGTGGATTTGATCAAGCTGGTCCTGCAAAGCTTCGGCGACCGCGCCACCATTGACCAAATCCAGCAAGTCCTCGTCCCCGATGTCATCAAGGACGACTGGAAAAAATGGTGGGAAGCCGCCAAACGCGAACTCAAAAAAGACGGCCATTTCCAGGTGCCTCTCAAAAAATCCGACCCGATCATTTACCAACTCAAGGAAGTCTCCCTGCAAAGCCGCCTGCTGGCCGGCTTCCGCGCCGCCAAAGGCTTGAAAGCGCGCCTCAATGTCGCCCATGAAATCCTCCGCAATCTTTCTGATCTGGACGACCGCGCCGCGGCGGCCGGGGAAATCATTCTCGCTTTGAACGCCGAAATCGCGACCCACCAGCGCACCCAGCCCTCCGTCGCCCTGGAAGCCATTTTTGTCCGCGATGAAATCCGCGCCGCCGTGGAGTTGCCGCCCGGCGAAGGGGAGATCACCGCCCTGGCCATCTGGGTGCAGGAATCGGCCCGCATCGGCCCGGTGCTCGAACTCATCCCGGCGGGCAAGCACCGCCACGCCCTGGAATCGTTCAAAAAATCGTTGACAGAAAAATGGCCCGACGCCCTCCTCGGCACCCTCAACCATGTTTCCGCCAAGCTGGCCGGCGAAGTCGCCCACGCCTTGATTGACGGCGGCCAATGGGAGCCGTTCAAGGAACTGCTCGCCCGCCTCATCAGCCAGCATCAGGCCGGCAGCGAACTCCTCCTTTGGCTGGCCAAGGACGCCAAGGAACACTCCGATTCTTTTGCCGACATCCTCGGCCCCGAGGTCTTCCGCGCCATGCTCAGCGCCATGGAGCGCGACCAGTTCAACGAAAAACGCTCCAACAAACTGCGCGATTACATCCTCGACGATCCCACCCTCCTCGTCGAATTGATCGGCTCGGCCGACCTGGAGGTCATCAAAGATTTGACCCGCGCCCTGCAACTTTCCCCCTGCTTCGACGACATGGACAAGCGTTCCCTCCTGGCCCGCATTGTCAAGAGCTATCCGGCCGTGCAAACCATGATTTCCGGCGAGCAATCCAAGGCGGAAAAGGCCGATACCGCCCTGGTCGTTTCCTGGGAAAGTTTGGAGCGGCGCAAAAACGAATACGCCGAACTGGTGCAAAAGGCCATCCCCGCCAACTCCAGGGAAATTGCCGTTGCCCGCAGCTACGGCGACTTGCGCGAAAACCACGAATTCAAGGCCGCCAAGGAAATGCAAAAAATCCTCATGCGCCGCAAAGGCGAACTGGAGGCCCAACTGGTGCGCGCCCGCGGCAGCGACTTCGCCAATCCCCGCACCGACGTCGTCAGCATCGGCGACATCGTGGCCGTGACCGATCTGGAGCACCAGCACGCCGAGACTTTCACCATCCTTGGCGCCTGGGACTCCGACCCGGACAAAGGCATCATCAGCTACCTCACCGCCGTCGGCCAGGCCCTGCTCAACGCCCAGCCCGGCCAGGAAATCGAAGTCCCCGTGGAAGGCGGCGTCAGGCGCTACCGCGTCGAATCCATCTCCGCCTTCAAGCCGGCTTAAAGCGTTTTAAGTAACAATGTAGCCGTATCGTAACCTCAAGCATGGTGGGGCGGCGCTGCTGCGCCGCCCCCTAATGGCATTTTCATCGGCTACAGAGTTGATTAAAATGCTCTAGGCGAATGGTCCAAGCCTGAAACAACGCCAATGGCGCAGATTGGTTGCCATCAAATTAAACACACCCGCATTGAAGTCCAGCAATGCGGGTGTGCTCATTTTACAAAGATCGCCGGGCGTGTCGAGAAAAAAGTTCCGGGACAACAGACCCGGGGTGCATTTCACATTTTTGGGTTCTCCTCTTAATCTTACTCCTAATCTTAATCTTAATCTCTTCTCCCTCCTCCGTACGGATTAGGAGCAAGATTAAGATTAAGAAGAAAACCAAACAAAGTGAAATGCACCCGCCGTCCTGGACGACGCCTTTCTCTCCGCTCGAACACGACATGTCGAACAGAAACCATTGCATAATTGCGGTGTTTCTGTCAGATAATCCGATGCGCCGCCGCACTTATCATGGAAATCTCCGCCTCCAAAGTTCTTGAGGACTTCGTTCCGAGCGCGCTCGCCGCCGCCGGCATGAGCAGCCAGGCGGTAGGGCGTCGGGCCATTGCCGCATGAAATACGACGAACTGGCATTTGTGAATCAGCAACTGGCCGCCATGCTGCGCGAGGGCATTCCGCTGGAGGGCAGCTTGCGCCAGTTGTGCGCCACCATGCAGCAAGGCCGGCTGCGCGCCGAATTGCAATTGCTGGAAAACGACCTGGCCGGCGGCGCGCCGCTGGACCGGGCGGTGGCGCGGCGCCAGTTGCCGGAGTTTTACGGACTCATGCTGCAAATCGGCGCGCGCGGCCACGATCTGCCCGGCTTGCTCACTTTGCTGGCCGATTATTACCAAAACGCCAATCTGGTTTGGACGCGCCTGAAAGGGTTGATGGTTTATCCGGCGATTGTCCTGACGCTCTCCGCCGGCTTCTCCATCTGGATTGCGATTCTATTTGGCAAAATCTCCTCCATGCTCGTCCTGGATGGCAACCTCATGCGCAGCATGTTCCTGACCTCCAAGACCGTCTCCCCGCCCCTGTCTTCGTTCTCCCCCTATTTATGGGCGCCGGCGGCGCTGCTGGCGGCCATTTCCCTTCCCGCCCTGGCGGTGGCCGTGCTGCCCGGATGGCGGCGCGAAATGCAATGGCGCCTGCCCGCCTTCCGCGAGGCCAGTCTCGCCCGCCTGGCTTCGACCATGGCCATTCTGCTCAAGGCCGGCTGTTCGTTGAGCGAGGCGCTCGGTTTGCTCGAAAAAATGGAATCGGGTACTCGCGCCGCCGCGGAACTGGGCCGGTGGAAAGCGCGCTGCGCGGCGGGCCATGGGAAATTCCCCGGCGTGGCGGCGGGCGGCAAAGTTTTTCCGCCCATGTTTCTCTGGCTGGTGGCGGGGGCGGGGGAGAATTTGGCGGCGGGATTTGAGCGGGCCGCGCAGGTCTATCACGCGCGGGCGGCCTACCGCTCCAACGTCCTGCTCTATGCGGCGCTGCCGGCTTCGCTCCTGTTCTTGGGGCTGGTCATCCTGGCGCAAATGTATCCGCTGGCGCGGATGATCTATCTGTTGCCAATGCTCCTGGGCCGATGACCTTCGTCAAACTAATTCCAAGTCTCGCCGCGGGCGCCCCGTCCGGCAGCGGGGCGCTGCAAGTCCTGAATGGCTGGCTGCTGCCCGTCCTGCTCCCCGTCGGCGCGGCGGCGGCGGTCGTCTATTATATCAACCGCCGCCCGCTGCGGCGTCAGGAGGGCGCGCGATTCCTGCTCGATTTGATCGAGTCCGCCTTGCAGCAGGGCCAATCCATCGAGCATCACATCCTCTCTCTGGCCCGGTCCAGGGACGCCTCGCCCGGGGTGCGATTTCATTTGCTGGCCGCCTATTTGGAGAAGGGTTACGGCCTGGTTCCCGCGCTGGAACAAGTTCCGGATTTGCTCCCGCCCCAAGTCCTGGCCATGCTCAAGGTCGGCCAAACCCTGGGCGACTTCTCCCGCATCCTGCCGGCCTGCCGCCTTCTTTTGCACGACGGCACCTCGCAAACCCGCGCCCTCATCAATTATGAAGTGGCCTTCGGCCTGGTCCTCAATCCGATGATGCTCGTCCTGTTGCCGGTATGGTCCGCCTATTTTTTCCCTGTCTTCAGCAATGTCGCCGCCACTTTGAAAACCGAGCCGGCCGGCGTCCATGACACGCTGCAGACTTGGTTTCCATTCTTATTTCTGGCCCAGATGGCGCTCCTGCTCGCCTGCTATGGCAGCGCGGTATTTTTGTTCGGCGGAACGCGCTTTGTTTCCTGGCTGCAAGCCGGCGTGCGCCCGTTGAAAAACTGGGGCGACTGGCTTTTCCTGCGCGTGCCCTGGCGGCGCAAACGGCTGCAACGCGATTTCTCCGCCATGCTGGGGCTGTTGCTGGACGCCGGCGTGCCGGAGGAACGGGCCTTGAATTTGGCGGCCTTTAGCACGGCCAACCGCATCTTCATGCGGCGCGCGGAGCAGGCGGCGGAGAGGTTGCGCCAGGGGGCCGCGTTGACCGAAGCGGTGCAACGGCTGGATGACACGGGTGAGTTTCGCTGGCGGCTCGCCAACGGCGCTCACGGGACGCGCGGCTTCTTCTCCGCCCTGGCGGGATGGCAGGCCTCCCTGGACGCCAAGGCTTTTCAACTCGAACAAGCCGCCGCCCACGCCCTCAGCACCAGCATCGTTCTGCTCAATGCCGTCACCGTCGCCCTGGTCGCGGCGGGCGTTTTTCAGTTTATCAGCCATTTGACCCAAACCCCGTTCCAATTTAAATGACCCTGCTGCATTTCATTTTCTTGGGTGTCCTCTCCTAATCTTAATCCTAATCTCAATCCTAATCTTTAAACTTAGATTAAGATTAGGATTAAGATTAAGAACCGGAAACAACCAGCCAAGCAAGCCCCAATGAAACACTTGTTGCCATCCTCAGGATTGCCCGCGCCCGTCTCCGCCGACCGGGTGCGGTTGATTCGCCGTTCCATGCGATGCTTTGTCTTTGGCTTGATGGGAGCCGTTCCACTCCTGGGGCTGGGGATGGCCTGCCTGGCGCTGCTGCTGGGGCGGCAGGTGGCGCAAGAAACGGGCGAGCCGGTGCGCACCGCCGGGGTGAACGGCTGTGCCGCGGCGTTTTTCGCCCTGGCGGCCGCGCTTCTGTGCTTCGACCAGACCAGCCTGGTGCTGGCGCTGGCCATCCTGCTCTCCGCCCTGCAAGGTTATTTGTTGTTTCGGGAATACCGCCGGACCGAGCCGGCGCAATGGAACCCGGCGCGCCATTTGGTCTGGTGGGGCGCGGGCCTGGCCCTGGCCGGCCTGAACCTGTCGTCAATCATAATTCTGCTGGGCCTGTGGTCCTGGATCCGCAACTTCGGAAGCTGAGGCATGAATTTCCTGCCCATCGCCCATCTGGAATTGCGCCGCGCCGCCCGCCGGCCGATGACCTATTACGCGCGCTGCCTGGCCGGACTGCTCGCCTTTTCCACCGGGCTGGCGTTTGTCTTCGCCGGTTTCAACCGGACGATGAGCGCGGCCTCGGCGGGGCGGGCGGCGTTTGGCCTGCTGGCGGGCGCCGCCTACGTTTTGCTGGCCGCCCAGGCCATATTGTTGACATGCGACTGTCTCAGCCTGGAGAAGCGCGAAGGCACGCTCGGCCTTTTATTTCTGACCGATCTCAACGGGTTTGACATCGTCGCGGGAAAACTGGCGGCGCGGATCAGCCTCTCTTTCTACTGTCTGATGGCGGCCTTCCCGGCCTTTGGGTTTTGCCTCATTTTGGGCGGAGTGGGGCTGGGCGACTTGGTGATGGTGGCGCTGGGCTTGTTGAACACTTTGTTCTTTTTCGCCACGCTGGGAATTTTGATTTCCGCGTGTGTTTGGCGGGAGCGGGCCGCGACCACTTGGGGCGGACTGGCCTTGCTCCTCCTCGGCGTCCTTCTCCCCATCCTCGGCTTGATCCTTAACTCCACCGCGTTCCTGGCGCTGATTCCGGCAGGAGCCATGCTGGCGGCGCCCAGCCTGGCCGCGGGAATCGGTTCGCCGCCAAACGTGGCCGCGTCGTTGCTCATCCCGCACGCCTTGGGCTGGCTCTTCATCGGCGCGGCCAGTGGCCTCGTGCCGCGCTCCTGGACGCCCGCCGCGAACATCAATCCCGCTCGCCGGGCCATTGCAACCCGGCAAAGCAGAACTCCGCCCCATCATCCCACACCCTGGGTGACGGAACCGGCGAAGCCTCTTTTGACCACGGCCTTGTTGATAATCATCTGCGCCGCCATTCTCGCGGGCGCCTTGCTCGCCGGACCCTCCTGGCTGGCGGTGCAGTGGGGGCAGGTGGCGTTGCTCACGATTCTGCTCTTGCACAGCGTCTTAAAATACCAGGCGGCCTCCCAAGCCGGCCGCATGTTGGCGGGCCAGCGGCGGAGCGGCGAACTGGAATTGTTGCTCACCACGCCCTACGGCGAAGCCGGTGTGTTGCGCGGCTGTTTGCTCGGGTTGAAGCGGGGCCTGTTTTGGCCGACCCTTTTTGCCCTGGGCGTTGATTTGGCCCTCCTCCTCTTCGGCTGGTGGAAGGCATGGTTCGGCAACGGCCAGGCTTGGGCCGCCATGGTGGTAGCGGAAGTGGTTTGGTTACTGGTCAATCTCTACAGCCTTTCCTGGGTCGGGCTGTTCCTCGGACTCAAACTGGCCAACCCGGCCCGGGCCGCCAGCCAGGCGATCTTTTATGTGGTGCTGCTGCCGTGGTTGTTGGCGATGGCCTTCGCCGCGCTGGCGGCCCTGTTGGCGGGAGGTCGCTTCGGCCCGGACCTCGGCCTCCCCGGCGCGGGGATGTTGGTGATTTCCCTCGTCTTCTGCAATTCACTCTTTACAGGTTGGGCCGTCAACGAATTGCGCGACAATTTCCGCTCCTGGGCCGCGCACTCCTGAAAATGAAAACCGAGGATAGCTCCATCATGTAGAACCCTGGAAGAGTACCGGGAGCATCCGTGCCCTTGCGGGGCGCCCGGCTGCGCCGGTTATATTGTGGCGGAGGAATTCTCCGATCACGTCAAGATGAAATGATCCGCTTCCCGCTTTTCATGCAGGGCGAAAAACTTCCGGATGTCCCCGGCCGGGTCCGGGGCGGCCAGTTCCGCGGGCGATCGTTCGTACCAATCGCGCGGCAGATGGCTGGCGTAGGGCTCCTGGAGAAAACGCCGGCAGAGCAGCGCGATCACGCCGCGATCCGTTTCCCCGCGGATGAGCCGGCCCGCCGCCTGAATCACCCGCGTCATGCCCGGTTGCAGATAGGCATACTCAAATCCCGCCTGCTCGGTTTCCTCAAAATAGCGCCGCAACAATTCGCGCTCGAAGGAGACTTGCGGCAGGGCGGGTGAGACAATGAAAACGGCGGAAAGCAGTTCGCCCGGATAATCCACCCCCTCGGCGTACATCCCGCCAAGAACCGCCAGGAGGAGGAGGCCCGGCGGCGGCGGCGCGGCCAGTTCCTGGAAAATCTGGCGGCGGGCAGCCTCGGCAAGATTGGGACGCTGCACCAGCACCCGGGCGCGCGTGGCCGGCAGAAGCCCGGCCACTTTTTCCAGGAATTGGTAACTGGGAAACAGAACCAGCGCGTTGCCGGGTTGGGCATCGGCCATCTCCGCGATCAACCGGGCGATGGGCGCAAAGTTCTTTTCGCGATGGGCGAAGGCCGTGCCCACCTGCGGCAATATCAGGATCTTCCGGTTTTCCCGCGGGAACGGCGGAGGCAGCGAAATCGCCCGCGTCCGCTCCGCCGCCAAGCCGAGGGTGCGGCGGATCACCTCCACCGGGGAAAGCGTCGCCGAGAGCAGCGTCGCCGAGGCGGCGGCGCCAAAGAGCGGCCCGAGCGGGCGCGCCGGATCCAGACAGACCATGGCCAGGCGCGGCCCGGCGGTCCGCTGTTCCACCACGCAGGTGAAGCCGGGGCCGAACAAGTTGAGCACGGCCATGAAGCGCTGCCAGGCGAAATGCACGTCCACAATAGGATCCTCCGGCAGCGCCAGCCGCGCCTCCCGCTTCCAGGTCAGGTAACGGATGAAATCCGGCTCCCATTCCTGCCAGAGCGCGCGCAGCGCCCCGGCGGGCGGGTCAATTTCCGCAATCGGCTCCGGCAGGGCGGCGGCGGCGGTTTCGGCCAGCAGCGCCATGAGCCGGCTGATGGTCCGGGAAAGGGCGTCGAATAATTCGCCGCTTTGCAGCAGCAGGCTGTCCTGCGCGGCGCGCAATGTTTCCTCCAAAAGCTCGGGCGAAAATATCTGGCGCGCCCGGTCGGGCAAATTGTGCGCTTCGTCCACCAGCAGCACCGGCTCGTCCTCCGGCTCCAGCCGGCGCAAGGCCACCCCCGGCTCGAAGACGTAATTGTAATCCGCCACGATGGCGTCGGCCCCGCCCGCCAGTTCCAGTTGCACCTCGAACGGGCAGACCCGCTCCTTTTTCGCCTCCGCAAAAACGGCGTCGGGGTCGAAGTGGAAATGGTCGCGGCGCAGACGGCCCAGGAGGTTCGACCGCTCCATTTTTTCCGGATAATCCCTGGCGTAGGGGCAAAAATCTTCGTGACACAGCACGCGGTCGTTGGCGCACATTTTTTCCTTGGCGCGAATCTGCATGGTGCGGAAGGCGCCGCGCGGGTTCATGGCGCGCAAGGCGGAAACGGCCATGGTTTGCTGCAAGGTCTTGGCCGTCAAAAAGAAAACCTGCCGCCCGGCGGCCAGTCCGTGGGCCAGGGCCGGATGCAGGCTGGCGGCGGTTTTGCCCGAACCGGTCGGGGCTTCCGCGATCAGGATTTCCCCCGCCTCCACCGCCCGCCGCACCGCCTCCATCATGATTTTCTGGCCGGGCCGGGGCGCGGCGTGGGGAAAAGGCAGGCTGGCGGCGGCGGCGGCTTTTTGCCGGCGAATTTCCGCCTCCGCCTGCCCATGAGCCAGGAGTTGCCGCAATCGCCCCTCCATCTCGCGCTCCTCCTCCGCCGGATCGTAATCGGCGGGAATCGCCGTTTCATCCCCGCTGGCCAGGTCAACGTAAATGAGCCGGCCGCCGACAGGGGAATGGCCGAGACGCCGCCACAGATCGCAGTAAACAAGAAGCTGGCGCTGGTGGCGCGCGAAAGCCGCCCCGCCCCGCCGTGTTTCCTGGCCCGGCAGACAGCCGGATTTGAACTCTTCGATCAGCCATGCGCCGGAGGCCTCTTGCACACAGCCATCCAGGCGGCCGGTAATCACGGCGGTCCACTCCGCCATCGGGACGGCGGCCCGCAGATGGACCTCGCTGCGGTAGCCCGGTTGAGCCGCGCGGCGCTCCTGTAAAACGCGGCTGTGCAATTCCGCGCCCAAACCGAGACGATGCCAGCCTTCGCCCCGCTCGAAGCCGATCCGGCCAAAGCCTTCCTCCCCGGCCAGTTCGCGCGCGGAAACTTCCAGCGTTTTGCTTGCTTCGTCGAATTTCAAACTGCTAAAGTCTAGCACAATGGGACGCCGCAAAAGAACATCTTTGGCAATGGGCGCCTTTCGGGTGGACCGTAAAAGGGCGGGCAGTCCTCTGCCCGCCGCGGCGCGCAACGAGTGCCCGCCCTGCCCACGACTGAGGCGTTAGTTTCTTTGCGCGTCGCATTTTTTTATGGCTGAATCGGTTTTTCGACACACGCACCGCGTCGTTTATGCGGAATGCACCATAGGCAACCACGTTTACTACTCGCGCTACCTCGACATGCTGGAAGAGGCGCGCGGGGAGTTTCTGCGCCAACTGGGCTGCTCCGCGCGGCAATGGCAGGAAGCCGGCACGGCCTTTCCGGTGATTGGCGTGGAAATCTCCTACAAAGGACCGGCCCGCTACGACGACTTGCTCACCATCGAACTGTGGGTCGCCGAAATGGGCGGGATAAGGCTCACCGTCGGCTTCCGCGTCCTCGATGCCGGCGGCGCGTTGCTGGCGGAAGGTGTCACGCGCCATATCTGCGCGACAACCGATGGAAAGCCCAAACGCCTGCCCAAGGAGTTTATGGAAGCGCTGCAACCGTTCCTGCGGATTGGTGAACCGTGATCGGTTGATTCCTGGCCCGCCTGCCAGATAGGGATCAGGATTTTGCCGTTTGCCTCAACGGATTGTCTGCGACTCCGACGGCCCATGGCTTGGCTATCAATTGCTCATCCAGCGTGGCTAGGTTTAATCCGTGCCGTCTCGCCAAGGTCACAAGATGAGCATCGGTCGTGTCCTTGTAGCTCGATAGGATCGGAAGCGAAGCGACAGCAACATCGTCAGCCAGGAAACGGTGTCCAGGCAGCGCCCGCAACGTGGCCAGCGTTTTTCGCGCATCCTCAAAGTTCGCCTGATATGCGCTCGTCATGCTGATTCTCAAGAAGCCCGATTCCGAGAGGGGACACGTCGCCCACTCCTTGGCCCGTAATAGCCACCGCATGAGAGCCTCGTGGTCCGCGTGGCTTTTCCAACCGCAACCAAGCAGCACGTTGACCTCGAGCAGCCATCCGCTCACGGAAAATCCTCAAGCAATTGCTTCACCATTTGGGTGGTCATGGGCGGGGCCCCGGGCGGAGCCTCCAGCAGCAACGTGCCGCCGGGACCGTTCACGAGACGGGCCCCGGGGGCGGCAGAATCAGCCGAGCGAACCGGACGCAGACGTAGAGCAAGAAAGCGGAATAGCTCCTCTTTTTGCTCGTGCGGCAGGGCATCGGTGGCCGCTTCAATCTCAAGCAGCGTACTCATGGGCAAAGTTTAGCACAGCGGGAGCACAAAACAAGCACGGAAAAGGCAGTTAAGCGGGCTTCGCCTCGGCCAAATCCTCAATACAAGTGATGTGCAGAAGCAGGCATTTCGCAAATCTCTCCGCGACCGAATTGGCATCAAGGTCAAGCGCAATCTCCACGCCGTTCCGCTTGATGAACATCATGTCGTGGTTGGTGATGTCGTAGGATTTGCCATCGGAGGTGTGTATGCGGAATGGTCTAAAAGGGTTTTCCTGCATTCGATCTCTGAGTTCTGTTACGGTAATCATGGGGCGAATATATCCTTTCGTGTAATCGGCTTCAAGCGATCTGAATTCATGGCAGTGTCCTAATTTGTAGTGTCGAGCCTGTGGCTCGAAATCGGCGCGCAGCGCCGACGCTACATCAAATTAGGACACGGCCGAATTCATCCTCGCGGGTGGAATTTGCGGTGGACGTCGCGCAGACGCTGCCCATCCAAATGAGTATAAACCTCGGTCGTGCTGATGCTGGCGTGGCCGAGCAGTTCCTGGATCACGCGCAGGTCCGCGCCGTGTTCCAGCAAGTGGGTGGCGAAACTGTGCCGCAGCATGTGGGGCGTGATGTTCCGCTCCAGTCCCGCCCGCGCCGCCCGCCGCTTGATCCGCTCCCACATGGTTACCGCGGCGAAAGGCGTGCCCCGCCGCGTGAGAAACAGATTGGCCGGCGATTTCGCCGTCACCAGCTTCGGACGGCCCGCCTCCAGGTAACGCTGGATCGCCGCCACCGCCTTGCGCCCCAGCGGCACGACCCGTTCCTTGTTGCCTTTGCCAATCACCGTCACGAAGCCGGCCTCCAGGTGAAGCTGCTCCAGGCGGATGCCGCGCAATTCGGCCAGGCGCAACCCGGAAGCGTAGGCCAGTTCCAGCGCCGCCTGATCGCAGAGCGCGGGCGGGTCGGCGATGGTTTCCGGTTCCAGCAACTGCTCGATTTCCGCGTCGGAAAGCCATTTGGGCAACCGCTTCCACCGCCGCGGGAACGACAGGTTTTCAGCCATGTTCTGCGCCAGATGCTTTTCCCCTTCCGCGAAGGCATAGAAGGCGCGCAACGCGGCGATTTGCAGGTAAAGGGTTTCCGAACTGAGCTTCTTCCCGGATTCGGGCGGCGCGTCCTTCAACGCGCGCGTGCGCTCATGCTCCATGAAGGCCATCAGATGACTCAACGTCACCTGCGTCCAATCCTTTATACCCTGCCGTTCGGCCCAGGCGACGAAATTGAGCAGGAGCGCGTGGTAAGTTTTCTGCGTTTGCGGCGAGCAACCCTTCTCATGCCGCAAATACGACAAAAAATCTTCGACCAGATTTTGCATGGCGGCGCGGCCTTCAATGGCGAACTCAGTTTAGGCGGGTAACTTTCAGTTTCGGGTGGGCCGGGAAAGTAGGGCGGGCCATCTTAATCCTAATCCTAATCTTAATCTTAATCTCATGTGTTTCGGATGGTCCGGGAATGGCAGGGCGGGCACTCCGCTGCCAGCCGCGGCGCGTACAGAGTGCGCGCCCTGCCATTCAAAACAGAGGCGGCAATCATGCGGAAAGGAGACGGCGACGCCATCATAGCGGCACCCGCGCCTCACAGCGCCTTTCCGGTCAGCCGCTGGAAAGCCTCCAGGTATTTCTCCGTCGTTTTGGCGACCACCTCGGGCGGCAGGGCGGGGGCGGGCGGCTGCTTGTTCCAGGAAAGGGTCTCCAAATAATCGCGCACAAACTGCTTGTCGAAACTGGGCTGGCTGCGGCCCGGCTCGTATTGGTCCGCCGGCCAGAAACGCGAGGAATCCGGCGTCAGCACTTCATCAATCAGAATCAATTGGCCGTCGTGCAAACCAAATTCGAGCTTGGTGTCGGCAATAATGATCCCGCGTTTCAAGGCGAAATCCGCGGCGAAGCAGTAGATCTTCAGCGTCAGATCGCGCGCCTTCTCCGCCAGGTCGGCCCCAACAATGCGGCAAGCCTCCTCAAAGGGAATGTTCTCGTCATGGCCGCTGACCGCCTTGGTCGCCGGCGTAAAGACGGGGGCGGGCAGGCGGCAGGAATTCTGCAATCCCGTGGGCAGTTTAATCCCGCAAACACAGCCGGTTTTCTCATAATCCTTCCAGCCCGACCCGGTGAGGTAACCCCGCACCACACACTCGATGGCCAGCGGCTGCGCCTTCTTCACCAACATGCTGCGGCGGGCCAGCGCCTCGGAAAACTTTTCCAATTCCGGCGGCAGCGGGTCGCCGGCCCGGGCCGCCAGATGGTTGGCTGTCACCTCCGCCAGCAGATCAAACCAAAAGTAGGACAGTTGCGTCAGCACCTCGCCTTTGCGCGGGATGCCGTTGGGCATCACGCAATCAAAAGCCGAAATCCGGTCCGTGGCGACAAAGAGCAGCCGGTCCCCCAGATCAAAAACTTCCCGCACCTTGCCGCTCTTCACCTTTTTCACGCCGGGCAAATCCAATTGCAATAATGGTTCGTTCAATTTCACCCACAGTACGAGAACCAATTGAAAACTGCAAACCGCAAAATTCTGTTATTGCATCATTCTCGGGCGGGACGGGAAAGGTAGGGCGGGCACTCCGCTGCCCGCCGTCGGCCATTGGCAGAAGAACCCACGTCGCACTACTGTCGTGCGGCGGGCAGGGGACTGCCCCATAGGCGCTAACTTAACATGATTTACTCCCATTCGTGGCGGAAGAGCTGACTGCTTCGAGTTCGACGGCGCTCCTTGAGGCCCGCCCGAATGGCCGCACCTTGAG
>Ga0326728_10000837_pt1 | contig 115883 bp, 99 predicted proteins | sample MB3enrmetagenome_FD_207602 | JGI IMG/M metagenome (GOLD analysis project Ga0326728, IMG submission 207602) | Lab enriched peat soil microbial communities from McLean, Ithaca, NY, United States - MB31MN | ecosystem: Environmental > Terrestrial > Soil > Wetlands > Peat | place: USA: New York... | reverse complement strand
TAATGGAGAGTCGAAGGGGCGTGAGGCCGCGTGCAGCATGCCCTTTTGCCGCTGCACTCCCCATAAGAGATCACTCCCCATAACGCACGTAATGGGGAATCCCCATTACGTGCCGAAATCGACACTGCCCTAAATGCCAAACCACGGCCCGAGACAAGTGGCTAGCCGCAAGGACAGCCGAACTTCTGCCCGTGCCCTATTGCCACATGGTATTCACGCTGCCGCAGGAACTTTCGGCGCTGGCGCTGCAGAATCCACGCGTCATTTACAGCATCCTGTTCCGCGCTGTTTCCGAGACATTGCTCACCATCGCTGCCGATCCGCGTCTACTCGGCGCCCACGTCGGCTTCCTCGCCGTACTGCACACCTGGAATCAGAAAATGCTGTCGAACCCTCACTCATGATGCCTGGCATTACCGTCTCCTTCGTTTTCAACGAACAAAGGAGGCTGGTCGTCCGGACAGCCCCCCTCTAGAATCAGCTTGCCGGTCCGAACGAGTCGCTCGATGATACGTCGAATCGGCTCGGCATCCAGATCAGCGCGGCGAATCTCCCAAGGAGCACGCGGAGCCGCTTGTTCGCGCTTGAGCAGACCCGCCTCCACAAGCCGTTCGATCGTGCGGTGACTCACACCACACACTCGAGCCGCTTCGCTCAAGCTGACTCTCTCAGGGTCGGGCAGCGCTCTCTTTTGACCGGGAATCGAATAGTTGTGCCGGGCTGTGCCCACGCGATTTTGATTCCACCGTTTTCCCTTTCCGGTACAGTATCCGAGTCGGTTCAACACGGATGCAATCTGGTCGTCGCCATAGCGAACCGCCATCCGCCGAATGATCTCTACAGCCTCCATGGGCGTCGCCGTCGCGATTGCTGAGCGCGGCCGCTCCATGTCGAGTTGTGTGTGCGCACCGCCCTTCCAGTGAATCGTGAACTGCAGAGCCTCCTTGTTGGCATCTGTACGCACGATGATTTCCTCTATAGCCGTGCGCAGGATCATCTTCTTCAGTGTGGGAGGGCAGCGATCGCTGTGCCAGATTTCAGCAAAGTTCTCACCCATCAACCGGATTCGCGCTTCCTCCTCCACGGACAACGAGTAGCGCTTCTCATACAGGCTGGAAAGTCGTTCTTTGACTGTCTGGATTTCCTCCAGCCTTTCGTTCCAGCGGCGCTCCAACTCGGCAGCTGCCAAACGATTCCTGGCATCCACTGCGTCGTATTGTTCAAACGTCTTCTTGGCCTCGTACTCCAGTTGCTCGAGTTTGCTGGATAGGGCGGCACGCTGGGCGGCGTCCCCTGCGCTCAGTTCCTCAATGGCCCGCAGACTGGCTTCCACCCCAAAACGCGAGATCACCTTGAGCAGCTCTTCACTCAACTTGCGGTCGACCAAGGCACCGCCAAAGCCAATGCAGTACTGCCCGCCGTCGTCATAGTCTCCCTTGCACAGGTAACGCGCGTTGGTGCCCGTTCCGCCCCAGTAGCGCACGTGAAGCTTACGCCCACAATGTCCGCAGCGGAGAAGCCCCACCAGAAGGCCCTGCCCGGCACGGATCGCCGCCATGGTCTCGTCACTCTGCCAGTTCACTGAGTTCCGCCGCGTCATTCGTTGGTTCTCTTCGTAGGTGGCCCAGTCAATATAGCCCACGTGATGATCGCGGATAAAGACCCGGCATTGTTCGGCTCGACGCATCGCACCCTGACGCTTTTCCAGCCTACCCTCGACCAGCAAAGTCGCGACCGGCCGACGTCCCCAAACATAAGCGCCGGCATAGAAGGGATTGCACAGAATATCGCGCACCAAGCTCTGCGAGGGAATCTTCCAGACCAGGCGCGTCCCCTGGATCGGGTTGGCGGGTAGCTCTACATCATGATCCCGAAACCACTGGAAAGTCTGGCGCACGCTCCACCGTTCCCGAAATTTCACGAATACCAGACGTGGCATCAAGATCGCGCTCTTCTTTTAACGGCTCACTTGCCGGGCTCCAACTCCATCATCCAAATGTCGGAGTGAAACTCATCGAGGTTGGTGACGATCTTGTCCTTGGCCACGTTTACTTCCATGTGGTTCAGTAAAGTAACGCCGGAATATATCCGCTGGCTGCCATGAAAGTGCCGAATGGCGAACGGAGCGCCCAGAGGCCGCTTGGACTTCGGATCCAGCCGGAGGGCCCAAATGCACGCAAAGCCATCTCGATTGGAATTGAAATAGATGGTGTTCCCATCCGGCGAAAACTGTTGGTGGTCGTCATTGTACTCGCCACTGGTGAGCTGTATCCAGCGGTCCGGTCCAGCGGGAACAAAGTTCTCCACGGGCGTTATGTACAGGCGAAAGTGTTGGCCATCGACGCCGGTCTGAATCTTGAAGCCCATCCATTTGTCGTCCCAGGAAAAGTAGGGATTCCACAAGTTGTGTTTCGGGTCGCTTAGCACGTCTGTCACTTTACCCGTTGTGACATCCACGAGCGCAATTCGAACGAGGCCGCGACCAACAAAACTCCTATTGGTCAGCATTCGTGTGCCATCGGAGGAGATGCCTCCCGGCCCTCCGCAATCCCGGCAGACCAGGCGCGGCGACCCCCCGGCGGTCGAAATGGAGTAGAGGTCAAAGTCCGTCCTGGCGTGATTCCAACGGTAGTAGACAACGAATGTGCCATCCGGCGAAATGGTAGGAGGTGCTAACGGCTCTCCTGTCACATCCTGAACCAATTGCGTTTCTCGTCCCGTCACCAGGTCCTTTACAACAAGGCGGCCATCGGAAAAGAAAGCAACCTTCTTGCCGTCACGCGAAAGCGAGGGAGAGTCATCAAGGACTCCCTCCACATGAGTCAAGCTCTGAGGCTCGCCCGTTACCCGTCCAAGATTGGTGTCGATCGGTATGCTCCAGAGGTTTGTACTGAGGGAGGTTCCGTTTTCGAAAACCATCCGCCCACTCTCGGAAACGCTGGGATCGGTTGAGAGCCCGGTTGTGAACGTGAGTTGCTGCGGCTCGGACGTCACGTTTCGACCGTTTTCGATCGCGACTCGGAAGAGGTTATAGGTGTCACCGGTCTGCCGGCCAAAGATGATCCATTGCCGGCGGGAATTCTTGTCGGGCATCGTCCAGGCAAGCGGGGGAGGAGCATAAGTTTCGCCAGGCAACAATGAGGGTGGAGCGACCTCTTCAAGCTTTTCTCCGGGGATCGAGATCATCCACCACCGCTTGAGGTCCTGCTCCCGGCGGCCGTCCCGATATGCTAGCGCTAGAATCTTGCTTCCGTCGGGTGAGACGATTGCCATTTCCACGTTAAGCTCCGGCTGGATGGCTACGGGAGTTCCTCCCATCCTAGGAACCGTGAAGAGGCGGTTGAACAAGCCCTCGACCGGCCGAACGAACAAGATGGTCGACCCGTCCGGCGTATAGCGCTGGCCGAAACCGTCGTCAGTGATCAGCCGCGGATCGCCGCCCAGCGACGGGATTTCAAAAATGCCGCCAAGTGACACGTATGCGATTTGTGTTCCGTCGGGAGAAAAGACGGGAGAAAAGGCCCATTCATAGGGAGCAGGTCCCTTTTCGTGCGTGATTTGAATGGGCTTACCTCCGTTGATCTGCTGGACCCAGATGTCCGGATTGGGCCCAGCGATGGACGATTGGTAAGCGAGCAGTTTCCCGTCGGGAGAGATAGCCGGTGAACCGAAACGCCATTCGAAGTTAGCCGGGTGAGCGAGCGTGCCGCAGTCTTGGCCGGCTTTGCATGCCACCAGAACCAGCCGGCGACTGAGGCCAGAAGAACGAACACGGCGCTCAGGCCGAGTGTGAGCCAACTCCGGCTGCGGGTCCGTCCCCTTGACGGCACCGGCGTCATGGCTGGCGTCGCTGCGATCTCGGGCCCACCCACCGGAGCAATGAAGCGGTAGCCCTTACGCGGGAGCGTCTCGATGAATCGCGGATTGTCGGCCGAATCTCCCAGCGCCAGGCGCAGCTTCTTGATCGCCGTGTTGACCCCGTGCTCGAACTCGACGAACGTGTCGGCCGGCCAGAGCGCGTGCTGCAATTCTTCGCGGGCGACGATCTCACCCGGATGCCGCAACAGCAAAGCGAGAACCTGAAAGGGCTGGTCCTGAAGCGGCACCCTCCGCCCGCGCTTGCGCAGTTCTCCACTCGCGAGGTCCGCCTCGAACAGGCCGAAACGAACTCTGTTGGGAACCGCCGCGGAGGGTTCCATGAAACACCCCTCGAACTAGTGTGGATTATAACACCTGCTTTTCTTGTTTCGGCCGGTTCAGATGGCCTCATAACTACCTTTCGATCAATCATTTGCTGGTACAGATCGCGCTCGAGACCTGTCCAGATCCACTCCAGTCTCAATCCAACCGCAGTGCATTGAGGGCCACCTTCGACTAGCGAATTCTGGTCTCGCCATGGACGCGAGATCAATGAAAACGCTGTTCGGGAGTTGGTTCCTGGTGGGCCTGAGTGTGATGCCACACGCTGGGGCGGCCGAGCCCAAGCTCGGCATCACCGTGCAGGTTTACAACTGGGCGCACGTTGCGCCGGGGACCTTGACGGCGGCCGAAGGCGAAGGCACCCGGATCTTCAGGGAAGCGGGTGTCGGGGTCCTGTGGCTGAACTGCCCTCTATCTCCGGCAGAGGCCCAAGAATCTCCGATCTGCGCCGAACCTTGTCCCTGGGGCCGGTTCGTTGTGCGCATTGTGTCCGACGTACCGACGGGCTTTAGCAAAACATCGCTGGGTTTCGCGTTTACCGACACTGGCATTTATGCCAGCGTCTTCTATCAGCGCGTCAATGAGTTTGCAAAGGAAGGGACCGCCACGCATTCAAAGATCCTGGGTCACGCGATGGCGCACGAGATCGGTCACCTGTTGCTGGATTTGAGGGGACATGCCACCTTCGGGATCATGCGTGGACGCTGGAACGTTCAAGATCTGCGAAGTGCTTCGATGGGAGCTCTGGTCTTCAGCTCGAAGGAAAGTGCTCTTATCCGAGATGCAGCAGCACGAAGGATGCGCGGTGAGCTCCCGAGTAGTTGGATGCAATAGACACTGAATACGCGCCGAACTCCCCTGCCGTCGTAGGAAAGTCGCAGCATCAGTCTCCAGTATTCGCTGGTGGATGCGGATAGCTGGCGACCGCCCATATCACGAGCAATCGCCCAATGGTCCACAACGGGGTTGTGGGAGATCACTCCCGTGGAGTCGCGGTCACTCAACTTGACGGGTAACGCCCATCCCGCGGATGTGCCTTGGTTGCTGCGTCGGGAATGATGGTGCGCCGCCGAACGAGCGGCAGCCAATTATTCGGAACGCAACGCGACCATCGGTTCGACTCGGGCGGCGTTGCGGGCGGGGAGGTAGCAAGCCAGTAAGGAGATGGCGGATAACAGGATCGTTGCCGTCAGGAAGACCAGCGGGTCGGCGCCACTTACTTTGTAGAGGAAGCTGCCGAGGAGCCTTCCCGCGGCTACTGAGAGCAGCAGACCGATGCCTGCGCCGATCGAGGTGACGATCAGCCCTTCGCGGAGAATCATGCGCAACGTAGCGACCGCATCGGCCCCGAGCGCCATGCGAATGCCGATCTCGCGGGTGCGGCGCGCAACCGTGTAGGCTCGCACGCCGTAAAGGCCCACCATTGCCATCAGCAGCGCCACTCCGCCAAAGATGGTGAACATGCGCGCGCCCGTGCGGACGATCCACAAATCGAAGCTGCCTTCCAGGTGCTGCCGCAATGTTCTCAGCGCCAGAACCGGCAGGTGAGCGTCCACGGAACGGATCTCCCTGCGGATGGTATCGAGCAAACGCGTTTCCGCCTCCTTGCCTTGCACCGCCACCTTCAGATGGATATTGATGTCCGACTGGAACTCCTGCCCGAACGGCACATATAAGTGCGGCTGCGACTCGCCGCCAAAAATATTGTCCTGCACGGTTCCGACGACGCCGACGATTTCGGCATCCTGCGTCTTCCCATCGCCCATCATCATGCGAATGTGTTTGCCGACCGCTTCCTCATGTGGCCAGAGCTTAGCGGCGGCGGCCTTGTCGAGGATCGCGACCGAAGACTTGCCGCCCGCGGTTTCAACCGTTACAAACGGCCGGCCGCGGAGCAATGGAATTCCCAGAGTTTTGAAGTAGTCCTGGCCCACGATGTTGAAGCGCGGATAGACGAGCGTACCTTTTCCCGAGGGGTCGGAGGGTGCAGGAGGAGGATCGCTCGCCCGCTGGATGCCACGGCCTAGAGAAAAGATGCCGAACGGGACAGAGCCGGCGAGACTGACGGTTTCAACACCCGGAATGCTTCCCAGGCGCTCGATCAAAGTCCCAAAGACCTGCCGGCAGTGCGCCTCGTCGTAACCGGCAAGGCTCGGATCCACTTCCACGAGCATGCCGTGATCCAGCCGGAATCCGGGCTCGACATTCGCGGCTCGTTGGGCGCTACGGATGAAGAGCCCGGCCGATGTCAGCAGCACCAACGAAAGCGAGACCTGGCTCATCACCAAAACGTTTCGACGCGAGAAAAGGCGCCGCCGCTTGCCGGTGGCAATGTCTTCGTGCTCGCCATCCTTGAGGTTGGAGGCCACATTCGGCTTGGATAGACTCCAAGCCGGCGCGAGGCCGAAGAGAAGCGTGCTGAACAGACAGAAGCCAATCGTTGCGGCCAGAACCCGCATATCGGGACCGGCGGAGTAAACAAAATCGATGGGCGCAAGACCAGCCAGCGATTCGACCAGTGCGCCGGTACTCCAATAAGCAATGATCAGGCCGCCCGCACCGCCCGCCAGCGCCAACAACAGCCCCTCGGTCGAGAGCTGCCGCAGAATCTGAGTGCGCGTTCCGCCGAGCGCGAGCCGAATGGCGATCTCCTTCCGCCGCGCCGCGCCCCGCGCGAGCATCATGTTGGCCACGTTCAGGCAGGCAATCAGCAGGACCACGCCCGCCATCGACAGAAGCAAAGTGGCAGGAACGAGGATATCGCTGTCGGTGGTTGGGTTGGTCGAGATGCTCATTCGAGCGAGTGGATGAACGATGAACGTCTGATCCTTGTTCTCGTTGGGATAGGCTCGCTCCAATCTGGAGGCCACCGTGGCGAGCTGCGCATCGGCTGCCTTTTGGGTCATGCCCGGCCGAAGCCGTCCGACGAGAATGAGAACGTGATTGTCGCGCGAGCCGAAATGCCGTCCCACGCCTTCAAAGTCGTTCGACATCACGTCATAAAGACCGAGCGGCATGAAGAACTCGGGCGCGAACAGCGCGGTGTTGCCGGTGAAACCTTCCGCGGTGATGCCTACGACTGTCAAAACTCGCGTGTTGACCTGAAGAGTCTTGCCGATCATATTCGGATCGCCACCGGCCTTTTTCCAGAACTTGTAGCTCACGATCACGACTTGAGGATCGCTGCCCGGACGCTCCTCCTCGGCAGTAAAGGGCCGGCCGCGGAAGAGAGGAACTCCGTAGGTGGAAAAGTAGTTCGAAGACACCATGTCGACCATCGTGCGGCGCGTGGCAGCGCCTTCCGTGACCCCCACCATCGCCGGGTTATGCGCCATCAGGCTGCTGAAGACGGAGTTTCCATCGCGGATATCGACGTAATTGGGATAGGAGAACGCCCGGTAATCATCTTTATGGACATTCCGGCTGTAGCAGCCGACAATTTGTTCTGGTTCCCGGATCACCAGCGGCTTCAGCACAAAGGCGTTCACCAGGCTGAACATCGCGGTATTCGCCCCGATTCCCAGCGCCAGCACGATTACCGCAGTCGCGGTGAACCCGGGTCGATTGGCCAGCATCCGAATGCCGAGCCGGAGATCGCGAACGAGAGTGCCCATAACCCTCCTTGTGGCCGCTCAGTAATGTAACGCGGCAGCGAAGGGAATGTTCAACAAATATTTGAGTTTGACTGTGGAGCGAGGCCGGTTAACACTCCAGAGCGGCGCGATCCCATTTGGCGAGGCGTGCTCCGGCTTCGTAGGTACTTTCGAGGAACTCATATAACGCGTCCTCGGGTGAGACGGCGCGGCGGACGTCGTCATACATGAGGATGAACTCCGAGAGCTTTGTGTTCCACGCCGCTCCACCCGGCCTGAGTTGCGATTTTTCGATGCCGGCAGGCTGCGGAACGGTGTAGGAATAATACGCCGGACCGTCGACAGCACCGCCGCCGGGCCAAAAGCCGGCGCTGCATACTTCGTGCGAGTAAGCGGGACCGCTGATCACACCCCGACGCGGTGGCGCTAGGCGCCCGGAAAACCGGGTGCACGCCAGGTCACAACTGCCCCAAAAAAAGTGGACCGGGCTGCATTTGCCGATGAACTTGGCGCGAAATCGTTCCATCACTTTGGCGCTGGAAACGAGGATGCGCCAAAAGCGATGTGCGTACTCGGCGTTGTAAGAGCAGTTGGCGGAGTCGCGGTCGAAGGGAACAACGTCGGGGACCTCCTGGGGCTTGAGATCAATGCTGACCGCGATTCCTAGCGATGCCAAGGACTCAAAGATGCCGGCATAGAAACCGGCAACTGACTCCGGTTGGAGTGGCCGGGAGGCACGGGCGCCTTCGCTCGTGCAGATCTCGACCGCATGCTTCTGGAAATCGAGCTGGATTTCGAATATGCCCGGCGGGTAGGGAATCGGTTCGGTGGTGAGGCCGCGCGGGTTGACATAGAGGGTAACGTGCCACCAGTGATTCAGGGGCGGGGAGAGGGTCATGCGGATCTTGCCGACGATTTGGGTCCACATGTGAAGGGTGCGGTACGTATCCTGCCATTCGTTTAGCGGCAGAGACGGCCAGGGCTCGGGGTTACTCATACCCCTCAGTCTCGCACTGAATCGGGATTTCGCTACACCTTGACTATCTACAATTCCTGCTCTATTGTAGATGATCATACTATGGGCAAACCAAGCGATCTGGTGCAGGGAACCCTGGACCTACTCATTCTGAAAACCATTTCTCTCGAACCGAAGCACGGCTGGGCGATTGCCAAGCGCATCCAGCAGATTTCGCATGAGGTGCTGCAAGTGCAGCAGGGCTCGCTCTATCCGGCGCTGCACAGGCTGGAGCAGCAGGGGTGGATTAAGGCGCACTTCGCGGAAACCGAAACCGGGCGCAGGGCGAAGTTCTACTCGCTGACGCGGGCCGGCCGCAGCCAGATGGAGAAAGAACTGGCGAACTGGGACCGGCTGTCGAGCGCCATCGATCTGGTGGTGCAAACGAGCGAGGCGTGAGGCGATGCGGTGTCTGGAGAAATTGCGATTGCGAGGTCGCACGCTGTTCCGGCGCGGGCGGGTGGAGCGGGAACTGGATGAGGAGCTGCGGTTTCATCTGGACGAGCAGATTGCGGAGAATCTTGCGGCGGGGATGAGCGCTGACGAAGCACATTATGCGGCGCGGCGGACGATTGGAGGGGCGGAGCAGATTAAAGAGGAGTGCCGGGATATGCGGCGGGTCAACTGGATTGGCGATTTCGCGAAAGACGTCCGGTACGCGCTACGAATTCCGGGGAAGAGTCCAGGCTTCACGGCGGCCGCGGTCCTCTCCTTAGCGCTGGGGATCGGGATCAACACGGCCGTGTTCAGCCTGATCAACGCGGTGCTGTTGAGGCCGCTGCCGGTGAAGAACCCCGAGCAACTGGTTGTATTCAACCATCGCAACGACATCTCCTATCCCATGTACGAGGACCTGCGCGACGGGAACGCGGTGCTCTCGGGCCTGCTTTGCCGGTTCACGATTCCGGCGAGCATGAGCAGTGCCGGCCAAACCGACCGGATTTCGGCAGAGCTGGTGTCTGGAAATTACTTCCAGGTGCTGGGAGTGGAGGCGCTGATTGGCCGTACGCTCACGCCCGACGACGCGCGCGTGCCGGGCGCACAGCCAGTGGTTGTTCTCAGCAATGGGTTCTGGAGGCGGCGGTTCGGAGCCGATCCAGGCATCGTCGGAAAGACGATCCGCCTCGATGGACATCTGATGACTGTGGTCGGCGTCACGCCGGCGGGGTTCCAAGGTACCGAAGTCGGGGTTTCGCCGGACGTTCGGGTGCCGATCACGATGGTCCGAGCGATGATCCCGGAAGAAGTTGAGATTAGCAGCCGTGGCTGGCAATGGCTCGACCTGGTAGGCCGGCTGAAAGATGGCGTCAGCAGGGCACAGGCGGAGTCGGCGTTGAACGCGCTTTATATGCACGCCCGGGAAGGGGAACTGGACGGTGTGTTCAAAGGCATACCGCCGTCGGCGAAGGCCCAAGTGCTCGCCGAAATATTGCGACTTGAGCCGGGCAGCAGGGGCGTTTCCGACCTTCGCGAGATGTTCTCGTTTCAACTTTGGGTCTTAATGGCGGCGGTCAGCGTCGTTCTGGTGATTGCCTGCATGAATGTCGCGAGTCTCCTGCTTGCCAGGGCGATGGCACGCCAGAGGGAAATTGCTGTTCGGCTGGCGCTGGGAGCCAGCCGCGTCCGCGTGGTGCGTCAACTCATTACTGAAAGCGTGATGCTGGTGCTGATTGCGACGGGCGTGAGCGTGGTCATTGCTCCCTGGGGAACCCACATGTTGGCGAGTTTTCTGCCGGAAAAAAGACTGCCGGTTGCGTTGAACCTCGCCCCGGATTTCCGGGTATTGGGGTTCGCGGTGATCGTTTCTTTGGTGGCAGGAATTCTCTTTGGCCTGGCGCCGGCATTGCAGCTCACGCGGTCCGCGGTCGCTCCAACTCTGAAGGCTCAAGCAAGCTTGAGTGGGCTTCGAGGCTCGCTGACTTTCCGCAAGATCCTCACGGTAGCTCAAGTCGCGCTGTCACTACTGCTGCTGGAGGGTGCGGGCCTGTTTATGAGGACGCTGGGAAACTTGAAAGCTATCGATATCGGTTATGACCGGGAGAACGTTCTGCTGCTGGAACTGGTTCCATTGCTGAACGGCTACAGCAATGACCAGAGCACGCGGTTTTTCGAACAGGTAACCGAGAGGGTGAATCAGTTACCCGGCGTGCGGTCTGCAAGCTTCGGATCCATGGGCCTTCTGGGACCTGGGCTCACGAGGCAGAGCATCCATGTGGAAGGTGACAATACGCCGCGAGGAGAGGAGACGGGCGGCTGGATCAACAGCGTAAGCCCGAGGTATTTCGAAACCCTCAGGATTCCACTTCTGCTGGGCCGGAGTTTTACGGTTGGCGATACGAAGACGGCTCCGAAAGTTGCGATCGTTAATCAAGCGTTTGCCCGGCGGTACTTCGGTAACGGCAACGCTATGGGCCGGCACTTCGGGATTGGGGATGTCAGCGATATTGAGATCGTCGGCGTTGTCCGCGATGGGAAGTACAAGGATGTCCGTGAAAAAACACCGCACTTAGTGTATCTTCCGTTCGAGCAGAATCTAGGCGAGCCGATGACGCTGTACGTCCGCACGGTTGGCGATCCGGCAAAGGTGACGGCGGCCATCCGGCGCGAGGTGCGAGCGGTGGACGCGAACCGGCCAATCTACAACGTCAGAACACTGGAAGCTCAATTGGACGAGTCACTCTCCCAGGAACGCCTGGTGGCGACACTCGCGAGCTGGTTTGGCGCGTTTGCATTGCTGCTGGCCGCGATCGGACTGTATGGGGTGCTGGCCTATAACGTCACGCGCAGGACCAATGAAATCGGCCTTCGCATGGCTTTGGGCGCGGGGCGCGGCGGCGTGATTTGGATGGTGCTTCGCGAGGCGCTGCTGCTGGTGGGGATGGGTGTTGCGGTTGGCGTGCCGCTGGCGCTTGTGCTGGCACGGTCCCTGTCGAGTCTGCTCTACGGACTGAAGCCTGACGATCCGCTGACCATCTCGGCCGCCGCGGTCACGCTGTTCGCCGTTGCCGCCGTTGCGAGCTATCTGCCCGCGCGGCGAGCTTCGCGTGTCGATCCGATGGTGGCCTTGAGGTACGAGTAATGCGCTGGGCGGAGAAATTGCGTTTGCGATGGCGTTCGCTAATTCGACGCGGGCGGGTGGAGCGGGAGCTGGATGAGGAGTTGCGATTTCATCTGGACGAGCAGATTGCGGAGAATCTTGCGGCGGGGATGAGCGCTGACGAAGCGCGTTATGCGGCGCGGCGGACGATTGGAGGGGCGGAGCAGATTAAAGAGGAGTGCCGGGATATGCGGCGGGTCAACTGGATTGGCGATTTGGGGAAGGACATCCGCTATGCTCTGCGGATACTGCGGAAAAGTCCGGGATTCACGGTTGCGGCGGTGCTGACGCTGGCGCTCAGCATCGGCGCCAATACCGCGATATTCAGCGTTGTCCATGCGGTGTTGCTCGAGCCGCTGCCGTTCAGGAATCCGGACCGGTTGGCGATGGTCTGGGAAGACTCGTCATTCATGGGCTTTCCACAGGACACGCCGGCGCCGGCGAACTTCGTCGATTGGAAAAATCGCAATCATGTCTTCGAGGACATGGCGGCTTTAAAAGGCAACCTGATGAACCTCACGGGCGATGGCCCAGCCGAGGAAGTGGAAGTCAAGCTCGCCACGGCAAACTTCTTCCCGCTGCTGGGAGTCAGACCAGTGATAGGGCGCACGTTTCTGCCGGAAGAGGACCAGGCGGGCGCCGGCAAGGCCGTTTTGTTGAGTCAAGGGCTCTGGGTGCGCCGCTACAACGGCAGCCCGGAGATCGTGGGCAAGCACATTTTGATGAGTGGCGAGACCTACACAGTTGTGGGCGTCTTGCCTCCGGGATTCGACTTTCCCGATCGAGTAGACGTGTGGGTTCCGTTGGCGCTTTCACGTGAGGACTGGCGGCAGAGAGACAGTCACTTCTTAGAGGTGGTCGCGCGATTGCGGGATGGCGTGACGGTGGAGCGGGCGCGGGCGGATATGGCCGCGATCGCCAGGCAATTGGAACGTGAGTATCCGGAGACGAATACGCGCATAGGGACGGTCGTGATTCCACTGCACGATCAATTTGTCGGGAACCTGCGGCTGGCGTTCATTGTCCTGCTGGCAGCGGTCGGCGGTGTGTTGTTGATAGCGTGCGCGAACCTGGCGAACCTGCTGCTGGCGCGTGCGACGGTGCGGCAGCGTGAAATGGCGGTGCGCATTGCGCTCGGGGCGAGACGGAACCGGATTGTGCGCCAAGTCCTTACGGAAAGTATTCTGCTTTCCTTGCTGGGCGGCGCCGCGGGGGTGCTGCTTGCCTCATGGACTCTGGGCTTCCTCACTCAACTCATACCACTGCCACTCACGACTACCGCCACCATTCGCCTGAACGCGTCGGTTCTGTTGTTTTCGGCGGCCATTGCCGCTTGTGCGGGAATTCTGTTCGGGCTCGCGCCGGCGCTTCAGATTTCGGGTGTCACGATCGCGGAAACGCTGAAGCAGGGCGGCCGGACGGGCGCTGGAGGCAGTCGCGGAAGGGTTCGCAGTGCGCTGGTGATGGCACAAGTCTCGGTTACGGTCATCCTGCTGATCGGAACGGGCCTGATGCTGCAAACGCTGCTGCACCTCCATCAGATTGACCCAGGATTCCGGCCGGACCATGTGCTTTGTCTGCGGACATCGCTGGCAAATTCCGCCAATTCGAGGTTTCGCGAGCTCAAAGATCGCGTGGAATTCTACCAGCGAGTGCTGGCGCGGGTGACGACGCTGCCCGGAGTTGTTAGCGCCGGGTACACCACGTTTCTCCCGCTGACAAACCGCGGCGGAACTAGCGGATTTGCGATCGAAGGGCGGCCCATCGTGACGGCAGGCGACCGTAATGATGCCAACCATCGCGTGGTGACACCAGACTATCTGCGAACGATCGGTGTCCGGCTGATTGCCGGACGCTTCCTCAGCGAGCGCGACGGGCCGAACGCGCGGCCAGTGGCCCTAGTGAATCAGACGATGGCGCGCCAGTACTGGCCGGGGGAAGATCCGCTTGGCAAGCGTTTCAAATTGGGCGATGAAGCAGACGCAACGCCGTGGATCACGATTGTGGGTGTGGCCGGGGACGTGCGCCAGATGGGCCTGGATGTTCCCGCCCGCGCTGAGATGTATTTTTCCTACCAGCAGGCGGCGGGGTCATTCGGCTACTTTACGCCGCGGGATCTCGCGATACGCGTCACAGGAGACCCGCTTCGTTTGGCGAATGCGGTGCGGCGAGTGATTGCGGAGGTGAACAAGGACCAGCCGGTCTCGCGCATTCAGCCGATGGAAGCGCTGCTCGATTCCGAAGTGGCCAGCAGGCGCGTGCAGGCGGAGTTGCTAGGGGCGTTTGCGATACTCGCTCTGGTGCTGGCTTCTCTGGGCATATATGGCGTGCTCGCTTATGCAGTGACGCAGCGCACTTCGGAGATCGGCCTGCGGATGGCGCTCGGCGCGCGCCAGCAGGACATACTCCGCTCGGTGATGAGCCAGGGTGTGAGACTGACTGGTGCCGGTGTTGTGCTTGGGTTGGCAGGAGCATGGATGCTCACGCGGCTGATGCGTAGCCTGCTATACGGCATCACTGCGACGGACCTGGCAACATTCATGGGGTCGTGCGCGGTCTTCTTGCTGGTTGGTCTGAGCGCCTGCTACTTTCCGGCGCGCCGGGCGGCCGGAGTGGACCCCACGATGGCGCTAAGACACGAGTAAGTGTGTTTAATTCGTAACTTAATCAGGCTTCCAATCCTTCATAAACTGCCGCATACTGGCTTCCTGCGCGTTAAAAAGAGGAGGGTTTAATGTCACCTTCGTCTGAATTTGCTGCTGATTTCCAGGCGGTCCTCGAAGCGGTCCAGGACCTGGGAACAGGCAGGCTTGCCCTTACGCCATCGCCAGAAGATTGGCGCGACCAGTGGATTTACTTCTTGATGGTCGACCGGTTTAACAACGAGTTGCGGCCGCCGAACCATGCGCCGTTTGACGATCCGAATTTTTCCGAGTTTCAGGGCGGGAGTTTTCGCGGTATCAAGGCGCAGTTGCCGTACTTGAAACAGTTGGGTGCGGGAGCGATCTGGATCAGCCCGGCGCTGCGCAATCTCAATTTCGACCTTCACACTTATCACGGGTACGGCATTCACGACTTTCTGCGCGCGGAGCCGCGCTTTGCCGAGAACCCTGCGAACGCGGATGAGGAACTGCGCGAACTGGTGGATGCGGCGCACGCGCAGGGAACTTACGTGATTTTCGATATCGTTCTGAATCACGTGGGTGACGTGTTTGCGTACCAGTGCAACCCGCAGGACCAGTTCTGCCTGCAAAACAACGGCTCGCAAGCCAGCTTTTCCGCGAACGTGCAGCCGGTGATGTGGCGCGACCCGGACGGCACGCCGCGGAACGGAACGACGCCCATCGAGCAGATACCGAATCCCTCGCGCGACAGTTTCGTGTGGCCGGACGAATTGCAGCAGAACGCTTTCTTCCGGCGCCAGGGAGTGCAGGGAGGCGGAGACGGCACGGTGGGCGATTTCGATTCGCTCAAGCAGATGATGACGGCCGATGTGAATGTGCAAAACTTTCTCATCCGCGCCTATCAATACGTGATTGCGCGTTTCGATGTGGACGGGTTCCGGATCGACACGCTGAAGTATCTGAAGGGGGGACTGCCGCGGCTCTTCGGTAATGCCATCCGGGAGTTCGCGCTGAGTGTGGGGAAGAAGAATTTTTTCACATACGGGGAAGTGTTTGACAGCGAGGACACAATCGCGGAGTTTATCGGCCGCAACACGAGCGATGCGAGCAACACCGACATGGTGGGCGTGGATGCGGCGTTGGATTTCCCGCTGGTGTTTACGCTGCCACCGGTGGTGAAGGGTTTTTTGGCTCCATCGAGCGTCTCGGGCATGTACCAGCACCGAAAGCAGGTGGAGGAGGATATTCTCAGTTCGCACGGGGACGCCACGCGCTTCTTCGTAACGTTCCTGGACAATCACGATCTGAAGGCGCGGTTCCGCTTCGTTAATCCGGCGAACCCGCACCAGTATGATGCGCAGGTGACGCAGGGGCTGGCATGCCTGTTCTCGCTGCAAGGGATTCCGTGCGTGTACTACGGAACCGAACAGGGGTTGTCCGGGCGCGGCACCACGGACGAATCGGTGCGGGAAGCCCTCTGGGGCGGGCCGGGATTCGACACAACGAATTCTTTTTACGTGGACTTGCAGGCGATTGCCACGGTGCGGCGGACGCAGCCGCCGCTGCGCTACGGGCGGCAGTACTTTCGGCCGGTTTCCGGAGATGGGCAGAACTACGGTGTATCGCCATTCCTGGGCGGCATTATGGCGTTCTCGCGGATTCTGAACGATCGGGAAATCATCGTGGCGGCGAATGCGAGCCAGAGCCAGACGACATCGGTCGAAGTGATTATCGAACAAACGTTGAGCGACCCTGGCGATGTTTATCAGATTCTGTACAGCAACCAGGCGCAGCTGGCGGCGCCTTCCGCGGTGATTGCGCATGCGGCAGGGACCGTGAACGTGCAGGAGGTTGACGGCAGCACGGGCACAGGCCCGTTGAATACGATTCGCGTAACGCTCGCACCGATGGAAGTGCAGATCATCGCGCACTCAAGCTGAGGCGGACGGCGCTGCCGTCAACGCATCCAGCTATCGACGTCCGCACCTTTCGGCGCCATCTTACGCATGTGAGCCGCGAAGAGGGGGAGATAGTACATCTCCAGAGTCTGGTCTTGCGGGATTTTGCCCACGTAGCAGTGCGGCTCGTTGTTGCCGTATTCTACATTCCCGCCATAGTACGGGCCTTCGCCGGGCAGCTTGGTGCTTTCGAGAAACGTTTCGGCCAGGTGCACGGCGCCATCGAGATAGAACGTGTCCTTGGTGCCGATGGTGATGTGCAGCCTGCCGATCAGCTTGGGGCCTAGGGTGCTCCAGTTGCGTTTGAGGATGCCGGTCAGGTCGTAGTGCTCCTGCCAGTATTTCGCGACGTCGGGGTTGATTTCACCAGTCTCGGGATTCCATAGTTGCGCGGTGTAGCCATCGGGTCCGACGGGTCCGAAGACGGCGTGAAACGCATCCATCTGGCCGCCGGACCGGCCGCGCGTGCCCAACACGGATTCCTGGCGGCTAAACTCTTCGGCCGTGGTGATGAGGCGATCGCTAGGATATCGTCCGAGCGGTTTGGGCATCTTCAAGAATGGGCCGATTTCGAAGTAGGCATTCTTTTCCTTATAGACATCGGTGAGCTGAAAGGCGTGGAAGTCGACCGGGTCGGGACAGAAGCCCCAGGCGCCGCCGAAATAATCGGGGTAGAAGATCTGCTGCGCGAGCGTCATCCAGCCGCCGGTGGAACCACCATAGACAACTCGCGCCCAGGGCTCACCGATGGCGCGGAACCGTTTTTCGATGTACGGATAAAGTTCCTGGGTCAGGGCATCGCCGTAAGGGCCCATGTTGGCGGTGTTCACGCCATAGGAGTCGTCGTAATAGGGCGTCGGATGCTGTGTGAGAACGATCAGCATTTTAGGCAGCCGGCCCGAGGTCCATTCCTGGAAGAATTGGTAGGCGGAACTTCCGCGCCGGCGCCTGCCTCCTGTGGCGTCGGCTGAAGGGGGCGTTTCGCGAAATTCGGAAAAGTCGGCAGGGAAGTGTCCCTGGTTGAAGGCGATGGGATAGTGCTGGTTCGGCTCGTTATCGAAACCCTCGGGCACGAGCACAAAAGCGCCAATGTGCATGGGTCGGCCCCAGAACTGAGTGAGCAGCTTACTCTCGATTAGCACGTGGCGGATGTATTTCGTGTCCTTGGGCGGGTCGATCGGCGGAATGGCTTCCGTCATTTCGATCTGGACGATGGTGTCGGCGCCGATTTCCACCTTGCGCGGTTTGCTTATGAGGTTGCCCGGCGAGCGGTTCCATTGCTGGCCTTCGCCATGTTCCATGTGCAGTTTCACCACGTGCCCATCGCCGCGATGGAAGGTCTCGTAAACATTCAACACAGCTTGTACGTTGTAGGTACCGGGCGGTAGATCGCGCAAACTGCGGAGAGGATGGCCGGCAGCGGCGCTATCGATGTGGGCCGCGTCGCCGGGCCGCCATCCATCCACGTCGATGCCAAAGATCTGCTGGGTGTCGACACCCCAGTCGACTTGGAAGCGCGGCTCGTCCTCTAGATTCTTTGAGACGATCAGGATGACGCGGCCGTCTACCGGCGCGGAGCGGGCGCTGGCAGAAAAGCTGACGTCGAACCGTGGTGTTGCCTGGGCCGTGCAGGCCAAAAGACACAGGAGGAGCGCCGGACGCATAGGCGGATTATACACGGTGAGAATCCGACGTATGATGTAGCCATGAAATCATACCTCTGGATACTGTTTTGCCTCTGCATCAGTTCGCTTCCGGCCGCGCCGCCGGATGCGAAGAAGGTATATCCCAAGCGCTGGGTTTATGTTTCCAATTCGCTAGCGAACGACCGGGATGTGGCGTACGTTCTCGGGATCGTCGAAACAGCGGCGGCGCACGGGCTGAACGGGATGGTGCTGGCGGGATCGCTGGATCAAATCGACCTGGAACCGCCCGAATACTTCGCCCGCCTGAAGCAGGTGAAAGAGCTTTGCGATCGCAAGGGCGTGGAAATCATTCCGACCGGGTTCAACGTCGGCTACGGCGGAGCACTGCTCGCGCACGACCGCAATCTGGCAGAAGGGCTGCAGGTGAAAGGGGCCCTGTTCGTGGCACGCGGTGGGAAGGCCGTGTTCCAGCCGGAGAGCGTACCGCTGCGCCTGGAAAGCTCGGGAGCGACGCCGGTGGCCCGTTTCGAGCAAGCTATTACCGTCACGCCGTATCGTAGTTACAGCGTCAAGGTTCGTGTGCGCGGCGAGGGTGTCGCGCCACACGCCACGCTGGAGATCCGGGCGGACACGACTGATCGGCGGCGGAACTACTGCTGGTTCGAAACCGACTTTGGCAATTCCGAGTGGCGTGAGTTCACCACGGGATTCAATAGCGCCTCAGCCGGCCGGTTGCTCTTCAGTATTGCCATCGAAGACGGACTGGCGGGCAAGCTCTCCATTGCGGATCTGCGCGTAGAAGAGGTTGGCCTGGTAAACGTGGTTCGCCGCGCGGGCACGCCGCTTCAGGTACGCGGAGAGAAGAGCGGAACGGTGTACGAGGAAGGCCGCGACTATGCCCGCATCGCAGATCCGCAGATGAACTTCCGCTTCGATCACGAGAGTCCCTCGATCACGCTACCTTCTGGTACGCGAATCGCCGAGGGGGAACGCCTGCGAGTGGACTACTACCACGGCGTGAAAATCTATCGCGACCAGGTAGCCGCGTGCATGTCCGAGCCGAAGGTGTTCGAGATCTGGAGCAAGCAGATGCCGCTCATTCAGAAATACCTGGCGCCGAAAACATACTTGTTGGCGCTGGACGAAGTGCGCATGGGCGGCACCTGTGAAACCTGCCGGCGGCGTGGCATGAGCATGGCCGCCATGCTGGGTGACTACGCGACCCGGCTGCACGATCTGGTACGTGCGTCGAGCCCAGGGGCGGAGATTTTCGTGTGGTCGGACATGTTCGACCCGAATCACAACGCCCACGGAGATTACTACCTGGTCGATGGCGATTATAGCGGGTCGTGGCACTATTTACCTAAGGACATGCAGTTCGCGTGCTGGTATTTCGAGAAGCGTAACGAGAGCTTGGCACATTTCTCCCAGCTTGGCTACCACACCCTGGGAGCAGCTTATTATGATGCTGATGATCTGACGAATCCGCAAGGATGGCTGGAGTCGCTCGACCGGACCCCCGGGGCGGTCGGAATCATGTATACGACCTGGCAGAATAAATACAAGTTGTTGGGCGCATTCGGCGACCTGGTGACCGAAAGGAAATGACATGGACTTTTCGCGCAGAGATTTGAGCTTCGTGCTTCCCTTGCTGGCCGCTGCAAAGGGTGCGGCCCAGAACCGGGTACTAGCATCCCAGATGCATCGCTACGAGGACCTGAAGGTGGAGGTCGAGGGGCCGAACCGCGGGCGGGCGATCCTGGAAGGCGAAACGCACGCGGGAGTACCGATAGAGCTGCACGAAACGGAACTCGCGCCGGGCCAGATGCCTCATCCGGCGCACCATCACGTGCATGACGAGATGATTCTGGTTCGCGAGGGCACGATGGAGGTGACGATCAATGGACGGTCAGCAACGCTGGGGCCGGGATCAGTGGGATTCGTGGCCTCGGGTGAAGAGCATGGCTGGCGCAACGTGGGCACGAACCGCGCGCGCTATTTTGTGCTAGCCGTGGGGCGGGACAGCTAAAAGAGCGCGTCGATCCAGTTCCAAATGCTCCGGCCTATCCGGATGACTTCCTCTCGCGCAGGAGGATAGGCGAAGAATAGCCACAGCGCGATTGCCCCGGCAACCAGCCAGATAATACTCTTGTCCTTCATCCGCTGTTTGATTATAGAGCCTCCAGTCGCGTTCTGCTCGCAGGTTCAGCAGTGAGCGTGGCGAGGGTGCAACCACCGAAACAGCGGCGGCATCGAGGTCCGGTGTATACTCGCCGCTATGAAATGGACTTTTCTACTTTCCGTAGTGGTGGCGGGCCTTCCCGCGTGGGCGCAGCCGCCTCAGCCGATTCGGTCACCGGAAGTTCACGGCGATGGCAGTGTCACCTTCCGGTTCCACGCGCCCAATGCGAAGGAGGTTCACCTGAGGCGCGAAGGCGCGCAGGATGTCCCGATGCAACGGGACGAGCAGGGTGTGTGGAGTGTGACCACTGAACCGCTCGCGCCGGACTACTACGGTTACGCGTTCGTGGCGGATGGTGTGAGCCTGGTGGATCCCTCCAACTCACTGATGAAGCCAAACCTGCTGGACAACGAGAGCGAAGTGCACGTGCCGGGACCGGCGTCGCTCGCGTGGGAGGTCAACGATGTGCCGCACGGCGTGGTGCACCGGCACTTTTACAAATCAGGCGTAGTGGGCGATCAACGGGATTACTACGTTTACACGCCACCGGGTTACGATCCGGCAGCGCGGAAACTCTATCCGGTTCTGTATTTGCTGCACGGTTTCAGCGACGATGCCAGCGGATGGACGGCGGTGGGCCGCGCGAATGTGATTCTGGACAATCTGATCGCGCAAGGCAAGGCCAAGCCGATGCTGATCGTGATGACGCTCGGCTATGGAGCGCCGGAAATTGTTTCCCGCGTAGAGCCGCGCATGCACGATCCGGACCTGCACCAACGGAACATGGATCGGTTTCGCGATGCGCTGTTCACTGAAGTCATCCCGCAGGTGGAAAAGACGTATCACGCATCGAGAGACCACAAAGAGCGCGCGATCGCCGGCCTGTCCATGGGCGGTGCCGAGTCGCTTTATACGGGGCTGAACGCCATCGATCGTTTCGCCTGGATTGGCGCGTTCAGTTCGGGCGGGCTGGGCGACGATTTCAACGCGACGTTCGCGTCGCTGGATGCCAAAGCCAATGAAAAGTTACGGCTACTCTGGATCGCGTGCGGCACCGAGGACCATCTGATCGGGCCCAACCGCAAGCTGCGAGACTGGCTGACCTCGAAGGGCGTCCGGCACACAGACATTGAGACACCTGGTGCGCATACCTGGATGGTGTGGCGGCGCAACCTATCCGTATTCGCCGCGCTGTTGTTCCAGGATAAGGCCAATTAGCCGGCGAATTCGCGAATTGGCCTGCAACCTCGCGGGGTCCGGGAAACGTCTCTCATAGACAAGGAGTCATCGATGCACGTGGAACGGTATCAGTGTGTTTTCACCAGGCGAGGTATGCTGGCGGTAGTTGCTGGAGCTGGTTTTACGGCCTGGAACCGGCTGTATGGCTCCAATTCTGACTTCTGGAACAAGAAGGAGCCGGCGGAGTGGTCGAGCGCGGAGGTGGAGCAACTCATCACCAAATCGCCCTGGGCCAAGGAAACCAGTGCCCAGTATTCGCGGGATTCGAGTGACGGTAGCGGATATCCAGGTAGTGGAAATGATCCCAATGCCGGAGGCTACCCAGGCGGTGGTGGCGGAGGGTATCCCGGTGGTGGCGGCTACCCAGGCGGCATGGGTGGTGGACGTGGGGGCATGGGCATCCCGGGGATGGGTGGTGGCGGCATGGGCGGTCGCGGCGGCCGCAGAGGCGGGCAACCGATGCAGTCGATCCAGGGCACCGTCCGCTGGGAAAGCGCCAAGCCGGTGATGGAGGCGATGAAAGCGCCGCTGCCGGACGCGTTTGCCAACCACTACGTGATCAGCATGAGCGGGTTTCCACTGAACGGCGGACGCTATCGCCGGTCGCAGGACGACAGCGACAACGATGCAAATTCGTCACAATCCACCGATGACATGCTCGACCGGTTGAAAGCTCTCTCGTTCCTCCAGCCGAAGGGCAGGGAAGGCGCCCAACCGGGGGTTGTTCAAAAGTCGCCCAGCGCCGCGGGTGGAACTCTGCTATTCGGCTTCTCGAAGGAAATACTGGCTCTCAAGGCGGAAGACAAGGAAGTGACCTTTTCCACGAAGCTGGGGTCTTTGCTGATAAAGACCAAGTTCAACTTGAAGGACATGCTGTACAAGGGGGAACTGGCGCTGTAACGGGCGGTGTGCTGCGCGTTAGTGCGCCTGCTACCTCATCGGCGCCCTATTTAGCCGAATATAGTCTTCCATGTGCGACGCTGGCGGCCCAATGTAGTGGAACGCTTCGGCGTATTCCACGCCGTACTTCCGCCCTAACTCGCGGTCGCCTGCCAGGACGAATTCCTTGATGTAGTTGCGGTCGGCGGTGGCGTCGTCAGAGCCGAGCAACGGGAGCCGCTGATTCTTCTTGGCGAGTTCAGCGCGCAACCGGGAGCCGTGATGACCGCCCGGTCCCTTCGCCTGATTCGCGAAGTTGGCGTCCACCTTTTTTTCGACGGTGCTCGTGATGTCCACCACACGTGTAATCTCCGGGCGGCGCGCGTAATAATACTTCTCGCTGACGGCGTGCGGCTTCAGTCCGGCGGCAAACTGCTCGGGATAATCATGCACACGACCGGCCATCCAGCACGCGGCTTCCACGCAGCGGGCGACGACGTAGTGGTCGGGATTCTCTTCGTCGTGACCCCAAGGGTCGTAACAGAAGACGGTGTCCAGCTTGAGCAGGCGGATGAGGAAGATCAGCCGGCAGATCAGCTCGTTCCAGGAAACGTCGCCCATGCGGTGATTGTTGTAGTTCAGGTCGAAACTGCGCTCCAGGCCGAGGACGCGCGCCACCTCGGCATTCTCGCGCTCGTTGCGCAGGACGTTTTCGCCGATGGTGCCGGGATCGCCGATGTCGTCGCCCATATCATCGTTGGTGGCGCGAATCATGTAGCCGATGTAGCCTTCCTGGATCAGCTTGGCAACGGTACCGGCGGCGAATTCGGAGATGTCGTCCGAGTGCGGCTGGATGGCCGCGAGCACTTTGCCCTTATAGGGCGCCCCAGCCGCCGCTTTCTCGAGAAACACCCCGCTCGAACCCTGCTGCGCCGGAGCGGATTGAAGCGGCAGAAGTGCCGTACCCGCTAGCATACGAGTGAGAAAATCGCGCCGTTGCATGGCGGTATTGTAACGCGACGCGCGGCGGCGGAAGTTACCGCTGGGATCCCACGCCGAACTGATTCCCGGCCCGGATCAGCTTGCCGCCGTCGATCACCAGCTCCAGCAGCTTCTCGCTCTGCACCTGCCTGCCGGCTTCATCCGTGAGGGTGGCGACGACTTTCTTCGTTCTTGCGTCGATGATCTCGCCGGTTGACGAGTAAGCTTGACGCCCGTCGATGCTGAAACTGATCCAGCCGGGGAAGTCGCGGAGTGGAATGGTGACGGTTTGCCGCGGCGGCATCACTGTGGTGTCAAATACATGCACCGAGTTGTTCGCGCCGTCCACGACCCAGAGTTCTTTCTCATCCGGCGTGAGCGCAATGCCGTGGCTGGGACAGCCATGCCGTTTGAGCGGGCCCGGCTTGTAGTCCGTAAACTCCACGCGGTGGAGCATTTTGCCTGTTCGCAGATCGCCGATCTCGAATCCGGGCAGGTCATTCACGTTGACAAACACTAGCGTGCCGCGCCCGTTTACGGTGAACGGCCGGATCGGTTTTGAGAACGGACCGACGGTCTGGACGATGGTGTGGGTCTTGGTGTCAGCTACCGACAAAAATGTCGACCGCAGACCAGCCAGATAGACACGTGAACCGTCCAGGGAATAGATCGTGTTGTGTGAGCCTGACTTCGTCACGACTTTCGTAATCACATCGCCGGTCTCCGCATTCACCACGTTCCAGTGCGGCCCTTCGAACGACGGCACGTAGAGAATCGTGCCATCCGGCGAGAGCGCCATGCGGTCGCATCCGGCTTCGTAGGTGCGGTCCCAGATTTTGCGGTCCGTCGCAATGTCGAATGCTGCCATGCGGTTGAAGGTCGTGACGTACAGTATTCCGGTGGCGGCGCTTGCGGCGATGCCCTTGACGTTTTCCGGCTCCTTGCCGGCAGGTGTGTCCCAAGTGGGGATACGTTTTACGAACTTGTAGCCGTTGCCGATGTCGAAAACGAGCACGCCGACTCCGCCATACTCGACGTAATTGCGAATGCCGGGTTCAGCGACATAAAGATAGTGCCGTTCGGCGGCAAACGACGCAGGCGACAACGAGAGCAGCAGAAAACCCAGCAAGATTTGCAGGCGCACGGCGAAAGTATTGTAACAAGCCAGGAGTCTATTGTCGTTTGGTAACTATCAGGTACAATAGCCGGCGCTGTAGAATCAAGACCGCGGGCTATGTTGGAAAACATCAATCTCAAGAAGAAGCTTCCCCGGGAGGAATTCAAGCGCGTCCTGCCGACGTTGCAGGGCCGGCTGTACGATCTCGAAAAGGCATGCTGGGACCACGGCGTGCCCACTGTGATTGTGTTTGAGGGATGGGACGCCGCGGGCAAAGGAACAACGATTGCCGCGCTGACGCAACGCCTGGACCCCCGCGGGTTCAAGCTCTACCCCATTACTGCGCCGCGTACCTATGAGCAACAGCGGCCGTGGCTGTGGCGGTTTTGGCTGCGAGTCCCCAACCGCGGGGAGATGGTCATCTTCGATCACAGTTGGTACGGCCGCGTGCTGGAAGAGCGCGTCGAGCGCACCATCGCGGAGAAAGAGTGGATGCAAGCCTATCGCGACATCGTGGAGTTTGAGCGCATGCTGGCCGACGATGGCGCGATCATCCGGAAGTTCTTCCTGCACATCAGCAAAAAAGAGCAGAAGCAGCGCTTCCGGGCCATCGAGGCCGATCCGCTGGAGGCGTGGCGTGTGACCAAGGCCGACTGGGTGCGCCACAAGAAATATGACGAGTACCTGGTCGCCATCGAGGACATGCTGGAGTTGACCGAGTCCGAATTCGCCCCGTGGACCATCGTTGAGGCGACGTCCAAATGGCATGAGCGGAAGAAAGTGTTCGAGACGATCATCGCTGCCATCGAAGGCCGGCTGGGTGCGGATGCGCCGCCTCGCACGGACCTCTCCGCGGCAACCCTGAAGGATGCGGATCTGCGGGCGGCCATGGAGTCGTTCAGCAAAGGAGGCCGCTGATGCTGGAGACCGTGGACCTCACGCGCGCGCTCGATCGCCAGGCCTACGTCCGCGAGATGACGCGGCGGCAGATACAGATCCGCGAGCTGGGCTACCAGGTTTATCTGAAAAAGCGTCCGGTGGTCATCGTCTTCGAAGGATGGGACGCGGCGGGGAAGGGAGGGGCGATCAAGCGCATTACCGAGAAGCTTGATCCGCGCGGCTACGTGGTCTACCCCATCAGCGCGCCGCAAGGCGAGGACAAGACGCGCCACTACCTCTACCGTTTCTGGAGACGGCTGCCCGAGCGCGGGCAGATCGCCATTTTCGACCGCTCCTGGTACGGTCGCGTGTTGGTGGAGCGCGTTGAAGGTTTCGCGAAGGAAGATGAATGGAAACGTGCCTTCAAGGAAATCAATTCCTTCGAGCGGCAGTTGATCGACTTCGGGGCCATCGTGGCGAAATTCTGGATCCACATCTCGCGCGAAGAACAACTGCGGCGCTTCGAAGAGCGCAAAGCGATCGGCTACAAAGAGTGGAAGCTGACCGACGAAGACTGGCGCAACCGCGAAAAATGGGGCCGCTACGAGGAGGCCGTGGAGGAGATGCTGGTGAAGACCAGTACAAGAACGGCGCCATGGTGCTTGGTGGAAGGCAACGACAAGTACTGGGCACGCACGCGGGTTCTGTCGAGGCTGGTGGAAATTCTGTCGGCAGAGCTCGGCTATGAGCCCGCGGACCCTCTGAAGAACAGGGGTAAGAAGGCGCGGCGTAAAGAAGAAAGTGGTAAGAAAGCACCGCCGAAGCCGGCGTAAGAGGCTTCGGCTGGGTGTAACTCCCCTTTTGGTCTGAGTTAAATCGCGCAGTCAATTCGACGTTTGGGCCGGTTACCCCTGATCCTGCGGCTCGGCCTGCTTTCTTTTACAAGGCATGAAATATGCAGGCCCAAGGTCATGCTCCGCTATTGGCCGTTGATCGTGAAGAATGCGTTGCGGAACCGGCGCCGAAGCGCCCTCACCGTTCTCAGCGTCGCCGCCTCGTTTTGCCTGCTGGGTGTCTTGATGTCCATGTACAACATTTTCTTTGTCAACGCCCCGACTGCCACGCAGGCGCTACGACTAATCGTTCGAAACCGCATCTCGATCGCCAATAGCATGCCTGCCTCGTATGAGCAGCGCATCCGGCAGGTGAAGGGCGTCCGCGAGGTCAGCGTGTTCCAGTTCTTTGGCGGAATTTACAAGGATTCACGCGATATGAAGAACTACTTCGCCCGGTTCGCCGTGGAACCGGACAAGTTCTTTATTGTGTCGCCGCACTATGTGATCGCAGACGAGCAGAAGAAGGCGTTTGTGAGAGAGCGGTCCGCCTGCATTGTAGGACAGAGGATTGCGGAGCGGCTCAATTTTCACTTAGGAGATCGCATTGTTTTGGTCGGTGACATCTTCCCGGTGACGCTGGAGTTCACGGTCCGTGGTTTCTACGACAATCTAAATGACGACGGCGCGCTGCTGTTCAACTATGAATACTTGCGGGAAGCCATGAAGCAGCGCCGCAACAGCCAGTTGGACCAGGTGAGCATGTACCTGTTGATTGCGAATAGTGCCGAAGCAGTGCCGGGGGTCATTGAAACGATCGATGACATGTTTGCCAATTCACCGGCGGAAACCAAAACCGAAACCGAACGCGCTTTCGCCTTGGGCTTTCTGTCGTACCTGGGCGATGTGAAGCTGATGCTGCTGAGTGTTTGTGGGGCGCTCACATTCACGATATTGCTGGTTTCCGCCAACACCATGGCCATGTCGGTGCGCGAGCGTGTCCGCGAAGTCGGAATCTTGAAGACGCTGGGTTACTCGCCGCAGGCGGTGCTGGGCATCATGCTAAGTGAGTCGGTGCTCATCGCGTTGCTGGGCGGCATTCTGGGACTGGGGATCGCGGGAGGTATTACTTCCGCGCTACGGCGCGTACCGGTGATGTTCATCAGCCTGAGAAAACTGAATGTGCCCGTTTGGGTTCTCGGCGGCTGCCTGTTCTTAGCCATGTTTGTGGGCGTGGCGAGTTCATTCTTCCCGGCATGGAATGCGTCCCGACGGCCGATCATCGCGTGCCTACGCTTTACGGATTGAAGATACCATGGCGATTCCGATTGTCTACAACCTTCGCAACCTTCAGGTTCGCAAGACCACCACGTTGCTGACGGCCATGGGGATCGGCCTGACGGTGGCCGTTCTGGTTGCGGTGCTGGCATTGGTGGAAGGTCTGCGGTCCTCGTTTGAGGCGAGCGGCCAGCCGCTCAATGTGCTGGTGATGCGGAAAGGTGCCACGGCGGAACTGATGAGCGTGGTGACGCGCTCAGATTTTCAGGCGATTCGGTATAAGCCGGGAATCGCCTGCGACCGCAGTGGATCACCACTGGCCTCGCTCGAGATGGTGACCATTCTGAACAACCTGGGAACCGGCAAGGCCGCCGAGGGCATGAATCTCAACCTGCGTGGTCTCACGCCCGTTGGCATCGAGATGAGGGACCAGGTTCACCTGCTTTCGGGCAGGTACTTCGAGCCCGGACGGAGGGAGGTAGTCGTCGGCAAGAATATTGTGGCGCGCTATCCCAGTGTCCGGCTCGGGGCGCGCGTGCATTTCGGCCGCGGGGACTGGGATGTCGTCGGCATCATGGATGGCGGCAGGTCCAATGCCAGCAGCGAAATTTACGCCGACCTGAACCAAATCAGTAGTGATTACAATCGCACCGAGTACTTGAGTTCCGCTCTGCTTCGCGCCGTGGATCCGGTTGCCATGCAGGCTTTGCGGAACAATCTGGAAGCCGATCCGCGTTTCAACATTTCCACGCAGAGCGAGCGGGAGTACTACGTTTCCCAAATGGTCTCCGCCACTCCAGTCCGTTTCATGGGCCTGCTGGTCTGCACGATCATGGCGGTGGGCAGCAGTTTTGCCGCGATGAACACCATGTACGCTGCGGTGGCGCGGCGCAGCGCGGATATCGGTATGCTGCGCGTGCTCGGATTCTCACGGGCGGGCATTCTTACGAGTTTTTTGCTGGAGTCGCTGATCTTGTCCGGGATGGGCGCGATTCTGGGCTGTCTACTGGCGCTGCCTCTGAATAATTTTCATACACGGATCGGCAGCTTCGTTACGTTCAGTGAAATCTCATTCAGCCTTCGCCTGTCTCCGCAGGTGATGGCCACCGGCATTGGATTCGGCATTCTCATGGGTCTTGTTGGTGGATACTTCCCGGCACGCGCCGCCGCCAGGAAAGAGATCCTGGCCGCATTCCGCACCACTTGAGAATTTCCAGTACTGAAGCTCCCCCGGGAATAGTAGGATAGTAGTTCGCGTTTCGGCGCCGTCGTTCAAACACCCCTAACATGCTCACAGTTAATGGCCGCAGCTATCGCACTCGAAACGTTCCAGTGGTGGGCATCTGCCTGGATGGCACCGATCCCAGCTACCTGGAAGCCGCCTCTGGCGTAATGCCCAACCTCACCGCTATGGCAGCCAAGGGAAGCCGCGGCGTGGCGCGGTCGGTAATTCCGTCGTTTACTAATCCCAACAATGTCGCGATGGCGACCGGCGTTCCTCCGAGTGTCAACGGAATTTGCGGTAACTACTATTACGATCAGGTTACGGGAGCGGAGGTCATGATGAACGACCCGAAGTACCTCCGATGCCCAACCATCTTCTCCGCCTTTGCCGAAGCCGGAGTGCCGGTGGGTGTGGTGACGGCTAAGGATAAGTTGCGTCTGCTGCTCGGCCATGATCTCAAGGGAATGTGCTTTTCGGTGGAAGGGGTACGCAAGGGGGCGGTGCCGGATAGCGCACAACGCATTGTCGAGAAGGTAGGACGGCGAGCGCCGGACATCTATGACCCTGAGATCAGCGTTTACTGCATCGAAGCCGGCGTACGGCTGCTCGAAACAGAAAAGCTAGGTCTGGCGTACCTGACAACCACAGACTTCGTGCAGCACAAGTACAAGCCAGGCAGCCCTGAGGCAAACGCTTTTTATGCGCGCATCGACCACTTTATCGGCCGTTTGGATCAGCTCGGTGCCATTGTGGCGGTCACGGCGGACCACGGCATGAATGACAAGGTCAACCCGGATGGCTCCCCAAAGGTGCAGTTTCTGGAAACGTTACTGGTCGACGCAGGTTTCCGCGAGGCGCGCGTCATCCTGCCGATTACCGACCCTTACGTTGTGCATCACGGGGCTCTCGGTTCGTACGCGACGGTGTATCTGGGAGACGGAAGCACTGAAGACGCACGCGGCTTTATGGAGAAGATTCCCGGCGTCGAACTGGTTCTCGATCGATCCGATGCCGCGAAGCGTTTTCAACTGCCAGCGGACCGGATCGGCGATTTTGTAGTGCTTGCAGACCGAAGTACGACGCTCGGCCGGACGCCATCGTGGCACGATCTTTCCGTTGTGGAATCGGGCCTGCGCTCGCACGGCGGCTTACACGAACAGCGTGTCCCGTTTATCTTCAACCGCCGTTTAGACCCCACTTATTTTGATAAGTTAGCCGCGGGAGAAGCCAATAACTTCGATCTTTTCGATTTCGCCTTCAACGGTGTCCAAGACTAACATCATGCGAGAGTATGGCAGTATCATTGGACGCAACCAAGTAGCTAGTGGCCAATGGATGGAGGTCCGCAATCCCTATTCTGGAGAGTTAGTAGGCCGCATTGCTTCGTCGGACAAAGCGACAACGCTACAGACGATCGAGCGGACGCGGTCTGCGAAACTCCACCTGCCGCGCTACGAGCGCCATGACTTACTCAACCGCGTGGCGGACAAGCTGGCGGAAAACGCTGGCACGGTAAGCCGCCTTATCACAGACGAGTCAGGTTTATGCCTGAAGGATACGCAGTACGAAGTGCAGAGGGCATCCGACGTGCTTCGATTCGCTGCCATCCAGAGTCTGATGGACGATTCGGAGGTTTTTCCCTGTGACGTGTCGCGCGTGGGGCGCCCGCGGCGCATTTACACGATGCGCCAGCCGCTGCATTTGATTGCGGCCATCACGCCATTCAACCATCCGCTGAATCAGGTAGTGCACAAGATCGCTCCTGCGATCGCAACCAACAACAAGACGATCCTGAAGCCTTCGCAACTGACTCCGCTCTCGGCATACTTCATCGTTCAGTTAGCGTTGGATTGCGGTATGCCCGAGGACATGATCAACGTGTTGAGTGGCCCAACTGAAAGTGTGGCGGAAGCGATTGTGACAAGCCCTCTGGTAGACATGATCAGCTTTACGGGCGGTACGGCTACCGGGAAGCGTATCGCGGCTATCGCCGGTTACAAAAGGCTGGTACTCGAGTTAGGCGGCAGTTCGGCGATGCTCGTCCTAGCTGACGCTGATTTTGCGCAGGCGGCAAACATTGCGGTCACCGGTGTGTTCAAGAACAGCGGCCAGCGCTGCACGGCCATTCGGCGCCTGTTGGTCGAAGAATCGGTGGCGGATGAGTTTACTCGGCTGCTCGCAGAGCGTGTGGCGTCACTCAAATTCGGCGATCCTTACGATCCAGCAACCGATGTTGGCACAGTCATCAGCGAACGCGCGGCGGTGGAGATAGAGCGCCGCGTCGCGCTCTCCGTGGAGCAGGGCGCCAGGGTAGTGGTCGGCCACAAGCGCGAAGGCGCTGTCTATGCTCCTACGGTGCTCGATCACGTCCGTAACGACCACCCAGTGGTTGCCTGTGAGACCTTCGGCCCCGTTGCGTCTATCATCCGGTTCCGTACTCTCGATGAAGCGATTCAAATCGCCAACGACACGGAGTTTGGGCTTTCTGGAGCCGTGGTTAGTAAGCACTGGCCGTCGATCCAGAGGGTAATTACTGAGCTCGAGACCGGCACAGTGAACGTCAACGAGGCGCCGAGTTACCGGCTGGAGTGGTCACCATTCGGCGGAATAAAGTCTTCTGGTCTTGGTTACAAAGAGGGAGTTATCGAGGCCATGAAAAGCATGACTTACATCAAGACTTACTCCTTGCCTTGGGATCAGCCTTAACTAATAAGCTACTTCCCAGTTATTGGCGTTTCGTCTTCCTCGAAGCGCTCTTTGTAATCCATTTCGTTTAGTTTGCCCGGTGCCGTGACGAGTATCGAAGTTCTACCCATTCGCAGCCCCGGCGAATAAGCGCTGATGACGGCGTCGCCCGATCGCGCGGTGGCCCGGAACGCGATGCGCGTCATGCCGCCAATCGCATTCCATGTTAATCCTGTTCCATGGCCAAGCCAGGTTTGCGGCAATAGTTCGCCCGGCCCGTAGGAAGTGAACGTAATCGACGGAGTTGCGTCCGGCACTGGAGTTCCGTCTTTATCCGCGACAATCGCGGTTAGGTACGCCATGCTCTCGGGATCGCCAGCGCGCAGTTGCGTTGCATCCGAAGTAAGGATGATCTGGTAAGCGGCACCCGCCGTCTTGCGCTCATCCACTATTTCCGCATGGTCGAGCCGGGCAACGGCCCGCAAAACGCCAGGCTGATACGCTACGTCCCAAACCCTCGGCGGATGCACCAAGCCGGCAGCCGGCACGTCGTGTTTCACTCCGAGAGAATGGCCATTTAGAAAGAGCTCGACGTCACCGGCGTTACTGTAAACCTCGACGGCTTTCTTGCGCTCTTCCTCGCCTGGCCAAGTCCACGGCCCCACGACGTGCACCATCGGTTTGCCGCTCCACTGGCTTCGATAAAAGTAAAAGACCTCTTTGGGAATGCGCCAGATGTCCGTCATGCCAAATGACACGATGTGCGGAATAACGGTGTCGTACGATTCGCCGTCATAATCGAACGCGTTCCAGATGCAGCCGCCGGCGAGCCAGGGCCGGCTGTTGATCTCCGCGAGGTACTTCTCGTGCCGCTCACAGGCGAGTTCCTCGCTGTTCGGCCCACCGCCGTAAAGGCCTCGCCCCATGAGCGCGGCGCTGTACTCTCCGGTCATGTAACTGCGCTCGGGAAAGCGCAGGTGTTTCTCGTCGGTCTCTTTGCTGGCATCGAGTCCGACCACATCCACCAGCGCTTCGATGTCATCGCCGCGCGGCGCGTGCATCGCCACCGGCCGTGTGGGGTCCAGTTCCCGGTACGCTCTGGAGACGCTCTCGACTACGCGCTTTACCACGGCATGGGGCGCATTCACTTCCCCCGCAATTCCCCACAGCACAACCGACGGATGATTGCGATCCCGCCCAATCATCTCCTTCGCCATTTCGACCACGTTGTCGATGTACTCGCTGGGATTTCCGATCTCCTTGTTGATGGGCAGCTCTTCCCAGACGAGAAGGCCGAGCCGGTCGGAAGCATCCATGGTTGCCGGATCGTGCGGATAGTGCGACGTTCGCCAGAAGTTGCAGCCCATCTCGTGGATGAGCTCCATATCCTTCCAGTGCCGCGAATTCGGCAGCGCATTCCCCATACCCGGATAAGACTGGTGCCAGTTCACGCCCTGGATTTGCAGCCGCTTTCCGTTCAGAAAGAAGCCCTTTTGAGGATCGAAGCGAAACCAGCGAAAGCCCAGCGGGTTTTCTACCGCATCGATCGTCCGAACGCCATGGCGCAGCGTGCTGCGAATCGTGTAAAGGTTGGGAGTGCCGGGTGACCAGAGCTCTGGATTACTCACCTCGATGGCCCCAGTGCTGTCGAGGCTTGCCCCGGCGGCCGCGGAAACACTGCGCGACGTAGAGGCTACTACCTTGCCGTGCGGGTCGACAACCTCTTGCAGGACGGAAAGCTGCTCGCTCGCACTGGTTGTGTTCTGGATCTGCGAATGAATCTGTAGGGTAGCTTTCTGCGCATCCACCGCCGGCGTGATCCAATGGACATCGGAGAGATACACCGGGTCCGTGATCCGCAGCCAGACATCGCGGTAAATCCCGCCGTAGAAGCTGTAGTCTGTTTTCACAGTCGGCGGGATCGTGGGATGGTACAGGTTGTCCACTTTCACCGTCAGCACATTTTCAGTGCCGAAACGCGCGTGTTCCGTGATGTCGAACTCGAAACTCGTGTAGCCGCTTTTGTGGATCCCGAGGTGCGCTCCGTTCAGCCAGAATTCCGCAACTAAGCCTGCACCTTCGAATTCCAAAAAGACCCGCTTACCTGTGAACTTGGTATCAAGCGTGAAGTGTTTGCGATACCAGCCAATGCCGCGCCAGTATCCCGGGGCTTCGTCCATGACGTCGTGGGCGTTCCAGGTGTGGGGAAGATTGACTGGCTGCCAGCTTGCATCGTCGTACGCGGCCTGCGGAGCGTCCCGAAACCGGGGTTCGATGCGCGCCGCGTCCGACGTGTCCCGGTCGAACGACCCCAACGCGCCCGATCCGTTCGACTGTCGCGCGAACAACCAGCCTTGATTGAAGTTCTCTCGGACGCGCACGCCGGACTCAGCGCGTGCTCCAACCGCTGCAATGGCGATTAGACCCAGAGTCAGGATTCGCATTACTGCCACGTTACCGTGACGACAGAATACGTCTTGACTTCGGGAATTCGAAAATGGATACCGGATGAATCCGACTGCACCGCTAGAGTTTGTTGGCCGCTGTCATCCGGCGATACCAACGTGACCGTGGGTTTGCCGGCTCCCTGCGCCCTAAGCGTCACATCCACGCCTGAAACCGCAGGCACGCGCGTCGCATTGTAATTCACCAAGTGCAGCAGCGAACGGTTCTTGCCGGGCTGGGAAACGAGATTCACCACAAGATAGTCCGGGCCACTGATGCGAACAGGCAACGCATCCCGTGCCGCCCAGCGCACAGCGTCGGCAATCTGTTGGGCGTTCTTCGGCTTTTTCCAGAATTGATTGTTAATCTCGAAGTAGGGAGGCATCGCGGGCAAGGGGCCGTCAAACTCCGCTCCCGGAACATAGGCCGCGCGCCCCTGCCCGTACTCTGTACTGATCGTCTCACCTGTGAGTCCCGTCCAATGGGTTTCTTCGCCAAAAGCTTCCCCCCGTTTCTGCGAAGGCAACAGTTCGCTCAGGCCGGGAATGCGCCTAGGCCGGAGCCATTCATCATAGAGTCCCGCCTGGCCTAAAGCGACCACTCCCCCACCTTTGCTCGCGAAACTCCGGATTGCCGCTAGTTGGGTGTCCGAGAGGCATTGCGAATCGGGCAGGATCAGCACCTTGTAGCGGGAGAGATCGGTAAGATGCTCGTCGAAAATCAGCCGGAACGGAATCTGCGATTGAATGAGAGCCTGTTCCACCAGGATCGCGCCGAGCTGTGCCCGCGCATTGTGGTAAGTGATCGAGGGATACGACCGCAAAACGGCTACCGTGGCATCGTCCTCGGTGGCTTTGTAGAGATCGCGATGCTCGCGATAGAAGCGTAAAAAGCGCAGGGTTTCGCTTTGCAGGGGGTCTTCCCCCACGTACCCGATAGTCTGGTCGAACGCCAGGCACTCCGCCAGCGCGACTTTATCTCCGGCCACATACGCGAGCAGAATGTTCCGAAACGCACGCGCCAGTTTGTAGCTGCGAATTCGCGTGACCAGCCGGCCATCTTCCTCCAGGCCCGGCTCGTTCGGCTCCTCGGTCCAGAACGCGTCGGGCCACTTGAGAAACTGCGCATGATCGAGGCCCGCCTCCCACGCGCGATTGCCGCCAGTGATGCCGTGCGGGTTCACTTCGATCGCCACCTCCGGGTTCAGCGACCGCGCATATTCCGCCATCTGGCGAAGCGCCTCGCTCATCACGTGGCAACGAAATGCAATCCATTCCTGAATCACGGGGTCGCGAATCGCTTCCATCTTCTGCGGAGGGTTGGATAGGTTCCACAGCGGAGGATTGACGTAGTCCAGGTTCTCAAATCCGAACCGCTCGCGGCGGATGGACGGTGCATATTTCGCTTTGAGGAATTCCCGGAACCCCCGCGTGCAATAGTCGCAGTGGCACGAATCCGGCTCCGGGTTCAGGTCGAAATTGTCGAAGTGGATGAAATCGGTTTTCACCTCCTGCACTGCATAGCGGACAATGCGCTTCAGGTACTCGAGATAGTTCGGGTTGGCGAAGCAGGGGCGGTAGCGCCACGACTGTTCGAAACCGTAGGTCAAAAGAATCGGCCGGCCCGCGGCATCGCGCTGCACCCAGTCTTTGGCGCGTGGCTCTTCGGCGAAAAACGTCTCGTACGCCAGCGTGTTCCACTGTACGTACGAATCCACTTTGAGCCCGTAGCGATGGGCGATGGCGGCCGTGCGCCGCGCATCCTCCATCTCCGCCTTCTCGGCGGCCATGCCGAAACCCTTGTACAGGTGTGTGTGAAAGACCTCGACCCCTTGATCCTTCAGGTGGCTGATGACTTCCTCACTCTGTGCGTGTTCGTAATACTGGCGCGCGTCAGCGGAATCGCCCCCGACGCGCACCATGAAGATGAGCGGCTCGTGAGAGCCGCCCGCATCAATCACGCCGTTTTCCAGCCACTTCACCCGAGGCAACTCGGCCGCTGCACAACCCATAACCGCTGCGGCCAGAACTCCCAAAACAAGGAAGGATCGCATTATGTGGGGACCTAGAAATCGATCCTACCACCGATCTGGATCAGTCGCGATCCGGCAGCACCTAACGAATCACGGTTTGTGGTTCCGGAACCAAAGACGCTGGTAATTTGACCGAAACTGCCACTGCTGATGTTGGTGTTCTCGTTTCTGAATATCGGATGGTTTAAGGCGTTCGTTGCGACTCCTAGAATCTTGAACGTGGCCCTGTCTGAAAGACGGAAGCTCTTCTGTAAGCTCAGATTGAGGCTGTCGATGCCTGGGCCGTTGACGGCGTTCCTCGGGCAAGTGCCGAAATCGCCGATGGCGGGCAGCGCAAATGCGGCTGCGTTGAGGTAGTTACTAATCGACTGGTCTGACGGATAGTAGCTCTGGCCTGCAATGCAGTCCGGGCGGCCACTCTTGTTGCGGTTGTTGAGGATGTCGACGCCGCTATATTGCACATCTAGGAACTGGCCCGACTGGACGACAAGAATACTCGATAGAGTCCAGCCACCGACCGCCATGTCGGCGAAACGGTTGAGGTTCGAAGCGAACTGTTTTCCTTTGCCAAATGGCAAATCGTAAAGAACGTTGCTAACCCAGCGATTCCGCGGCATGAAACTGACATTGCCGAAGTCACGCGCACGGTTGTAAGCATCTTCCGGCGTGTTACGTTCTCCATCATCGCCCACATCACTTTGGTTCTTGGCCAATGTGTACCCGGACTGGAACGTGAGCCCGGACGTGAACTTCCGTTCCACGCTGAGATCCATGCCGTTGAACTTGGTAATGCCGCCGTTGTAAGTCATGTACGCTTTGTAAAAATTAGGGTACGGAAAATAAGTGTTCTCGTTGTTGTTGTTTGTGCTGGCTGGCGGTGTGTTCAGGTTGTACGACCAGGCGAGCTGGTCGGCACGGAAACTTCTGTAAGTCGCACGCACGACGATGTTGCCCTTTATTTCGCGTTCCGCCGTCAGGTTCCACTGCTGAACGTAGGGCGTTCGCAGAGTCTTGCTTAGTGAATCGGCCGTCTGCCCAGCGACGCTGGCCGTGCAGCCGGTGAAGGGATCGGGGAACTGGAGGCAGGGGCCGCCTTTGGTAACCGTGTTGAAGAACTGCTCGCTCGAACCGTACGGCCCGCCTTGGAAGATTCCGTCTCCGATATTGGTGCCGATGAGCGGTGAATAGTAAACCCCGTAGCCGCCACGGATTACGAAATTGCCTCCGCCAAACGGCCGGTACGCAAAGGCTACACGTGGGCCAAAGTTCTTCCAGTTGGACTGCACCAGCGTGCTCGGGTACCCCGCCTGCTGCGCGGTTTGGACCGGGATGCTCGTGGGATAAAGAGGCGAAACGAATTGCAAGGACTTCTGGTTGGGAACGACGACGCCGTCCGTGGCCGGGTCGAACGTATAAATCAGGCTGTTCTTGTCGGACGCGGGCTGCGTGTACTCCCAACGCAAGCCGAGATTCAAAGTGAGTTTCGGGGTCAGCTTGTAGTCATCTTGGACGTACAGGCCCATGTTGGTCCACCTGGCATAACCCACCGGCGCGCGGAAATTTCGCGTCGTGTTTGCCGGAATGCCCAATAGGAAGTCCGCGTAGTCGAAGCCAGTGATAGAACCGTCGAAGCTGTAGCACCCGAAGTCGCAACCCGGGTTGTTGGAAATGTTGGGGTCATTGCGGCGGATGTTTACACCCATCTTGAGGTTGTGCCGGCCCTTCACGTAGGTCACATTGTCCAGGAATTCGAGTGCTTGCGATGTCCAGAAGTAATCTGAGAATTCCGTGTCGCCGTTATTCTGCATGAAGTTTGTGAAATCGAATTCCGGCGCGCCTGTTTTGGCATTGGGAGTCGCGCCAAGAATGCCGAATTGCTGTAAAAGTTGGTTGCCATTCTGCGCCCCGAACAAACTCGAGTGGTCACGTGAAAAGCCGATACGGAACTCGTTCACCAGCGCGGGGCTGAAGACATGAGTTTCGCCAATATAGGCATTCATGTTTCGACGATACTGCGTATGCTGGTACGTATCTGTGTCGTTGTCCGGCAGCAGAGGCTCGGGGTCGTTGCGGATAGTGAACCGCGCGGAAAGATTGTCGTGCTGAGAGATCACGTGGTCGATACGTACGCTGTAGCGGTCGGTCTTGTCCGACTCGTCAATGTACTTGCCCCAGTTGTTGATGTAATTGTTCGCCGGCCCCACATTAGGTTGCGGGAAAAGAAAGCTCTGGATCTTGGCGGAAACCGCGCTGAGACGGCTTGTTGGAATCACGTTACCGGGAAATGGGTTGCCGGTTGTCGGATCTGTGATAACCGTGGAGGGCAACAGGGACGAAAAGTCGCCCGTTTGAAACGCGGTTGTTGGAACGTTAGCGTTCTGGAACGTCAGTCCGGGGAACCTTTGCTCCTCCCACGTGAAATAAAAGAAGGTTTTGTTGTGCCCGTCATAGACCTTCGGAATCCAAACCGGACCTCCGAAACTGGTCGCCACCTGATGTTGTGCCGGCGTGGGCGAGGGAGGCGCTGAGGCGAAAAAGCTCCGCGCGTCCAGGTAGCCGTTGACCTGGCTGTAGAATGCGCTGCCGTGGAATTGGTTCTCTCCCGAGCGGGTTTCCATGACGACGGTGCCGACTTGCCCGTACTCGGCCGAGTTGTTGCTCACCCGGAACTCCACATCGCGCAGCGATTCAAACGATACTTCCGTTTGCGGGCCGGATTGCGCTCCGAACGTGTTCGAGTTCGATGTCGTGCCGTCGATCGTGAAGTTCGTATCGTTGCCGCGCAGGCCCCCCAGCGAGTAGCTGGAACCCACCGCGTGGTAGTTATAAGAGCTCAACATGAACAGAGTGATCGTGCTTCGCTGGTTGGTGGGCAACAGCGTGAGATCGTCCCTGGTCTCAAGCCCTACGATCTGGGCATCCTGCGTGTTGATCGTGGGAGCTGTGGCCGAGACCTCAATCGACTCCGCAGCCGTTCCCACTTCCAGCCGCCCGTCAAAGCGTTGGTTCTGGCTGCCAATGAGAATAATTTCATTGCTCTTGAGTTCTTTGAACCCGGATGCCGCTATGGTTACGAGGTATCTGCCAGGAGCAAGATCCGCAACCACGTAATCGCCTGCTGCGTTTGTCAGCGCTTCGTGGCTCATGTTCGTTTTGGTTTCTGTAGCCACCACTTTCGCGTTGGGAATGCTGGCGCCGGTGGCGTCCAGCACGGTACCGGAAATTGAGCTCAGATACGACTGGCCCCAAGCCACTGCCGCGAACAGGCACAGACAACCCAGGATGAGCGTTCGAACCTTTTGCATATGTCTCCTTCGTACATTCGTGTCTTTGACAGCTCAAACCGAACACTGCGCGGTCGGAACGCTGTCAGAGCCTAGTCAACACAGGCCGCAATCCGGTGGACGGTAGTGTCTACGCGGCGAATTGCCTCCCACTGCTGTGCGCGGATTGCCCCTCTGTCATTTCTTACGCGTGTGTTCCTCATATAGACCCTCGTTGACAGGGAATGGAAGTAATCTGGGGTACGATTACGGTACATTTACGGTAAACTCTGTAGCTATATGGCTTGCAATCAATCACTTCCAGTATGCTCTCCAGAATCGCCCATTGCTGTGCCTGGCATCCCGGAGCCCAGGTAACCGCTCCTTGATATAGAATGAGATCGATTCAGTTCTTGCCAATCGCGCCGTCTCGCGGGCACCGTTGTCCGGCGAGTCAAGGAGGTTTGCCAGTTTGAAGGACCTTGGCGCCAACGGTGGTCTCCGGGACCCAGAGGTCTCTTCCGGAGATGTCCGCGCGCATGTAGAAAAAATCCTCGCCAGCAAAGAGTTCCTTCATACCGATAGCCTGCGCCGGTTTCTTTCCTACTCTGTTGAAAAGGCGCTCGATGGCGATCCGGGATCTCTCAAGGAATCTCTGCTGGGTCCGCAGCTGTTCGGACGCGGCGGCGCCTTCGATCCCCGCATCGATCCCATCGTTCGTGTGCAGGCCGGTAAACTGCGCAGCCGCCTGCAACGTTATTACGACGAGGAAGGACGCGAGGACTCCCTTGTCATTGACTTCCCCAAGGGAGGGTATGTCCCGGTTTTCCGGACGCGTACCGATGCCGTCCCACCCGCCGGACCCCAAACGGGCGGCCGCCGCTGGATGCCCGGTCTGCTCGCCGCCGGCCTCGTCCCGCTCGCTCTGGTGCTGGCTCTGACGTGGCGGAAGTGGCCGTCCGCTCCCGCTGCACCCACGTTCACGCAGCTCACCTTCGCCACCGCCTCCACCGCCGCTTTTCCATCGATTTCGCGCGAGGGCAAGCTCGTCGTGTTTGCGTCCGACCGTGGCGAGCGCGGTAGCATGAATCTCTTCATACAGGCGGTCGGCGGCGAAGGCCCGGTACAGCTCACGCATTCTCTCTTCAAAGACCGGCAAACCGATATTTCTCCCGACGGCACCCGGATTGTGTTTCAATCCGACCGCGACGGCGGCGGAGTCTACGTCCTCTCCTTGCTGAGCCGTGTCGAGACCAGAATCGTCGACCAGGGTTACAATCCTCGTTTTTCCCCTGACGGCGCGCGCATTGCGTATCAGGGACCCCAGGACAGGCTCTATACCGTGGCTGCGATGGGAGGCCTTCCGCAACCCGTGGCCTCGGCGAGTTCGCCCGCATTTCTCCCCATTTGGACCCACGACGGCAAGCACCTGATCGCCATGGTGCGTCCGTCCGAAAACGAGTTTGACTGGATGGTATTTCCTCTCGACGGCGGGCCCGCTTACTCCACGGGTGCGCGCGAAGTTTTTCGCCGTCAGCAGCTTGGCAGCGCGGCTCATCAGCCGTATCCCGGCGACTGGCTCGGGAACCGCATCCTGTTCTCAGCCGCGCAAAAGGAGTCCACCGAGCTCTGGGAACTGGCGCTCACGCCCGATACTTTCCGCGTTTCCGGCGTCGCCCGCCAGCTTACATCCGGTCCAGGCGATCACACCTACCCGCGCGCCGCGCCCGAGGCCTCCGGTCACGCACGCATCGTCTTTGTCAACGAGAATATCGTGACCCAGATCTCCAGTTTCGCAGCGAATTCAACTCGCGCAGAGGACAATCCGGTGCTGGAACACGTCACGCAAGACAGTTCTCTGATTCCCGATTCTTCCCCGCAGTTGTCCTCCGATGGTACGAAGCTTGCCTACTGCTCTGCCCGTCTTGGCAACCCCGATGTGTGGCTCAAGGATTTGAGGACCGGTGCGGAAACGCCGGTTGCAGCCAATCCCTGGCCGGAGGAAAATCCGCGGATCTCTCCCAACGGTTCTCGCGTCGCCTATGTGAGCCGTCCCGCCAGCGGGCCCGTGATCCAAATCTGGGATGCACGGACCGGCGTCACGCGTAAACTCTGCGAAGCCTGCGGCACTCCAGTCGAATGGATGCCCGACGGCAAGCGGATTCTGGTTATCGCCGATTCGCAGCGCCGGCTGCAAGTTTGGAATGCCTCGACAAGAGAGCACCTGAACCTGCTGGATGGCCTCAAACGCCCTATCCAGGAGGCCACCGTATCGCCCGATGGCCGCTCGATTGCCGTCACCGCGCCAGGAGCGCCCGACGGCTGCCCGGCGGTATTCATCGCTCCGCTCGAAGCCGAATCTGCGCCATCCTGCAAGGACTGGGTGCCTCTGCCTGAACCAGCCTCTATTTGGGGGTTGCGGTGGGCGGAGGGGGAAAACTTGCTGTACTTCTTCTCTTCCCAGGACGGGTCGCGCTGCATCTGGGCGCAACGTTTGGCGGTGCCAAATCACCAGCCCATCGGAGCGCCGTTTGCCGTGCAACACTTCCACCGCTATCAGCCCAGCCCGTGGGCAAGCACCGGGATCGCGATCGCCGCCGGCCGCTTCGCCGTCTGGTTCCAGGACGCCCAATCGAGCATCTGGATGGCGGAGCTGCATTAGCTTCCCCTCTGCATCAGCTATCCTGATTTCATGAATGTTCTCGGAGCGTTACTGTGATTGGTGCTGTTGACATCGGGGGTACGAAGATCGCGATCGGAGCGGTCACCCACGAAGGAAAAGTTGCGGCGCGGCTTGAATGCCCCACGGCGCCCGAGCGTGGCTTCCCCTCCGCAATCCGGCAGATCACGGAATTGCTGCGGGAGGCGGCGTCGCGCACCGATGGCCGGCTGGAAGGAATCGGGGTTTGCTGTCCGGGCCCGCTCGATCCATTCACCGGCATCATCGGCGATGTAGGTACATTACCGGGGTGGCAGGGTGGGAACCTGGAGGCGGAACTGGAAAGCGAGTTCGGTGTGCGCGTCGCGGTAGAAAACGACGCCGACGCGGCCGCGCTTGCCGAAGTCAGTTGGGGCGCGGCAAAGGGCGCCGGCCGGTTCATCTACATCACCGTCAGTACGGGAATCGGTGGTGGCATTATTCTTAGCGGAGAACTCTACCGCGGAGTGGACGGCGCGCACCCGGAGCTCGGGCATCAGGTGATCGATGCGTCCGGCCCGTTGTGCTACTGTACCGCTCACGGATGTTGGGAAAGTCTCGCCAGCGGTACGGCGATGGCGGCATGGATGGAAGAGCAACGCCCGAATGGCGGTAAACTTACGGCGGCCGAGATCTGCATGCTCGCGAAACAGGGCGATGCGCTCGCGCTCCGCGCCGTCGAACGCCAGGGCTACTATCTGGGGCTGGGGTTGGCGAATCTGGTGACGCTGTTCACGCCCGGGGTCATCGCGCTCGGCGGCGGCGTCATGAAGAGCGCCGACTTATTCCTCGACCGCGCCCGCGATGTCATACGCCATATCTGCACGCAAGTGCCGGCGGAGAAAACCGAGCTGCGTCTCGCCTCGCTGGGCGCCGACACTGGCCTGATTGGCGCTGCCCGCGCGTTCCTGCACCGCTACCACTAGTGTCCCAGGCGGCGCATGCGTCGCCCCTACGTGTCCTCTGTAGGGGCTGGACATGTCCGGCCCGCTGCTATGATGCCAGCGCCGCCTGCAACATGGCGCGCGCGTAACCCACGTTGTACGCAAAGGCAGCATAGCCGCCGCCACCGGGGTATGCGGAGCGGAAGCCCGCTCGTTCACGGTCATAATCGAGCGCACGCGGATGCTCGGGGTAAACCAGTCTCGGATACTTTTGCCGCACCAGCTCCTTCATCACCGCGAACATGTTGATCTCGCCCTCATCCAGAAACACTTCGGTGTACTTCTCGTACGGCACTCGCACTCGCACGTTACGAAAATGCATGTGATTAATACAGTCGCGCTCGCCGAAGTAGCGGCACACCTCCACCGGGTCCTGGCCCATTTCCCGTGTCACACCGCAGTCGAATGTGATGCCGTTCGAAGGACTCGGCACAATCTCAATGAGCCGCTTCCATCCCTCGACCGTCCCCATGATCTGCTCCGAGCCGCGGCTGATGGGCGCCGGAGGATCATTGGGATGCAGCGCCAGCCGAACGCCCGCTTCCTGCGCCACGGGCACCACGGCCTTCAGAAAGTACGTGATGTTGCTCCAAATTTCTTCGAGTTTGTGCGCGCCTTCGTTCGGCAGCGGCGGCAAGTCCTTCACCCGGTCGTAATCGAATGCCGTCAACCCCGCGCCCGCCCGGTTTCTTCGTAGTACCCCTCGACAATGCGGTGCGCGTAGAAGTTGTACTCCACCACCGGCAGGCCCACGCGCCCCGCCACGCGGATCGACTGCCGGACTTTTTCAATCTCTTCATCACGCCCCGGCCGGCCGTAGATCGTGTTGGGAAATCCGAAGATCATGAGGTTGCCCAGCGTCAGGCCGCCCGATTGGAAGCCCGCCATGAGGGACCGGAGACGGTTTTCCTCCCACGGAATCGGCGGACCACCCATCAGCACATGGTCCACGCCGAGCTGCTTCACGCGGCGGATGCCAGCGGGCTCCGGGCCACCCACGGAGAGCGCGTTGCCGCCTGCCTCGAGGCAGATTTTCGGCGTGTCCTGCCCTTCGGCGCGCGGGCCGGGAATGGCGTCCGCGCGAGCGGCGGGCGCCACGAATACAGCCGCACTCGCGGCTCGCAGAATTTTTCGACGAGATAGTCTGGTGCTCACAATGCAAACCTCGGTCACCCCAGGATACACCTCGGCTCACCACCTCAATGCTCGTCGCCTTTCTGTCGTCGCCTTTCTGTCGTCGCCTTTCTTGACTCGCTGCTTCACGCGCCATAGAATGCGGTTCAGGTATGTCGTCGGTACTTTGCCGGTTGTCGCTAGGGTTCTTGGCGGCCGTTGCGCTCGCGCAATCACCCGAGGCCGTCGCTCCGGACGCAAGTTCCGCCGCGTCGCCGTCGTGCGCGACGCCTCCTCCCCAAGCGTCAGGCTATTGCCTGGCGTTCTCCACCAATTTCAATCCCATCAATCTCAGTCCCAACAGCCTCGGCAGCTACTCCTGGTACAACCCCGGCATCCCAGGGGAAGCCTCCGCTCCATATGGCAACATTTTCGTGCGCAACGGAAGGCTCAACCTGGTGTGGACGCGCGGCCAGGCCACGCCCGACACCAGTATCTCCACTGCCGCGCAAAACGGTTCTCATTACCTCGGCTGGCACTACGGCTATTTCGAAGTCCGCATGCGCTGGGATACCGTTGCGGGAGCCTGGCCGGCAATCTGGATGATCCCCGTTCAAAACATCACCAAGCCGTCCGAAGAGCAGGGAGAACTGGATATCTTCGAAGGGCAGGGAATCACTCCCGGCGTCTTCTACGGCACGATTCACGACTGGAAGAACAACCAGGACATTGCCAACAATAACTGCTGTGATGCGTACCAGGTTCCGTCCACTACGGATATGTCTCAGTTCCACACCTACGGCGTTCTGTGGGTTCCCGGGCATGTGGTCTGGTATCTCGACAACCGCCCCGTCATTTCCGCCGCCACGTACCCCATCTTCGACGACGTGCAGCAGAAATACTTCCTGATCGTCGGCAGCCAGGAAGGCGCCAACTGGACCTATGGCGATATGTCCGGCGTATCAGCCACCAGCATTTCCATGCAGGTCGACTGGGTTCGTGTGTGGCAGCAAACCGCAAACGGATGCCCCGCCGGAGTGCTGGACAGCGGCACCCAGTAAAGCGGCCTACTGCAACGGCAAGTCGCCCTGCCCGTTGCCGCCGTTCTTATCCCCGTCCGGCTCAGCCTCGGGAATCACCGACGCCGCGGCCACGCGATCGCCCTCTTCCATGCGGACCACGCGCACGCCTTGCGCCGAGCGCCCCGTCTCGCGAATCTCGCTCGATTCGATGCGGATGATCTTGCCGTCCTTGGTGACGATCATCAGGTCGGAGTCTTCCTTCACCGACAGAATCGCGACCACCTTTCCGGTCTTGTTGGTGGTCTTCATATTGATGACGCCTTTCCCGCCGCGATGCGTCAGGCGGTAGTCCTTGAGTGGCGTGCGCTTGCCGTATCCCAGCTCCGAGATGGAAAGGATCAGTCCATCTTTCTCCACCACCTCTGTGCCCACCAGGTAGTCGCCCTCTTCCAGGTCCATGGCGCGCACCCCGCGCGCTGTCCGGCCCATCGGCCGCACCTCTTCTTCGTTGAAGCGAATGGCCTGGCCCTCGTGCGATCCCAAAAAGATGAAGTTATCGCCGTTGGTGAGATTGGCCGCGATCAGTTCGTCGCCTTCGTCGAGCGTGAGCGCCCGGATGCCGCGCGCCATCGGGTTGTCGAACTCCGTCAGCTCGCACTTCTTGATGACTCCCTGCTTGGTCACCATCACGATGAACTTGCCCGGCTGGAACTCGCGCACCGCGAGAAAGCCCTTTACGGTCTCGCCCGGCTGAAGGTTGATCAGGTTCGAGAGGTGCTTTCCTTTGCCGATGGTCGCCGCATCCGGAATTTCGTAAATCTTGAGCCAGAACACCTGGCCGCGATCGGTGAAAATCAGCAGGTAGCTGTGCGTGGAGGCCACGAGGAAGTACTCGACGAAATCCTCGCTGCGCGTGCCCATGCCGATGCGCCCCTTGCCGCCGCGCGACTGCCGCCGGTACGTGTCCACCGCCGTGCGCTTCAGATAGCCGCCATGCGTGACGGTCACCGCCACGTCCTCCACCGCCACCAGGTCTTCGAGATGGATTTCGCCCGTGTCTTCTATGATCTGAGTGCGCCGCTCGTCGCCGAACTCCTTCTGGACTTCCTTCAGTTCCTTGACGATCAAATCGCGCAGAACTTTTTCCGACCCCAGAATTTCCAGATACTCGGCGATGCGCCGCTGGATATCGGCCAGTTCATCGAGGATTTTTTGCCGCTCCATCCCGGTGAGCCGTTGCAATTGCAGCTCGATGATGGCCTGCGCCTGCTTCTCCGAGAATTCGAACCGCGTCATCAGTGAATCGCGCGCCTCGCGTGGAGCCTTCGATGCGCGGATCAGCTTGATGACTTCATCCAGATTGTCCAGCGCCTTCTGGAAGCCGAGCAGGATATGCTCGCGTTCGCGCGCTTTGCGCAGTTCAAAGTCGGTGCGGCGCCGGACCACTTCGACGCGATGGTCGATGAAGTAACGAATGCAGTCGACGAGGCCCAGTTCGCGCGGCTGGCCATTTACGATCGACAGGTTAATAACGCCGAAGCCGATCTGCAACTGCGTATGCTTGTACAGATTGTTGAGAATGACCTCCGCCTGCTCACCGCGCTTCAGTTCAAAGACGATGCGCATTCCGTCGCGATCGCTGTGATCCTGAATGTCGGCGATGCCCTCGATTTTTTTGTCGTTGACCAGGGCCGAAGCATGTTCGATGAGCCGCGATTTGTTCACCTGGTAGGGAATCTCAGTGACGACGATTTGCTCGCGGTCCTTGCCCACGCGCTCGATCGCCGCGCGCGCCCGTAGCTTCAGTTGTCCGCGGCCCTTGGTGTAGGCGTCAATGATTCCTTGCCGCCCGAGAATGAAACCGCCCGTCGGAAAATCCGGTCCGGGCACCATCTCGATAATCTTCGCCAGCGGCGTCGACGGATTGTGAATCAGCGCAATCGTGGCGTTGATGATCTCTGTGAGGTTGTGCGGCGGAACATTGGTTGCCATACCCACCGCGATGCCCGACGACCCATTGATTAACAGGTTTGGAATGCGGGCGGGCAACACTTCCGGCTCCGTGCGCCGGTCATCGAAGTTGGGTTTGAAGTCGACCGTTTCTTTGTCGATATCCTCGAGCAGGGCGGTGTCGATGGCAGAGAGGCGCGCCTCGGTATACCGGTAGGCCGCAGGCGGATCGCCGTCGATGGAGCCGAAGTTGCCCTGCCCGTCAATCAGCGGGTAGCGGAGCGAGAAATCCTGCGCCATGCGAACCAGCGCGTCATAAACTGCGGTGTCCCCGTGTGGGTGGTAGTTGCCTAGCACCTCACCCACGATGCCCGCACATTTACGATAGGCGCGATTGGGCGTCAGGCCCATCTCGGACATGGCGTAGAGGATCCGCCGATGCACCGGCTTCAGCCCGTCGCGAATGTCGGGCAGCGCGCGCCCCACAATCACGCTCATCGAGTAGTCGAGATACGACCGCCGCATCTCGTCTTCGATATTGATGGGGACTATGTCGCGGCCGCCGCCGTCACCCCCCAACGGGAGCTGGGGCGGTGGCCCTTCGGGTGGGTTTCCCTGGTCTGCCAAGCGTACTCCTTAAATGGATGTAAATGCCATTTTAACATGAACATACGCTGAAAAGGGCCTTCGCGCCAGGAGGCCCGTTTTTTCCCTCGAAACTGCCCAATTTTCCGCGGCAAGTCATCCCGGTGGATGCCCCCTCGATTGACACCGTCCACCGCCTTTGATATACCTCTCGCACCTTGGCTAGGAGGCTTTGTGAACAAGCGTGATTTGGTTCGCAAGATCGCTCGCGATGCGTGCCTCACCAACACGCAGGCAGCGAAGGCCCTGGATGCCGTGCTAGACGGCGTGCAGTCGAGCCTCATTCGCGGCGACCGCGTGACGCTCGTCGGCTTCGGCACGTTTGCCACCGCCCTGCATAAAGAGCGGAAGGTTCGCGACCCCAGATTCGGCGGCACCATGCAGATCGCCGCCCGCCGCGTGGCGCGCTTTGCTCCCGGCATCGACCTGAAACTTGCGGTACAGAACGCTCCGAAAGTAAACCACGCCCCGGCCGGCCGGCCGGTTTGATAAATTAAAAGGTGAACCTCGTCTCTGCCATTTCTCCCCTAAAGAAACACATCCTCGCCATTCACGCGCATCCCGATGACGTCGAGATTCTCGCCGGTGGCACACTCGTGCAGCTTGCCGCCGCGGGACACCAGATCACCATCGTTACGATGACGCCCGGCGACTGCGGCTCCGACGACCACTCGCCGGAGGACACCGCGCGCATTCGCCGCGAGGAAGCGGCGCGTTCGGCCGCCCGCATCGGCGCTTTTTATCGTTGCGCGGAGTTCCGCGATCTCAACATCTTCGACGACGATGCTTCGCGCCGCCGCGTGGTGGAAATTCTCCGCCATGTTGCGCCGGACCTCATTCTCACGGCGTCGCCCGTCGATTACCTCTGCGACCATGAGACCACCAGCCGGCTCGTTCGCGACGCCTGTTTCGGCGCGCCCGCGCCCAACTACACCACAGGCGCGCACGCCGCCGCGCCCCCGCTTACCGCCATCCTGCACTTGTATTTCATGGACCCGCTCGGCGGCGCGGATCGCGACGGGCGCCCCGTGACCGTGGACTTTTTCGTGAACGTCGCCGCGCAAATGGAAGCCAAGACCGCCATGCTCGCCGAACACGCCAGCCAACGCCGATGGCTTCTCCAGCATCACAGCATCGACAACTATTTGGAAATCATGCACTCCTGGGCGCGGGAAAACGGCGCGCGCGCCGGCGTCGAATACGCCGAGGGTTTCCGGCGCTACAAAGGGCATCCGTATCCGCAGACGCCGTTGCTGGAGGAGTTGCTGGGCGCGACGGTGATCCAGCCAACGCCACGGTGAGGTTCACGGCTCGGCAGATGCCTGCCAACTCGTGATCGCGTTTCTGAGCCGCGAGCATAGCGAGTGGTTTTCGGCCTTTCTCAGCATCCTGCTAAGGCCGTGTCACTTCGATCGCCTGTTGCAAGCCCGAGTCGATGTACGCCAAGCGAATGGTCCCGGCGCTGTCCTCGAAGACCAAGTACTTGTCAGATACGGCCCGAAGAGTGCCCCATGATTTCGGAACTGTCCTTTGGAGTCCGTTATCTGTGGACTGCGCGCGCAGACTTGCGGGGTGCGGATTTGTCAAGGAACCAAGCACGAACACACCGAACAGAACGAGGATGTAGAGGATGCGTTTCAACATCGGAGTGCCTCCTTTACACAGTTGACGCTGTCTCGATCGCTGATGTGGAGTAATTGTTGGCGCGCACGAGCGTCACCGTTTGCCCCCTCTCACCTCCCCGTCGGATGCGGCGACGCTCTCACCGCTCGCTCAAACGCCCACGTCCGTATATGATTGATCTGCTCCTTCATCGTCCGTGATAGCGGCACAATCTTCACCGCGATGTTGATCAGATCCTGGTCCGTGAGGTCGCGCTCCGCCAGCCGCGCCTGCGTGAATGCCGAGACCACGCACTGCTCGATCTCCGCGCCCGTCCAGCCCACCGTAAACTGCATTAGTTGCTCGATGTTATAGCGAGCCGGATCCGCACCCCGTCGGCTGAGGTGAATCTTGAAAATCTCCATGCGTTCGCTGTCGAGCGGCAGGTCGACAAAGAACACCTCGTCGAAGCGTCCTTTGCGAATCATCTCCGCTGGAAGAAGGTCAATGCGGTTAGCCGTGGCCGCGACGAACAGCCCGCGCGTCTTCTCCTGCATCCAGGTGAGGAAGAACGCGAAAATGCGCCCCTGTTCACCGCTCGACTCCGTCGACGTGATTCCCATCTCGATCTCGTCGAACCACAGCACCGCCGGCGCCATGTCCTCCATCATCTTGCACGCTTCGACAAATGCGCCTTCGGGCTTGCCGTGCCTTCCGGAGAAAATCTCGATCATGTCCACGCGATAAAGCGGAAGCTCGAATGACGACGCAATGGCCTTGACACAGAGGCTCTTGCCGCAGCCCGGAATCCCCATCATGAGGAGGCCCTTGGGCACAATTTCCGCGCTCAGATTGTCACGCATCTGGAAAAGCTTGCGCCGCTCCAGCAGCCATTTCTTGAGGCCATCGAGACCTCCGACCTCGCCCAGTGTCTTGCCGTCCGAAATATATTCGATGACGCCGCTGCGATTTACCAGCAGCCGCTTCTCCTCGAGCAACGCCGGCACCGCCTCGGGCCCGAGACTGGGGCTCGCGGCCATCGCGCGATGTAGGGCGTAACGCGCTTCGTCCAGCGTCAGGCCTTGCAGCGCGCGCGCGTACTGATGGAGCACCGCTTCGCTTGAAATTCCCGGCGCCTCTTCCCACAGAAACTCCACCAGCTCGATCAAATCCGGCGGACGCAGTTCCAGAAACAGAATGCTGCGCTCCAGTTCCTCCGGAATGTGCCGCACCGGCGACGTGATCGCGACGTACTTTCCCTGGTCCCGGCAGCTCTCGTAAACATCACGCAGGCGGCGCCGGACTTCCGGCGATTCCCGCAGCGGATCGTGAAAATCCTTCAGGTGGAAGATGGCGGCGCCTTCGTGCGCCACAATGAAATCCAGAGCGCCGCGAGCAGTCTCGGTGCCCGCTTCGGCGGCTCCATCGCCCTGGCGCATGCCCTCAGTGAGGCTCCATGTCCAAACCGGAACCGGCGCGGACGCCGACATCCGCCGGCCCACCTCGCGCAGCACCTTTCCCACGCGCTGCTCTTCGGCGGAGCGAATATAAGTGAGCGGCCGGCCGGACTCAAATATCTCGCGAATCGTCCGTGCAGCGCGGCTTTCGGAGCGCTGGGGACTGACAGAATGGTCCATATGGAAATCGCTAGCGCGGCTTCGAGCGCCGTGCCTGGCTGGTCTAAGTTTAGCTGATCCCTGCCAGCATATAATCGTCGATGTGATGGTGGCTCGCCCGCTCGCACTCTCTTTTCTCCTCATCGCGGCGTTCTCCCTTGCGCAAGCCGATGATGTCGTCACCTGGAGGGCAGGCGTCCCGTATGCACGCACTCTCGAGTCCAACGGCCAGCACTACAAAAGTATTCAGCTCACGGACCGCCTCTATGTGTGGGTCAGCTTCCGTCACGATCCCGCCGCCACTCTGGCAAATGTGATTGTCGACAACCAGGGCCAGCAGCCATTTGACGTGGATCCGCAGCGATTCACGTGTGTCTGCTCGAGCGGGAAGTCAAAAACCCTCAAGTACGAGTGGCCGTTTGGGTCCCCGATGGGTCCAAACGCAATGGTATTGAGGGCTACCACGTTGCCGCCGGGTGACAATGTGAAGGGTGTCGTGAGCTTCCAGCGGGTCAAGAAGTGCGATACCGCCCTAATTCGCGTGCCCATCGCCGGAACTACATTCGAGTTCCCATTTCCGTAGCCAACGCGATCCGTCACCGTTGCATATAATCGTCGCTGTCATGATCCTTCGCCCGCTCGCTCTCTCATTTCTCCTCATCGCACCGCTTCTCGCCGAAGAGCCGCAGTTCCACTGGATTCCTCTCTCTACACAGAACGTCGAGATCGACGGCTTGCCCTGGTTCGCCGAAAACGGCGGCGAACTCTTCCGCCTGCCAGTGCGGCTCAAGGATACCTATCGCAAGGAGGTATGGGATCTCGCCCAGTCACCGAGCGGCGGGCGCATTCGTTTCCGCACCAACTCCGCGGCACTGGCGATTCGTCTCGAATATCCCGAGCCGCCGGGCATGAAAAACATGCACGCCTTCGGCCAGACCGGTGTCGATCTTTACGTGGATGGAGTCTACCGAAACACCGCCATCGCCGGCAAGGACTCCAAACCCGGCAAAACGCAAGAGCACACCTACTATAAGGACCAGCCGCGCGTGGACCGGGAGATCACGCTCTATCTTCCCCTGTATATGGGCGTGAAGGTTTTGAGCATCGGCCTCGACGCGGACGCGCACATCGAGCACGCGAAGCCATTCGCTGTTGGCAAACCGCTGGTCTTCTACGGCACCTCGATCACGCAGGGCGGCTGCGCCAGCCGGTCCGGCATGAGTTACCAGGCGATTCTCGGCCGCTCGCTGAACGCCGGCTTTGTCAATCTCGGGTTTTCCGGAAACGGCCTGGGCGAACCGGAACTCGCGCGCGCCGTCGCGGACATCGATGCCGCGATTTTCGTGATGGATTTCGCTCAGAACAATCCCACTGTCGAATCTTTGTCGCAGGCCTACGCGCCATTTCTCGAAACCATCCGCGGCAAGCACCCCGATACCCCGATCCTCGTGATCACGCCCATTTATGCGTCCCACGAATCGTGGTCGCGTGACGATCGCCTCGAAGGCATGCGCGAGCTGATCCGCCGTGTGGCCGCGCAGCGCATCGCCGCAGGTGACCGCCACATCGAAATCGTCGAAGGCACCGACCTGCTAGGCCCCTCTCGCGGCGACGGCCTCGTCGACGGCACCCATCCCAACGACCTCGGCTTCCAATGGATGGCCGACGGCCTGGCGGCGAGGATCGGGAAAGTGCTGGGGATGGGGCGATAAACGCTATCGCCCCACCATCAACACGATCTCCCACAACAGCTTCGCGCCGTCGCCCAGGCTCTCCACGCCGATGCGTTCGTCGTTGGCGTGTGCGCGGCTCTCTTTGTCTTCACGCAGAAAAATCGGGACGCCGTAAACGTCAATGCCTTTCTGTCGGAGGAATGAGCCGTCTGTCGCCCCGCGCACCATGTAGGGAATCACCAGTGCGCCCGGCGCCGCCGCGGAGAGTGCCTCCTGCATGACGCGGTAGAGCGGCGTCGAAAGACCGCTCGGCTCGGTTGCAGGCATCTCCTGGCCCGGTGCCGCTCCCACTTCCACGGCGGGATCGTGAATAATGTGGCGTAGCCGCTCCAGAATTTCGTCGTGCGTCTCATCGGGCAGCCGCCGGACATCGAGTTGCGCTTCCGCGGTATTCGGAATCACGTTGATCTTTTTCCCGGCGCTCAGCATGGTGGGCGATACGGTCGTGCGCAGCATGGCGTCCAGTTCCGGGTCGTGTGCGCGGATCTCGTTGGCCGTAGCCATCGCCGTTTTGGGATTTTCGAGCTTGGCGAGAAGCGGCTCGATCCAGCGGTAGTCTGGCACTTTCGCCAACTCGTGGAGATATCGTCTCGTGGTGGCGTTCAACCGCACCGGTTGATCCGCCTCCGCCACCCGCTCGATGGCGAGCGCCAGGTGCACCACCGGGTTATCCCCACGCGGCAGCGATCCGTGCCCCGCCACCCCATGCGCAGTCAGCACGATGCGCGTAGGAATCTTCTCCGTCGTTTGGATTTCGTAAATGCGTTTGCCCGAAACGGTCGTAATGGCGAAGCCGCTCTCGTTCAGTGCGAATTCGGCATTGATTTTGTCAAAGGCGTTGGCGATCAGCCACTGAATGCCGGTCGAGCCAGCCTCTTCATCCGCTTCGGAAAGCAGGATAATGTCGCGGTCCAGCTTGATTCCGTGGCGTTTCAACTCGACAAAAACTGCCAACTCCGCCGCCAGCAATGACTTATCGTCCTGGGAGCCGCGGCCCCACATAAATCCCTCGCGCAGCTCTGCCGAAAACGGGTCAACGGTCCACTGCGCCCGGTCAGCGGGCACGACGTCACTGTGCGCCATCAGTATTAATGGGCGCAACTTGCCGGATCCGGGCAGCCGGGCGACGAAATTCAGACGCGTAGGATCGCCCCCCAGCATTTCCCCATCAATTCCCTCGGAATCGCAGATCTTCTTTAGATACTCCGCCACACGGGTCTCATTTCCAGGAGGATTGGTGGTGTCGAGACGGATCAGATCAGCGAGATATTGACGCGTGAGATCGGCTAAATCGCCGTTGGCTTGTACGCACAGACAGAGTGCTAAGGCTATTCCGAAGAATCGCATACGCGTATGTTACATGCAATGTTACATGGGCATATCGAAAGATGCCATGACTCTATGGCCATGTCAGCCAAAAGATAGCTTGCGGGGTCTGGCAGGTTGCGGCAAATTGGTTCCAACAGCATGGGTTTGCTCCGATTTGAGGAGGCTCCCTAAAACAGGGCGGGGGCCTCCACAAAACTTCCCGGCTGCACTCCAACCTTCACTTTTTCAAACCGGTTGATCGACGATCTGCTCTGCCTTGGGGTCCCAGTAGAGCTTCTTGCCCTCGCGGTATGCCCGGGCAGCCATAATCACTACCACGGAATGGGCGTAACCGTTGAGGACACTGGCGTTAGGCGTTTTGCGGCTGCGCAGGCACTCAAACCAATTGGTCATGTGCGATAGATCTTCGTCACCCATGAACGTGGGCGCGAGTCTGTCGCTGCCGGGCAGCATGACGTACTTCTCTTCTCGCTTGATAAAGGGGTTCTCCTCGTGATTCCCCTTTTCTTCCACCCACTTCCAGCGGGGGCTGCCCTCGCCGCCGATGTTGATCAGCGTGGCGTTCTTGCCCATGATGCGGCTGAAACTGTCACAATCGTTGCCGAAGCTGGTGGAGTAGCTGAAAAGAAAGCCCTTAGGGTATTCGAGCAGAGCCTGGAAGGTATCGGGGTTTTCGCGGCCATCGGGCCAGGCGAACACGCCGCCGTGGGCGACCACGGATTTCGGGAAGTTGTCCTCGAGGAAATAGTGCACCAGGTCGCTCGCGTGGCTGAGCCACTGGTCGGCGATGCCGCCCGAGAAATCCTTGTACAGCCGGAACTCGAAGTACGCGCGCGGATCGAAGGGCCGGTAGGGTTTGTGGATAAGCCACTTACGCCAGTCGGTGTCTTCCTCGCGGAGTTTGGCCACTTCCGGCCGGCCGCGCCAGCGCGGGCCGTGATAGTTCCAGACCACTTCCACTTTGGACACCTGGCCCAGCGTGCCGGTGTCGATCAACTGCTTGGTGGCGATCTGGTAGGGTTCGCTGCGATGCTGGGAACCGATCTGCACAACGATGTCGCGCGCTAACACCGCGTCGCGCGCAGCCTTGGCCTCGGCGAGATCGTTCGCCATGGGCTTCTCGCAGTAGGCGTCCTTACCGGCTTCGGCGACCATGCGGAGAATGGGCGCGTGCGCGAAATCGGGAGTGGCAATCAGGACGGCGTCGACGTCCTTGAGCGCCAGCAGGTCGTCCATATATTGGTAGGCACGCGGGGCGCGGCCGTAGACCCCCTCGGCGCGGGCCGCAGCTTTTTCGCGGTTGACCTTCCACAGATCGCAAACCGCGGACACCTCGACGTTGTATTTGTCCTTGAGCCTTGAGGCGATCCACGCTAACTCGGAACCGCGTCCACCGATGCCGATTTGACCGAGCATGATGCGGTCATTGGCGCCCACGATGCGGGAATAGGAAAAGGCCGTGGAACTGAGGATGCCCGCCCCGGTGACGGCCGCGGCCGTTTGATGCAGGAACGTTCTTCGACCCATCTTCGATTCGACTCTACTCGAATCGTTCATTATGATGCCTCCAATTTTTTTTTAACAGTTTATCAGGATCGGAACGATGGTTTAAGAATGTCCGCGAGGAACTCGGTCACGCACCAATCGCCAGGACCTGCTGCTTGATTTCCTGCGCAAAAACGTAAAATCCGAATAGCGGTTTGCTGTCGCCTTTTCCCCACCGCTGCGCGGTCCATTTCACGCGCAGGTACCTTATGTCCGGATGCGGGGCCAGATCGAGGAGAATTTGATAAGTGCCGCAGTAGAACTTTTGAGGAAAGCCAACGAGGGGCTTCACGCCCCAATCCTTGCCGTCGCTAGACCCCCACACGGCCACGTCCAGGCTCTGTTGTTCGATAATACGCGTGATGCCGAGCGTCAGAAGAAGAACCAGCCCGCGCGAATCACCGAGGTCCAGTTCGGAGCCGTTACCAGCCTCACGAATCGTGGTTTCCGGTAGCAGAAATCCTGGCAACATAGGAGCCTCCAGCCGGGCCAGACCCGCTGCTATCCAAATCTGGGAAGGGACAATAACTTTTTGCCGGCTATTTCTAGGGTCTCATACTTCTTACAAAAACAAAAGCGGATTTGTTGATTTCTGTGGAAGGATCGTTGTAAAAACTGGAGCCCGGCACGGCCGCAACGCCCGTGTCCTCGATCAGATGCCGGATGAAACTCACGTCGTCAGCGAATCCAAAGCCGGAAATGTCTGTCATTACGTAATATGCGCCCCGCGGCCGGTAACAAGGAAAGCCGGCGGATTCGAGAATTTGCAAAATAAAATCCCGGCGTTTGGTGTACTCCTCAGCAACGTGATGGTAATAGTCGTTACCAAAAGTTAACGCAATAGCGCTTGCTTCCTGTAACGGTGCGGCGGCGCCGACGGTGAGGAAGTCGTGGACCTTGCGTATGGAATCGGACAAATCGGGCGCGGCGAGTACCCATCCCACGCGCCAACCGGTCACGGCAAAGGTCTTGCTCATGCTGTTCACGAGCACGGTGCGGTTGCGCATCCCGTCGAGCGTCATGATGGGGATGTGACGGTCATCATCATAGGTGATGTGCTCGTAGATTTCGTCGGTGATGGCGAGCGAATCGAATTCCTGGCACAAAGCGGCGATCAATTCCAGTTCCGCGCGCGAAAACACTTTGCCGGTGGGATTGTTGGGTGAATTCAAGATGATGGCTTTGGTACGCGGGGAAAATGCGCGGCGCAATTCGCCGGGATCGAAGCTCCAGCCGGGCGGGTGCAAGCGGACAAAGCGCGGAACGGCGCCGCACAGTTTCGTATCCGGACCGTAATTTTCGTAGAACGGCTCGAAAATGACGACCTCGTCGCCGGGATTGGTCACGGCCGTGAGCGAGGCGATCATGCCTTCGGTGGATCCGCAACATACCGTGATCTCGGTTTCGGGGTCGAGTTCAAGACCGTAAGTGCGCTGGTACTTGGCGGCGATAGCATTGCGCAGCGATTTCGCGCCCCAGGTGATGGCGTACTGGTTGTGATCGCCCGCGATAGCCTCGCGGGCGGCCTGTTTCAGCGCTTCCGGCGCGCTGAAATCGGGGAAGCCCTGAGCCAGGTTGACGGCGCCGTGGCGTACGGCGAGGCGCGTCATCTCGCGGATGACCGATTCGGTGAAGTGCCGGGTGCGCTGGCTGCGAAAACGGTCGCGAGCGATGGGGCCGGACCTCTGTGGAGACGACATTTTTCGAGGGTAGCGCGGCGGGCGCGGCGGCGCAAAGTGGGGGAGGGATGAACCGCGCGGCAATTAGGAATGGCATTCCGCGATAGGCCGGGATTCACGCACAGGTATATACTGACAGCTACTCGGGACCCCCTTGCCTCTAGGACGAGGCTATGAACGCTCGAGACCTAGCTTTGATAGGTTCCTACGATTACCGTTTGATTGCTGTATCCGTCGTGATCGCAATCGCGGCCTCGTACGTCGCACTCGATCTTGGCGGACGTGTCACGGCCGCTCGGAGGGTTCTTATCGCCGATGATCATGCCATTCTGAGCAGGGGATTGAAAGAGATCCTGGTGCGCGAGCTGGCGGGCGCGGGCTGCGGGGAAGCGGAGGATGCCCGTCCCCGGGGAGCTGGTGGCGAATGAAGGCCATCTCCAAACTTCAACGCTACGGGCTGGCGGTGATTTCTTGCGGCCTTGCGGTGGTAGTGGCAAAGCCCTTAGATGCCCCTTCCTCCTGCTTCTTTCTTGCCGTCATGCTGAGCAACCTCTACGGAGGCAAAGGGCCGGGCCTGTTATGCGTTGGGCTCTCCGCCCTATGCTTCGCATACTTCTTTCTGCCGCCACGATTCGAACTACACCCCGATCCATATTTGTACTTGCGATTTGCCGCCTTCCTGGGAGCGACTCTGCTGATCAGCGCGTTGATGGAGAAAAAGCGGCGCGTGGAGGAATCCCGCCGCCAGGTCGATGCCTATTGCCGTACCATCACCGACACGGCGGCCGACGCGATTGTCTCGATCGACCGGGAGGGCCGAATCCTTTTCATAAATCCCGCCGCCACCACAATCTTCGGCTGGGCCGCATCGGAATTGATCGGACAACCGCTTACCATCCTCACGCCGAACTTCCGGCTTACGGACCGCCTGTCCCCTGTCGAATTGATTGGCCGGCGAAAGGACGGAACCGAGTTCTCGGCTGAGGTCTCTTTTGGGGAAGTCGCGGGCCGCGACCAGAGCACTTTCACCGGTTTCGTCCGGGACATCACCGAGCGAAAGCGGGCGGAAGAGCAGTTGAAGCGCAGTGAGTCTTACTTGGCCGAGTCGCAGAGGATGAGTCATTTGGGTAGTTGGGCAGTGCATATCTCCCCGCGAGAGTTGGTCTTCTGGTCACAGGAAAACTACCGCCTGTGGGGTTTTGACCCGGTGAACGGGATACCATCTTTCGAGGCGGTTCTGAGCCGGATTCACCCAGAGGATCGGCGAAACACGGATGAAGCGTTCGAAAGCGCTGTCCGCGAGCAAAGAGACTTCACCTCCGATTTTCGAATCATTTTTCCAGACGGGACCATGAAGTACTTCTACAATATCGGCCACCCGGTGGTAGACCAAAATGGTGACGTTGTCGAGTTTCTCGGGACCGTCATGGACGTGACCGAGCGGAAGCGCGCGGAAGAGGAGCTCCGGAAATCGCACGGCCAATTGCGCGCGCTCGCTGCAAGGCTCCAGACTGTGCGTGAGGAAGAAAGGACCAGAGTAGCGCGGGAAATTCACGATGAACTGGGGCAGGCTTTGACGGCGATCAAGATTGACTTGACCGCACTCGTTCGAGAGTTGCTGGCAGATAAAGGTCCCGCCGTTCAGCGCAGTCAATCCATCTTGAAACTCGTGGATGACGCGATTGAATCTGTCCAGAGAATTGCGACAGATCTACGGCCCGGAATCCTCGATGACCTGGGTCTTGCGGCCGCGGTGGAGTGGGCAGCCGAAGAGTTCGAAGCTCGCACGGGAACGAAGTGCCGCGTCAGCGTGCCCGGCGCGGACATCGCGGTGCATCCTGAGTGCGCCACGGCGCTATTTCGTATCCTCCAGGAGACATTGACCAATGTGGCACGGCACGCGCATGCAACAGAGGTGAACGTGAAGCTGGCCAAGGACAATGGCGATCTATCTCTGGAGGTGCAAGATAACGGCCAAGGGATCGGCGAAGAGCAGCTTGCGGCCGGCCGGTCGCTGGGAATTTTGGGAATGCGCGAGCGTGCTCTGCTGCTCGGGGGTGATCTCACCATCCGTAGCGCTCCGGGCAAAGGTACGACCGTGAGAGTCCGGATTCCAGACGCGGATTGCAAACAACCGGTACAAGCCAAGTGATCAGGATTCTGATTGCCGATGATCATGCCATCCTGCGCCGGGGGTTGAAAGAGATCCTGGTGCGCGAGCTGGCGGGCGCCGTCTGCGGCGAAGCGGAGGACGCACAGCAAGTTCTGGCTCAGGTTCAGAGCCACGATTGGGACTTGCTGTTGTTGGACATCAGCATGCCGGGCCGAAGCGGTCTTGACGTTCTCAGGGACCTCAAGACCGTGCGGCCCAAACTCCCTGTATTGGTTTTGAGTATGCATCCCGAGGACCAGTACGGCAAGCGAATACTCAAAGCCGGAGCCTCCGGCTACATGAATAAGAAGAGTGCACCCGAAGAACTGGTCAAGGCGATCCGAAAAGTGCTGGCCGGCGGCCGGTATGTGAGCCCGGCATTGGCTGAAAAGCTCGCCTTGGACTTGCGCGACGATGCCGTGCGGCCCGTCCACGGGACTTTGTCCGACCGGGAATTTGAAGTCCTGCGGATGATCGCCTCGGGGAAAACAGTATCCCAGATTGCTGGGGAACTGCACTTGAGTGTGGCGACAGTGAGTACGTATCGTGCGCGCATTTTGGAAAAGATGAACATGACCACCACGGCGGAACTGATGCACTATGCATTAAGCAATCATCTTGTCGACTGAGTAACCAGAAGCACCGCCCTTCTAACCGCAGTACTCCTCGCGAACTGTTAGCGCGCTCCGTGCGTCAACATACAGAGGCCGCAAAAATGCTAGCGGAGGGCAGGAGTTGTGCTTATGGTAAGAATTGCACGGTCTCTCGCGAAATGCTAAGCCGGAGCTGGTGCCGCGAAGGCTGTAGTACGGACTGCGACAACCACCCCGTCGATCGTTCTACACAAGAATCCAATTGCCATTGATAACGGCCTTTCCCGGGACGCGGCAAGCTAGAAACGGAGGGTAAGTGAGACTTCCGGCCGCAATGAACGAAAAGGCCCAACTCATCGTCAAACTTCCGGCCAGGGGCGGCGAGCCCATGGTGTACCAGTGTTCGCTCTGCGGCCAAATTTTCCCGCTTCCTGAAGGCCGAACGCCAAAGGAGGCGATGGCAGAGGTACGGATGGCATTCCGGCAGCACGTCCGCGAAATGACGACCCCCCTGGGAGTGACCGCCTTGTATGGCCCGGAGGCAAAAAGGTAGGTTTCCCAGGAGTTGCAAGCCGTGTATTCAGTTCTTCTCGTATCGAGTTTTCGGCTGGTTCGCGAGGCCGTGCGTGCACTGATCGAGCGTGCTGAGGACTTCCACGTCATCGGCGAGACTGACGGCAGGGACCACATGCTGGGGGCTCTCATTAACCTCCATCCCGATGTGATCCTGTTGGACCTCGATCCGGACTACGCCGCGGGAATTGAGACGATCAAAGCTATCGTCAAGCATCACCCCGCCAGCAAAATCATTGTCTTGTCGATGCATCTTGAGGACGCGATCGTGGAGAGCGCGCTGCGCGCCCATGTCCGCGGGTTCATATCCAAGGCGGGGCATTCCAAAGAGCTCGGTGAAGTTCTCAAAGCGGTGGCTCGAGGTGAATCATATCTCAGCCCTCTTGTCGCCGGCCGGGTGATGGAATGGGTGAAGAACGGGGAATTGCAAGGGAAGCGGACGAGTGCCCTCGAGGGCCTGACCGCAAGGGAGATCCAGGTGCTGAGGTTGCTTGCCGAGGGCCGAGTGAACAAGGAGATTGCTTCCGATCTGGACCTTGGGGTCGAGACCATCCGCTCGTACCGGAAATCTGTGATGAAGAAGGTGAAGGTTCACAACCTGGCCGAACTCATGCGGTTTGCACTTTCGGCCGGGGTAATCGCATTGGCCGAGCCGAAGGATCGGGGCGGCGGCGAGAGTGGCAGCTCTCCCTGAGTGAGGGTGTCCCTTGGATACGAGGCGTCCGCAGGTTTAACATGGAACAGGAATGCGGATCACCGAATCGGTCTTAGCGTACAGGCGTTCCCGTGTCGTTACCATCGCCGCCGTGATGATCGTGATCATCGCCCTTCTCGACTGGAAAGTCGCGAAGGAAATGTCGTTCAGCTTTCTTTATTTTTTCCCTGTATTTCTGGTGGCGAGCTGTTACGGGCAGTGGCAGATCGCGGTTACGGCGGCCATTTGCGCGATATTGCGCGAGGTTTTGGGGCCGTATAACCACATTTACACTCTCCCGCGGCTCTTTTTGGCCTGGGGTTCTTATACGGCGGCGGGTTGGCTGGTGCGCGGCGTCCTGGCTAATTTTCAAAAAGTGCGCGAGCAGCTAGTGGAGATTCAAGAGCGGGACCGGCTGCTGCAGGATTCAGAAGAACAGTTGCGCGTGCTGATCGAAACCAGTTCGGCGGCTATCTTAACTTTGGATAGCACGGGCAAGATCGTGCAGGCTAATGACGCCGCCAGCCGGCTGCTGGGCCCGGAGAAGGACGCGCTGCTGGGCCAGAGTATCGCCGGCTATCTCCCGGCGCTGGCCCAGGTGCCTTCAGATCACGGCGCCCAGGTGTTCCGAACGACCATGGAGTGCACCGCGCGGCGGCAAAACGGGGAAACGTTTACGGCGAACGTTTGTTTCTCAACTTATACCTTTTCGGGCGCGCGGCGGTTAACTGCGGTGATAACCGAACACGAGCCCGCCGGTAGCGATCTTCCGGACGAGCAAGCGGACGCGACGGTCATACTAACTCATCTGGAGCAGACGGTACTGCGGGGTATCTTCGAGGGGCAGACCAACAAAGAGATCGCGGGCGGCCTGGAAACGTCCGAGAGCGCAGTGAAGAGCACCATTCAACGCCTGTTCACGAAGCTCGGCGCACGCACCCGCAGCCAGCTCGTGCGTATCGCTATCGAGCGTCTGGGCAATGAGTTCCAGGTGGGGCGGGCGGCTAAGGCCACGGCGCCCGATCAAAAGATATTCTCGAAGTAACGGGCGCCGGCTGAAAGATCTCTTGCCGGAAAATCCGTTTCGCGCGAAATTAGTTTTGTCAGCAGTTGGTTTTTACTCCTTCAATTTTTGGGGCCGCCTGGTTAGCGGCCCCCCAGACTTGAGAGTCCCCCCAGAATCCCCGCGCTATCCAAAGACAATGATGATTTTCAGCAAGTTCCGACGCAAAAATAGGTTATGCCGGCTTCCGTCACCACGGAACCCATCATTCGTCTAGCGGAGGCGGTTTCCTGTACGCCCGCAGCGTGCGAAATACTCGATTGGGACTCCAAGTTCTTCGGTGTGCGCATTGCGCGGGTGATTGGCCATCGCATGGACCGGCAGAAGATCGCCGAGGTCCTGCGCGTGGTGCGCGAGGAATCCATCCACTGTGTCTACTTTCTGGCCGACCCCGAGCCGGCCACTACGCAGATCGCTGAGCGCAACGGCTTTCACTTGGTGGACATGCGCGTCACGCTCGGGGCGCGCCTGCTCACCTCACACGGCGGGATGTGGCAGTGCGATGGCGTGCGCGAGGTGGAGGTGGCGGACATTCCCGCGATTCGCGAGATTGCCGCACACAGCCACACTGATTCGCGGTTCGATCGCGACGGCTGCTTTCCGCGGGATCTGTGCGACGAGTTGTATCGCATTTGGATCACCCGGAACTGCCACGGCTGTGCCGACGCGGTACTGGTGGCCGAGCACGAGTCGCGGCCGGCTGGATACGTGTCCTGTCATCTGAAGGGGGATGGCCGCGCCGAGATAGGCCTCGTGGGAATCGAGGAGAGCGCAAGAAACGCGGGTCTGGGCGCGAAGCTGGTGCGGCACGCCCTCCGCTGGTTCCAGGAGCGCGAGGTTCAGGACGTGACCGTCGCGACCGAGGGGAGCAATATCGCCGCACTGCGCTTGTATCAACAATGTGGGTTCCTCACCGCCGCGATGCAGCTCTGGTTTCACTACTGGCACGAGTTCCCGGACAAGGAAATCACGGCGTGATGACGTTCTCGCTGTGCGCGGCAAAGCCGAAAGCGAGTGCGGCATGCGCTTGACCCAGACCGCAACCGCCAGCATTCCCTTTACTCGGCCATTCACGGCCGGGAACGAGTACGACTACATCCGCCAGGCGATTGAGAGCGGCGAGGTTTCCGCCGGCGGACCGTTCACGCGCAAATGCCAGAAGTTGCTGGAGGACATCCTGGGTGTCCCCAAAGTTCTGCTCACGACATCCTGTACCGGTGCCTTGGAGCTTTCCGCGCTGCTGCTGAATATCCGGCCCGGCGATGAGGTCATCGTGCCTTCGTTCACGTATGTCTCCACGGTGAATGCCTTCGTGCTGCGTGGCGCGAGGCCCGTCTTCCTTGACATCCGGCCGGACACCCTGAACCTGGATGAGTCCCAACTCGCGTTGGCGATCGGGCCGAACACGCGCGCCATTGTGCCGGTTCATTATGCCGGCGTGGGCTGCGAGATGGACTCCATTCTCAAGATGGCTGGTTGCTTCGACATCCCGGTGGTGGAGGACAATGCTCACGGACTGTTCGGCGAATTTCGCGGCAGGAAGCTGGGCACATTCGGTGCTCTGGCGGCCCTCAGTTTTCACGAGACCAATAACATCAGTTGCGGCGAAGGCGGCGCGCTGCTGATCAACGACCCCGCCCTCATCGAACGCGCCGAGATCCTGTGCGAGAAAGGCACCAATCGCAGCCGTTTCTTCCGCGGGCAAGTGGACAAATACACTTGGGTGGACGTGGGATCGAGCTTCCTGCCATCCGACATCCTGGCGGCGTTTCTGTACGCGCAACTGGAGAACCGGGAAGCGATCCAAAGCGCGCGGCGGCGCATCTGGAACGTCTACGCGAATCAACTGTCGGGATGGGCGCGCGGGGCGGGCGTCTGCCTGCCCAGAATCCCGGCGCACTGCGAGCAGCCGTACCACATGTTCTACATGCTGATGCCGTCAGCCGCGATACGCGATGCACTCATCGCCCACTTAAAGCGCCACGGTATTGTTAGCGTGTTTCATTATCAGCCGCTGCACCTCTCGGAAATGGGGCGAATCTGCGCCGCCCGCGAACCCTACTGCCCGGTGACCGAGCAGTTGAGCGAACGCCTGATCCGCCTGCCGTTCTTTAACGGCCTCACGGAAGACGACCAGGCACACATCGTCGAGTGTATTCATGAATTCCGAGGTTAGCAGGCTCGTGGCGATTGCCCGGGCGTAGCCCTATACCGCGACGGGCTTTGCCAATCCCTGCATCTGTTCCCGCACCTGCTGCTCGATCCAGGTGTAAGTCCGGGCGAGGCCCTGTTCGAGCGAAATCTCCGGCTCCCACCCCAGCACTTGGCGCACCAGCGTGTTATCCGAATTGCGGCCGCGCACGCCCAGGGGGCCCGGAACGTGCCTCTTTACGATGCGCACGCCCGCAATCCCGGCCACCATATCCGCCAGTTCGTTGATGGTCACCATGCGGTCTTGTCCCAGGTTGAGGGGATCGTGGAAATCCGAGCGCATCAGCTGGTCGATGCCCCTGACGCAATCATCGATGAAGCAGAAGGAACGCGTCTGCTCGCCGTCGCCCCAGATTTCAATCACGGGATTTCCGGTCAGCTTCGCCACCGCCACTTTGCGGGACATGGCGGCCGGCGCTTTTTCGCGGCCACCCTCCCAGGTTCCGAGCGGTCCAAAAATGTTATGGAATCGCACCACGCGAGTCTCGATGCCGTAGTCCTCGCGATAGTGCGTGCACAGGCGTTCGGTAACCAGCTTCTCCCAGCCGTAGGCGTCCTGCGGCTGCGCCGGGTAAGCGTCGGATTCCTTGAGCGGCACGACGTTCGCTTCGGTTTGCTTGAACTCGGGATAAACGCAAGCCGATGAAGTGTATAGGTAGCGCCGCACTCCGTTCACGCGCGCTGCTTCCAGTGTGTGCAGATTGATGAGCGAGTTGTTCGAGAGAATCTGCGCATGATGGCAGGAGATGAATCCCATCCCTCCCATGTCCGCAGCGAGCGCGTAGACTTCTTCGATGCCGCGCGTGGCTTGCAGGCAGTTATCCCAGCGCCGTAGGTCGAGCAGTTCGAACTCATCCGCGTCGGTCGGCCGGTATTCGGGCGCCTTCAGGTCTACTCCACGCACCCAATAGCCGTTCCGCTTCAGGTGCGTCACTAAATGATGTCCGATGAATCCGCCAGCGCCGGTCACCAGGACTCTGCGGCTGTCCCTCATAAAACTCAGTCTCCACGCGCCTGCATCTGGACCTTCAGGGGCTGTTCCTCAGCCGCGCCCGGCACCGTTTCGCTCGCGGAGCCGAGACCCAGCGTTACGTATTCGCCGACCGCCTCGAAGGCGGCGCGCGGCAGAATGCGCCAGCAGTCGATCACAGTCTTCACGCGTCCGTTGAGCGGGCGCAACGCTTCGGCGGACAAGCTCTCGAACTCGTGCCAGGGGGTCGTGACCGCGAGCACGTCGGCTTCGCGGGCGCAATCCGCCAGAGACGGCGCGAAACGCACCCGCCCAATCAGCGCCGCGCGCGCGTTGTCCATAGCGGCGGGATCGTACACCACCACGTTCACGTCCCGCGCGAGCAGATATTTCGCCAGGAGCAAACCCTGCGACTCCTCGATGACGTCCGTATCCTGTTTATAGGAGAGCCCGGCGATTCCGGCCGTCCCTCCCAATGGCAAGCGCCCCAGAATCATCTCCGCCAATCGCGGCACCTGGCGACGGTTCAATGCGTCGGTGGCTTCCGCCAGGGCCGCCGGCACGCCATGGCGCCGCGCGAGCGCCGAAAACGCCACGTTGTCGCGTGGAAAGCACGGACCGCCATAGCCCAGAGCGCCCTTCAGGTATTTCGTGCCGATGCGGCTGTCCGCGCCCAGCGCGCGCGATACGACATCCACGTCCGCGCCGGGCAGCGTTTCACAAACCTGCGCCAGCATATTCGCATAGGAAATCTTGGTGGTGACAAACGTGTTGACCGACAACTTGGTCAGCTCGGCGTTGACGAAGTTCATGCGCGCGATGGTTGGATGGCTCTCGCACACGCCGGCATGGAGGTGTTCGAGAATGTCGCCGGAGCGCTGGTCATACTCACCGATGAGCACCATATCGGGATGCAACATGTCGTGGATCACGCTCCCGAGGGCGATGAATTCCGGGTTGTAGCACAGCCCGAAGTCCTGGCCGCAGCGCTTGCCACTTGCGCGCTCCAGCGCCGGCAGCAGGCTGCCAGCGGTCGAACCCGGCATCACAGTACTCGACAGCACGACCAGATGGTAGCCATTCTTCGCGCGCAGCGCGTGGCCGATCGACTCTCCGGCTGCGAGCACATGGCGCAACGAGAACCCCCCATCGGCTTCCGAAGGCGTCGGCACGATGATAAAGGTAGCGTCACTCGCGGCGACGGCTTCCCCGCAATCCGAGGTAGCCGAGAGGCGCTCGCGATTCTTGCGGATCAACTCGTCCAGGCCGGGCTCGTTGACAGGAGCGCGGCCCTGATTCAAGGCATTCACATAGGCGGGGCTGATGTCGACCCCGATCACCGTATGGCCCTTCTCCGCCAGGACAGCGGCCATCGGTGCGCCCAATTTTCCCAGTCCGATGATGGACAGTCTCATGATTTGCTCATTGTTTGCGAACGATCGGCATGCGCCAGCCTGTCCCAAAAGCGCGGGAGGTGACTTTCAGCCCTGGCGCGGCCTGCTTACGTTTAAACTCCGCGTTCCGGACCATGCGCAGCACGCGCCGGACGGTCTCGGCATCGTAGCCGTGCTCCAGAATCTCTTCTTCAGATTCGCTTCCCTCGACGTGGCGCTCGAGGATTTCATCGAGGATCTCATACGGCGGCAGCGAATCCTGATCCGTTTGGTTGGGCCGCAATTCAGCCGATGGCGCCTTGGTCAGCACTGCTTCCGGTATATCAGGCCGGCGCTGGTTGCGCCAGCGGGCGACGCGATAGACCATCATCTTGGGCAGATCGGCGATCACCGCCAGGCCGCCCGACATATCGCCGTAGAGGGTGCAGTAGCCCACCGAAAGTTCGGACTTGTTCCCAGTGGTCAGCAGCAGCGCGCCGTACTTGTTCGAGAGCGCCATTAAAAGGTTGCCGCGAATCCGCGATTGGATGTTCTCTTCGGTGACGTCCGCGGCCCGGCCGGCAAAAGCGTCGTGTAGCGTGGCTTCGTAGGAAGTCATGATCTGCGCGATGGGCAGCGTGAGGGTGCGGATGCCGAGATTTTTGGCCAGCAGGACCGAATCATCCACGCTGCCCGGGCTCGAATAGGGCGAGGGCATCAGCACGCCCAAGACGTTTTCCCGGCCCATGGCTTCGGCGGCGATAGCCGCCGTTAGCGCGGAATCGATGCCGCCCGAAAGCCCCAGCAGCACGTTTCGAAAACCGGTTTTGCCCGCATAGTCGCGCACGCCGAGAACCAAGGCATGCCAGATCTCGGCTTCCGGCTGGAAATCGTCCTCAGCGATCGTGCCCTGGCCCGTTGAGAGATCGACGACAACAACGTCTTCGGCAAACGGCTTGCCGCGCGCGATCAGCCGGCCCTTGGCGTCAAACGCGCAACTGCGGCCGTCGAAGATCAGGTCATCGTTCCCACCGGCTTGATTGACATAGACGATCGGAGTCCCGTACCGGCGTGCGCTATGGCCCAGCATCTTCTCCCGCAGCAGTTGCTTGCCCACGACGAACGGTGACGCGGAGAGATTCAGGATGGTTTGCGCGCCGGCTTCGGCGAGCGACGTGACCGGGTCCTGATGGTAGCGCGGGCGCTGCCAGAAATCACGGTCGTTCCAGACATCCTCGCAGATACTCAAGCCGAGACGGTGTCCGTTCAGGTCCAGAATCTGCGGCTCGCGGGATGGTTCGAAGTAGCGGTCTTCGTCGAAAACATCGTAAGTGGGCAACAGCGTCTTGTGGAACGCCGGCCCCACGCTCCCCTTTTCGAGCAGTACGGCGCTATTGAACAGAGGCCGGCCCATTTCGGCGGGATTGGGAGTTGCCACCCCGACCAGCACTGGCGGTGCCTGGGCCAGCTCATGTGCCATGGAATGCAGCATCTCGCAACTGCGCTTCACAAAGCCGTGGCTCATCAGAAGATCGCGCGGCAGATAGCCCATGAGCGCCAGCTCCGGGGTGAGCGCCAAATCCGCCCCCTGCCGGTGGGCCTCCCGCGCACCGGCGGTAATTAACGCCGCGTTTCCTACCAGGTCGCCGACGGTCGGATTAATTTGCAAAAGGGCGATGCGCAAGCGAGGTTCGTTTCGCGAACATTTTCTTGAAACTAAAGGCAATTCTACAGGTTTTGCAACCGGCTATCAACCGAACCCGGAGGCGTGTGCCGCCCCTATCTGGATGCGTCTTTTGACCCAATACCCCGGGAGCCAGGCGCCTAACTGAAGGAAATACAACCACATCGGATTGGTGTACGCGTTGCATCGGCACCAGATGAAGGGGCACTAACTATGCTGCCACTAGCCAAGATTCTGGTCCCGGCGGATTTCTCCGACCGTTCCGTTGCGGCCGTACGTTATGCGCGGAATCTCGCCTGCCATTTTCATTGCGAATTAGTGCTGATGCACATACTACCTTCCATTCCTTACGAAATGGGCGGGTTCGAGTTTGGCGGCGTGGTGATGGCGGAAAGTTTTACCGAACGCGTGCCGGAAGCCCGCAAGGAGTTGGAAGAGTTTCTGGCTGATGAACTAGCCGGCCAAAGGGTGAACCGGGTCGTACTCGAAGGGGACCCGGCGCGGAAGATTGTGGAATACGCCCATGCCGAGCATGTGAACCTGATCGTAATGCCGACCCGCGGCTATGGCCCGTTCCGGCGGTTCCTGTTGGGGTCAGTAACGGCCAAAGTGTTACACGACGCCGACTGTCCGGTTCTGACCAGCGTACATCTCGAGGAAGCCGGGGAACTCGAAGCGGTCCGGCCCACCAAGATTGTCTGCGCCGTGGATATGGGGCCGCAGAGCGCCAAGGTCCTGGGGTGGGCGAACCAGATGGCGCAGGAATTCCACGCCGAGCTGGTGGTGGCGCATGCCACGCCGCTGGGAGAGAGTCATTTCGACGAAATGTTTGATCCCGAATGGCGCACGACCGTGGAAGAGCGTATCCGCGAACGGCTCAGTGAATTGACGGCAGGGATGCAGACTGCGGCGGTGGTGATCGAAGCCGGAAATCCCGCCGATGTGGTGGCATCGACTGTAGAACGGTTCGACGCACACCTGACCGTCATCGGGCGGAGTGAGCTCGATGGCATGTTCGGGCGGCTGCGGGCAAATGCCTACGCGATCATCCGGCAATCGCCGTGTCCGGTCGTCAGTGTGTAGCAGCCCAGGCGGCAATCCGGCAACTGCGTGATTTTCCGCAGTTAACTATCGTTACTCGGTGCGAATGCAGCCGGTTAGTGATTTGGCCGCCGGAATGCACTAGCGGGTCCAAGTGCTCCAACTAGGTTCGCGGCTCGCGAGACGCAGCCATGTGTCGCCGAGCCGCGAACGTTTGTCAGGAGGGGGTATGGAAGCCACGGTCCGGTATCTGGGAAATCTGAAGTTTGAAGCCGAGTCGCGGGGACATCGCGTGGTCTGCGATCAACCGGTGGAAAACCAGGGATCGGACAAGGGCATGACTCCGCCCGAGTTGTTGCTGTCCTCGTTGGGCACGTGCGCGGGCTACTACGCCGCACAGTACCTCGAGACACGGGGACTGAATGCCCACAAGCTGACGGTGCGAGTTTCGGCGGAGAAGGCGACGCAGCCGGCGCGGCTGGCTTCTTTTGTTGTGGAAGTTGAGGCGCCCGCCGTCGATCCCAAGCACCACGACGCCTTGTTGCGCGCGGTGAAGGCCTGCCTTATCCACAATACCCTCAGCCACGCACCCAGCATCGATCTGCACGTACATACCGCCGCGTCCACCGTCGCATAAGGCGATGCCTGCACAGCCAGAGCCGGGCATCGCGCGATTCCACCTGTCATTTCCGAAAGAGGTTTACATTGCCGCGCTGGCGGCGGCGTGCATTTTTCTGAGCCTGGCGCTACGGTTTGTTTGGCACACCTCTTCGGCACTATGGTCGATTCCGCTCTACGTGACGCTGGTCGCCGGCGGAGTTCCGCTGATGATCGATCTGGCGCAGAAACTCCTGGCGCGGGAATTCGGGTCAGACCTGCTGGCGGGGATCTCGGTGATCACGGCCGTGCTGCTGGGCGAATACTTAGTGGGCGCGATCGTGGTGCTGATGCTTTCGGGTGGCGCGGCGCTCGAGCATTATGCCACGCGGCGCGCCTCGGCGGTGCTCGATGCGTTGGCCCGGCGCATGCCCACCGTCGCGCACCGCAAGACGGCTGAGGGCGTGACAGACATTGGCTTGAGCGAGATCACGATCGGGGAGACGCTGATCGTTCTTCCGCACGAAATCTGTCCGGTGGACGGGACGGTGGTTTCGGGCCACGGCTCGATGGATGAATCCTACCTGACCGGCGAACCGTTCGAGATTTCCAAGACGCCAGGCTCGGAAGTGTTGTCGGGTGCGGTAAACGGAGAATCGGTGATCGCGATTGTAGCATCGCGGCTGCCGGTGGATTCCCGCTACGCGAAGATCATGCAGGTGATGCGCGCGTCCGAGCAGAACCGCACACATCTCCGGCGCGTAGGCGATCGGATTGGCGCTTGGTACACGCCGCTCGCGGTTGCGGTGGCACTCGCAGGCTGGCTCGGGAGCGGCCATTCGGACCGCTTTCTCGCGGTGATGGTGATCGCGACGCCATGTCCGCTACTGATTGCGATTCCAGTGGCGGTGATCGGGGGAATCTCGCTGGCGGCACGGCGCGGGATCGTGATCAAGAATCCGGCGATGCTGGAGCAGATCGATACCTGCCGCACGATCATTTTCGACAAAACCGGAACCCTCACTTACGGACGGCCAACGCTCACGGATGTGATTTGCGCGCCCGGTTTCTCGCGAGAACAAGTGCTGGTGGCGGCGGCGAGTTTGGAGAGCTATTCGCGGCATCCGCTGGCGGGAGCCATTGTGAGGGCAGCGCAGGAGGCAGGGTTGGCCCTGGAGTCCGTGGACTTGGCGAGCGAGAAGCCGGGCGAAGGGTTGCGCGGGATCGTGGGCGGCAGAACCGTCCGGATCACCGGGCGGTCAAAACTGGACGAGATTCCTCCGCAGCTGCCACCAGCCGCGGAGGGTCTGGAGTGCCTGGTATTCCTTGACGATCAGTACGCCGCGGCGCTGCGGTTTCACGATGAGCCGAGGGCCGAGAGCCACTCGTTTGTGCAGCACCTCTCGCCGAGGCACGGGGCGAGGAAGGTGATCTTGCTTTCGGGAGATCGTGAGTATGAGGTGCGGTACTTCGCGGGCATTCTGGGCATCGCGGAAATGCACGCGGGAAAAAGCCCGGAAGAGAAAGTGGCCATTGTGCGGCAGGAGAGCGCACAGGCGCGAACACTATACGTAGGCGACGGGATCAACGACGCGCCGGCGATGATGACGGCAACGGTGGGGGTGGCGTTCGGCAAGGACAGCGACATTACAGCGGAGGCGGCGGACGCGGTGGTACTCGAGCCGTCACTGGTGAAAGTCGATGAACTGATGCACATCGGGCGCAGGATGCGAAGGGTTGCTTTGCAGAGCGCGGTGGGTGGGATGGGGCTCAGCCTGGTTGGAATGATCGCGGCTGCGGCGGGTTACTTGCCGCCGATTGCGGGGGCGATGGCGCAAGAGGTGATCGATCTGGCGGCGGTGCTGAACGCGGTGCGCGTGGCCATGATGGAGCGGGAGTTGACGGACTTCTAGAGACCGAGCTCGGCAGGTTTGTAGTGCACGGGGCGGTCGAGAACCATTTCGAGCGAAGTGCCTTTGGCAGGACGACATCGGGACCACGAGACACGAGCACCGAAGCCAGGCCGCCAACAGCGCCCGCGGCCGCACCGATGCCTACGCCCATGCCGGCATGACCTGCCGCGCTCCCCGCGATGCCGCCGACACCTGCTCCGGCGGCGGTGGTTTCGGCAACGCGCCTGGCATCGCCGCTTTTGTCTCCCTCGCCGGTAATCTTGCCTTCCTTACGATCCAACTCACCGGCATCTGCATCGGCGCCTCCCAGGCGGGCACGAAAATCGCGCGAGACGCCGTTGGGTAGCGTGAGGGAATCGAACCGCAGGAATATCTCACCCTTTCCCTTGACCCGGCCAGCGCGTTTGACTTCGGTGACCGTGCCGGTGACGTAACTGCCTTTGGGAATAATGATACGGCCATCGAGCATAACCGGGAAGGAAGTCTCGAGATAGACACGGTCTCCCTCAGACGTGTACTTGGTGTTGAGGCTGTTCAACAGCGACAGAGGGATCTTGGTTCCGGCCGGCACGACGATTTCGGCAGGAGCATTGGCCGTGGGGGCGGCGGAAGGTGGGGCATCGGGTGGTTTGGTGGCGACGGCCTCTTTGGCGGCGCGGTTGCGGTAGACGAGAGTCGCTTCGGTCTCTCCCGAGAGGCGCTGGATTTGGCGCCGGATGCTGAGAACATTGTGATCGCGGGATAGCCTCCAGCGGTCTGTCAGGCTGTAGTTCTGCGGCCCCGTCACGATTGTGTTGGTGACTAGAGCTGCCCCTTCCCACTTAGTCAGACTATTCATCCGAGAGTCCTGGACCTGGAACTTACTCGCAGAACCATCGGTATGGTAGACCCACACGGCCGTGGAACTCCCCTGCTGGTCAGATTCCGCACACCGGATGACAGTATTTTGCTGCGTAATGGTCAATAGTGCGCCGGGGCTCGAAGGTAAATTGCGCAGGTCACTCGCGCGTTCGTCCAGAATCCATACGCTGGAGAAATCTCGATCCGGATCTGTAGCCGCTACCAGCGGTGAACAGAGAATGAGGGCGAGGATGACACCCGCCCGGGTGATCGAAGGCGATGACACTTAGCACCACTTTCGGGGGACCGGACTCGATTATACGTGCATGCCACCGGGAAATCTATCTCCGGAACGTTACAAAGCGTTGGAGCAGGCTGGGCCGCTCGCGGGATTGTCAGAACGGGAAACGCACGGTGAATACCACGGCGTGATTGTACTGATGGTACCCGGTGACGGCGATCTGGAAACCTCCACCTAAAGCCATCACGAGGTGACCATGGAGCTTAAATCGCCCAAATATGATTCCTGGAGTCAGGAATGTCTGTTTCTTGCCGGCGTCTTCGCCGTCTTTCCAAAAGGTGGAGTTGACCTCGAGTTCGGGCCATAACTTCGACGTCACGTGGTATTGGAACGCCGTGTTCCAAGCCATTGCGTGTCCAATGGTGTCTTCGTGACTGATTGGCAAACCGGCGCCGAACGTGCTTTGCACGTCGAATTTGCCCCATCCTTTTCCGCCGGCGATGGTCGGGGTGAGGACGCTACCTTTTGCTCCGTTCTTGTAGGCGCCGGTGGGAACGCTGGCGCCGAAGAAGACAGTGAGAATATAGTTGCCGGCTTCCTCATTGGCAGCGAGAAGGCGATACTTGCCGACGAACGAAACGTCGCCGGGGCCGTCGTGGATACTCGGGTTATTGTGATCAAGATAGGGCGGGAGATTGAAGAGCAATTCCACGCGCTCGTTGGGGATGAGCTCGAGGCCTTTGCCGCCGTCGTAATTGGCGAGATCGTGCCCGGTGGACATTTGTTCGACGAGGAAATCCGTGCGAAACTCTTGTTCCAGCCTGGGCGTGACGGTGGCGAGCGGCGTCATCCAACGCGGCTGATCGGCTTTCGCCTGGCCGGAGCGATCGAGCCAATCACTGAAAAAGCCGTCCTGCGCGTGCAGAGCGGAGCAGGCGAGGAAGAGGGTTAGAGAGAGGCGGTGCCAGATGGGTCGCATTGTCTTGTTTACATTATGACGTCGTGTAAACAAGAAATATTAGCAGAGACTGGCAGGGCGTGTAAACTGGAATGGACAGTGTCTTCTATGAAATATGAGGCTGGAGGCGGATTATGAGCGTGCAGAACCGCCTGTCGGAGGTCCGGCAAGCGCGGGGCTACGGAGCTGCGGAACTGGCGGCAGAAGCGGGCATCACGCGCCAGACGATTTACGCTATCGAGGCGGGCGCGTACGTGCCAAACACGGCGGTGGCGCTGCGGCTGGCGCACGCGCTCGAGGTTTCCGTGGAGGAGCTGTTTCACCTCGAGGACGTGTCTCCGGCGCCGGCGGTAACGCAGGAAGTGGACTTGCTGCCAGGCGGCCATGCGGTGGAGCCAGGCTTGCCGGTACAACTCTGCCAGGTGGACAAGCGCACCATGGGCGTGTCTCCGTCGCCGGTGGCGTGGCATCTGCCGCCAGCGGACGCGGTAGTCATGGATGTGGGTGGGAAGGGGATGGAGCCGCGCAAAGCCCAGGTACAGTTGTTCCGCGGAGAAGGGGAGTTCGGCCACCGGCTATTGATGGCGGGTTGCGATCCAGCGATGTCGGTGCTGGCCAGGCACGTGCGGAAGGCGGATGTGGAACTGGTGCTGGCGCATCGCAACAGTTCACAGTCACTCGAACTGCTGCGTGAGGGTTGCGTACATGTCGCCGGCTCGCACTTGCGCGACGAAGCCACTGGAGAATCCAACCTGCCGCAGGTGCGCAAGCTGTTTCCGAGGGGGGCGGCTGCGGTGATTACGTTCGCGGTGTGGGAAGAAGGAATTGTGGTGGCCAAGGGGAATCCGAAATCGATTCACGAGATCGGTGATTTTGCGCGCAAGGGCGTGACGTTGGTGAATCGGGAGCCAGGATCGGGCAGCCGGGGTCTGCTGGACTCGAGTTTGAAGCGGTTGGGGATTCCAGCGTCGAAAGTGGCGGGCTACAGCCAGGTGGCATACGGGCACCTTCCGGCAGCGTGGCAGGTGCGTACGGGGCAGGTGGATGGCTGCGTGGCCACGCGCGCCGCAGCCCGGGTGTTCGGACTGGATTTCGTGCCGCTGGTTAGCGAGCGATATGATCTGGTGATTCGAAAGCCGCACGTGTCCTTACCTGCGGTTCAACTTCTTTTGGACACATTAAACCGGAGCGCTTTTCGGAGAGAGATGGAGTGCCTAGGCGGCTACGATATCAGTGGAGCAGGAAAGCAGTTGGCGTGAGCGTCATGAGAAACTTTGCGCGAGTGTTGGCGGCGGCTGTGGTGCTGGGGTCGCCATCGGCGTCAGCTCTGGCCCAGACTGCTGCGCCATCCGAGGCAGCGAGTCTCACTATCGGCGGAGCGGTTGAGCGGCCGCTTCAATTGCATTTGGCCGATCTCGAGAAAATGCCGCATGTAAGTGTCGCCGTGAAGGATCACGATGGAAGTGCGGCGACGTACGAAGGGGTGTTGCTGGCGGAGCTGTTGAAGTCGGCGGGCGCCGCGTCGGGGGAGAAGATGCGCGGGACTAACATGGTGAGCTATCTTCTGGCCGAGGCCAAGGACGGGTATCGAGTGATTTTCGCGCTCGCGGAGCTGGACCCGGGGTTCACGGATTCCAAGGTCATCGTCGCGTTCGCGAGGAACGGGAAACCGCTGGCAGAGGGCCAGGGCCCGTTGCGAATCATCGCACCGCAGGACAAGCGGCCAGCCCGATGGATTCGTATGGTGCAGAAGCTCGAGGTGGTGAAAGTTCCGTAGTCCGGACGCGCCTGGTCATCCTACAGCGGATCGAGCAGCTTCTTGAGAAGATCGGTCGCAGGCGCCGCGTGAACTTCCTGCCACGTGCCCTGCTGGATCACTTGGCCGCGCTCGAGCACAGCGACATGCGGAGACAACCTCTCTAGGATATGCGCCTGGTGATCAACTACGATCATGGAGAAGCCGATGTTGCTTTTCCAGATGAGCAGGCCTTCGATTAGTTCGCGAACGAGCTGGCGATCGAGGCCGGTGAATGGCTCATCGAGCAGTACGAGCGACGGGCGGCGTGCCAGCATGCGGGCGAGAGCGACGCGGCGCGCTTGACCGCCGGAAATGCGGGTGGCCGGGGCGCTCCAGACGTCGGCCAGTCCCAAACTCTTGCGCAGATCCCCGAGCCAACCGTTCTGTGTCGCCGTGGGATGGCGGTCCAACCCGAATGCGATGTTTTGCGCGACGGTGAGGTGCGGGAAAAGATTCGGCTCCTGCGTGAGGTAGCCGATAGGACGCAGGTGCAAGGGTAGCGGCGGCGGGAATAATTGGAGGCCGCCGAAGCGGATGAGGCCGGCATCGGGCCGCTCGATGCCGGCGATACACGAAAGAACGGTGCTCTTGCCGGTGGCTGATGCGCCGAAGAGTCCCAGAGAGCCGGCGGGCTCGATCTTCAGGCGAACATCGACGGTGAAGTCGCGGCGCTGTTTCAGAATGCGGGCGTCAAGCATGCGGCCGTTGCGCCAAGAGGTGTGCCACCCACGGAAGCGGCAAAGCGGTAACGAGAAAAACGAGCAGCAGCGGCATGACGGCAGGAAGACCGAAGCTTTGCAGGTTGACCCACAGTTGCACTGGCATTCCCGAAGGATAGTAAGCGGTGACGACCACGGCTCCAAACTCTCCCAGGGCGCGGACCCAGGCCACGCTGAAGGCAACCGCGAGACCGAGCCGGGCCAGGGGAAAGCTCACGCGCCAAAACACCTTCCACGGCGGCTGGCCCAACAGCGCGGCCTGTTTCTCCAGCATCGGCGGAATCGAACCGAACGCGGCAATGGCGCCGAGAATATAGTAGCCGATGCTGACATACACCTGCGTAACCACGAACGCCAAAGCGCTGTTGCTCATCCGAATGCCGGCGTGATCGAGCCAACGGCCGATCCAGCCGCTCGGACCAAAAGCCATGGAGAGAAGGATGCCCAACGCGAGCGGCGGCAGCAGAATCGAGAGAATGAAAATGCTCTGCCACCAGAGGCGTTCTTTCGGAGCTGTGCGCGCTACGTACATCGCGACCGGTGTGCCGGCCAGCACCACGATCAACATGGCAGCGGCCGTCCAGATGAGCGAAACGCGAATGGATGCGAGGGTGGGATTGGCGACATCGGTATCCCAACGCCAGGGACCCACACGGGAGAACAATCCAGTGAGCGGATACAAGAGCGCGAGGGCGAAAGCCACCATACCGCCGCGGCGAATCCAACGAGGCATCACTTGGCGTCCAGTTCTTTGGCCTCACCGGGCGAATCGTATTGGAAACGGCCCAAGATTTCCTGCGCTGAGTTTCCGCGCAACCACTGGACAAACCGCTGGGCGGCCGCGGGGTGTGCTGCGTTCTTCAACGCGGCCGCGTAGTATACGAGCGGCTCAGGATGATAGGTCTTGCCGTTGATCGTGAGGCTGGCGCCGGCGTAAGCAGAGGCTGCGGCGCTGCCCAAATTGATTTCTTCCGGTAAAGCGACATAGGGCAAGTGGAATGGCGCCGGCTGAATCTTGTACGCCGATGCGGCGTCCAGTTGCCCGCTCTGCAAACGCGCTTGCACGGAGGGCTCAGTAAAGATCTGTTCCGGGTTAACTTCTGCGCCGAGTATCCGCTGCACCAGGTTGGGTTGATTATACAGCCGTGCAGCCAGTTGCATGACGAAGATGATATTGCGGCCTTGCGGATCGGTGACAGGATCGGTGCGGCCGAATCGGAGACCGGGCTCCTCGAGGATTCTCCACCACGGCTCGGCATTTGATTCGCCCGCTGCCTGAAACCTGGAGGCGAAGCGTCCGTTCGGGCAGTAAGCGATCACCATTTCGGTGTGTGCAATCGGAACCGCAATCGACGCCAGCCCGGCTTGGAGTACCGTCTTCATGGGATTGGGAGTCACCGAGATGAAAACGTCCGGTTGGATACTATTGCTAACGATCAGTTGAGCCAAGCCACTGGCTCCCTGGGCACGGCCCTGGATGGAAAGATTCAATTGCGCCGCTGCGGCCTGCTTGATCGGACCTTCCATCACCGACGCCATGGACCCGGCGTAAGCGACATCCAGAACGTTGCTGCCGGCAGCCCGCAGCAGCAGCCCGATTCCGGGCAAGGCGAAGGCCGTCGTTTGCTTGATAAGATCGCGACGAGTCATCGTAACGTATCCAGTATACTGTCCTTCTAACAGGACACCGCCAATTTCGTGCTCCGCTGCCTCCGAGCACCGGCGTCTAGGCCGCTGGGTCTGATACACTTTTTCCAGACGCGGAAATCTTTCAGGAAACTCAGTGACCAGGGATATTCTTACAAAGCCAGAGAGCGCAGAGACCATGGGGTGTCTCACGCGCGCAGAGATCTTGCAGCAGCCGGAGTTGTGGCCCGACACGTTCGATCGCGTCGCACGCGGTATCAAGCGTTGCGATTGGTTCTCGCCTGATCTTGCGTGCGTATTCACAGGCGCGGGCAGTTCCGCTTACGCAGGTGCGGCCATCCAGGCGGGTTTCCCCGCGGGCGCGGCCATCCCGACGACCGATCTGCTGGTGGACGCTCAGCCCCCACTGCGTCCCGATGCGGTTCTTGTTTCTGTAGCGCGGTCGGGTGACAGCCCGGAGAGCGTTGCCGTCGTGCGCAGGATTCAGCGGCTATTGCCGACGGTCCGGCATCTGGCGATCACTTGCAATGCGGAAGGGCAGTTGGCGAAGTTCCCGGGAGTGACGGCCATCATCCTCGACCCCAGAACGAACGACCGCAGCCTTGCTATGACCAGCTCGTACTCCAATCTGGCGCTGGCGGGAATGTGTCTTCGGCACGCAGGCGAGATCGGCGCGGTACTTGCGAAGGTGTGCGATCGCGTAACGAAAAGCCTTGCGGTGCTCGAAGAGAAGGCTCGGACACTAGCGGGCGGCGGGGTGAGCCGCGCGGTAGTGCTGGCTTCCGCTCCCACGATGGGTTGGGCTCAAGAAGCGTCGTTGAAAATGTTGGAAATGAATGCGGGCCGCGCCCCTGTGATGGCCGAGACGCATCTTGGGTTGCGGCACGGGCCCATGAGTTTCCTTCGCCCCGACACTTTGGTGCTCAGCCTACTGTCCTCAGACCCGTTGCGGCGGTGCTACGAGGACGATTTGCTCGCGGAGCTTCACGCAAAGAAGCTCGGGCGAATCATCGTGATCGCTCCTGAGGGTTCTTCGCCGCCGGCGTTCGCTGAGGTGGTGCCGGCGATGGCGCCGGAGTTGCCAGATGAGCTACGAACGCCGTTCGAAATCGTGTTCCCACAGCTTCTGGCATACCATCTCAGCCTGCAGGCCGGGCTGAACCCTGACAACCCGAGTCCCGGCGGCGTGATTAACCGCGTCGTTCAGGGCGTTCGCATTCATGAAAGCTAAGCGCCCGCTGGACTGTCTCGTGGCGGGAGATGCATGCGCCGACCTGCTCATCGACGGCATCGCACGCCTGGAATTCGAGAAGGAGAAGCTGGCCAAGGACATGAATCTCGTGCTGGGCGGCTCCAGCTCGATTTTCGCATTCAATCTGGCGCGGCTGGGCGCGCGCGTCGGTTTTGCCGGCGTGCTGGGAGACGATTTTTTCGGTACCTTCGTCGATCAGCGGCTGCGCTGGGCTGGCGTGAATACGCGCGCTCTCCAGCGGCGTCCAAAGGTCAAGACGGGGCTCACCATCTGGTGCCAGAATGGTTCCAAGCGCGCGGGGGTTACTTACACGGGCAGCATCGCACTGCTTCGCGCGCGCGACGTAACCGACGCAATCCTGCGCAAGGCCCGCCATCTGCACGTCGGCGCGTATTTTCTCTTGAAAAACTTACACCCTGGAGCCGCGGCACTGTTTCGTCGAGCACGGAAATTGGGGTTGACAACCTCGCTCGACTGCAACTATGATCCGGCCGAAAAATGGGATTCGGGAATCCGCGGGGTTTTGAAATTTACGGATATATTTTTTCCGAACGAAATTGAGGCCGTTCGTCTGACCCAATGCCGCGATGTAGAGCGCGCAGCCGCGAAGCTCGGCAAGCTGGTGCGAGTGGCGGTGGTCAAGTTGGGAGCGCACGGCGCACTTGTATGCGCGGAAGGAAGGCAATTCCGGGTTCCGGCTATCAAGACGCGAGTGGTGGACACCACGGGTGCGGGCGACAGTTTCGACGCGGGTTTTTTGGCGTGCTATCTCAACGGCGGCTCCATTGAGGAATCCGCGCGTGCCGGTGTGGCAGCGGGAGCGCGCGCAGTGAGTGCCGCCGGGGGAACGGGCGCGTTTGAAGGAGATCGCTGAACTTCCGATGGAACAGGCTGGCAGGTGGCTGGAGAGGGTTGTGGACCGCAACCGCTGCCATGAACCGGTGGGTGTGTACTCGGTGTGTTCCGCCAACTCATGGGTGCTTGAGGCGGCAATGCGCCAAGCACTTGACGATGACTCGCCTATTTGCATCGAGTCTACATCGAATCAGGTAAATCAATTCGGTGGTTACACGGGCCTGACGCCGGAGCAATTCAAGGCTTACCTCGGTTCGATTGCGCAGCGAACGGGATTTCCAACGGACCGCATTCTGTTGGGCAGCGATCATTTGGGCCCTTACCCTTGGCGCAACGAGGCAGCGGCAGCCGCTCTCGATAAGGCCTGCGAACTGGTCAAGGCATGCGTGTTGGCGGGCTACAGCAAAATCCACTTAGATGCCAGCATGGCTTGCGCCCACGATGCTCCGAACCAGGCACTCCCCGACGAAATCGTGGCAGCACGCGCCGCGACTCTTTGCCAGGTTGCCGAGCAAACGCTCACTAAGTTAGCGGATGGCTCGCCGGCGCCGGTGTACATCATCGGCACGGAGGTGCCCATTCCGGGAGGCGAGCAGGAACCTGGCATGCCTCCGGCAGTAACTCGAGTGGAAGATGCGCGCAGAACGCTCGAGAGTTTTCGTTTGGCGTTCTTAAAGCTGGGGTTGGACAAAGCGTGGGAGAGAGTCGTCGGGCTCGTCGTGCAGCCTGGAGTGGAGTTCGGCGACGCTTCTGTGTTCGAGTACGACCGAAGGAAGGCCGAGTCGCTGAGTAAGTGCCTCCCGGCGTCTCCGAAGCTCGTGTACGAAGCGCATTCCACCGACTATCAGCCTGCCCACGCGCTTCGCGAAATGGTTGAGGATCACTTTGCCATATTGAAGGTTGGCCCCTGGCTGACATTCGCTTTTCGCGAGGCGGTTTTTGCCTTGAGTGAAATCGAGCGCGAGTGGCTGGGCAAGCGGCGCGGGGTATCGATCTCCAACGTGCCCGAAGCTCTGGAAAGGGCTATGCTGAACCATCCAGAGCACTGGCGGCCTTACTACCACGGCGAGGAACTGGAACTCAGCTTTGCGCGCCGCTATAGCTATAGCGATCGCTGCAGGTATTATTGGTCCGATCCTTCGGTACAGCAGGAACTCAATCGGCTGATAGCAAACCTCTCGGACTCCCCCGCTCCTTTAACGTTGCTAAGCCAGTATTGCCCGGAAGAGTACGATGCTATCCGGGCCGGTGGAATCAATAGTGACCCAGTAAGTATAATCTACCATCGAATTCGGAAGGTCGTTCGCATCTATGCGGCGGCGTGTGGAGGACATTCCAATTCCCTGAAAGGCTGAGTCATGGGAACGCGCGCTGAATTATCCAGCTATGTGCAAGAGTACTTAGCCGACCCGAAGTCGACTAGGTGCGCCGAACAAGTAATTGGCTCCGGTCTTCACAGTCTTTCTATCTTGCGTGAGTTTCTTCGCCAGGATTTGCCGATTGAACAAACGGAGCGGCTCGAGGCGGTCGTAAAAGCCATCTTACGAGCTGCCATGAGCCGTCCCGTGTCCGGTACCGATGCTAGGCAGATTGCGCTGTTTCAGAAAGAGCTGGGTTTCGTCCTAAAGTACAAGTCGTATGCGATCAAGGCGGCGACCCCGGTGGGCTACTCGATATTTCTGCAGAACGAGCGGGAAGGGTTTAGCTTCCAGCGCCATGTCGTGCACAAGCTGGAAGTGTTCCATATCTTAAGTGTCAAGCCCGGAGGGTACGTTTTTCTCTGCGACTACGATGACTGGAAGCGCGTCTACGAGAGAGATTCTTTCACACGCTGGCTCCAGGGAGAGCCAAACCAGGCCTACGACCGCTACCGGTTTGTGCCTGAACCCGGTGATGTCTTCACAATCTCCGAGCTAGGGATTGTTCATACAGTAGTGGGTTGCGTGCTTGAGGAATATGCCACTGTATCTACGGACATGGTGGAGCGGTTGCACGATCAGAATCTCGGCAAGAAGATTCCGTCAAATTTCAACCGTGCCGCTGCGGAACCCGTGCTGCGTGCCCTCGCGCCTCCGGCGCAGAATCGTTTCGTGAGAGGTTTCGGTGAACGAAACATAGAGCGTATCGAGCCGGTGTCGGTTCAGGGTGGAGAGCGGACGGTGTTGTGCGACTCGTTCGTTCGGGCTGCGCGTTATTTGATCGGGAGAGGAAAGGAAACGGCGCTGGATCACGATGACCATCGTACGGCCCTGCTCCGTTTTTTCAGCGGCCACGGTACGGTGGTCATCGCAGATGCGTCTGAGTGTGGAGTAGCGCCGCCGCGGGTTCCTTTTAGCCAAGGCGATTTGTTCTTAGTGGCGCCTGGAATCCGTTACGCGGTCCGAAATGAGGGCGATGGCGATGTTGCTTATTCCGAGCACTGCATCGCGCCGGACGTGGCTTTTGTTTAGCTGACCGAAGCCGCTCTATCTGCCAGACCGCAGCCGGCTCATGGCACTCGACCTCCACTAACGGACTAACTCATCTTCCAGTAACCCACATCAGTGGTCCGCCGTCTTGTCATTCGGTCACCAACAAAAGTATTCTGCTAGTTTGCGAGTACTTGCCGGGGAGGTCGCGCATGCACCGAATCGTCGGGATCATTAGTCTCACGACGGCCTTGATTTGCAGTTTGGGAGCGGAAAACTGGCCCCAGTGGCGCGGGCCAAGCATGAACGGCGTCAGTAGCGAGAAGAACCTGCCCACGGGCTGGTCCCGCGACGAGAACATCACGTGGAAACTGGCTTTGCCGAGTTGGAGCGGTGCGACCCCGATCATTTGGGGAGAACGCATTTTTCTTAACGTTGCCGACAAAGACGACCTCTTTCTGTGGTGCATCGACCGCACGCGCGGCGCGTTGCTCTGGAAGAAATTTCTGACGGCAGGCAACTACAAAATCAACAAGCAGAACATGTCGTCGCCTTCACCGGTGACCGATGGCACGAACGTCTTTATCATGACCGGAAACGGCATTCTGAAAGGCTTCGACTTCTCCGGCAACGAGCTTTGGGCACGTGACATTCAGAAAGACTACGGCAAATTTGGACTGAACTGGGGTTACGCATCGTCGCCGCTGCTTTACGAAGACGCGCTATACGTGGAAGTGCTGCACGGTATGAAGACGCAGGATCCTTCGTACCTTCTGCGTATCGACAAGAAGACCGGCAAGACCGTGTGGCGCGTGGAGCGGCCCACGGACGCGGTTCGCGAATCGCCGGACGCCTACACTACGCCGGCGCTGCTGCGGTACGGTGACAAGACCGAGATCGTTGTGAGCGGCGGCGACTGCGTGACCGGCCACGATCCAGCCACGGGAAAAGAGCTCTGGCGAGCGAATGGTTTCAACCCGCAGAAAGATCCGGCCTATCGAGTGATTGCATCGCCGGTTGTCTTTAATGATGTGGTTTATACACCCACGCGGGTCCGGCCGCTACAGGCGTTTCGCGCGGGCGGGCGTGGTGACATCACGGAGACGCACCGGTTGTGGGCGTTTCAGAACGGCCCCGACGTTCCGACGCCGGTGACCGACGGAACATATTTTTACATCGTCAACGATCGCGGCATTGTCTGGTGCCTGGACGCGAAGACAGGGAAGGAGGTTTGGGGGCCGCAGCGTATCCAGCACGGGATTTACAGCGCCTCGCCGGTGCTGGCTGACGGGAAGGTCTACACAACGAATGAGGATGGCGTCACCACGGTCTTCCGCGCGGGGCCGAAATTCGAATTGCTGGCTGAGAACAACCTGGACGACTACACGCTCAGCTCACCGGCGATTTCCGACGGGCAGATTTTCCTCCGCACGGCGCAATATCTCTACTGCATCGGCAAGCGGACCACTCGATAGTGAGTGGCTCATACAACCAGGTCCGCTACCTTGGCCGGCCCCTGGTGCAGACGCATCCGGACCGGTTAGCCACGGTAGCCGGACTGTTTGGGATGGCTGCCGCCGCACCGAGCGAATGCCGCGTTCTCGAGGTGGGATGCGGCGACGGCGGAAACCTCATTCCCATGGCACTCGGGCTGCCGCGGAGCGGGTTCACCGGCATCGATCTGGCAGGGGATGCGATCCATGAAGGCTGCGCGGTTGTGAGTGCTCTCGGATTGCGGAACATCACTCTGCGGCAACTCGATTTGATGGATGCAGGGCCGGAGTTGGGTGAATTCGATTACATCATCGCGCACGGCCTGTATTCATGGGTTCCACCTGAGGTGAGAGAACGGTTGCTGCACATCTGCTGTGCCCATCTAGCGTCGAGCGGAGTGGCGTATGTGAGCTACAACACATACCCGGGTTTTCATCGCCGCGAAATGTTCCGCGAAATGATGCTCTACCACGTGCGAGGGATCGAAGGTCCCATGGATCGCGTGCGGCGGGCGGTTGAGGTCATCGAGACTTTGAATAAATGCCGTTCTGAGAATGAGCCGGCACGCACTTTCTATGCGGAGGAGTTGACTCATCTCGCGGAGAGTGAGGGATGGTATCTCTTTCACGATGACCTGGCCGCTTGCAACCATGCCCTGCACTTCCACGAGTTTGCAGCGGAGGCGCGGCGCCACGGGCTAGAGTACCTCGGCGAGGCGGATTTCTTCGAAATGCAGGACGACATCTATGCCGATCCGATTCCGGAGGTGTTGCGGCAACTGGCGCAAGGCGATGTGATTCGCAAGGAGCAGTACCTCGACTTCATCAAAGGCCGGCGTTTTCGCCAGACGCTGCTGTGCCACGAGGGCACTGTACTGGAGCGTCCAGCGCGGCCGGAGCGGATCATGACGCTGTATCTGGCTTCGGCAGCGAGTCCGGTTTCTTCGGCTGCCGATGTTCGGCCGGGCGTGTTCGAAGAATTTCGTGGCCCGCGTGGCGCGGCGCTCAGGACCGATGACCCGCAGGCGAAAGCCGCGCTTCTGCGGTTGCGTGAGATCTGGCCGCTATCGATGCATTTTTCTGAACTGTTGGCGGAGGCGGGAGGTAGCGCCTCGGCGCTGGCGGAAATGCTGCTGCGGGCGTACAGCGGGGGATTGCTGGAGGTGCACACGCTACCCTTGCAGGTTGCTGGGGAGGTGAGCGAGCGGCCTACTGCCAGCCCGCTCGCCCGGTGGCAAGCTCAAGATGCAGGAATTGTCACCACTCTGCGGCATACCAGCGCGGAGCTGGAAGACGTGGTGGATCGCTGTCTGATTTTGTTACTGGACGGCACTCGAGATCGGGCGGCGCTAGTCGAGGCGTTACGGCATTTCCTGCACTCGCGCGCGATAACCGGCGCGGAGGATGTGACGACCGAATCGCTCGAAAAGCGCCTGGAGCGTCTGGCAAAGCTGGCATTGTTCGCCGCCTAGCAGCACGGCGCATGCGCTCATTCTAGGACGGTTTATAGAACAGCACGATGCTGGCTCCCAACGCGGTGAGGAGGAACCCTACATAGAGCAACGGGTGCGGAGCGGTTTTCGGGGGATGCGTCACGATCGAAGCAATTACGTTGACCAGTGGCGCGCCGCCGAAAACGATGGGCATTACGTAGAGCGGCAGGCCGCCCGATTTGAAGGCCCAGATGATGCACACCGCGCCAACGGCACCCATCGCGCCGCCGATCGCCGCCCAAGTTGAGCCCGCCACCGTGAACCCCCCCATGCCGCCCGGAGTGGTCGAGAGGCTCGCCACGGGTATCAGTACGCCGATGAGAAAATACGCAACGCCCACGCACAACAGAGCGCGAAACGGATTATTGCCCAGCATGACTTGACCCTTATGCAGTGCCAGCCCGTACGTGCCCCAAGCGAGCACCGCGCCTAGAGCGAAGATGATCCAGATCATAGGTCGCCTCTTCTTGTCCATATTCTTCGATGCGATCTGCGGGCGAGCCGTAATTGTCACGCCCGCGCAGCTCTCGCATTCTAGCAGGTCGCCGTGGGCTTGTGGCTGAAGTCTCGAACTATGTGGCATACTACTTGGAATTTCAGAAAAGAAATTTATAGCGAGTCCAGAAGTGTTACGGCTTGTCTACTAGAAGAGGATGAACATCATGGCCGAAACCGCGCAGGCTCCGCGATCTTACCGCCTGACTGGAGTGGAGTGGGCGATTTGCGTGGTGGCGGCGATCGGATTTATCTTCGACAGCTATGAGCTGCTGGTGCTACCGCTGATCGTGCGGCCAGCGTTAGCGGAGATCGGAAAGCTCCGGCCCGGCACTCCGGAGTTCAACTCCTGGGTGGGGCTGCTGTTTTTCATTCCTGCCGTGGCGGGTGGCATTTTTGGTTTGATCGGCGGGTACCTTACGGATCGTCTTGGCCGGCGGAGGGTGCTGGTGTGGAGCATCCTGCTCTACGCGTTTTCGGCGCTGGCCTCGGGCTACGCGACATCAGCCGGAATGCTCCTGTTCCTGCGGTGCACGACGTTCATTGGCGTATGCGTGGAGTTCGTTGCGGCGGTGGCATGGCTGGCGGAATTGTTTCCGGACCGCGACCGGCGCGAACGCGTGCTGGGATACACGCAGGCACTGTCCTCAATCGGTGGCCTACTGGTAACGGGGGCGTACTATCTGGCGGTCACGTATGGAAAGTCGCTGCCGGCGGTGCTGGGTGGCCATGAGGCGTGGCGTTACACGCTGATGTCAGGCCTGATTCCGGCGATTCCGCTGATCTTGATCCGCCCATTTCTGCCCGAATCCCCAACGTGGATGGAGAAGAAGGCGGCGGGGACTCTCAAACGCCCAAGCTTTGCGGAACTGTTTCAACCGGCGTTTCGCAACACCACGTGGGTTACAACGCTGATGCTCGCGTGCAGCTTCGGCGCGGCGTTTGGGGCCATTCAGCAGGTTCCGGGCATCGTGCCGGGATTGCCGCAGGTGGCGCATCTGGCGCGGCCGGCACAGCAGCAGGCGGTGAGCAGCGTGCAGTTCTTTCAGGAGACGGGCGGGCTCGCCGGACGCTTCATTCTGGCTCTGCTGGCCGTGCGGATTTTGAGCCGCCGGACGTTGCTGCGGGTTTTTCAGGTGCCGGGCCTGGTGCTGATACCTCTGGTGTTTCTCTTTCCGGCGCTGCGTGATCTCGAGATGTTGAAGTGGGGGATCTTCTTCGCGGGTCTGGTGACGATTGCGCAGTTCAGTTTTTGGGGGAATTATTTGCCCCTGGTCTATCCTACGCATTTGCGCGGCACCGGGGAAAGCTTCGCAGCGAACATTGGGGGCCGCATGATTGGTACGTCGGCGGCGTTGCTGACGACCCAACTGGCGAATGTAATGCCGGGCGTCGGCGCCGCAACGAAGTTGGCGTATGCTGCGGCCGCTGTCGCGTTTCTGGTTTACGCGCTGGGTTTCCTGGCCAGCTTCTGGCTGCCCGAGCCGCAGCAGGACCACTTAATGGAGTGACTGCGCCGCTCATCCGCCCAAACAGTACAATTTGCCGTCCTGCGAACCGATAACCAGTTTCCCCGCCGCGATGGCGGGTGAAGCGGACAAAGGCGCTCCCGCGTTGAACTCGTCCACTTTCTTACCTGACGCCAGGTCGAGGACGTAGAGGCGGCCATCGTTCGAACCAACATAGACGCGGCCGCCGGAGATGGCGGGAGAGGAGTCCACGCGAGCGCCCGTGGCGAAGGTCCAGATCACCTTACCCGAGCGAGCGTTCAGGCAATGAATGATCTTGTCGCGGCCGCCGATCACGACTTTTCCGTCGGCGACGGCGGCTGAAGAATAAAATGGAAAATGGCGCTGGGGATGTTCGTAACGCCAAAGGACGCGGTGGCTGGTTAAGCTGAGGCCGAGCACTTCGTTGTTAAATGTTCCGAAATAGGCGGTTTCCCCGACGATGGCTGGCGAGGCCGCGTTGGAGCCGCCAGAAGCAACCTGGAACATTTCATGGCCGTCACTGATGCGAATGGCGTGAAACGCCTCATCGCAACCGGCGATGAACGCGAGGCCTTCGGATATTCCAGGCGTGCAGTGCACGTAATTGCTGGTGTGAAACTTCCAGTGGACAGCGCCGGTGCGCGCGTTGACGCAATAGAGGCTGCCGTCGTAGGAACCGACGAGCAGGCGGTCCCCCACAATCACCGGCGATGACTTGATCTCGGCGTCCGTCTGGAGCTCCCAGACGCTCTTTCCATCGCTCGCGTTGACGGCGTGAAGGGTTCCGGACAGGTCGCCGACGTAGACGACGCCATCATGCACCGCTGGCGAGGACTCTCCGATGCCCTCGTTGACCCGGTATTTCCAGCGTAGTTTGCCAGTGTCGAGATCCAGCGCGGCGAGATCAGCGGACTCGGAACCAACATAGACCGCGCCATCTAGAATGGCGGCGGAGGATTCGATGGAATCTCCGGCATCGTAGGTCCAGAGGAGCTTGAGCGGCGAGGGCAGGGAAGCGACGGCGAGTCCGGTCAACTGTGCATTGCCACGGAATTGTGGCCAGGCATTTTCCGGCGGTAGCGGAGGGGCAGCCGCCATGTAGGGAACGGCTGCAATTGCCGCAAATGCGAGCCATGCCTGTTGCCTACAAGGTCGGCGCGAATCGCGATCCATACCGCGACTATTTCTCTGCGATGGCGAAAAGCTGATTCCTATTGCCGATAAACAGCGTACCGTGCGCGGGTACAGGCGTCATGTAAACGGAGCTGCCCATATTGTTTTGCGCGATCAGCTTCTTTTCTTTGCTGGCTTCGAGCACGACAACATCGCCGTCTTCATCCCCGAGGTAAACCTTGCCATCGATCACCATGGGCGAGCCCCATACTGCCGCTAAGAGGTCGTGCACCCAATAGGGTTTGCCAGTGTTTACATCCAGGCAGTGTAGAAAGCCGCTGAAATCCGCGTAGAAGAGCAACCCGTTGTAGACAGCGCCGGTGGAGATGGATCGCCGAATCTTGTCGTAGTGCCAGATGCGCCCGGTTTCGGTGATGTCGCCGCGTTTGGTGCCGTCGATCGCATACAGGTGGCCGACACCCTCGCCGTGTTCGGGATCCTGCCCGTTCGCAATGAAGACTTTGTTGTCGTAGATGACCGGCGTGCTGATGACTTCGTTGCGTGTCTTGGGCCAAACGGATTCCTTGGGATTCATGTCGAACTCCCAAAGCTTCTTGCCGCTGACAGCATCGTATCCACGCACCCAGCCATCACCCTGGCCCATGACCACCTGCACCACGTCGCCAATTTTCCCCACCGCCGGCGAGGACCACTGGCCGTGCAGGATCCGATCGCCCACGGAATTGTCTTCCCATGCCAGTTTGCCGGTTTGCTTGTTCACGGCGATGATGGCGGGGGCGCGCGGCGAGGGAATGTGAAAATGACTCTCATCCTGCCCATTGGCGGTGCTGACGTAAATCAGATCGCCGTAGCTGACGGGGGACGAATTCGACATGTTGTGCGGCTGTGAGCCGACCTCCTCCATCATGTCGAACTTCCAAATCAGCTTGGATTGCTTGTCGCCGCCGCCATGTGTGTCCAAGCAGCGGATTTCGCAGCGATTGCTGACGTAATAGAGCCGGTCACCTTCGACGAGTGGTGAGGAACAGACGCCCTGGAACGGCCAATCGTTGGCGCGGCCTGAGGGCAATTTGTCGTTGGCATCCTGCCACAAAAATTCTCCGTCAGATTCGCGAAAGGCCATGAGCACACCCTTGTCGCCTTTCACCCTAGGGTCCTTCACGCCTTCATTGTTGGTGCCGACATAGACCGTGCCGTCGGCTACCACGGGATTTCCGTAACTCTGCGAACCAAGTTCCGCCATCCACTTGATGTTTTTCTTGGTTTTGACGTCCCAGGCGGTGGGGATGCCCTTCATGCTGGAGACCATGTTGCGGTCCGGCGTGCCACCCCACATGGGCCAGTCGCCCCCCGCGTTGGGATCGGATGCCCAAACCACCAGCATTGTGGCCGGGATAGCTGCGAGCGCGGCGATCAGTTTCTTGCTCATTGGTTTGCAGTGACCTTCAGATTGTCAAAGAATACGCCGTAAGTCGCATCGCCAAACAGGCCGGGACTTCCTTGCAGGTTGGGAATCGGATCGATGCGATCGATCAGCCAGGCATCTGGTTCGCTTTCGGCCGCAGGCCATGCTTTGCCTTGGATGCGCGCTTTGCCGTCCGCTGTGTTTTCCACTCGCAGCTTCAAGCGGTACCACGTGTCCGGCTTCCATGAGAAGGGCACAGTCACGTTGCGCTGCGTTTCCGGCTGCCAGGAATACAACTCGAGCTGCTGGTTATTGCCGAACAGAACAAGAGTGTATCGCTGTGCGGTGACGCCGGCATCGCCCATCTGTCGCCGTTTCTCGGGTGCGCGCACGTCGGCTTCGATGGTGTAGTTGGCCCAGTCGGTCGGACCGAGGAAGATGCGCATACGTTTGAACAACGTCTCGTTCGGCGCCTTAGCCAAGACTTTGTTGCCGTCAAGCTCCACGACTTTGTATTGGCCAGCGGCCGTGCCCACCCAATGCGCTGGCACGCCGTTCACAGGATAGGAATCGAATGTCTCATTCCACGGCAGCGGTGGCACTACCCGTACACGCGCTTCGCCGGTGATCGATCCCACAGTAGCCTTGATCAGGCCGGCTTGGCCTGATGGTCCCGCGGCTGTCGTGAACCGTCCATTGTCGACCGACCCCTTCAGACCGTCTAACGACCAAGAAGCTTTCTCTTCCCGCAGAAACTCGCCGTGTTCATCGAAGAGGCGCGCTCGGAAACTCGCCGCCTGGCCTGCGGTCAAGACCACTTCGGTCGGAACCACCTGGACCCACGCCGGTTGACCCGGCGGCGGGGGCGCCGCTTCGGTGACCGCGGGCTCCGCCGGAACGCGCGTCTTTTTTCCAATCGCGTAAATCGCATCGCTCGACACGAAATAGACTCGTCCGCGCGAAATCGCCGCAGAAGCTACCACGGGCTCGGGCACCTTCTCGTTGAAGATCCCCCCCTGGCTGATGGGCATCTCCACCTGGCTCAGGATCTCACAATGGTCTGCGTGCGGCCGCAGGATGTAGAATTTGCCCGTTTCAGTTCCGACGTAGATTTTGCCATCGCCGAAAACGGGCGACGCTTTCTGGATGGTTCCGAGGTTCTGTTTCCAGAGTTGTCGGCCCGTGACGACGTCGAAGGCGAAGAGATTGGCGCCGTTATCCACTTGCAGGTAGCGATCCCCGTCAACCACGCCGGAAGAAAACTCGCCGATGAAACCTTTGACCGTCCACTTCGCCTGGCTCATCGGGATGTTCCCCTTCGCCGTGCCGTCGATGGCGGCCAACATGCCCATTTCGTTGCCCTCGAGATTTTCCTGGCCATGCGAAGCGAGCACGGTGGTTCCGTTCAGCACCGGCGCGGTATTGATGGCACGCTTGCTCAGCAGGAAATGCCAGACCGGTTCCCCGGTGGCGACCTTGATGGCGTGCACTCCACCATCGCCCAGCCCGGCAATCAGTAGGCGGGCTCCGTTAATGCGCGCGATGATGGGTGCAGAATAGTCCGTGTCAAAAGGCCGGCCGCCTGGCGTGCTCACCCAGACCGTTTCGCCGGTGCGCTTGTCGAAAGCCATGAAGCGAATTGAGCGATTCCCCTGCGTTCCCCAGGTGGAACTCGCTGCCTTGACGATCACCAGATTTCCGTCCACCACGGGTGATGTAGTGCGCCCGCCATGCGTCGTGAACAGATCGAACTCTTCGTCAAGCGCCCGCTCCCACAGGAACTTGCCCTCCCGGGAAAGAGCAAGCAGCGTTCCATTCACGCCGAAGGCGTACACGTTACCGGTTTCCAGATCAGCGGCCGGTGAGGCCCAACCAACGCGGTGGGGTGGTACGTCGCTCTGGAAGATGTTGAACCGATACTCCCAGAGCAGTTTGCCGGTGTCCGCGTTGAAACACATAACGCGCTCCTGCTGGCTCGCTCCCTCGCCGGCGGAGTTCTGCAAGTACAGTCGGTCTCCCACTACGATAGGAGCGGATCGGCCGCCGTAAGGCGCCTTCCAAGCCAGGTTCTGGCCCGAGAGAGACCACTTTTCGGGTAAGTTTTTCTCGCGGGAGATGCCATCGCGGTTGGGGCCACGCCACTCGGGCCAATCGCCGACGGTGGGTGGGGCTGCATAGGCGAACAGAATGGGAACAAAAAGTAACGGCCAAAGCCGCTTCATAGGTATGCTACTCATGAGCCTCGCCCTTCTGCCGTCAATCGGGACGATCTCCAAGATATAATCCGCGCCAGTTTCCCGTCAAGGATGTCTTCACGTAGGACGCGCGACAAAACCGTTCGTTTGATGCATTCACGTCCATGGGGTGCCGTCACGGCTTCTTCAGAAATTGTTCGATGCCGCGACGGTAGTCTTCCGTGAGCCGGGCGATGGCGTTGGTTTGGACGCCGGCGCTCAATGCAGCCTCGAACGAGATGCCATCTATTTGGTAGAGCAGGCTCTTAGTCAGCGCTACGGCAGAGGTGGAGCGGGCTGCCAGTTGTGCGATATGAGACTCCGAGTCCGCCTCGAAGGTAGCGTCCGCATAGACACGGTTGATCATTCCGATTTCGAGCGCTGTGCGGGCGGGTATGTTCTCCCCGGTTACGAGCAATTCGAGCGCCCGGCGCTCCGAGACGGAACGTCGCAGGATCGCCATCACCACAGCTGGCACGAAACCAATCTTTGTTTCCGGGTAGCCGAACTGTGCAGATTCCGCGGCGAGAACAAAGTCTGCGCAGGTCGCGACTCCGCACCCCCCCGCGAGAGCTCGACCGCGGACAGTCGCAACGATCGGCCGGGGGTGCCGGCGCATATCAAGAAACAGATCCGCCATGCGTCGGGCGTCAGAGAGATTTTCCATGGCCCCGGCCTCTTGAAGGCGCTGGAGCGCCGCCAAATCAGCGCCCGAACAGAAGTCCTGGCCCGCGCCAGTTATAACCACGACCCGAACGGCCGTGTCTTGCGCGGCCTGAGCCAGCACTTGCCGGATGCCAGCGATCATTTCGCCGTCAAGCGCATTGCGTTTCTCCGGACGGTTGAGTGTGATCCGCGCAATACCCTCATGAACCGAGAAGAGCACCTTATCGCTCATACACAACGAAGAAAGCCTATTCTACTCGGGAAGTGCAAAGGTCAGTGCCGCTGATCCGGACGGCATGGTGATGTATTGGCGGCCGTTGACCATATAAGTCATGGGCGAGTTCACAATCGGATTACCAGTATTCAGGCGCCAGAGGTTCTTGCCGGTTTGGGCGTCGAACGCCATGAGGTAGCCATCTTGATCGCCCGCGAAGATTAGCCCGCCGGACGTTGAAAGCGTGCCTGCCCACGGCGCGTGAAAGTACCGGAAGTCCCATTTTGTCTGGCCAGTAAGTGGGTCGAGCGCTTTCAGGAGACCCCATTCCGGCTCTTCCGTCACACCCCGGGATACGCTACCCCAGTAAGGGCGCCCCTGAATGTATACTGGCGGATTCGTGTAGAAAACATCGCACTGCTCACGGACAGCAAAGTAGAAGAGTTTTGTCTGCGGGTTGTAGGAAGGCGCCATCCAGTTTGTCCCGCCCGCTAAACCTGGACACAAGCGCGTACCCTCAGGGGTAGGTCCCGGATTGTTCCCGAGAACCGGCCGGCCATTGCCATCCAATTCCGTCGCCCAATTCTGGCGCGCGAACGGCTTACCCATCAGAAACTCACCCGTCTCGCGGTCCAGGACGTAGAAAAACGCGTTTCGGTTCGCCTGCACCACCAGCTTGCGTTCGCGTCCCTTCCAATTCAGATCGAGCAGCATGGGCGTCTCCGCAGCATCCCAATCGTGCATATCGTGGGGAGTGAATTGAAAGTGCCAGTTCAGCTTGCCGGTATCAGGATCCAATGCCACTAGCGAACAGGTGTACAGGTTGTCGCCCTTGCGCGATTCGCCATATAGATCCGGTCCCGGATTGCCGACGCCCCAATACAACGTGTTCAATTGCGGGTCGTAAGTGCCGGTCATCCATGTCGAGCCGCCACCACGCGTCCAGGAGTCGCCTAACCAGGTTTCGCCGCCGGGCTCACCTTTGGCAGGCACGGTCCAGAACCGCCAAGCCCGCTTTCCCGTGGCCGCGTCATACGCATCGATGAATCCTCGGATACCGAACTCCGCTCCAGAGATGCCTACGATCACTTTGTCTTTGATCACGATGGGCGCGAGCGTCGCCGTATACTGCCCGTTGTTGAACGGCGCCATTTCGGTCTGCCAGAGCAGGCGTCCCGTGCGTGCGTCGAGCGCTACGACATTCGCGTCGGGCGTCACCATGAACAGCCGGTCGCCGAGGATGGCGAAGCCGCGATTGACGCCGCTCGCTTTCCGGCCCGGCGGAAAAGCGTGCTTGTAGAGCCACAACTGCCGGCCACTGCGCGCGTCCAGAGCGTACGCGTAGCCATTCCCGCCGGTCAAGTACATGACGCCATCCACAACCAGCGGCACCGCTTCAAATGAGCCCGGCTGGCCAGTCTGGTAAATCCATTCAACCCGCAGGTTCTTCACGTTCGATGTGTTGATCTGATTCAAGTCGCGGTGCCGGACGGCGCTGTAGTCGCCCCAGTAAGTCAGCCAATTCTGTTGCTCGCTGAGCGCGTGGACCAGCCGCTCGTAAGTGACATTTTGCGCCGGAAGCAGGGAAGCCAACGCCAGCCAGCACCACGCGGTACGCATCATCGGACGCCCTTTTCCCTTTTTACGCCGGCACCGGCGTTCAGATCACCTCGCAGCGTATCCAGATACGCCAGGAGATTCTGCAAGTCGTCACCGGATAGCGAACTGTATGCTGGCATCAAAGATTTCGTTTCAGGAATGACTTGCTGAACCTCGCCCTTCTGGAACATTCGGAACTTCTGCGAAGCGTCGCGCAACTGGACGCTGAATGTGTCCTCGTTGATACGCACTCCAGTGACGCGTTCGCCGTCGCCCGCAACAACGGTCACGCCGGCGTAGTCTTCTGGAACATCTGCCGACGGATTCACTATGGATTCGCGAATGTACTCCGCCGAACGGCCCGCACCGATTCGCGTCAGCTCCGGTCCAAACACGCTGCCCTCCCCACCGATGCGGTGACAGCCCGCGCAACCACTCCGCTCGTACACTTGCCGGCCCCGGAGGGGATCGCCGGCGACCGGCGCAACGCGTTGCGGCGATGATCCTGCCAGATGTCGAACATAGGACACCAGGTGGTCCAACTCATCTTTCTCGAAATCGAACGACGGCATCGTTGTGCCCGGTACGCCGCCCTGGATGAGGGCCTTGATGTCGTCATCGGTTGAGCCATGCAGAAAACGCCCCAGGTTGAGCGCGGGTCCACGCCCGCCGCCGCCAGTCAGCCCGTGGCAGAACGCGCAATTGCTCCGGAATGTGGCTTTGCCGTCCGCGAGATCCACCTCCGTCTGGGTCCAGGCTGCGGACGAGCAAACCACCAGTATGGCAACGCCGGCGAGTCTCATAGTGGGAAATTAGCTATTCTATACGATCGCTGGAAAAAACCGCGATGGAACCCGTCGAATTGGCACGGCATATCGTTACCACGCTCAAGTCGAGCGGGCACCTGGCTTATTTTGTTGGTGGCTGCGTGCGTGATCTTTTGCTCGGCGGGCAGCCCAAAGACTATGATGTGGCGACGGATGCGCGCCCGGACCAGATCACGGCTTTGTTCCCCAACTCCGGCTTGGTCGGGGCACACTTCGGCGTCGTTCTGGTGCGGGAACACGGCGTGCAAGTCGAGGTCGCCACCTTCCGCAGCGACCATGCTTACGTCGACGGCCGCCACCCGGCTGGAGTGAGTTTTGAAACCGACCCACGCCAAGATGTGCGTCGCCGCGACTTCACCATAAACGCGCTGCTGTTCGATCCGGATCGCGCCGAAGTCTTGGACTTTGTAGGCGGCCGCGAGGATCTGCGCCATCGCGTCATCCGCGCCATCGGCGATCCGGAAGCGCGCTTTCAGGAAGATCACTTGCGCATGCTGCGTGCCGTTCGTTTCGCAGCTCGGCTCGACTACCAGATCGAAAAGCTCACGATCGACGCAATACGCCGCTTGCACGGCCTGATTCTCACGGTTTCTGCCGAGCGCATTCGCGACGAACTGGTCCGTATCCTCACCGAGGGTGGAGCGCGCCGCGGCTTCGAATTGCTCGATGAGACGGGGCTCCTTGCCGACATCCTTCCCGAAATTGCGGCCATGAAAGGAGTGGCACAACCGCCGGAGTACCACCCCGAAGGCGACGTGTGGACGCATACACTGCTGTTGCTTGAGAACCTACGAAATCCGAGCGCAACTCTAGCTTTGGGTGCGCTGTTGCATGACGTGGGCAAGCCGCCAACCTTTCGCGTTGCCGATCGGATCCGCTTCGACGGTCACGTGGAGAAAGGCGTCGAGATCGCCGGCGCCATTCTGAACCGATTGCGTTTCTCCAACGAGGAGACCCGCCAAGTCATCGCCCTGGTTGCCAATCATATGCGCTTCAAGGATGCCCCGCAGATGAAGGTGAGTACTCTGAAGCGCTTTTTGCGCTTGGAGAGCTTCGCGGAGCATCTCGAACTGCACCGGCTGGACTGTGTCTCAAGTCACGGCCATCTGGAGAATTACGAGTTGGTGCGGAAAAGCTTGCAGGAGTTGCCGGAAGAGCAGCTCAAACCGGAGCCACTCATCACCGGGGCGGACCTGATCGGGGCAGGCTATCAGCCAGGACCTGCGTTCACTCGAATCCTGGCCACGGTCGAAGATGCACAACTGGAATCGAAGATTCAGAATCGGGAGGACGCCATGGAACTCGTCCGTGCGCAGTTCCGAACCCCGGACGGCAGTCCAATTTGAGCTCTGGCTGTCACGCCGCCTAACTCGCGTGCCATAATGCGACGCCATCCTGTTCCCGCTGCGTCACGCGGTTCTGCCGTTCCAAATACTCCAGATGTGCCAAGACTTCGAAAACGGCGAACCGGTAGTGGAACGGATCGAGAGGGCGGTCCCAAAGTCGCTCCACCAATGCCGCCGCGGTCTTCGGCGCACCGGCGAGCAAAGCGAGAATGCGGTGGCAGCGTTCCTCGTGGTGTTCGACGGTCCGCTGAATCCACTCACGATGACCGGAAAACGGAGCACCGTGCGAGGGCAGGATGAGGTCAATCTCCAGTCGCGCAAGATCCTGTAATGAGGTGAGATATTCACTCAATGGATCGCGCTCCGGGTGCCAGCCGATATTCGGAGAAATCAGCTCGAGCATCTGATCTCCGGAAAAGAGCACCCGGCGCTCGCGCCCGTACAAGCACACATGGCCGGGAGAGTGCCCTGGTGTCCAGAGAACTTCCAGTTCTCCGGCGGCAGCGTGGATTTTTTCGCCGCCCTTTAACAGGCGATCAGGTTGCAGCCGTTGAAAGCTCTTGTGGATCTCCTCGGCGCCCGTGTCGATTTTGGTGACGAGATCGGCCGCCACTCCAGCCCGGCGCAACACCTCACTGGCCCATACGCGATATCGTTCTGATTGTGCCAGCTCCTCGAGATATTCCGCATCATGCGAATGCAACAGGAGCCGCGCGCCAGTCAGCCTGAGGAGCCGCGGCGCCAGACCCATGTGATCCGGGTGGACGTGTGTCAGAAGGATTTCGTGAATGTCGTGCCACGCCGCTTGTTGAGCCGCCACCGCCAGCCAGAGGGCCTCAAAACACTCTTCGGTGTCCATGCCGCAGTCAACCAGCAGGTAACCACTGGTCGTCCGCACCAGGTAAACATTGATCGAACCCAGACTGAAGGGAAGCGGCAGAACGATTAGAAAGATCCCAGGCAGGACCTCGCGACCGCCGGTATCGTCTGGAGAGTTGAGCCGCAAAGCCAGATCCTAGCACAGCCCCGGTGCCGTTCCATGCGCGGAGCGCGGCTTCTCGGCCGCACGGTCAAACGGGAAATGGCGTCGGCTTAGTCGTAGACGAAGTGCAGCGCCTTTTTGAGATCTTCCCAAGCTTCGCGCTTCGCGTTCTGATTGTATGGGCGCAGCAGGTAGGAGGGGTGATACGTCACCATCAGGGGCAGGTCGCGCCATTTGTACCAGTTCCCGCGCAGCCGCGTCACGCCCTCCTTGCGGCCAAGCAATGCGCGCGCCGCCGTAGCGCCGAGCGCACAGATCGCCTTGGGGCGGATGACGGAGAGTTGCCGGAACAAGAATTGTCCGCAGATTTCCATTTCATCCGGTTCGGGCGTCCGGTTCTCCGGTGGCCGGCATTTCACCACGTTGCAGATGTACACGTCCTTGCGTTCGAGCGGTATGCCCTCGCGCTTAGCGGTGCCTTCGATCATCTGCGTGAGCAACTGGCCCGCGCGGCCGACGAACGGAAGGCCCTGCACGTCTTCGTCCGCGCCGGGGCCCTCCCCCACGAACACCAGCTTCGCCTGCTCGTTTCCAGAGCCAAACACGATAGTGTGGCGGCTCTGGTGCAGCCGGCACCGTTTGCAATCGCCGATGTCCTCGCGGATTTTCTGGAGGGAATCTTCAGCCGGCGCGAGACCCGGCAGCTCAAAAAGAGCGGGTTCAGGCTGGGTCTCGCGCGAGGTCGTAGACTTGGGCATGGCGGCTTCCCGTTGAGCGGTCCGGCGATACAGGGAGGTGAACCCGAGATCCTGGTAGTACTCCAGAACGTCGCGAAGCTTCTCAGCGCCCATGGGCCGGTTCAGCGAGTGTGTGGCGAAGAACCAGAGCCTGGTTCAGAATTTCGTCGGCCAGTTCGCGCTTGGACGCGCGGGGCAGCTTGAGAAACTCACCGGTTCGCAGCGCAAGTGCGATCTCGTTCTGGTCAGATTCAAAGCCGGTATCATCCCCACCTACGAGATTGGCCACGATCATGTCGCAGTTCTTCGTCTCCAGCTTGCGACGCGCCTCGCGCTCGAGGTTTTCAGTCTCGGCGGCGAATCCGATGAGCAGCCAATCTTTCTTGTCCTGCCCCAGCTCGGCGAGAATATCCGGTGTGGGATCCAATTCGAGCGACAGCCTGGCCGCGGTTTTCTTGATTTTTTGTTGCGGCACCGTGGAAAGATGGAAGTCCGCGACGGCAGCCGCTTTTATCACCATCGTGGCGCCTTCCAGATGTTCGAAAACCTTGGCGCGCATCTCATCCGCCGTTTTCACCGGGACGACCTTAGTGCCGTGTGGCGCCGGCAAATGCACCGGACCCGAAATCAGAATGACGCGTGCACCGCGCTCGACTGCGGCCTCCGCCAGCGCATAGCCCATCTTGCCGCTCGATCGGTTGGAAATGAACCGCACCGGGTCGAGCGGTTCCTGTGTCGGCCCGGCAGTGATAAGCACTGTTTCCCCACTGAGGTCGCGCTGGCGGTTGACTTGCTCGGAAACTGCGTCTGCAATTCGTTCGGGATCGGCGAGCCGGCCCGGTCCGATCATGCCGCACGCCAGAAATCCATCCTCCGGCTCCACGATCTTATGGCCCCTGGCCCTTAGCGCTTCCAGATTCGCCTGCGTGGCCGCGTGCTGCCACATGTTGGTGTTCATGGCCGGCGCCAGTACCACAGGCCCCGTGAATGCCAGATACATCGTGCTCAAAAAGTCGTCCGCAATACCGTGGGCGAACTTAGCCAGGATGTCAGCGGTGGCGGGCGCAACGACGAGCAGGTCGTTTTCTTGCGCCACGCCGATGTGCTCGATAGCGTTGGAGAGCGTTTCTTCGGAACTCGCTGAGGAGAAGAGGCTCGTGATCACCTTGCGCCCGGTCAACGTCGCGAACGTGAGCGGCTGGACGAACTGTCCCGCCGCCTCCGTCATCACAACCTGAACCGAATAGCCGCGTTGGACCAGCGCTCGGCACAGCTCCGCCGCCTTGTACGCCGCGATGCCGCCGGCCACACCAAGCACCACGCGGGGTTCTCTGGGCGTCTCGTCGTCTCGGCTTGCCGGTTGCACTTAGATCGTATCGGGCGCCGGTTCTTCGATCGGCGGCGTCAATCCGGGGATCTCGTATTTCACCAGGCCGCGCCGCACTTCCTCGGTGGCGATGATCGTCGGCTTCTTGGATGAGGTGGGCAGGAAGGGCCGCGCACCGCCCTGCAATTGCCGCGCGCGCTTGGCAGCGACGATGATGAAACGGTAAGTGCTCTGCTCCGGGTCGTCTGGGATGGTGCAATGGGCGTTGTTCTTGGGACTGTGTTCCGCCATGATACCTCTCAAAATTTGTTCTGAAACGTAGCCAGGATGGGACGAATCTGATCCTCAATCCTGGTACGGCGTACTCGCTCCGCGCGTACAATAGCCGCCAGCGTTTGTGCCGACGCGTTCAAGTCGTTATTGATCACCACGTAGTCGTACAAGCAGCAATTCCGGATCTCCTGCGCCGCGTCGCGCAACCGCCGCTCAATCACCGCGTCCGCATCTTCACTTCGCGCACGGAGCCGCTGCTCCAAAATCTGACGGGACGGAGCCAGGACGAAAATGGTGACCGCTTCCGGAAGCTTTCTCTTTAATTGTGCCGCACCCTGTACGTCAATGTCGAGTACCAGGTCCCGCCCTTCCGCTACGGCCTCGTCCAAGGTACCGCGGTTTGTGCCGTAATAATTGCCGAAAACCTCGGCATGCTCCAAAAACTCATCCCGCGCCAGGCGCTCTTCGAATTCAGCGCGGGAGATGAAATGGTAGCTTTCCCCGCTGCGCTCCTGTCCGCGCGGAGCACGCGTCGTGTAAGAAACCGAAAACTTCAACCCCGGCACGTCTGCCAGGAGGCGCGCCACAAGGGTTGATTTGCCCGACCCCGACGGCGCCGAGATGATGAAAACGGTGGTCAGCGCGTTACTCCAAATTGAGCGATTGCTCGCGAATCTTGTCGATTTCCGATTTTGCAGCCAGCGCCCTCTCCGTGATGGTTAGTCCCAGATCCCCCAGCCCGCCGGTTTTCGACAAAATTGTGTTCGCTTCGCGGTTCATCTCTTGCAGAAGAAAATCGAGCTTCTTCCCGACCTCGCCTCCCGCACCAATCAGCTGCTCCAGTTCACCTGTGTGCGTCTTGAGGCGCGTCAATTCCTCGCTAATATCGCTGCGGTCGGCCAGCAGAGCCGCTTCCTGCGCCAGACGCTGCGGCTCCAGGCTCGATCCGCGGAGCAGTTCCGCCAGCCGCTCCTGCAAGCGCTTCTGGAACGCTGGCAATGCACCCGCGCGGATTTCTTCCATGCGCCCCACCGACTGCCGGATGTTGGCGCAGCGCTCGGAAATCTCGGCTGCAATTTCAGCGCCCTCGCGCTCGCGGAAACGGTTGAGCGCGTCGAGCGCTTCGTCCAGCGTCGCCACCAGGAAAGATGCGAACTCCTCGTCCAGTTCTGCCGCAACGTCGCTGCGAAACATGCCGGGAACTCGAAACGCCGCGTTGAGGTCCAGGGTCCCGGCGAGACGAAACTCGCGTTGTGCCTGTTCGAACGCTGCCACGTAGGCTTCCAGCAGCGGCCGGTTCAGGCTGGCGTCAGCCGCCGTGCCGTTCTTCGGATTCCAGGTCACGTTGAGTTGCAGATGTCCGCGTGCCACCCGGCCTTTGATCGCCTTGCGGAGCGCGCTCTCGACCGCGTCCATTTCCGGCGGCAGATGCAGGTGCATGTCCAAGCCGCGATGGTTCACGGTCTTCACGCTCAGCACGACCTCACCGGAGCCCCCACTCTTCCGCACCTGGGCGAATCCGGTCATACTGCGCACGCTCATAAGTCCACCACCGCTCCGGCTTCGACGAATTGCAATTCATGAAGCCGCTGATAAATGCCGCCACTAATGACCAGATCTGCGTGTGTTCCCGATTCCGAAATGCGTCCCCGGTCCATCACCACGATCTTGTCGGCTCGCCGGATGGTAGAGATGCGATGCGCGATAACAATGACCGTCCGGTCCGCCATCAAGTTGGCCAGCGCGCGCTGGACGAGCATTTCCGATTCGGTGTCCAGGTGGGAGGTCGCCTCGTCTAGGATGAGAATGGGCGCGTTTTTCAACAAGGCGCGTGCGATCGCAATGCGCTGTCTCTGGCCTCCGCTCAACCTCACGCCGCGCTCGCCGATGATCGTGTCGTAACCCTGGGGCAGCGCTTCGATGAACTCGTCAGCCAGCGCGTTCTGTGCCGCACGCCGTATTACTTCCAGGCCGATCTCGGGCCGCCCGTAAGAAATGTTGCTGGCCACTGTGTCATTGAACAGGAAGGTGTCCTGTGCCACCAGACCGATCTTTTCCCGGAGCGAGGCCAACGTCAGGTCGCGCACGTCGCGGCCATCGATCCGCACGGCGCCTGAAGTGACATCGTAGAACCGGGGCAGAAGACTCGCCAGGGTGGATTTTCCCGCCCCGCTCGGCCCCACCACCGCAACTACCTCGCCCGCTTTCACTTCCAGTTGCACGTCCTCGAGATGAAACCCATTGGAACTCGGGTAATAGAAGCCGGCATTGTCGTACGTGATCGAATGCTCAAAGCGGATGAGCTTCGCGGCCCCCGGTTTGTCCTGCATCTCCACCGGGTGATCCAGGTACTCGAATACTTTCTGCGACGCGCCCAGGGCTTGCTGAAAGATGTTGTGAATCCCGGTGAGCCGCTTCATCGGCTCGTACATCATGAGCAGCGCAATCACGAAGCTGGTAAAGTTGCCGGCCGTCAGCTCGCTGGTCCTGATCTGCGCGCGCGCGTACAGCAGCAAGCCGACAATGGTAATCGCGCCGAACATTTCGATCACCGGCGACGAGATCGCTTGTTGACGTACATAGCGCAAATTGCTGCGCAGTAAGCGGCGCGCCGCATCGCGAAACCGCCTCGATTCGTAGACTTCGCTGACAAACGCTTTCACTACCTGGTGGCCACTCAGCGTCTCCTGAAGAATTTCGTTCACTTCGGCCGTTTGGTCTTGCGCGTGCCGGCTGGTGCGCCGGATGCGGCGGCCAAGGCGCGCCGTCGGCACCAAAATCAGCGGCATCACGACCAAGCTCGCCACCGCCAGCTGCCAGTCTTTGCGTAACACCACGAACAGCAGAAACAACACCACGAAGCTCTGGCGCAGCAGGTCCGCTAGAATGTGCGAGATCGCGACTTGGATCTTCTCAATGTCGTTCATGATCGACGACATCAGCCTTCCAGTCGAATGCTGCTCAAAAAACTGCGACCCGTGCCTCAGCACTTTTTCGAAAACCGTATTCCGCAGATCGGTGACCGCGGAGAACCCGGCGTAGTTGATCATGTAGTTCGCCAGGTAATCGCAAACGCCCTTGACCGCGAACACCACCAGGATCGCGAGTGCCACCATTACCGCGACATTGTGCACTCGAGCCGGCATGAACTGGTTCAGATAAACCGGCTGTTGCAGAAAAGGCACCGTGAATAGAAGTACGGGCTTATCGGGTGCCGCGGGGTTGAGCACGTAGTCCAAAATGGGACCGATTAGCAGAGCGATGGAGGCATGCGCTGCGCCAACCAGCGCCATCAGGACAACCGATAGGACCAGAAAGAACCAGTAGCGGCGGGCATACGCGAGTAGGCGCAACAGTTCCTTCATGCACGCACCCGCAGGCGCTCCAACGCACCCGTGACTTCGTTAAAGGTTACGGACGCAATATCATCGCGTCCCCTCAGTACCTCACCCTGCGTGCGCCACGGCGCCCACACCACCGGGTCGGAAGGCCCGAAAATTACGACCACGGGAACGCCGAAAGCCGCCGCCATGTGTGCCGGGCCGGAATCGTTTCCCACGAAAAGCGACGCACCCGCGAGAAGCGATTTGATCTCTCCCAAAGGCGCCCCGGCGATCGTTTGCCAATCGCTGCACTCCGGGAGATTTTCGCCGCTACCCCCGATGAAGACGGGCGCGAGTTCAAACGATTTCTCCAAATACCGCGCGACTTCCGCAAATCGCTCCGCAGGCCAGGTCTTCTCCGCAGCCGCCGCCGCCGGATGGATTACGGCGTACGGGCGTCCGGGCACTTTTGCCTGTTCTGCGTACAACCTCGCACGCGGTATCTCCACCCTCGGCGCTCCTAAATAGAACATTGCCGATGCCAAATGTTCCGCCGTGTGCACCTTGCCTTCGACGCTCAGGATCTCTTGTGCCCGTGGGATCTTGATGTTGTAAATCCACGAGTAGCGAAAGTGCGCGAACCCCGCGCGAAACCGCGCCCCGGAAAGCGCAGTTATCCGCGCGCTCGATCCCCCTCCATGCAGGTTGAGACACAAGTCCGGACGCCATCGGCGCACCGCCCGCCAGTCTGGCCCCAGAATCTCGCTGACTGCCGGATTCCCCTCGAAAATGGCCTTAAACCGCTCCTCAACCACGACGGCGACATGCGCGTCCGGCCGTGCTTGCTTGAGAATCGCGAGGGCAGGCGTGGTGAGAATGCAGTCTCCCATCGAGCGAATCCGGACTACCGCGATTCGCCCCTGGTCGGGGAGACGTTCGAGGACAGAACTCATGCCGGCGCGCAGCTACTCCTCAATGCGGGCTTCGTCGATCAGCATCACCGGAATGTCGTCGCGAATCGGATACACGCGGTGGCACTGGACACACTTCAGCCCACTCGCGTCCGGTTTCAGTTCCACCGTTGCCTTGCAAAGCGGACAGACCAGGATCTCCAGCAGTTCCTTGCTAATCGCCATATGCGTGTTCAGTTTAGCAGCTTACGCGGCGGTCTTCATTTCCGAACGCGCCCGGCTGATTGCCGCCAGGTACTGCCGCGCCCGGTCTTCGATCACGTCGAAGCGACCTTCCTTGACGCTCTTGGCGTCCACCAGTTCACCGCCAACCGCCACCGCGCATGCCCCGGCTTTCAAAAACTCACCCGTGGTTTCGAGATTCACGCCGCCAGTGGGAATCATCTCGATATGCGGAAATGGCCCTTTCAATGCCTTGATGTATTTTGCGCCTCCGACGTTACCGCAAGGGAAAATCTTCACGATGTCCGCCCCTGCCTCCCAGGCCGTTACCACTTCCGTAGGCGTCAGCGCGCCGGGGCAAATCACTTTCGAGTAACGCTTGGCCACCTCGATAGTTGACGCCTTCAGGCTGGGCGTGACGAAAAACTCCGCCCCAGCCAGCATGCAGGCGCGCGCCGTCTCCGGGTCAAGCACGGTGCCGGCGCCCAACACTAGTTTGTCGCCGAACTGGTCGGCAACTTTCTCGAGCGCGCGGATGGCTCCCGGCACGGTCATGGTGATCTCCGCCGCCCGAATCCCCCCGCGATAGATCGCATCTATAGCCTTGATAGCCCCCTCGGCGCTCGCGGTGCGCACCACCGGCACAATGCCGATTTCGGTGATAAACGACAGGATCTGGCCTTTGGTCATGAGTCCAGATTATCAACTTAAGCGCCGGTACCAGGAATCGTCTACCAATCCACTGCCGCGCCGTCATCGGCATCGTAGGCTTCCGGGTTCCGCCAGTCATGGCCTATCTTGCCGGCCATCGCGTTTTCGTCCAGTTCGATGCCCAGGCCCGGACCCGTTGGCAGATCCAGAAAACCATTTCTCACGGTAAATGGTTTCTTGATATAACCCTCGCCAAGTGACACTTGTTCCTGGCACAAGAAGTTTGGAATGGAGGCTGCCATTTGCACTCCGGCGGCGAGATTGATCGGACCCAGTGGGTTGTGCGGCGCGATCGTCGCGTAGTAGGCTTCCGCCATCCCGGCGATCAGCCGCACCTCCGTGATGCCGCCGGCGTGAGAAATGTCCGGCTGCAACACGGTCGCGGCACGCTTCTCTAAAACCTCGCGGAAACCCCATTTTGTGAAAACGCGCTCGCCGGTGGCGATGGGCAGAAAGGTTCCTCGGGCGATCTCCGCCATCACGTCGTGTTCCTGGCAGTTGATGGGTTCTTCGACGAACATGGGTTGGTACGGCTCGAGCGCTTTGATCAGCAACTTGGCTGTGGCCGGGCTGGTAGCGCCGTGAAAGTCGATCGCGATATCGACATCGTTGCCCGCCACGCGCCGCAGCTCGGCGAACTGCTCGGCGGCGTACTGGACCGCAGCCGGAGTCTCTATGTAGCGCGCCGGACGTTTCTTGGCCGGACCTGTCTTAAACGCTGTGAAGCCTCTCGCCAGACCTGCCCGCACAGCTTCGGGCGAGTCGCCGTGTGCGTAAACGCGAACCCGCTCGCGCGTTGGTCCGCCAAGCAGTTCGTAGATCGGCACTCCCAGCGCTTTTCCTTTAATGTCCCAGAGGGCCTGGTCGATGCCGCTCAACGCGCTCGTCAGGATTGGTCCCCCGCGGTAAAACGCATGCCGGTAGATCGCCTGCCAGTGGTGCGCCACGCGGCGCGGATCTTTTCCAATCAGGTACGGCTCGATCTCTTTCACGGCTTCGATGCACGTGAGGGCGCGCCCTTCGGTAATCGGCTCCCCCAAGCCCACGATGCCGGCGTTCGTGTGCACCTTGAGAAACAACCAGCGCGGTTTCACCAAAAAGGTTTCGAGCCTGGTGATCTTGAGGTTGTCCTTCGGAGAAATAGGCGCATCGTTTCCGGCGCGCTGCTGCGCAACGATGTCAGCTCGGTCGAAAGCAGCTAAACCAGCGCTGGCAAACGCGCCGGCGATGAGAGAACGGCGATTCATGGGTTTCATCGAGGCTCCTGTTGCACTTCTAAGGCTCGCGCTTCCTCGCCCAATGTACCGCGATACCACCCAACAGGTACCTTCGTGTCCGGATACGGGTGAAGGCCATGTTCTCCAGCAGTGAGGAAAGTGCCCCGGCAGCCAGAAAGCTTGCGAGCGAATCGGGAATGTAAGTATACACGCGGGCGCGCCCGTGCAAAATGATTCCCCAGCACGCGCCCTGCGCATACAGGTATCCGAGGTAAAGGTTCCTTAGCAACACGCCGTTTGGCAGAAAGAAGTCCAGGCTGACCAGCACGCCTCCCGGCTTCAGGACACGGAGGACTTCTTCGAGCGCCGTTTCGAGCCGTGGGAAATTCCGCAGGCCATAACCAATAAACACAGCGTCGAAGACGTTGTGCTGGAAAGGCAGGAACGCCGCATCGGCGCAGGCACAGTCCGGAATCTCCGACCTGCGCAGCATGAGCTCGGTCAGGTCCGCGGCGACAATCCTCGCGCCCCGGCACTGCTCCGCCACCAGCTTGGCGAAATCCCCGGTACCGCAGGCCAGATCCAGGATTCTCGCGCCCGCGGGAAGCTCGGCCGACACCACTGCCCTCCGTTTCCATCCGCGATCCATGCCGAAGGAAAACGCGCGCGTGATGAAATCGTACTTGGGCGCGATTGTGGTGAACATATCGCGCATGAGGCGGGAATCGTGTTTTTCAGCGGGAACAGGCAAACGCAGGCGCGATTATAGCAGGGCTGCCAGCCGGGATCCTGCTGGTTTATGCGGCGGGAGTTCGTCGCCCGCGCGCCGCAACGCGTGGCAATTCTGCCGCTGCTCCGGCCGTGAGCACTCCTGCCGGCACGTTTGTGGACGATTCCATCATCTGCGCCATGGCGTACGCCGGCATATCTTCGGCTTCCTTCGCGAATGTCAGTTCGTTGTCGTCGGGGTCGAAATCGACCTTGATCAGATCGCCGCCCCGCACTTGTTGCGTCGCAATGAGGTTCGACATCGGATGCACCAGGGCGCGATCGATCGCTCGTTTCAGATGACGAGCGCCATACTTCATGTCCGTGCCTTCGCGCAGCATGAAATCCTTCGCTTCTTCCGTCACGGAAAAAACAAAGGGCGTCGTCATCGAGGAATTGAAAATTCGCGTTTGCAGAATCCCCAGTTCCAATCCCAGGATCTTTCTCAGTTCGTCCTGGCCCAGTGGCTTGAAGACCACGATCTTATCGATCCGGTTCATGAATTCTGGCGTGAACTTGCGTTTCGCCGCCTCAAGCCCGGCACGCGAAACTTTCTCCATTGTGGCTTCGTCCAGCTTGCCGGCTTGGTGCTGCGCTTCGATCTCCGAAGCCGCAAATCCCAAATTGGGTCTCAAAATGGAACCCATTTCGGTAGCGCCCAGGTTGCTGGTCATGAAAATCAGGGTGTGGGAGAAGTCCACGCGACGATTATCGCCCAGGGTGAGCGTCGCCTTATCCAGAATGCCAAGTAGCAGATTCCAAAGCGAATCGCTGGCCTTCTCGATTTCATCAAAAAGTACAAAACTCAGCTTGATTTTGTCCGTATGATACTGATTCAAAACCTCTTGGCTAAGCAACGGATGGGTCTCGCGATGGCCCAGGTATCCGGGAGGGGAGCCGATCAGCTTAGCAATTTCATGGCTGTGCTGAAACTCTGCGCAGTCAATCTTAATCATGGCGCGGGTATCGCCTACCAGGCTCTCTGCGGTGGCTTCCACCAGCCGGGTCTTGCCGGAGCCCGTAGGTCCAAGAAACAAAAAGTTTCCCACCGGTCGGCCGGGGCTGTTCATGCCCGCCAGGTACATCTGGTAGACGTTGACAATTTGGTCGATGGCTTGATCCTGCCCGATGATGCGCTTCCGCAAGTCGGTGTTCAATTTTTCGGCATCCTGACCGGTTTGTGTCGGATCCAGCCTTTTGTTTAGCCGTACCATATTGCCTCCCCATCTCTCAGACCCTTGGCGCCAAATGCTCACGCCCTGGATTGAGCAACTATCCTGCCAATATCGTTTCCCCCTATTTCTTTGGTTTCAAAGGCCTCATCTCGATCCGGCTCACCAGCGTCCGCTCCGGCATTCGCAGCAGATTCACCACAACCTCCGCCACATCCGCTGGGGCGATCTTCCAATCCGCCTGTCCCGCAGTGCCAGCACCGAACTCGGTATCCACGCTTCCCGGCATGATGTAACTCACGCGAACGTTGTCGTACCGGTGATCTAGCATGAGCGCCTCGCTAAATCCGTTTAGCCCGAACTTCGACGCGTTGTAACCCGCGCCTCCCGAGAAGGCGTTCTTCCCGGCTAGGCTACTTATATTGATGATGTATCCTCCTCCAGAGTTATTAAATCTTTGTAACGCTTCGCGGCAGCAGTAGAAGACGCCCGACAAGTTCAGGTCGATCATGCGCCGCCAGTCTTCTATCGAAAGCTCGGCGGTACGCCGGAAGATCCCTACCCCCGCGTTGTTGATCAACACATGTAACGCCCCGAAATTCGCGTCCACACTTTCGAAGAAGCGCCGCACGTCCTCGGTTTTGGATACGTCGGCGGCCTCTCCGTAAACGGTTCCGCCCGTAGCCTTTTTCAGTTCCTCAGTGACCCGCCCGACGGCCTCCGCCGATCGCCCGCAGAAGGCAACCGACGCCCCTTCGCGCAACAACCGCTCAGCGATGGCGCGGCCGATCCCTCGTGTGCCACCTGTCACCACAGCAACTTTTCCGGAAAATAGTTTGTCCATCTCTCGATATTACTGTTGCGTGCGAATTCCCGTTACGGTTCGCTCTGTTAAAATACAAGTAGAAAGTACCGCATGACGCCCGCCGCGCCGACCGCCACATGGCGAAGAGTTTGCGAGGAATATTTCTCGCGTCTGATCGAAGACCTCGAGCACGGGGTCGAATCCGAAGTGGAATCGCGAGTCACCGCGGCTATGGAGGCTGCTGTCCGCGGAGCGGTGACCGACGCCGTCAGCGAGAGCCGCCGCGCGCTCGCCGATGAGCTGAATCAAGCGGTGCGGCGTATCCGGCAGGCGACCGATGCTGACGATCTCTATTCCATTCTGCTGGATGTGACCGTCCCGTTCTGCGGGCAGGCGGTCATTTTCTCCATTCACGAAAAATCGGCGCGCGCCGAGCGCATGCGCCGCCCTGCGCAGGGGAACGCGGGAGAAGGGGGTACGGCCGCGAACTTGCCGCCCCTGACGTTCCCGATCTCTGATGCGGCCGCGTTTGACACCGTCATCGACACAAGAGACCCGGTCGTCGCCATGAGCACGCCCGCCGAGGTCTCGCCCAAGCTAGTGGGGTTATTCGGCCACAAGCCCGACGAGCGCGTGTACCTGTTTCCTCTGGCCGCGGGCGGGCAAGTAGCGGGCATCTTCTATGCCGGGGCCCGCGTGCAAGCGCCGCTGATCGAGATGCTGTGTGAAGTGGCGGCACTGCGCCTGCACACGTTGACGCAAGTTCCGGCCGTCGCCGCTGCCGCGGCCGGCGTTCCGGCTGCGGCGTTGCCGAAGCCGCCCGATCACCTGGTTGGAATCTCCGGATACGTGCCGCAGCAGCCCGCCGCGGCGGTGGCTCGAGCGCGGGAGAATAATGGCGCTCGCCAGCACAAAGAATGGTGGGACCTTTCGCGGCAGGAACAGCAGTTGCACCTGGCGGCGCAGCGTTTCGCGCGCGTCCAGGTGGCGGAGATGCGCCTCGCCACCTCCGCGGCATTCCGCGCCGGCCGGGCGGCACGCGATATTTACGGCGCGTTGAAACAGCCCATCGAGGAAGCGCGTCAGCAGTTTCGGGAGAAGCACATGACCGTGTCTCCCACGATGGTGGATTACTTGCACCTGGAAATGGTGCGCAGCTTGGCCGATGACGACGCAAACATGCTCGGTCCGAATTATCCCGGGCCTTTGGTCTAAAACCGCCGCCGTATTTTTCCTGACGGCAATAGCAGGAACGCCTGCGGCGCCGGCCGGAACAAACCTCGCCGCGATGGTGCGGATCTATCGCGAAAAGCCATCGGTCACGCGGCGCGCGCAGCTTGAGCGCTTCGCCACGACCCATGCCAAGGATCAGGATGGGGCTCTGGCGCGTCTGGCGCTGGGCGTCACTTCGTTCGAACAAAAAGATTACGGCCGCGCCATCTCAAACCTGAAGGCTGCCCAAGCTCGCCTCCCCAAGATTGCAGATTACGCCGTTTACTACCTCGCCGACGCGCAGATACAAGCCAAGGACGAGACCAGTGTCGCGAGTGAGCTGGAACAGTTGCGCGATCTGCCGGCTCCTTCGCCGCTTGCGACGCGCGCAACCGTGCTTCATGCCAAAGCGTTGATCGACCTGAAGGACCCGGCCGAAGCCGTCCGCATCCTGCGGGACCACTACGACAACCTGCCCCAGCCTGATGCGGATTTGACACTCGCGATGGCGTATGAGGCTGCGTCTGATCCGATGAACGCCGCCGCCTACTATCAGCGCGTATATTTCGGCTATCCCGACTCGGATGCGGCGGAGCAAGCTTCGGCTGCGCTGGTGCTGCTTAAAACCTCGATGGGTGCGGCATACCCGTCGCCCACCGCGGCCCAGATGTTGGAGCGTGGCAACAAGTGGATGGCGGCACACGAATACGGCCGCGCGCGCCAGGAGTTTAACGCGCTAGTTTCCGAGCTGGCAGGCGCGGATCGCGACCTGGCCCGCGTGGGCGTCGGTGTGGCGGATTTTCAACGCGGCGAAGTCGCCACGGCGTATCGCTATCTCGAATCACTCGAACTTGAGCATTCCGAAGCCGACGCTGAGCGCCTCTACTACCTGGCGGAATGCCAGCGCCACACCAACGCCGGCGATGACATGCTCGCTACGGTGAAGCGGCTGTCGCAGCAATATCCGCAGTCGCCCTGGCGGCTCAAAGCGCTGGTCTCGGCCGGCAATTGCTATTTGTTGCAGAATCGCCCCGACGTGTACGAGCCGCTTTTCAAGACCGCGTACGAGACGTTTCCCGACGACCCAGCGGCGCCCACTTGTCACTGGAAGGTGGCTTGGGCAGATTACGTGCAACGCCGTAAGGATACGGCTGAACGGCTGCGCGAGCAGGTAGAGCGTTATCCCTCCGACCCCCGGACCGGTGCGGCGCTGTACTTTCTGGGAAGGCTGAGCGAAGCGGAGAACGATTTCTCCGGAGCGCGAGCCTATTACACCAAGATCGTCGATCTCTACCCGAATTACTATTACTCCATTCGCGCCCGTGAGCGCATGGCCGATCCGAAAATCGTCGCGGCCCAGTCCTCGCCGAAAGTCGCCGACGCCCTCGCCCGCATTGAGTTCCCCGAGCGGCGTGTGCCCGCAGAACTTGAGCCGACGGCGGTTACTAAACTTCGCATCGAACGTGCCCATCTGCTATCCGCCGCGGGCTTGCAGGACCTGGCGGAGAGCGAACTGCGTTTCGGCGCGCGGCACGACGGGCAGCCGCAACTGCTCGCCATGGAACTGGCACGCACTGCCGATTCGCCCTACCAGGCCTTGCGTTACATGAAGAGCTTCGCGCCAGACTATCTGGCGACGCCCTTCGACCAGATGCCGCGCCGTTTCTGGGAACTGTTGTTCCCCATGCCTTATCAGAAGGACCTGGTGCGCAACGCGAAAGTGCAAAACCTCGACCCGTACGTTATGGCCGCGCTGATTCGCCAGGAATCGGAATTCAATCCCAAGGCCATCTCGCACAAGAATGCTTACGGTCTAACGCAGCTCCTGCCCGCCACGGGAAAACAGATGGCGAAGAAGGGCGGTGTGCGCCGCTTCCGCACGTCGATGTTGTTCCAGCCCTCCACCAATTTACAACTCGGCTCGCGCTATTTGCGATCCATCCTCGACGAGTGGGGCGGCAAATGGGAACAGACGCTGGCCTCGTACAACGCCGGAAAGACGCGCGTGGACGATTGGGTGAACTGGGCCGCGTTCCAGGAGCCGGCCGAGTTTGTCGAGACCATCCCCTTCACCGAGACGCGCGAATATGTGCAGGCCGTGCTGCGCAATGCCGCGATCTACCGGCGGCTGTACGGCACGGTACCGTCAGCTTCTGAAGACGCGCCCACGAAGTCATCCGCCCGCCGCAAACGCAGCCGGTCACGCGTCGTCTCGCAATCGTAACCGGCCGCTACTTTGAATCTTGCATAGGCACATCGGACATCGATATAAAGGTGCGCCCGGAAACTTTCGGATCGGAGGATCATTATAGCGGGAAAGGCCGTGGAGTATCCGCTCCTTTACCGTCGCGGCTCAGTAACTGCCTCGAAACACGCAGTCGCGACTCCGAGCCGCGAGAGTCAGCGAGCGGGCCGCCGGGACTTTCGTGTGGCAACATAAGAGACGATGCTTCGCGCACTCTTCCTCCTGCTCTATCTCTGCGCCGCTTTATGCGCCGACCAGGTGCACCCCATCACTGGCCGCCATATCGCGCCGGTCATGAGTGCGGATGGCGCGGACTGGCTGGTGCGTCCCGAGCGTGAAGCCGAAGAAGCGCCCGACACCGCGCTCGACGCCATCGTCATCGCGCATGGTGCGACGGTAGCTGACATCGGTGCCGGCGCAGGCTACTTCACCTGGCGGCTGGCTGAGCGAGTAGGCCCCGCGGGCAAAGTCTTCGCCAACGACATTCAGCCCGAAATGCTCGACCTGCTGCGCAAGAATATGAAGGCGCGTCACCTGACGAACTTCGAGACCGTGCTCGGCACCGAAGACGATCCCAGACTTCCCGCCGCTCGCATGGACCTCGCGCTACTGGTCGATGTCTACCACGAGTTCACCGAGCCCGAAAAGATGCTGCGCAAGATTCGCGAATCACTCAAACCCGATGGCCGCCTGGTGCTCGTCGAATACCGCAAGGAGGACCCGAACGTTCCCATCCGTCCCGAGCACAAGATGAGTGTCACCGAAGTCCGCGCGGAAGTGGAACCCGAAGGCTTTCGCTTCGAGAAGACGCTCGAAACGCTCCCGCGCCAGCACATTCTCATCTTTCGCAAGAGCGTGCAGTGAAGGGCGATCGTTTTCCTTCCGAGCACTCGACCTTCGCTGACCGCGCAACCGGCGCGCGCATCCACCAGTTGACCGCGCACCCGTCAATCAACCATCCGACGTACTTTCTGCAAAGTTCGTTCACGCCCGATGGCCGGGCGCTGATCTTCACTTCCTACTGCACCGGCAGCGCGCAGTTGTTCGAGATCGCTCCGTATCCTGAGGGCGAAATCCGCCAGTTGACCGATGGCCCGGCTATCCATCCGTTTTCGCCCGCCATTCATCCGGATGGTGTGCGTGTCTTCTTCGTGCGCGGCGCCGGCAGATCGATCGCGCGACGCTCGAAGAGCGCTCGATTGTCGACTTTCCCGGCGCGCAACTGGGCGAGTGCTCGCCCGGCGCCGCGGGCGAGTGGCTGACTGCCGCCATCAAGCAGGGATCGCAGCAGGGCTTAGTTGCCGGGCGGGCCGGCGGCTCGGATTGGCGGTTCATCCCTTTCCCGCGCACCGTCATTCACCCGCAGTTTCACCCGCTCGAAACGGACTGGATCGAGTTCTCCGGCGATCCCGCCCCGCGCATGCATCGCGTGCGCCGCGATGGCACGGGCCTTGAGTGCCTCTACCAGCACGGCAATGACGAATCCGTGGTACACGAAACCTTCCTCGGCCGCACCGGCCACCTGGTGTTCACCGTCTGGCCCCACGCGCTGCGCGTCATGGACTGGACCACGCGCGAGATCCGCACCATCACCAAATTCAACGCCTGGCACATCACGCCGAATCGCGCCGGGACGCACGTCCTATGCGATACCAATCATCCCGATCTCGGCTTGCACTTGATCGACGTCGCCACGGGCGCAGGCCACCTCCTCTGTCTCTCGGAAGCCACGAGTCAAGGCACTCAATGGCGCAAATCACGCTACGCACTGGCAGCGGATTTCGCCGCCGCTGCGGGCGCGAGCGCCGGACGCGCACTCAGTTGGATGGAGATGCCAACCGACTCCGTCTACGGCCCACAATGGACCCACCCGCACCCCTCGTTTTCGCCGGATGAAAAGCTGGTGGCATTTGCGAGTGACCGCACGGGCCACACGCAAGTGTATGTAGCGGAGACGCCCCACATCTTCTGAATCCCGATCGAGTTTCATCTCATCAGCTAGATTGTCGTCAAACCAACATGGAAATCTGAGGCCAAATCGTCATGAGTAAGCTCGCGGGTAAAGTCGCAGTTGTCACAGGAGCGTCTAAAGGAATAGGCGCGTCTATCGCAGAACACCTCGGTGCGGAAGGCGCGGCAGTAGTCGTCAACTATGCCAGCAGCAAGTCCGGCGCGGATGCCGTCGTTAAACGGATCACCGAGAAAGGCGGGAAGGCCGTCTCCGTCCAGGCCGATGTTTCCAAACCCGGCGACATAACGCGTCTGTTCGCCGAGACTAAGCACGCGTATGGCAAGCTGGACGTTTTGGTCAATAACGCCGGCGTTTACGAGTTTGCGCCGCTTGAGTCAGTTACCGCTGACCACTTCCACAAACTGTTTGATCTCAATGTCCTCGGATTGCTTCTGACTACCCGGGAGGCTGTCAAACTCATGGGAGACAGCGGTGGATCGATTATCAACATCAGCTCCATCGTTGGCCAGATGCCAACCGAGAACGGCTCCGTCTACAGCGCCACGAAAGCGGCCGTGGACGCACTGACCATCGCGCTTTCGAAAGAGCTAGGTCCCAAGAAGATCCGCGTCAACTCAATCAATCCGGGATTGGTTATTACCGAGGGTCTTCAATCGACTGGCCTTGCCGAAAGCGACTTCAGAAAGATGGTTGAGTCGCAGACTCCGTTAGGGCGCGTCGCGCAGCCTGAAGATATCGCGCCCGCCGCCGTGTTCTTCGCCTCCGACGACGGTGCCTGGGCTAGTGGCCAAACTCTCATCCTTGCGGGCGGTAAGCGGCAGTAAGCGGGGAGATTCGGGATTTAGTATCTTAACCGAAAGATCTGAGAATCCATCTCTCACATCGTTCAGGCGGCTGCAAGCAGATCAACGACGCGTTGAATAGCGCAGTCCGCTCTGTAGTAGGCGGTCTCGATTTTGCTTGGCGGCTTGCAGCCTTCGT
>Ga0326728_10000836_pt1 | contig 116019 bp, 95 predicted proteins | sample MB3enrmetagenome_FD_207602 | JGI IMG/M metagenome (GOLD analysis project Ga0326728, IMG submission 207602) | Lab enriched peat soil microbial communities from McLean, Ithaca, NY, United States - MB31MN | ecosystem: Environmental > Terrestrial > Soil > Wetlands > Peat | place: USA: New York... | reverse complement strand
TTGGTGGGGAAACCCATAGAAAAGCCTCCTTTTGAAATCTAGTCATATTACTAGATATCAAAACACTGACTTTTCTGCAAGAAAAAAATTGGTAAGAGGTTTTGTCTAGTTAAAGGCCAAACTCCAGCGGCCCTCCGGGCCTGGGAAGGGGGTGCGAAGATTGTTCCCACAGCACCAAAGTGCTTATTTTAACGCCTATGGGGGTCGGGGGTGAGGGGGTCAGGCCGCCGCAAGGTTTGAGTCGTCACGGTGTTAGGAACAAGGCGCAAGTGAGCTCTCACACCTGACACCTGACACCTATCATAGGAGCATTTCATGCCAGAAGCAGATCCCAAGAACTTGATCGTCGGCTTTGACGTCGGCTCGACCACGGTGAAATCCGTGGTGGTGGACGCCGTGACGGATCAGATCCTTTGGAGCGACTACCAGCGCCACGACACCAAGCAGCCGGAAAAGTGCCTGGAATTCCTGAAGCGCATGGAAGCGGAAGCGGGGATCAAGGCCGGGGAAAGCCGTGTTTTCGTGACGGGCAGTGGCGGCGGGCCGGTGGGCGCGCACATTGGCGCCAAGTTTGTCCAGGAAGTGAACGCGGTTTCCCTCGCCGTCGAGAAGCTATACCCCGAGTGCGGGTCGGTGGTGGAGCTGGGCGGGCAGGACGCCAAGATCATCATCTTCAAGGAAGACCCTGAGACGGGCCGCAAGAAGAAAATCCCCTCGATGAACGACAAGTGCGCCGGCGGCACGGGCGCGGTGATTGACAAGATCAATGCCAAAGTGCGTATTCCCGCGGAAGAGCTTTGCAACATGGGGTACGTGGGCTTGAAGCTGCACCCGGTGGCAGGCAAGTGCGGCGTATTCGCCGAAACCGACATCAACGGGTTGCAGAAGAGCGGCGTGCCCCCCGCGGAACTCATGGCTTCCCTATTTGAGGCGATCATTCAACAGAATCTGGCGGTGCTGACACGGGGTAACACCCTGCGTCCCACGGTTCTATTGCTGGGCGGCCCCAATACTTACATCAAAGGCATGCAGGATTGTTGGAAATATAACATCCCCAAAGTTTGGGAGGAGCGCAATTTCCCCTTGCCGGAGGGCAAGGACCCCCAAGACCTCATCATGGTTCCCCAGAACGCCCAGTATTTTGCCGCTCTCGGTTGCGTGCGCTTCGCCATGGATGAGGATGCGAATGTCGGCATCTACAAGGGCTATGAAAAGCTCGAGTGGTACATTAACTTCGGCCGCCTGGAGGAGAAGCAGAAGAAGGGCGGCAGCGGGTTGTACAAATCCGAAGGCGAACTCAACGAGTTCAAAGACCGCTACAAACCCAAAAAGTTTGTGCCCCACACCTTCCAGCCGGGCCAGCACGTCGAGGCCTTTATGGGCATCGATGGGGGCTCTACTTCCACCAAAGCCGTTCTGGTAAATCACGCGGGCGAGGTGATGGTGAAGTGCTACCAGCTTTCCAAGGGCAACCCGCTGGAAGATACCATGGAGATGTTCGCCAACCTGCGCAAGCAAGTGGAATCGCAGGGCGCCACGCTGGAGCTGTTGGGTGTGGGCTCGACGGGTTACGCCAAAGACATTCTGAAGGATGTGCTGAACGCCGATGTGGCGCTGGTGGAAACCGTGGCCCATACGCAGGCGGCGTTGCACTTCTACCCGCACGCGGACGTCATTTGCGATGTGGGCGGCCAGGACATCAAGCTCATCATCCTGCAAGACGGCCGGGTGAAGGACTTTAAGCTGAATACCCAATGTTCCGCCGGCAATGGGTACTTCCTGCAATCCACCTGCGTGGGGTTTGGCCACGACGTGATGAATTACGCCGACCTCGCCTTCAGCGCCAAGGCCATGCCCATGTTCGGGTACGGCTGCGCGGTGTTTATGCAATCGGACATCGTGGATTTCCAGCGCCAGGGTTGGAAGCCCGAGGAAATCATGGCGGGCCTGGCCAATGTGCTGCCCAAGAATATCTGGCTGTACGTTTCGCAGATTCCCAACCTGGCGTCGCTGGGCAACACCTTCATTCTCCAGGGGGGCACGCAGCACAACCTGGCGGCGGTGAAATCGCAGGTGGATTTCATCGAGTCGCGCTTTAAGGACAAGGGCGCCAAGCCCAACGTGATCGTGCACGAGCATTGCGGCGAGGCGGGGGCCATCGGTTCCGCCATTGAAGCGCGCCGCCTGTACCAGAACGGCCACCGCACCACCTTTGTGGGCTTCGAGGCCGTGGAGAAGATTACCTACGTTACTCATCGCAACGAGGGCACGCGCTGCTACTTCTGCAAAAACAAGTGCATGAGAACGTTCATTGACGTGAAGATTGCCAGCTCTGATGAATCGTGGAAGAAATCCAAGATTCCCATACTTCCCGGCGTCAAGCGCCTGATTGTGGGCAACAGTTGCGAAAAGGGTTTGGTCGAGGACGTTGCCGACATGCGCGAGATCAAGAAGGGATTGGACGCCGCCAAGAAAGAGAATCCCAACATGGTGGAAGTAGGCGCCAAAGCCGCGTTCAAATCCTACGCGCCGAAAGTGGTGGCGGACCCGCTGCCCAAATACGCGTTGACCACCAAACAAAAGAAGCGCGTCGAGCTGATGAAGAAGCGCGCCAGCTTGCGCATCGGCATTCCGCGCATCCTTAATATGTATACGGTCAACCCTATTTTCAGCGCCTACTTTGAGGCCCTGGGGATTCCCTCTGAGAACCTGATCTACTCCGACTACACCAACGAGCAGCTTTACAAGGAAGGGGCCAAGCGCGGGGCCATCGATCCCTGCTTCCCCTCCAAGGTGGGGATTCCCCACGTACACAACATGCTGGCCGTACACCACAAAAAGAAGCCGCTCGACATCATCTTCTGCCCCATGATTGACGACCTGCCGAGCGACATGAAGCATGCGCAGTCGCATCGCTCCTGCCCCACGGTGGCCTCGACGCCCGAAGCCGTGAAGGCCGCCTTCACCAAGGAAGGAGATATATTCAAGGAGAATAACCTCCTCTTCCTCGATACCTTCGTGAATCCCGGCAAACCGGCGCTGCTGACCAAGCAACTGTACGAGCAGTTCGTGGATATTCTCGGCCTTTCCTGGGAGGAAAATGCCCGCGCCGTGCAGGCGGGTTTGCAGGCCCAGCACGATTTTGAGAATAAAGTCATGCGCGCCCAGGGCAGGGAAATCCTGAAGCGCCTGGAAGCGGAAGATCGGATTGGCATCGTGGTGCTCGGGCGGCCGTACCACAACGACCCCGGCATCAACCACGAAATTATGGAAGAGTTCCAGAAGATCGGCTACCCGGTGCTGACGCTCGGCTCATTGCCGATCGATGAAGACATCCTGTGGCGGCTATTTGGCGACGACGTGCGGGCGGGCCTCATCAAAGACCCCATGGACGTGAGCGACGCGTGGAAAAACAGCTACAGCGAGAACACCACGCAGAAGATTTGGGCCGCCAAGTATACCGCTCGGCACCCCAATTTGGTGGCGCTGGAACTGTCCAGCTTCAAGTGCGGGCACGACGCGCCCATTTATACGGCCGTGGAAGAAACCGTCACCAAATCCGGGACGCCCTACTTTTCCTTCAAGGATATCGACGAGAATAAGCCCACCGGCTCCATCAAAATTCGCGTCGAGACTATCAGCTACTTCCTCAAGCGCTATCGCGAGGATATGGTGCGCAACAAGACCAAGCAGGCGGACGTTGACGCCAAGATGCGCGAATTCGAGGCGAAATTGCGGGCGGAAATCGACTCTGAGTTGTTGATCCCCAGCCCGCCGCCCGCGCCTTATGAACTCGAGATGCCCGTCGGCATCAATGCCATTCGGAAAGACGAATAGTCAATTCCAAGGAGGGGTGTGAAGCTCGCGCCCCTCCTCCTGTCATTAATACAGCACCAAAAACACGAATTCTTCTTCCCTCGCCCCCTTGGGGGAGAGGGTGGCCCGCAACCGGCGTTTTCATCAGCCGGGGCGGGACGGGTGAGGGGGTCTGAACGTCAGTTTCCCAGCGCCGACATGCTCTTTAGCTTCGCGGCCCGCCACAATTTGGAATCCACAAGACAAGAAGCAAGGTTGCGCGGGCCTGTTTTGCAGGTCCGCGGCTTTTCCTTGCCCATAGGGAAGTTGAGACTCAAGAGTTCAGTTGGAGACAGCAAGGTGTATAGTGCCAATGGGGGAAGGCCAAAATGGAAATGTCGGTGAACAAGAAACCAGGCGGAAGGAAACGCGCCACACAGCACACATCCTCTGCGGCTGTACTGGCTACTGGCGCTGAGCTGTCACGGAGAGGTTACGATGTCACATTCACGCTCGGGAATACCCGTCGCGTGGATATGCTGTGTTCTGTCCCGGACGGCCGACCATTCAAAATTCAAGTGAAGGGAATCTCAAATGCGAACGGCTTCTACATAGACAAATCCTTCTTCGAGGGAAACATTCAACGAGACCTTTTTCTCGTGGTCGTTCTAGTTCCTCCGCTCGACGAGGTTTTCCCGTTCCGATTTTTCATTCTTAAGCACGCGGATGCCAAGAACGAATTCTCCAAAATGCCTCAACAGAAACAAGATGGCAGGCCCTACCCAAACGGGCCGGGACTCAATTGGGGTTTGGTCAAACCGCATGAGAATGCGTGGGGTAAGTTCCCTCCTATTCCCTGACAACTGTCGGCGGCGATGCAGCCACCGGTAGACTTCCCTATCAGATAGTGGGGGGGCGCCGCAGCAAGCATGGTAGCGCGGATATGTTCTTTAGGTTCGCAGCTTTTCCTTGCCCATAGGGGACGAGCTGCGGACCTACAGAACAGGTCCGCGCTACCAGTGCTTTCGGCGCTTACGGCAGTTGGAGCGCCAGCTTGATGCTTTGCTCGACAGCCATGAGGGTTACATCCGTTAGCCGGCCCAAAGGTGGGTAAACCAAAAGGCTCTTTTCCAGCGTTGTCACTTGGTCGCACTTGGCCCAGGACTCCTGATGCAGGCCACCTTCCGGGGGGTTAATTGGAACTCGTAGCGAAAATCTGGCGTGCTTCACGCTCGTGATCGGCACGACGCAGACGTCCAGGGCATGGCGGTTGAGGGCATCCGCGGAGATCACCAGCGCCGGGCGGTTCTTGTCAAGGCGCACAAAATACACTTCGCCACGGCGGGGAAACCAACCACTGGGGGGTGTAGGAATCATTTATTCACCTTGCCGCGTAAGCGACCGTCGGCTAGCCCGTGCAAATGCCTTGGATTCAGTGCGCTCGCCCTTGCTTGCCGGTGCATAAAACCCGGCAGCTTCCTTCTCCAGGGCTTCGTACTGTTCCTGTAGAATAGCGCGCCGGAGCAATTCGTTGGCCCGCTCGCTCCGAGACCGATGGGAACGAGTCCGTTGCAGATAGTCAAGGATAGAGCTATCAATCGTAAAACTACTCGAAACTCTCGTAGGTTTCCTCATGTGTTTTATATTGCATTAGACACGATTATTTGTCAAGCCCCGTGTCCGGAAACCTGTTGGGCAATTTGATATAACGGCGAGTCTTTCCGTCGGCCGACGGACCCTATGGCGGCATAAAGCCGCCGCTATATCCCATGAATATGGTAATGTGGGAAATTGTATAAAGACGACAGTGGAACTTCCCGACGACCTTTTACTCGCAGCGAAGCGGAAGGCACTCGAAACCAGGACGACGCTGGGCGACATCCTGGAGCGTGCTCTGCGGCAGGAGTTGAGACAGGCGGGCAGCCGACCGCCACGATGTCCTCGCCGGATTCGTTGGGTAACATCAGCAGGAGGGCTGCCGCCAGGGCTGGACATTTCCGAGCGTAGTAAAATGTGGTGCTGGATGCAGAAAGAGCGCGGGCATGATCGCCATTGAACCCAACCTGCTCGTCTGCCCTTCCACAACCAAACGATTGACGCCCGTGCGCGCCTCTGATATTCATGGTTATGTAAGATAACGGGGCAGCTATTAAACTCAACAAATTGGGCGTGGGCGATCAGGGATCGTCGGTCTTTTCCCGAGCCCGGAACCCCGAATCCCTAACCCCGTGTTTTGAGTCGCGAATCCGTAACCGCGAATGCCGAGGTTGACATGCCATTCGAATCTGACAAGATCATGTTTGAGATTTACCGCGAGACGACTTACACGGGGAAGTACCGCGTGGTCTACTTCACCGAGTTGCAGGACCACAACAAGGAAACCGAGATCAGCCGGGCCATGGCGGGCGAGCACTTTTACGACGGCTTCATCCGCGCCTATCGCAAGGACCAGGCCAAGGAAATGATCGAGAAGATTCTTACGCGCATGAACGAAGGCGAGAAGCTGACCCCGGCGCAGGTGGAAGCGGAAATCCAGGCGTTTATTCCAACTTAAGCTCATAGCCGACAGCTCACAGCCAACAGCTCAAAGCCGACAGCTTTCGATCCGCGCCGGCATTGCGACCCCCTTGGACATCTACTCCACTTTCAAGGGAACATTGCATCCGTTTAGGGCGTATTATGAGGATAGAAACGCCGCCACTTGGGAGGAGAGCATGTACTGTGCGAATTGTGGAGTCATGATTCAGCCGGGGCAGAATTTCTGTAGTCGTTGCGGCCAGGCGGTCACGCCAAGTGCATCAACGACGCCGCCTCCGGCTCCTGCTCCACCTTACCCCAACCTGAACGCGACAGCAGCCGCACCGCCGTCACCCTACATCGGCCTCCCTCAAGCGTCGCGAATGGCAAAGCACACTTCGATCCTGGGGATCCTCTGGATCGTCGTTTCCGTTTTCCACTTAATCCCCGGGCTGGTGATATTTGGCTTCAGTCATGCCGGTTTCCCGTTCTTGCCGGCGCAACTGCGGGGATTCCTCGTGCCCATCATCGGCGCGCTGGGCGTTCTTATCGCCATCACTGCGGTTGCCGGGATCTTGGCAGGCTGGGCCCTGCTCACACACCAGCCTTGGGGCCGAATGTTTGCCATCGTCATCGGCTGCCTCAAGCTGATCAGCTTCCCGTTCGGGACGGCGCTGGGCATCTACACGCTCTGGGTGCTGGCATCACCGGGCGCCGAAGAGGAGTACCAGCGGCAGGCGCGGGTCAGTTAGCGATGGAGATGGGGCGGGGCAGGACGGAAAGAACAAGTCAAAAGTCAAAACGCAAAAGTCAAAAGTGCACAGCAGTGTGCCCACCCATATTCTCACCATAAAGGGGGAGGTTATTGCGTCCAGCGGTAGTTTACTGCGAAAACGCTGAAAAACGCGGGATGTGGTTGAATTCTCATGGAGTCGGCATGAGAGGGCGGTATTACGCAAGTGGGTATTGCCGAATTGCTATAAGCCCAGGGTTCCGGCCAGGCCTTTTTGCATGAGGCTCTGGGTGGAGACCACGGTGGCGGTGCGATGAGGACCGGCGCCCTGGGCGGGATGCAAGAGTAGGAACTGTTGGATTTGCTCTAACCACAATCGGGCGGGCAAGCGGTGCTAATCCGGAATTTCATAGAGCAGCGGTGGGGAAGTTTTGACGGCGCCTCGGGTCGCTGCGCTTAAACCTTCAGCACGTACTTTTCAATTGCGCTGGCCACGCCGCTGTCGTCACAGGCAGAAGTCTTCGCCCATCCCGGCCGATGCAGACCGTCGATGTGATTGCCCATCACCACCGGCAGGCCGGCGAACTCCAGCATTTCGAGGTCATTGAAGTTGTCGCCGAGTGCCATGACTTCACTCGCGGGAATGCCACACTGCGCGGCCCAAAACTCCAGCGCGCGCCCTTTCGAGCATCCACGATTCATGATGTCGAAGAGGGCGATATTGCGGTCCGGGTACTTCGTCCAAGTGAGCTGAACGCGCGGTCCGGCGGCGGATTCGCGAAGCAGCGCTTCCGCCCCCTCGATGCGCGCTGGCGGGCCGCCGATCATGATTTGCACCGGGTCGGAATTCACCGCCGCCTTCAAGTCGGGGACCAGCAGCAGGTGATCCAAACTGGTTTTGAGGTACCAGCCGAGCGGGCCCTCGGGAATGGCGCAGTCTTCCATGGTAACCTGCCCGCGCCCCGGCAAATCGAATATGACCACGGTGTGAGGCCGGTAGGCGTGGATGACATCCAGGACATTTAGGGCAACGTCGCGGGGGAGAAAATCCTGATAGGCGACCTCGCCTGCGGGGGTGCGGACCAGCGCGCCGTTGGAGGTTATGGTGGCGATGGGGCAGGGGATTCTCGCCACGTAAGGCGCCGCAGCGTGGGGGCGCCGCCCTGTCACCACGACGATCTGGATTCCCCGTTCCGATGCCGCCGCCAGGGCTTGAAGGTCCTTCTCCGAGATTTCCCATCGACTGTTGACGAGCGTGCCGTCAAGGTCGAGAGCAATGAGGCGAATCGACATGCAAGGGAAATGGTAAAGGGTAAAGGGTAAGGGGTAAAGGACAAAAGTGGGGCCCAACGGCGTTCGTCGTAGGGCCGAACAGCGTTCGGCCTAGGGCCAGCGCCGCCGGCCCCTGCGCGTTTGGTGTACGCGTTTTGTTGCGTCTATGCCACGCTACAATCCAGACCTCCTCACTCCTTGTTCCGCCCTTCACCCTTTGACCTTCGCCCTTCTGGCTTCTGACTTATCGCTTCTGTTAGACTCGAACCTCATGTGGGAGCTGGGATGGATTGCTGCATGCCGTCCGCGCATGTCCGCCGCGCAAGCTGCGCGGGGCACGAGAAGCGAAATGAATCGATAGCTGTGCCGAGGGCGGGGCTGAAGCGCTCCCCTTCCAAACACATGGCTCGAAATCCAGGCGAAAATCCTATGGCACATACCGAACGGCTCTATTACACCGACTGTTACTTGCAGGAATTCAGTGCGCGCGTATTGCGGATCAGTCCTGACCCGCGTGGAGCGCGCGTCTACCTTGACCGCACGGCATTCTACCCGGAGTCGGGCGGGCAGCCCAGTGACCGCGGCGCACTGGCGGGAATCCCTGTGCTGGACGTTATTGATGAGGGCGACGAGGTTGCCCACATCCTCGCGAACAGCCCGGCCGATGAAGCCGTTCAGGGAAGCATCGACTGGGAACGCCGTTTCGATCACATGCAACAGCATACGGGGCAGCACATTCTATCGGCGGCTTTCGACCGCACGGGGAGTTACAAGACGGTGTCGTTTCATTTGGGCACGGAGAGCGCGACCATCGATCTCGACTCCGACCGGGTTGGCGCCAGACAAATCGAAGACGCGGAAGAGATGGCGAACGGCGTAGTCTTCGAGAACCGCGCCGTGCAGATTTCCTTCCGGGCAGCCGACGAAGTCAAGCAACTCGACTTGCGAAAACCCACCTTTCGCGAAGGTGACATTCGATTGATGGAAATTGAGGGATTTGATCTTTCCGCCTGTGGGGGGACCCATGTGAGCCGCACCGGCAGCGTGGGGATGATCAGCATTCGCAAGGTGGAGCGCGCCAAGGGCCTGACGCGCGTTGAATTCGTATGTGGGAGGCGGGCGCTGCGCCGTGCCCGGCAGGATTTTGGCACCTTGAGCGAAGCCGCGCGCTTGTTCTCAACGGGACTCGAAAACGTTCCTGAGTCGATTGCCAAACAAGCCCAGGAGTTGCGCGAGGCAAGCAAATCCCGGCAAAAACTGGTGGAGGATCTGGCGGAATTGGAAGCTGCCCAGTTGTGGCAGCAAGCTCCTGAGAAAGGTGGCGTGCGTGTAGTCCGATGCTTGTTGGAAGCCACGGAAGGGAAGAAGGCCAAGGTGGTCGCGCACGCCCTGGGGAAGCATGCCGGCGCGATCGCCCTGATTGGCGTTAAGGGGACCCCCTCGGCGCTTTTCTTTGCGCAGACTCCGGGGGGGGAGGCGAACCTCGCGGACGTGATTAAGCAGACCTTGGGAAGATTCGGCGGGAAAGGCGGCGGCACGCGGGATTTCGCCCAGGGGGGCGGGTTGCCGGAGAATCAGCTCGATGCCGCCCTGGTTTTTGCGGAAAGCTTGTTGCCTTGACGCTGCCTTGATTTCAGATGGTGCGCCGGCTTCCAGCAGGCATTGAGCCGCCAGGATGGCGGCGCTACATTCAAACCAGGCCAGCTCTTGTTGCCTTGACGCTTGGCGGCGTTTGCCCGCCGTGTTATATTTCCAATGGTCACTAATTGTGTGGGCGCGTAGCTCAGTTGGGAGAGCGCGGCGTTCGCAACGCTGAGGTCGAGGGTTCGAATCCCTTCGCGTCCACCAACCACTGCCTTCTGCACGATAATCCTGTATAATTCGCTAATTGCCAGCGCAAGGGATTAGTCCCGCCGCGTATCTCGGTCGGCAGGCTTGAGGCTTTCCATGCAATGCCCTAAATGCAAGACGGAGAACTCCGATAAAATCATCTACTGCGTGCGCTGCCACACGCCGCTGAAATACACCTGTCCATCTTGCAAGCACGTGCAATTGCAGGGTGGAAAATGCGAGAAGTGTGGAGTGGATTTTGCCAAGTACGCGGCAATGTTGATCTTTCAAGCCAAAGACGCCGCTCAGTTCCAGCGCAAGAAAGCCGGGTGGCGCCCCCCCATTTGGGCACACATTGTCTTCTTTCCCTTTCCCGCCTTGATTCAACTGACCTTGTATCTAATAAGGAGGGCTCGGAGTAAGTAGGATTAGTAGCAGCTGGCGGGCCTGAGCCCGGGGAGTCCTTCGCCCCGGGCCCTCGTGGAATCCTACCTTTGCGCCTTGCTGGCGACGTACCGCTTGGCCTTGGCCATCAACTCCTTGGCCTGCGGCATATCATCCAACGATTTCAGCACCAAGGGATCGTTGGAGATGCTGATCCTGTCAGCTTCAGTCTCGCCATAGATCGAACCCACCAATTGGATGCGGATATGGTTCTTTACGAACTCAAGATTCTCTTTCATGTTCTGGTCGGTGAAGGCAAAGGGGATCTTCTCTTTGGCCAGAAATAGTTTGAATTCATCCAGTACGGCGTTCGTTACCTCGAAATCCTTGGGAATAGTCTTGTGGATTCCCAGGTAGTACTTGCCGAAGTTAAAGAAGGCGCTGTGCTGGATCAGCGTATCCTGTGCCGGAGTCGCCTTGGGCTCGGCAAACTCGATGTCAGGGGTAATACCTCCGCCGCCGTAAACTTCACGCCCGCCTTCGGTCAGCCGCACCTCGGCATGGCTGGGCTTGGTGAGTTCGGGGTGGTAGTAGTAGTCATAAAGGGAAACGTTATCATACTGGCGCTGGATAAGACGTCCACTGGGAGTGTAGTAGTGAGCCGTGGTCAAGGCCAAGCCGGTGTGTTCGCTTAACTGATACACGGTTTGCACAAGGCCTTTGCCGAAGCTGGGCTCACCCATCACCAGCGCGCGGTCGTGATCCTGGAGGGCGCCGGTGACGATCTCCGCCGCGCTCGCCGTCATGCGGTTGATGAGAACGACAATGGGATACTCATTGCCATCGTCGCCGCGGGTGGCGTAATAGCGCTTCTCCTGGGAATGCCTGCCGGAGTGCCAGACAATTAGTTGGCTCTTTTCCAGGAAGTGATCGGAAACCTCCACGGCTTCCTGGAGTAATCCGCCAGGGTTGCCCCGGAGGTCCAGAACCAACCCTTGCAGGTTCTGTTCACCGACCTTGCGCAAGTCCTCGCTGAGCTCATCGTTGGTGTTCTCGTTGAACTTGGTGATGTGGATGTAAGCGATGCCGGGCCGAATCATGAAGGCGTCATCCACGCTTTTGGGGGAGATTTCATCGCGGGTGATGCTGAATTCCAGCGGCTGGTCGCTCCCTTCGCGAACGATGGTGACGTGAACCTGCGTGCCCTTGGGGCCCTTGAGCATTTCGGCCACCTGCGAGGTGTTCAATCCGTCCGTGGGCTTGCCATCGACTTTGGCCACAATGTCGCCCGGGCGAAGGCCGGCACGAAAGGCCGGCGAGCCCGGAATGGGCGCCAGCACGACGGTCACGAGTTTGCCCATTTTGCCGGGACGGGATTGGATCGACATGCCCACGCCGTAGTACTTCCCCTCCTGGTCTTCCCGGAGCAGGGCGAAGGCGCGCGGGTCGAAGAAATTCGAGTGCGGGTCCAGGGTGCGCAAGGCGCCGGGAATGGCCCCGGTGTTGCCGTTGGGCGGGCCATAAATGGTTGTGTCCGGATCGACGGGGTCAGCGTAGTTCGCCTCGACGATATCGTATACGTGGGTGAAGGCGTTCAAGCTAGCCTTGACGTCCGAGTCATCGTTTCCGGTGGTGGCCTCAACTTGCCGCCCGTACACACCTCCCAGAAGGGCACACAGAAGCACCGTCGACAAGATAAACCAAACCACCCGGCGTGCTTGTTTCATGTATTTGCAGCTCCTCACCCTGCTAACTGAGTATAACATAGGGGCGTCAGGTCAAAAAGCGTCCTTGATTATCCACGCTAATTGGATGCTGTTTTCCGGCGCAAGGTTCGATTTCCGAGATGGAAAGCTTCCTCCACCCGGCTGGGGACAAAGGGCCTTGGGGGGTGGCTGCAGTATATACGCACGTCGTCCAGCAAAATCGCCCCATCCAGCGTCACGGGAATGCGGGTAGGGGGTGGAAACCCTCTTTGTCCTATTCTCGTAATGATTGTGTTCTGGTTAGCGGCGCTTGGCAGGGTCAATTGCCTTCCTGATGGCTTGAGCCTCTCCCTCTGTGAGGATGCTTGTTCTTTGAGCAGCAACTAACGATGTCCATGCCTTACCAGCAGCACTCTCCTGCCATACTCTCGAACAGTAATCTCCCCGTGAACTTCGGCCTTTCCGACGGTTACAAGACGCACAAGAAGCTACTTTGTTAGGGAGACTCCTACTGCCGCCACGGTTGAGCACGACAATGCGATCAGCTGTACTGCGCGTTTTTATGTTAAATTCCTCGTTTGCGGTCCAACTGGAGCAATTCCCGAACGAAGGTTTTTTGAAGGCGCCACACCATGCCAAGGACGAGCAGCGGTCAAAGAGATCCAGCGGCGCTAGCGGCCAACCGCGGACACGACGAATATGACGTGGTCATAATCGGCAGCGGTTTCGGGGGCAGCGTCTCCGCGCTTCGCCTGACAGAAAAGGGCTACCGCGTGGCGGTGCTTGAGGCCGGCCGCCGATTCAGTGACCTCGAGCTACCCAAGACCTCCTGGCATCTCCGCTCGTTCCTCTGGGCGCCCCTTATCAGATGCTTTGGGATTCTGCGCCTGTCATTACTCAAGGACGTGTTAATCCTCTCGGGTGCGGGCGTCGGGGGCGGTTCTCTGACCTACGCCCAGGTCCTCTATGAGCCGTGTGCGCAGTTTTATGAGGACCCACAATGGGTTCACATCACCGACTGGCGCCAGGAGCTGGCCCCATTCTATGACCTGGCCAAACGTATGCTCGGCGTTACAGCTAATCCCATGATGACGCCATCCGATGAGATATTGCGCGACGTCGCGAACGAAATGGGGGTGGGCCACACCTTCCGGATGACGCCGGTGGGCGCATATTTCGGTGAATCGGGAGCGGAGGCCGACGATCCTTACTTCGGTGGGGCCGGCCCACAACGCCGAGGCTGTACCGGATGTGGAGAGTGCATGACCGGTTGCCGCCACAACGCAAAAAATGCGCTGGTGAAGAATTACCTCTACCTCGCCGAGCGCGGCGGCGCACGCGTATGCCCGCTCACTACCGCCACCGCTGTCCGCCAACTGCAGGACGGCCGCTATGCGGTTGAAACGATGCGCACCGGCAGCTTGTTGCGCCGAGGACGCCGGACCTTCATTGCGCGCGATGTGATTTTTTCCGCGGCCACCCTCGGCACCCTGAACCTGATGCTGCACATGCGCGAAGAGGGCTACCTTCCCCGGCTATCTCCCCGCCTGGGAGAACTCACGCGCACGAACTCAGAAGCGATCCTCGGAGCTCGTACCTTTCGGCGGGATGTTGATTTCACCAAGGGTGTCGCCATCACTTCCTCGATCTTCCCGGACGAGTTCACGCATATTGAGCCGGTGCGGTACGGCCGGGGGAGCAATGTAATGGGGGCTCTCACCACCGCGCTGGCCGACGCGAATCTGGGGAACCGACGTCTCACCTGGGCCCGGGAGTTCGCCAGGGATTTTGTGCCGATGTTGCGCAACCTGGTTTTGCGGCATTGGTCGGAACAGACCATCATCGCTCTGGTCATGCAGGCACGGGACAATTCGATCACATGCTACAGAAAACGGGGCTTGTTGGGCTTCCGTCTTACCTCCAAATGTGGCGGCGGTGAGCCCGCCCCGGTGTGGATCCCGGTGGGCCACGAAGCTGTGCGGCGCATCGCGAAGCGGATCGGCGGGGTCGCCTTGGGCGGTTGGAACGATGTCTTCAATATTCCCATGACGGCTCACCTTCTCGGCGGGTGCGTTATCGGTGACTCGGCCGAAACCGGAGTGATAGACCCTTATCACCGCGTCTATGGCTACCCCGGACTCCACGTGGCATGCGGCGCAGCCGTAACCGCGAACCCCGGTGTGAATCCGGCCCTCACCATTACCGCGATGTCGGAGCGCGCCATGGCCTTCTGGCCTAACCAAGGCGACCGTGACCAGCGCCCGCCGGTCTCTGCTTCCTACGTTGCGCTCAAACCGACCGCGCCGCGAGCCCCCCTCGTTCCCGCCGGCGCCCCGGGCGAGCTTCGGCTTTGACAATGATGGCCAGTAGTCTAAGAGAAGATTAGTCAGTGCTTAGAGCCGATCTGCCCACTGCCCATCTGCTCACTGCCGTCGAGCGCTGCGGTTCACCTTGACAACCCCTACGGCATTCCCTATCATCGCAATGGAGGCGCACATTGTTTGGCGGCGGGTTTCTCGAGATCGGTTTCATCCTGTTCATTGCCTACCTCCTATTCGGCCCCAAGAAAGTACCTGAAATCGCTCGCACCCTGGGCAAGGGTTTGGGTGAGTTGCGCCGCGCGTCAAATGAACTAAAGAATTCGCTGGAAGAGGAAATCAGGAATTTGGACCACTTGCCCGAAAGCGGCTCGGAGGGCAAGGGTTTGGGAGTGTTGCGCCGCGCGTCCAATGAACTAAAGAATTCGCTGGAAGAGGAAATCAAGAATTTCGACCGCTTGCCCGAAAGCGGTTCCGATAAGACCTCCATTTATGGGCATCACGATCCAGAACCCACCCCCAAAGAACCCGGACCCCGACCCTGAGGAAGTGGAACTGAGCGGCAAGCAGATGTCGTTCCTCGAGCACCTCGAGGAACTCAGGGTCAGGCTGCTGCACAGCGTCTACGCCATTATCATCACCACCGGCATTTGCTTTTGGAAACGTGATGCTATTTACGGGTACATGGCCAAGCCTTTAACCGATACCCTGCGCGCACTGCACATGCCCGCGCAACTCGTTTACACCAATCCCGTTGATCCCTTCAACCTTTACATTAAACTCTCCATCATGGGAGGGATATTCCTCGCCTCGCCCTACGTCTTATTTCAGCTTTGGTTGTTTATCTCGCCCGGACTTTACCGCCACGAGAAGAAATATATCTGGCCGTTTGTCCTGATGACCAGCGGCCTGTTCATTTCCGGCGGTTTCTTTGCTTACAAGCTGGCTTTGCCCAAAGTGTTTCATTTCCTGCTGGATTTTGCCAGGCAATTCCAGCCGATGGTGACCATCAACGAATACTGGGACCTGGCCATTACTCTCGTGGTTTCGGTGGGACTGGTTTTCGAGTTGCCCGTGGTGATTTTGCTGCTCTCGATCTTTGGCATCGTCACGCCCAAGTTCCTCCTGAAAAACTTTCGCTATGCGGTCCTGCTGACGGCGGTCCTGGCTTTGGGCATCGTCCCGAGTAATGACATGGCGAGTATCTTCGTGGTTTGGGTTCCGCTGGTGGGCCTTTATTTTTTGAGCATTGGATTGTCCTGGCTTGTTTACCTGAAGAAAAACCGGAAAAAGAAGAATGCCGAAGCCTAAACATCGAAGTGACTTTATGCGCCTGGGGGTATGCAGCCTTTTGCTCCTCCTGGGTGCCCCTTGTTGGCTTGCCGCTGCGGGACCGGCGGAGGGCTTTGATGGGGGGCGGGCATTTGCCGATTTGAAGCACTTGGTGGGCTACGGACCGCGCCCAGCGGGATCACCGGCTCTAGGAGAGGCGCGGGGCTGGATGATTGCGCAACTCAAGGATGCGGGCGCGCAGGTGGAAGAGGATGTTTTCACCGCCGCGACCCCGGTGGGCACTATCCCCATGACCAACATCATCGCCAAGTTCCCTGGCGAGCAATCCAAGATCGTGATGGTGGCGGGCCATTACGACACGAAGCGCTTCGAGAACTTCCGTTTTGTCGGCGCGAATGACGGTGGGTCAAGCGCGGCGCTGCTCCTGGAGCTGGCACGCGTTTTGCACGGCCGAAAAAATGCCTTGACCTACTGGCTGGTTTTCTTTGACGGGGAAGAGGCAGTGCGCGAGTGGACGGCGACGGACAGCGTGTACGGCAGCCGGCACTTGGTGGAGAAGCTCTCCTCCGCGGGCGAACTGGGGCGCATCCGGGCGATGATTCTGGTGGATATGATCGGCGATTCCCGCCTGGTGATCAAACGCGATGCGGAATCCACGGAGTGGTTGACGGATGCCGTTTTCGCTGCCGCCCACCGTCTGGGGTACATAAAATACTTCCCCGATTCCTCCACGGATGTTCAAGACGACCACACTCCCTTCGTGAATGCCGGCGTGGCGGCGGTGGACCTGATTGACTTCAAACCCGACGATGGTTACTGGCACACGGCAAGAGATACGGTGGAACATTGCAGTCCGCTGAGTTTGACCATTGTCGGGCGCGTGGTTCTTGCCACCCTCGACGATCTGGAGAAGTCGCCGCACCTGAAATAATGTGCCTCCTCACCCAGGCTTATCCCCCTTGCCCTTCATGGGGCGGGAGCGACCAGCGGCTTTACCGCGCTACGCCGCCCGACTAGTGCTTCAAAAGCTTCTCAACTTCCGCCACAACCTCGGGAGAGTCCGGTGTAACCGCAGGCTCGAAGCGTGCCACGACGTGGCCTTTGCGGTCCACCAGGAACTTGGTGAAGTTCCACTTGATCTCGCCGGCCACCGCCGGGTTGGCCTTCCGGGTGAGAAACTGATAGAGGGGTGTGGCGTCATCACCCTTCACGGAGACCTTGGAAAACATGGGGAAGGTCACGTTGTATTTCGTGGAGCAGAAGTTTTTGATCTCCGCATTCGTGCCGGGTTCCTGTGCGCCGAAATTGTTGGCGGGAAAACCCAGGATTACCAATCCCTGGTCCTTATACTTCTCATAGAGAGATTCCAGAGCGGAATACTGAGGGGTATAACCACAGCGGCTGGCGACATTAACGAGGAGAATGACCTTTCCCTCGTAAGTCGAAAGTGGAGTTGGGTTGCCATCGATCGAGGGAAGCGTGAAATCCAAAATTCCACCAGCGCCCAGCAACGGCACTGCCCCCACCAAAAGCAGCCCCACTACCGAGATCAAGCAACGGACATGCGAAGAGCGCAGAAGCATGATGCTCCTCCTTTTGAATTGTATTTTGTTTTGCCCTGAGTCAAATTCGAGCTCAAACTCGCTGAAAGTACAGTTTACCCCACACCCCGGAGCCGAAGCAAGGCATCGGGCATCCAGGTGGAGGCGCCATTGGGAATGGGATCACTGTCGGCCTCAAGGTGATGGTATGGTCGCTACGGTTTCGCTTGAGGGCAAGCTCTGGGTGATTCCGTCCGAAGCCACGGCCGTAACCACGTAGTAGTACGTCGTTCCTGCCGTCACACTCTCGTCGGTAAAGAGGGCATCGTTAATCGGCGTGGAATTCACGGGCGTAGAACTCTCCCCACCTGATGTCGTCCCCCGATACACGTAATAACCTATATCCCCAGAGTTCGAGCTGGTGGTCCAAGACAAGATCACGTCGTGGCTTCCCGTGCCAGACAGGCTCACGGTCTGCGGGCTGCCGCCGGCAGTGTCCAAGATACTGAGTGCAGCGGTGCGCGCCCCGGCGGCGGAAGGCGTAAACAACACGGCAATCGTGCAGTTGTCGCCCGCTAGGACTGAACCGCCGCACGTGCTGTTCTGGGAAAAGTCTCCGGCATTGGCGCCCGTAATGGTAAGGCTGGTGATGCTCAGGGTCGCGGCGCCGGTATTGGTCAGGGTGACAGACTGGGGGGCACTGGTCAGCGTGGCAGGCTGCTTGCCGAACGCCAGGCTGGTGGAGGAGAGACTGACCGTAGGCGCGCTGCTTGTCCCAGTCCCGGAAAGGCTCACCGTCTGGGGGCTGCCGCTGGCATTATCCGCGATACTCAGTGTGGCGGTGCGCGCGCCGGTGGCGGGAGGTTTGAAGGTGATGCTGATCGTGCAGTTGGCGCCTGCCAGCACCGAACTGCCGCAAGTATTGGTCTGAGAAAAGTCGCCGGGGTTGGTCCCTGTCACTGCGAGGCTGGTGACGCTCAAGGTGGCGTTGCCAGTATTGGTCAAGGTAACGGTTTGGGGCGCACTGGACGTCTGCGTAGGTTGGCTGCCGAAGACGAGGCTGATGGAGGAGAGACTAACCCCGGCGGAGGTGCTTGTACCCGTGCCGGAAAGGCTCACGGCCTGGGGACTGCCGCTGGCATTATCCGCGATACTCAGTGTGGCCGTTCGGGCCCCGGTGGCGGAAGGTTTGAAGGTGATGCTGATCGTGCAGTTCGCCCCTGCCAGCACCGAACTGCCGCAAGTATTGGTCTGAGCAAAGTCGCCGGGATTAGTCCCGGTCACTGCGAGGCTGGTGACGCTCAAGGTGGCGTTGCCAGTATTGGTCAAGGTGACGGTCTGAGGCGCACTGGTCGTCTGCGTAGGTTGGCTGCCGAAAACGAGGCTGGTGGAGGAGAGACTAACCCCGGCGGAGGTGCTTGTACCCGTGCCGGAAAGGCTCACGGTTTGGGGACTGCCGCTGGCATTGTCCGCGATACTCAGTGTGGCCGTTCGGGCCCCGGTGGCGGAAGGCGTGAAGGTGATGCTGATCGTGCAGTTCGCCCCTGCTGCCACCGAACTGCCGCAACTATTGGTCTGAGCAAAATCGCCGGGGTTAGTCCCTGTCACTGCGAGGCTGGTGACGCTCAAGGTGGCGCCGCCGGCATTGGTCAAGGTAACGGTTTGGGGAGCACTGGTCGTCTGCGTAGGTTGGCTGCCGAAAACGAGGCTGGTGGAGGAGAGACTAACCCCGGCGGAGGTGCTTGTACCCGTGCCGGAAAGGACCACGTCCTGGGGACTACCGCTGGCATTATCCGCGATACTCAGTGTGGCCGTTCGGGCCCCACTGGCGGCGGGTGTGAAGGTGATGCTGATCGTGCAGTTGGCCCCTGCTGCCACCGAACTGCCGCAACTATTGGTCTGAACAAAGTCGCTGGCGTTAGTCCCTGTCACCGCGAGGCTGGTGATACTGAGGGTGGCATTGCCAGTATTGGTCAGGGTGACGGTCTGAGGCGTACTGGTTACTTGGGTAGGTTGGTTGCCGAAGGCCAGGCTGGTGGAGGAGAGAGTGACCGTCGATGCGGTGCTCATCCCGCTCCCGGAAAGGCTGACCGTTGGGGGAGTACCGCTGAGGTTGTCCGCAAGGGTGAGAGAGGCTGTGCGGCTCCCGGTACCAGATGGTGTAAAGGTGACCTTGATTGTGCAGCCGGCACCCGCTGCCACCGAAGTGCCGCAACTATTGGTCTGAACAAAGTCGCCGGCGTTAGTCCCTGTCACCGCGAGGCTGGTGATACTGAGGGTGGCATTGCCAGTATTGGTCAGGGTGACGGTCTGCGGGCCGGTGGAGCACGCAAGGGCCTGACACCCGAAAGTGACGTTGGTGGGAGACAAACTCACCGCGGGAGGAGGATCAACCGGAGCAGAGGCGACTTCCCCTGTTCCTCCTCCCCCCCCACAGGAAGTGGCGAGAATGGCAAGAGCGACGACGGTCGCTACAAGAATGCCCGTCGTCACACGCGGGCGTCGCAGAGTCTTGCCAGTTTGAGGTGGGGCTTTTGGTGTTCCCATCTGGTCGGTCGTCAAGGGGCAACCGAGAAGTTGAATCGTGTTAACAGCCAGTACGTCTTTCATGTTGCATACTCCCAAGGTCAGTCGAGATAATCACGAGCCTGGGATGGACCTTCGATTCGATAAATACTACCGTTCTAAAGCTGTGTCTAGAGTACTAAGGTACTGCCTAGAGAATTATCATTTTGAATGGCCATACAATAGGTTGTGGTATAAATATATTTCCATGCTATAGGTGGTATAAAGCGGGCCATTTTAGGGATGAAAAGTCGCGAACCCCATGAGCTGGCGAAAGAGTTAGGGCTGGGAGGATACGGTGGATTTGTCGCTATCCGCAACGGCAAGATGCGCAGGGCATGGGGCCAGATGATGGCTTGCTAACAATACTGCCAGACGGCTTTAGGGATCGCCGGTTTCGAACCCTCGATGATTAGCTCGAAATAGAGGTGTGAGTTATCAGGCAAAGAAAGGAGGGGAATTCTTGGATATGTACGAGTGTTGGGGATGTTTGCTTTCATTCTTGAGAGGGAAGTCGGAGCGGTAGTGAGCGCCGCGACTCTCCTCCCGTGCCAAGGCGCAGCGCGCAATCAGACGGGCAACGGTAAGGATATTACCGGCTTCGCAGGCTTGGCGCGAGGAACAAGGGGCGTCGGGCAAAGAGAGTTCCGCCAGGCGTTTGACTGCCTCGGAAAGGTGCTTGCCGTCGCGAATGATGGCGACCTTGTCCCACAGAATGGCGCGTGCTTCCTCCACCACCTTGGAGGAATCGGCGGGCGGCGGTGTGGGCGGCAAAGGCGCCGGTAGCGGAGTGCTTTCCGCACGCGAATGAGGCGGGGGGGATGGGAATGGCGCCGGCGTGTGCTTGCCCAGCATCGCCGCGGCCGCTCGAGCACCGAAGACCAAGCCTTCCAGCAGGGAATTGCTGGCCAAACGATTGGCGCCATGGACGCCGGTGGAGGCGACTTCTCCGGCGGCGAAAAGCCCCGGCAGCGAAGTGGCTCCGAGCAGGTCCGTCGCCACCCCACCCATGGAGTAGTGGGCGGCGGGGCGAATCGGAACCAGGTCGGCGGTGATATCGATGTTGTACTTCAGGCATGTGGAAAAAATCCGGGGGAAGCGCTTTTTCACATGTTCGGGGTCGAGGCCCGTCAGGTCCAGGTAGACAAACTCCGCGCGCTCCTTGCGCATTTCCAGGATGATGGCCCGAGCCACGACGTCACGCGGCGCTAGTTCGGCAGCCTCGTGATACCGCGGCATGAAGCGCTCCAGCAGCAGGTTTCGCAGGTGCGCCCCCTCACCCCGCAGAGCTTCCGAAAGCAGAAATCGGGGCGCTCCCTTTACGAACAACGCGGTGGGATGAAACTGCACAAACTCCATGTCACTCAGAAGCGCGCCGGCCCGATAAGCCATGGCCACGCCGTCGCCGCAGGCCACCGAGGGGTTGGTGGTTTCCTTGTAGACGTGGCCCAACCCGCCCGTGGCCAGCAATACGGAGTTGGCCAGAATTCGCTTGGGCTCGGGACTTTTGGCGTCGAGGTAGGTCACCCCGCGCACCTTGCCGTCCTCCCGCGCCAAGCCGGTGGCAAAAGCGTGCGGATGGATCTGGATGGAAGGGAGCGTCCGGGCTTTGGCTATCAGAGCCCGCAGGATTTCGCTGCCGGTGGAATCTCCCTGGGCATGGAGAACGCGCGAGCGGCTGTGGGCGCCTTCGCGCGTGAAGGCCAGCTTGGTGCCGTTGCGGTCAAAGCGCATGCCCCAATCGATGAGCTGGAGGATTTGCTCGGGCCCTTCCTCCACGAGGACGCGCACGGCTGCTTCCCGGCAAAGGCCATCGCCTGCCAGCAACGTGTCGTGCAGGTGAAGTGTCACCTCATCGTCTTCACTCAGCGCCGCGGCAATGCCTCCCTGGGCGTATTCCGTGCTGGATTCGTACAGATCATCTTTGGTGAGGACAAGAACCCGGCCCCCCGCAGCCAGCTCTATAGCCGCCCGCATCCCGGCAATCCCCCCCCCGAGAACGACAAAATCCCACCCGCTTTCATGGCGCGCTACCATAGATAAATCCATCATAGCCATGGCCGGTCGGCTCCGCAACCTCTACCACCTGAAAACGCCGATGGCTCACGGCGCTTGCATGGGTTCAGAGGCTGCTTTTCTCCCTCCCTGCCTGCTCGAGAATCCGCGATCAAGGGCGAAAAAGATTTCGTTTTGCTATTTCTGCTGTTGCTGCTCTTCCGCCTGCATGGTATTTGTAAGGATGCAATTCGGCTGGGCGGTTCTCCGGGGAGGCTTATGCGGCGACTGCAAGTGAAATCGAGTGCCGGTGAATATTCGGTGATCGTGGGGCGTGGAGCATGGCGTGCCCTGCTCCGCTTGAAGGGGTATTCATCCGTTTTCGTGCTTACCGAACTCGGTCTGTGGGAGAGATGGGGCAACAAGTTCTTGTGTGACGCCGGGTGGGCCGGGTTGCGCCCCATTTTGGTGCCTACGGGCGAGCGCTCCAAGAGCCTTCCCATGGCGGGTTACGTTGCCTCCGAACTCCTGGAAGGCGGCGCCGACCGGCGATCGTTGTTGGTGGCCTTTGGCGGCGGCGTGGTTGGCGACCTGGGCGGGTTCGTGGCTTCAACGTACATGCGCGGGGTTGATTACGTGCAAGCGCCCACTACCGTTCTGGCGCAAGTGGACAGTGCCATTGGGGGAAAGACCGCCGTCAATGTTGGCGCCATGAAAAACCTCGTGGGCACATTCTATGCGCCACGACTGGTAGTTTCCGAGCCCGAGGTTCTGGCGTCGCTTCCCCCTCGGGCATTTCAATCGGGGTTATATGAAGCGGTCAAACACGCGATTCTGTCGGGTCCGGAGATGTTTCGGTGGCTGGAAGAAAAAGTCGCCGGGTTGCGGCCGGCGGACACGCCGCTGCTGGAAATCCTGGTGGCGCGCGCCGCGCGAGTGAAAGTTGACGTCGTGAGCCGCGACGAGCGCGAGGCGGACCTTCGCCGCGTCCTGAATTTGGGCCACACCTATGGGCACGCCCTGGAAGAGGTCACGGGGTATCGGCGGTTTCTGCACGGTGAGGCCGTGGCGTGGGGCATGCTGATGGTCACGCGCCTGGCGGAACTCACCGGGGTGCTTGATCCCGCCGCCGGGAAACGCATTGCCTACTTGGTGCGGTCAGTGGGTGCGCTGCCGCCGATTCGTGGCCTCCGCGAAGAAAAAGTTTTGGGACTTCTGCCTCGCGATAAGAAAACGGTGGGAGGGAAAATCCACTGGGTCCTGCCGGAAGGCATTGGCAAAGTGCGGGTGATGCCGGACGTCCCTGAGGGGGCCGTCGCCCAGGCCTTTCGTGATGTTCAGCGCGGAGTGGGGAATGATTAGCGCCGCGCGCGTGCCCGGGAAGGGAAGCCCTTTGGGTTCGGACGGCGATGAAACCTCCACCAGCGCCGCGGTGCGCAACATGTTTGCCGCGGTGGCAAAGCGTTACGATTTTCTAAACCATTTCCTTTCTCTGGGACGCGATATGGCGTGGCGCCGGGCTGCCGCGCGCGCGCTGAAAGATGTCCTGGCGCGCCCCGGTTCGCGTGTTGCCGATCTTTGCTGCGGAACGGGGGATTTGAGTTTCTGCCTCGGCCGCCATTCCCGAGGGTTGGTATTGGGAGCCGACTTCTGCCGTCCCATGCTGGCGATGGCACGCGGAAAAGCCGGTGTACAAGCCTGCCGGGTCCACTTCCTGGAAGCCGACGCGCTCCACCTGCCTTTTGCCGATGCCTCGCTGGACGCGGTCACGTCCGCTTTCGGATTTCGCAATTTGGCGAACTACGGCCGGGGAATTGAAGAAATGCGGCGGGTCTTGAAGAGGGGTGGGCGGCTCGCCATCCTGGAATTCTCGCAAGTTCGGTGGCCGATTTTCGGCCCACTTTTCCGATTCTATTTTCACCGCATCCTGCCGCGCATCGGCGCCTGGATCTCAGGCGTTGAAGGTCCTTATAGCTATCTCCCTGACTCGGTGTCGCAGTTTCCGCAGCAGGAGGTCCTGGCGGAGAAGCTGCGGGGGGCGGGCTTCCAAAAGGTGAGCTATGTGAATTTTACCGGAGGCGTCGCCGCCCTGCATGTCGGCGAGAGGGTCTAATTCCCGGGCAAGTCTTGGATTCTTAGTTACGCCCGTAATCCCCTCGCAATGAGCCGAGGGATTGAGTTCACGGTGAGCTGTCAGTTTTTCACTGCGCCTGATCGGTCTGGCTCCAATCGTCCGGAGCCCCACTCTCCTTGAATTCCTTTTCCAGATCATCAAGGATTTTCTGTGCAGCTTCCGTGGTGGTCCTGTCCAGGTCAACCTCTGATTGTTTGGCCTGCACTTTGGTGGTGAGATCCGCCCTGAAGTTGGGATCTATTTCCCGCGCCTGTTGGATCTGCCACAGATTCAATTCATCTTCGGCCAGTTGTTGCTGCTCTTTGGCTTTTGCCACGTCCTGGCGGGCCGACTTGAACTTGGCCTGCCAGTAATCGCGGGTTGGGGATTTGTCTCCCGGAGGCTCGGGGGGGGGGCTGCTGGTCGCCTCAGCGGGAGGGGGAGTGGCCGGTTTGTCAGTCGTGGGTGCGGGGGTTGAAGGTTGCCCGCCCAGGGCGGGTTGGGCCGCTGGCGCGGGGGTGGAAGGTTGTTCGCCCGGGGCGGGTTGGGCTGCTGGCGCGGCGGTGGCCTCCCAGGGAGGAGGCGCCGGCATGTTGTCATTGGTGAAGACCTTGCTGGCCTTCTTGGCGTATTTCTCTCGTTGCTCGCGGAGTTGCCGCGCCAAATCTCCCAGCGATCCATCCTGCTGAGTTTGGGCAGCGAGCGGCAAGGCCACGCTCAATACCAGCATCGTGATCAGCAACGCATTCCTACTCATGTGCCCCCTCACTTAACGCAACCATCCGGGATCACCGTTCTCGCTGCGGAGCTGCGCGTGTAGGTCCTCGATGGCTTTCTCGTCGTCGGCAATCTGCTGTTTCTTGGCATCGATGTCGGCATTGAGTTTGTTGATATCGCCGCGTGAGTATTCTTGCTGGAGGGCCTTGTTAGGGTCAGGATAATACTGCATCTGATTTTGCCCCAGCTTCTGTTGCAGCACTTCGAGTTCGCGCTTATGGGTGTCGAGATTGCCTTGCAGGGTGCTCAGGCGCCCACGGTAATACTTCTCATCGCGAGCTGGCGTGGGGGTTCCCGGCGCCGCGGCGGGGGCCTCGGCAGAATTCTTTTCCGGCGGGGTGGCGCCGAATCCGGGCTCACCGTCTTTGGCGCTGGGTATGTTATCGTTGGTGATAACCCTTACCGGTTTGGCGTCTTTGGCCTTTTGCGCTTTGAGCTTGCGGGCGATTTCAGCCAGTGAAGCATCGTTGGCATCAGGCTTCTGTTGGGCGCAGACGCTCACCGCGCCCAGGCAGGCGAGAACGGCTCCCAGAACAAGAACTTTCACACGTATTCGCATAAACCCTTCCTTGAGGGGCGGCGCGGTCAATCCCTATCGAGAATCTACGCTTTTTCCAGCTCAAAAGCAACTACCCTGTGATCAAGAGGGCATCCGCGCGGGTCACCCTAGGATCCCTGGTGGTATGCGCATTTATCCAACGCCGTCTCCCAATAACCTAGAATCGCTACTAGAGACGAATGCCGGGTGGGGCAGAGCGAGCCCATCTCCGCGACTCAGGGGACCGGCCGTGCCCACCTTGCCAGGTCCACGGGAAATCGCAGCGTTGCGCTCGCCCGGCGCCAGCCCGTCTGAACTCCTCAATGTAGCCTCTTTCATCTTGACAAGCGTGGTAGCCGTGTCATACTAGTTTGTGAGGCCAGTGGGCGCCGCACAGCCCGGGGAGAAGGGGGAGCGATATTCCGGTATTAACGCGGCGGAAGGGGAAGCGCGGGAGCGGCCGCGCCAGCTTGGGGAGAATATCCTGAGGCGGCGAGTGGAAACCTGCGGGGCGCGGCGCAAGGCCGCTTGCGAGGAATCGCGAAGATGTCCGTCACGCTATGAGTGCGCGGCGGGAATTGCTCCCACCCACGGCAACGGGCCGCTCATGCGCAGAATGCAAGATTCCCACTTTCGGAATGTCCGGTGCGTCAGTGGAGGGTCTGGAACAGGATGATGAGAGCGGTTTGGATTTAAGTGCATCCATGTCTTGCAGCGCTCGGTGCTAGGACGTTTTGGGTGCGCGAGGATTTCGTGCCCCAGGGTTCCGCCCGTGCCCGAGCACGGCCGGGACCCCGATGGATCGGGGCCGGCCGGCCGTGGCATGTGTCAGGTTCGGGCTTCCCCGCGCTGTAAAAACTTAACGTAAAGGCGCTCCAGCACGATCATACCGCCGCAGTTTGAGACGATGTGTCTGAAACAAAAGGAATTAACGATGGTCAGCGAAGACCTTGCAAAAATCTATGTCATTGAAAATTATATGGTTAGCCAATTCAGGAGGGATTAGAGCAACAAAAAAAGGGGGGTCGATATTTGACGAGCGAAGCTTGAATGTCATTGAAAACAAACACAAACGAAAATGGCGGTTTTCTGGCTTGAGAGGATGTTGATGAAAACGCAGGAGTTATAATTGGCCTGAGAGGATGTTGATGAAAACACAGGTGGTTATTCGCCGGGATAAACCGGTAGGAAGCAGAAAATGAAAGATCGGCATGAGGAAGGAATGGCGATCCACTCGGCCCCGAGTTTTGCGCTGCATGTCGCGGGGCAGGCAGCGCAGCGTAAACAGGTGAGTAGGTGGGCTGGGTATAGAGCTCCGAAAACTTGCCATCAGGACGCCGACGCTCTAACATCGGCGGAAGCGAACATGACCCGATCATTTGGTGCCCCGATGAGGCAGGAGATGTTTGATAACGCGGGGAGCAGGTTGCACGTGGATTGGGGAGTCTGTTGCTCGTACAGCCTCCTTGAGGGACCAACATCGCAAAGCCGCAGCCATTGCCGTGGGATACTTACAATTGTTCAATCGTTACTAGAGACGGAGATTGCTTTTCCCAGTTATAATGGAGCACTGACTTGTGGCATTCATTTTCTCCCGTGCCTGCGGGCCTGCCTGGGGACGACGAGGGCCCGCGGCACTAGCGCCGCGAACTGAACTCGACAAGCGCCGGATCAAGTGCGAAACAAATCGAAGATCGAGACTCGAAAATGGAAAAGCGAGGGTCGAAGATCGCGGGCCGTAAGTCGGCGATCACCAACCGACAATCACAAATCACCCATTACGAATCGCAAATGATCTGAGATGTGCCCGTGCAAACAGAACCCTATCGTTGAGGCGAAGATGGCGATCCACAGCATTTATACTATTTCCAAAGATGACCCCGAAGCCCGCAACTGGCTGAGCTTTTTCCGCCGGCGGGGATACACTCGTCTGACCAACGTGCTGATGGAACGCGTGGTATGGCTGGAAGGGTCCTTTAATCTGGAGCGATTGAAGCCCCTTTTGCTCAACCCGCTTTACCAGGTTGGGGCGGAAACGTCGCAGCTCGACCCGCAGCAGGGACCCATTGTGGAGATTGCTTATCGCCCTGCCGTCACCGACCCGGAGACGCCTTCCATCCTCGCCGGCGCGCACGCGCTGGGGGAAGACGGATTGCAATTCGCCCGCTTGAGCCGGCGCTATCAATTCTGCGGACTCGACGAGGAGGAGGCCAAAAGCCTGGCTGCGCGCTTCCTCTATAACAAAATCGTGGAGAGGATTCGCGAGCCGCATGAGGCCGTGGCCACGCTTCAGCCGAGTGGAAAGCCTGACCCCGTCGGTACGGTTTCATTGCGAAACCTCGGCGATGACGCGCTGGTCGCTCTGTCACGGGAACGCTCTTGGTATGCGCCGCTTTCGCAGATGAAAGTGATTCAGGCGCACGAGCAGGAACGCGGCCGCCCTTACACCGACGCGGAGATTGAAATTCTGGTGCAGAGCTGGAGTGATCACTGCTACCACACCACCTGGAAAAGCCTGGGCCTGCTGAAAAAGCTCATGGCCGCCACCCGTGAAATCAATCATCCCCTCGTCGTTTCCTCCTTTACCGATAATGCCGGCGGGATGGACTTTGTGGATGACTGGGTGGTGACGATCAAAGGTGAAACGCACAATTTCCCCAGCTCCATCGCGCCCTTTGGGGGAATCGCCACCAAACACGGCGGGGTGATTCGCGACACCTTGGGATTCGGCAAAGGGGCATATCCAATTGGGGGCACCACCGTCATGGGCACCATGGATCCGCGCTTGCCTGAAGAAGATGTGCCGGCGGGCGCGCTCCATCCGGAATTGATTGTGTCCGAGTCGATCCGCGCCACGGCCTACTACATGAATCCGATGGGCATTCCCATGATGCATCCCATCTATCGGTGTCATCCGGGCTATGCCAAGTGCTTTGCCCTGGGCCACTCGGTGGGCCTCTTGCCGAAGAAGTATGTGCACAAAGACCAGCCCAAACCGGGTGACATTGCTGTGTTGTTTGGGGGGGCAACGGGCCGCGACGGCGTCCACGGCGCTACCGCCAGCTCTGCGGCCATGACCGGTGAAACCCTGGAGAAGGAATCGGCCGCCGTGCAAATCGGCCACCCCATCACTGAGCGGAGTTTTACTACCGCGATTCCCATTTTGCGGGACCACGAATGTATCCGCACCATCACCGATCTTGGCGCAGGCGGCATTTCTTGCGCCGTCGGCGAAATGGGGGCCGACACGGGAGTGGAAATCAATTTGGACGCCGTGCCGTTGAAGGACCAGAGCCTGACCGCGTGGGAAATCCTCCTCTCCGAATCGCAAGAGCGCATGCTGATGGCCGTTCCGGTGGAGAAGCTTGATGAGGCGCAGTCGATCCTGGACCGCTTTGAGGTGGCGCACACCATCCTCGGACGCTTCACGAACACGGGCCGCCTGGAGGCAATGTGGCAGGGGCAAAAAGTGGTTGACCTGGGGATGTCGTTCCTGTGGCGCGCCTGCCCGATTGATATGACGCCCACCGCTCCGCCCGAGCGTCATCTCACGCCGTTGCAGATTTCCGAGCCCCAAACCCGCGACGATTGGGGCAGGGCGGTCCGCGGCGTCCTCACCCACTATCACTGCGCCGACCAAAGTTCCGCCGGCACGCGCTATGATTCCACCGTCCAAGGACGAACCGCCTTGGGCCCCTATGCGGGCAAGAATCATCGCATGCCCACCAACATTTACGTCTCCGCGCCTTTGCGGGACAAACCCAATGGGATTATCACCACCTTGGCTTTCAATCCCTTCTACGGCGAAATCGATCCGGCCGCCATGGCGCGCCTCATGATGCTGGAGGCTATTACCAAGGCAGTTGTAGCCGGAACTGATTATCATCAAATGGTTCTGTGCGACAATTTCTATACCCCTCGCGTGCGTCCGGAAACGGCTTTTGAGTTGGTGGAGATGGTGGAAACCATCGCCAGCCTCTCCGTTGAATTCGGCGTGCCATTTATCTCCGGCAAGGATTCCAGCTCCGGAACTTTTGAAGCCGGGGGACGAAGAATTGACGTGCCTCCCACCCTCGCCGTGGCCGCCATGGGCCGCGTCAGTGATGTGAAAACGATGGTCACCAAGGATTTCAAACGGGCGGGCAATCGCCTGCTGATGTTGGGCCGCTACGATGCGGAGGCTCTTGGAGGGTCGGTTTATGCGGACTCCATGGGCCAGCGCGGGGATCGCTTGTTTGACGCCTATGACGCCATTTCCATGAAGGTGCATTGGGATTATCTGCGCGAGCTCCACTCCCGGCGCGGCTATGTTTCCGCCTCCGCCATCGCCGAGGGGGGCATCCTGTTGCGCTTGTTTGAAGGCGCCTTCGGGTCAGGCCTCGGCGCGCGGGTGGATTTTGGCGGCATCCCCGCGGCGCGGCGCGACGGCCTTCTTTTCGGCGAGTTCATCGGGTCGTGCCTGCTCGAGGTACCGCCGGATTTCGAGATTCCCCCCCAGGCCGCCGGAATCCCACATCAGTTTATCGGCCATATTATCGCCGAGCCTCGATTGGCTTTCGTGGATCGTGGCGCAGTGATTTGGGAAGAAGGTGTTGCGCAACTAGCTGAGGGTTGGAGCGAGACTTTTCGTGAGGTGGTGAAATGAGCCCGGCGAGAACCGCTATCCTTTATGCCCCCGGAACGAATTGCCACGAAGAATCCGCGGCCGCGATTGAGCTGGCGGGCGGCAAAACGGAACTGGTCCTGTTGAAGGATTTGATCGGCGCGGAGCGGCGGCTCGACGATTATCAAGCGGCGGTGGTTCCGGGCGGGTTCTCCTATGGCGACCACCTGGGCGCGGGAAGGATTTTCGCCACGATGCTGGTGGCCCGTCTGCGCGACCAGTTGGTGCGCTTCTTGGAGGCTAAGAAGCCTATGCTGGGAATCTGTAATGGCTATCAGGTTCTCACCGAAGCCGGCATTCTGCCGGGCCGCACCCCCGGCCAACGCACCATGGCGCTGCTGGAAAATCAATCCGCGCGCTTTGAAGACCGCAAGGTCCGGCTGATTGTTTCCGCGCAAAAGTGCGTGTGGACCGAGGGTCTGGCCGGGCAGGTGCTGGAGATGCCTTCCGCCCACGGCGAGGGACGCCCTTTGCTTTGCGGCGCGGGTTCGTCATCCGCGACGCGCGCTGTTTTCCATTATGGTGACGAACAGGGACGGCCCACTATGGATTATCCCAGCAACCCCAACGGCTCGCCCGGCGCGGTTGCCGGCATTGCTGATGAAAGCGGGCTGGTGCTCGGCCTGATGCCGCATCCCGAACGCGCCTCGCTCCCCACCCAGTATTCGCAGGATGGCTTGAGGATTTTCCAGAACCTGGTCAAATGGCTGAAGCAATAAGCTTGCTCCGGCAAACCAGCGAAGGAAAGGTGATGGGTCACTGAGCGGCTATGCCGGCGGGGCTGGCGCCGCTACTTCTCGCAGCATGCAAGCAACGCTTTCCGTTGCCCCGCTACGGTCGCGAATCGGCAGCACGGAAACTTCAACCACGCCCCGGCTGGGGTCGCGACCCGGGATTTCGATGGGTTGCTTGCGGACTTCCGTTCCGGCTTCAAAGCACGCCAGGATAGATTCCGACAACGCCGGAAGGTCGCGGAAAACTTCCCCGAACCGGCGGCGTGACCACGTGTCCACGGCAAGGATTCTGCGCGCCATGGGGTTGGAGAAGGTTATATAACCCTCGGTATTGAGAATCATCAAACCGAAGTCAATTTCCCGGGCGAGTAGGTCGAATTTGCGGGCGTTCTCATCGGCCCGGCGCTCCACGGCGACCAGTTTATCCTGCATCGTCTTCTGCTCGGTCTTCAACTGCGTGATGATGCCCTTCACGGTCTCGAGCGTGAAGGCCGCTTCGTCTCCCACGCGCACCTTGGCGGGCTTGGGCTTGTCGGGTTTCGAAATCTGGCCAAGCGATTTTTGCAGGTAATAAACTGCCAGGAGCAGGACGCTGAGGACCAGTACAGCGCCAGCGAATAGCATGATCAACTGCTGCGGATTGAATTGTGGTTTCATATTCAGCCTGCCATTCCCGACCAGCGCAGATATGCGGCAAGAAGCCAATTTCCATTGAGGCCGGCGTAAATTGCGGCAATTCCCAAAAACGTGCCATAGGGCCACTGGTAGTCCCGGAAGCGGGAGTCAATGGCCATCATGCCAAGACCGACCACCGATCCTGCGAGCGAGCCCAGCAGGATTGTCATTAGGGTCAGAGGAACGCCGAGGAATGTCCCCACCATAAACATCAGCATGACATCTCCGAACCCAAGATATTCTTTCCGCTTGCCGCCCAAATGGTAGAAAGCCTCACCCACAGCGTAGAAGAGCCCGCCGCCCACCAGCGCTCCGGCGACGGCTCCCGCGACGGAGGCCGAGGCGCCTTCCAGATAAATGTCCCAATGGCGGAAAATCCAGACAAGCGGCCGATCATCCACGGGGATAGAGAAGCTGAACACCAGACCCAGGCAGATTCCGAAAATGGTTACGGCGTGGGGAATGCGGCGATCGAGGAGGTCGGTGAAAATGAGGACGATCAACAACATGCTGAACGCAGCATATTTGATGAATTCGGGTCCCAGCCCGTATACGCGTAGGGTCAAAAGCAAAACCAGGGCCGTCAGCGCCTCCACCGTGGGATAAAGCGGTGAAATCAGCGCATGGCAATCGCGGCACCGCGCGCGTAAGACCAAATAACTGAGAAGGGGGATGTTGTCGTACCAACGGATGGCATGATTGCACCGTGGGCAATGCGAACGGGGAAGGACAATCGATTCCCCCCGTGGCAAGCGAGAAATGCAAACGTTCAAGAAGCTTCCAAAACAAAGGCCGAAGAGCCCAATAACAATATATAGCGTAACCACGCGATGATGCTCCAGGTAATAAGTGCCGCAAAATTCGAAACTCGAATTTCGAAACTCGCGGGCATGGCACTGAATCTCGAGTTTCTATTGAGTACTGCAAATTAGAGTGACAAGACCCCCTCACCCCCGACCCCTCTCCCCCAAGGGGGCGAGGGGTCGGGGGTGAGGGGGTTCATTCGTCACCGTATTATGCAGAATTCAGTAGTTTCCATTTTCGCGTTTCGACGCCAGCACCTAAGGTCGTCCGCCGCTGACGAGGCGATGATAGAGCGCTTCCGTCCGGCTGACCATTATAGCAGCAGAAAACTCCCCGGCCCGTTTGCGGCCATTGCCACCGAAGGCGCTTAGTTTTCCGCGGTCGCGAGAAGCCAGGAGAATAGCGTCAGCCAGCGCCTGCGGCGAACCCGGCGGAACGAGCCAGCCGGTCTCATTTTCCACCACAATTTCCGGAAGGCCGCCCACGCGAGTGGCAATCACGGGAAGGCCGTACGCCATCGCCCACAAGGCTGAGGATCCCAGGCCCTCGGCTCGCGAAGGCATGATAAAGAGGTCGAGGCCGGGGAAGAAACTCGCGAGGTCCTCGATGTGCCCCAGGCGAAGAATCCCAGCGCGGCCGGGATAACCGCCGGGAATCGGCTTTCCGCCGGAGATGGCGGTTTCACCACCGGCAAGGGCTAAGCGCGCCTGGGGCAGTTTTTGCAAGAGCAGATCCATGGCCGCCAGCGCCACGTCCTGTCCCTTTTCCGCCGTGGATGCACCCAGCATTCCCACCACGAAATCGTCATTTTCGCATGGCCACGACTTTCGCAGACGCAGCCGCTCGGCGGCGCCGGGCAGCTCCACGGGAATTTGAATGCCATCCGGAATAACCGTGATCCGGTCGCGGGGGACGCTCGCCTGAACGGAAAGCTCCCGGATATTCTCTGAGACGGCGATCACCGCATGGCAGGTTTGGCCATACTTAAGGCGATAGGTCCAGCGGTCGGAGGGAAAAAAGGTGACGCGCCGGGTGGCAACTCGCCGCACCGGCAATCCCAGAGATGCCAGCCACGCCAGAGTTTGCCCTCGGCCATCGTGCGCGTGCAGGATTTGCGGCGGCCAGGTCTTGAGCTGTTGGCGCCAAAGTAGAATGCCGAAAGCGTGCCCGGGGTCGTGCGCGGGCAGGGAGAAAATGCGAAGGTCTTCCCGTTGCGCCCGCTGTTCCAGGCCGCTCCCTTCCTGGCACACGATGACCTGCTCGTGCCCGCGTTCGCGCAAGCCCTGGGCCAGCATCAGCAATTGCCGCTGGCCGCCGCGCAGGCTGAGGCCCGTGTCGATGTGAGCGATTCTGAGCGCGGGGTGTGAATTCATCGGTGTGGGTGCAGGCCCTTTCGCATTTCTTCCAGCTTCACGTACTTTCTTCGCACGTACCGGGCCGCCATCTTGGCAATCAGGTAGCCCTGCCTGCCATCGATCATTCCCATGCGGAACAGGTACGAATTCAAGAAAATCCAGGGAGGCCCTAGAGCGCGGCGCAGAATGCTCGCGCGCTCGCCCCGCTCCAGCATTTCCTTGGCGGCTAAATCCGTGTAGAACTCAATCCGCTGGCGATGTTCCTCCAGAGAATTGCACGTGTAGTGGAGGATATGCCCCGGCATCGTCGCCACGGCACCGTTGACCACGACCGACTCATGCACGTATGCGCCCTGCCAGCGGCCGCGGCGGCGGTCGAAGAGGCGGAGCTTGTAGTCAGGGTACCACCCCGAGTGCAGAATCCATCGCCCCAGGTATTGCGCCCGCCGGGCAAACTGATAACCCGCCGCTGAGGGATCCGATCGCTTCCATTCCAAAATCGCGGCCTGGGCTTGGGGATCCAGCTCTTCGTCCGCATCGAGACTCAGCACCCAATCGTGTTGAGTTTGCCCGGTGGAAAAATTCTTTTGGGCGGAAAAGCCCTCAAAGGTGTGGGTGATGACGCGTGCGCCCAATCCCGCGGCGATCTCGCTTGTGCCGTCATGGGAGTCGTCGTCAATCACTACAATTTCATCCGCGCAGGAAAGTGAACGGATGGCGCGCGCGATGTTGGCGCTTTCGTTGTGGGTGATGAGGGTGGCGGAAAGGGATGGCATGGCGGTTCAGAATCGGCTGACCGGCGCAATGAGGCCGGCAAGCGCGCCCTCCGAAATAAGGCCGCTGATGCGCGCGATGTCAGCGTGCAGGGGGCGGTCTTTGGCGATGTGCGGCGAGACCTTGCGAACCTGCTCCCGAGCTTGCTCCGCCAGCTTGCCGGAGCGCAGCGGCGCGAGCAGGTCCAGTGCCTGGCAAGCGCAAAGCAGCTCGATGGCCAGAATGTTTCTCACATTAGCAATGACCGGTTGCAGCTTCAGCGCGGCCGCCATACCCATGCTCACGAAATCTTCTTTGTTCCCGGAAGTGGGGATGGAATCGGCCGACGCCGGGTGCGCCATCACCTTATTCTCGGAGGCCAACGCGGCAGCGGCGACTTGCGCGATCATCAGTCCCGATTCCAGGCCGGGGGAGCGGGTGAGGAAGGCCGGAAGTTCGGAAGTGAGCGGATTCACCATGCGATCGACGCGCCTTTCCGCGATCCCGCCGAGTTGGGTGAGGGCGATGGCCATAAGGTCAAGCGCCAATGCCAATGGCTGACCATGGAAATTGCCGCCGGAAATAACCTCACCCGCGCCGGCAAAGACCAGGGGATTATCCGTGGCGCTGTTCATTTCGATTTCGAAGACCCGCCGCGCGTAGGCCAAGGCGTCGCGCACGGCGCCGTGAACCTGCGGCATGCAGCGCAGGCTGTACGCGTCCTGCACGCGCGAGCAACCTTGATGCGATTTGTTGATGGTGCTGCCGCGAGTGAGCCGGGCGAGGTTGCGCGCGGAAATCACCTGCCCGGGATGTGGCCGCGCCGCGTGCAATCGTTCGTCAAAGGCGCGGGTGGAGCCGCGCAGGGCATCGAGGGACAGAGCCCCGGCAACGTCCGCCGTGTTGGCGAGAATCTCCGCCTCGCGCCAAGCCAACAATCCGAGGGAAAGCATGGCCTGCGTGCCGTTCACCAGCGAGAGCCCCTCTTTGGCCTCGAGCGTCAGGGGCTTCATGCGCAATGATGCAAGCGCCGACGCCGCGCGCTGCCGTCGGCCTCGAAATACCACCTTGCCCTCTCCCACCAGCGCCAAGGCCACATGGGCGAGCGGCGCCAGGTCGCCACTTGCGCCCACGGAGCCACGCCGGGGGACAACGGGATGCACGCCATGGTTCAAGAATGCGCAAAGGGTTTCGGCAATGAGGGGCCGCACGCCGGAAAGCCCGCGCGCCAGGGTGTTGGCGCGCAGAAGCAGCAACCCCCGCGTCTCCGCTGCGCTTAACGGTTCCCCCACGCCGCAGGAGTGGCTGCGAACCACGTTCAATTGCAGTTCGCGAGCCGCGCTTGGCTCAATGTGCACGGTGGAGAGGCTTCCCACGCCCGTGGTGACGCCATAGACCAGTTGTTTTTCCGCGATGATCTTTTCCACCCAAGCGCGTGATTTCTGCATCGCCACGCGCGCGCGCGGGGAAATGCCGACGGGGTGATTCCCCAGTACCACGGCGGAGAAATCGCGTCGAGTCAGTCGCCGGCCGTCAAGGAGTATCACGCGGGGCATAAAAACCTTTCTCGGAATACGGGGTACGGGACACGGGATACGTGACGGAATATCTGGGACACGGGATATGGGATACGGGTCCAGAGCATCGGGCTTCCTTTGAGACTAGCGTAATCGGTACAAAATCGGCATTTCGGCTATAGGCCGAATTCAAAGCGCCTGAGGTCCAACCCCGAATCCCTCATTCCGAGACCTGAGGATTTCGTCCCGTTACCCGTGTCCCGTATCCCGTGTCCCGAATTCCACCTTTTTCGGTCCGGCCACAAATAAGTCGCGGTACTTGTCGGGCAGGGAACGGGGGTGCCCTTCACGGTCGGTGATCACATGTACGGTTTCCCCCTCCGCCAACAGTTCGTCGGTGGCCTGGCGGTAAACCTCGTAGCCAAAAATCAGGACGCGGCGGCGGGTTGCCTTCAGACAGGTGCGCACCAGGATTTCATCGTCATAGCGCGCGGGAGCTTTGTAGCGGCAGCGCGCTTCCGCCACCATGATGTACAGGCCGTCCTGCTGTTCCATCTCGCGGTAGGCAAAGCCGTGCTGACGGCAAAAATCCGTGCGCCCGATTTCGAACCAAACCAGGTAATTGGCGTAGTAAACCACTCCCATCTGGTCGGTTTCCGCATAGCGGACTTGCAGGGTCGTTTCAGTCCACTGGGTTGGAGAGTCCATACATTTTGGATATTACTGAGGGCTGCTGTATTGCGTGACGAACCCCCTCACCCCCGCCCCTCTCCCCCAAGGGGGCGAGGGAAGAGTCAAATAGAATCTATGCCCTCTCCTTTTTTGCTTGCGGCGGCTAATTCGGACATCCAAACCGCTCGACTGAAGTTTATAACAAATTCCCGAGTTCGCAAATCGCGGCCACCTTGACGATTACTGAACCGGGCCGCGAGTTTCGATTCCCCCAGCCTTCTGCAATCCAAAGTCGCAAATGCAAAATCCAAAATTACAGCAGGCTCTCGCCCATATCATCGACAGGGTTGGCGAGAACGTGACGAAGGCAGGCGAAGAATCCGCGCAAGAGGGTTTCGAGAAAGCGGCGGTGCTCCGGTGCGGGGAGAATCTGAACCTGCACATTGTCCTCGCTGCGCCGGTCGACTTGCCGGAAAAACTCCTCCGCCGTGGGCCACGTAAGGGTCACATGGGGGTGCTTGGCCAGGCGGCGCTCCACTTCAAATCTGCCGCGGCGGAAAAACACCGTCCACTCCAGCTCCCAATCTTCCACAACCCAAAGTGTGGTGATTTCAACTTCGCGGATATGCGTTCGCAGAACCTTGTCGCGCCCCATCAGGACGAAAGCGCGTTGGATGATACGGCGCGCGGCGCGTTTGGAGAGCGCGGTGGCGGGGTCCTGGAGGGGGAGTGTTTCTTTCGGCGTCGGGGTGTTGGGCATAGCGTGCAAATTCAAATGGTAACACTTATCCAGTTTGGTGACGGCAAAAGAAGGAGACGGGGTCGGAATTGCCGATTGCCGATTGTAACGGAATTGCCGATTGCCGATTTTCGATTGTCGATTTTCGATTCGCGGTTCGTTCAGTCGGCAATCGAAAATCGGCAATTCCGGAAATGCTCATTCCTGCCCATCATGGCCGGCGGGCCATCGCCTCCGCCCGCTTCGCTGCCGTGGCAATGAGGTCGCGGGAAGAGGCCAGGGCGTCGACCAATCCCATGCTCAAAGCCTGCGTGGCCGGAATGCGGTCGGCGGTAAGGAACATATGCAGCGCCGTGGCTTTGCCCAACAAACGGGCCAGGCGCTCAGTTCCGCCCCAGCCGGTTACCAATCCCAAGGCCGCGGCCGGGTGCCCGAAGGACGCGTCGTAGGTGGCCACGCGCCCATGGCAAGCCAGCGCCAGGTCGAGTCCTCCGCCCAAACAGTAACCGCGAATGGCGGCCACCACGGGCAAGGGGAAAGTCGCAATGCGGCGGCAAGTGCTCTGACCGCGTTCGGCGAATTCGCGGGCGCGGACTCCCTCCAGCGCGGCCACTTCTTCAATCTCTGCGCCGGTGGCAAACGATTTTGTCCCGGCCGCAATCACCACCCCGCGGAACAGGCCGACGCCCCTCACTTCTTCCAGAAGATCATCCATCTCTCGGAGGACCGCAACGCTCAAACGCGGATATCCCTCGGCGAACGAAAATGCCAGCACCGCGACGGAATTGTGGGAGGAAAGTTCCATAGGATGGCTGACAGCCGACAGCTCACAGCCGAAAGCAATAACAGGACATTGGCCCCGCCGTCACAAAGCCTTCCTTGCACCTCTCAGCACCTTGCATAATTCGTAGGGCTGACAGAGCGAAGCTTTGGAGTGCGGCCGCTTGCTGCCACTTTCCCTCCCGCAAGCTCGCTTGCGGAAATTTCAATCACCACTTCAACTTGTTTTCGTTTCTTCCCCGAGTAGGCACCGATCCCAGCCAGCACGCTGGCGAGTGAAAAAACGGTAGCAAGCTACGCGCACTCCAAAGCTCCGCTCCGTGTGCCGCTGGAATTACGTCGAGTATTTGATTGGGTAAGCAGGACCACAGAGCGCTGACCTATTGTTTGAAGCGAAGTGTTACGCGACACCAGCCCCTCTTACATTCTTGCGGATGAAATCGACAATAGTTTGCGTGGAGGCGCCCGGCTGAAAGACCTCGGCGACGCCAGCTTGCTTTAAACCCGGGATATCCTCATCGGGGATGATGCCGCCCACCACCATCAGGACATCATCCATGCCCTCGGCGCGCAGAAGTTCCGAGATGCGCGGAATTATCGTGTTGTGCGCACCGGATAAGATCGAGATGCCGATGGCGTCCACGTCCTCCTGCACGGCGGCGCTGGCAATCTGCTCCGCGGTCTGCCGCAGGCCCGTGTAGATGACTTCCATGCCCGCATCGCGCAGGGCGCGCGCTACGATCTTGGCCCCGCGATCATGGCCATCCAGGCCCGGTTTGGCAACTAGCACGCGAATGCGTCGATCTGGCATAGAGCAGGTCACCGTTGGTCAAACACTGATTTAAGGTCGAGCGAGAGACCCGGGAGCAGGTCAGGGTCTTCGAGGGTGTCATGCTCGCGGCGGACAAAGCTTCCACCGTCGGCTCGGAAAACTTGCACTTCGCGGGTCTTGGGATAGAACACCCATACCGCTTTAGCCCCGGCCGCCAGATACTGCTTGACCTTCTGCGTCAGCTCCTCCGCCAGATCGGTGGGCGAGACGACCTCGATGGCGAGCGCGGGAGCGCCCTGGATACGCCGGTCCAAATCGATTTCAGCCATCCGGTCTGCCGGCACAAAGGAAACATCCGGAATTCGCACGGTCTCCGGCGAAAGTTGGTAACCGGTTTCCAAGAAGACCTTGCCGAGGTGTCGCGGGTGAGCAAAATCTCTTAGCAGAGCCGCAATGTTGTCTCGTACCAGATTATGCCTCGGCATTGGTTCGGTCATGGTGACGACTTCCCCCTCATTGAGCTCATAAAGAATTCCTTCCCGGATCGGGAGCTGATCGAATTGCTCGATTGTCAGAAGGGTCTTTGTTGCCATGCAAAACACTCCTTCAGATCCAACAAGTCTACACTTTCTAGTGTTTGTAATTCGAATTCAGAATTCAGAATTGTCTTTCATCGGAACGCTGGTTCCTCGTAAGTCCCGAAGACCTTACGCAGCACGTCGCACATTTCGCCCACCGTCGCGTAGGCGCGCGCGCATTCCAGGAAATAGGGCATCAAGTTCGCGTTGGTCGCCGCCGCGCTTCCCAACGCTTCAAGGCCCTGCTGGACATGGGCATTATCCCGCTTTTTGCGCACTTCCTCCAACTTTTTGGCCTGATGGCGCGCCACGCCGTCATCAATCACCAGCAGCTTGATGGGGCGATCCTCCTCCGTCACGAAGTCATTGACGCCTACAATGATCTTCTCCTTGTGCTCGACAGCTTTTTGGTAGGCGTATGCGGCATCGTGGATTTCTTTCTGCGGGTAGCCGCGCTCGAGGGCGGGCACCATGCCTCCCATGGCATCGATTTTCTGGAAATAATCGTAACAGGCGCGCTCGGTTTCGAGCGTCAACTTCTCGATGAAGTAGGAACCGGCGAGAGGATCGACGGTGTTGGTTACACCGCTCTCGTGGGCGATCACTTGTTGGGTGCGCAGGGCAAGGGTGACGGCTTCCTCGGTCGGCAACGCCCACGCCTCATCCAGGGAGTTGGTGTGTAGTGATTGGGTTCCGCCCAGCACCGCCGCCAGCGCCTGAAGGGTGGTGCGGACCACATTGTTGTAAGGCTGCTGCGCCGTAAGCGAACAGCCCGCCGTCTGGGTGTGAAAGCGGCAGAGCCAGGAGCGTGGATTGGACGAGCCAAACCGCTCGCGCATGACTCGCGCCCAGATTTTGCGCGCGGCGCGATATTTCGCCACTTCCTCGAACAAGTCGCTATGGGCATTGAAGAAGAAACTCAGGCGCGGGGCGAATTCATCCACGCTCATGCCCGCCCGCGTTACCCACTCCACGTATTCGATTCCATCGCGCAGGGTGAAGGCCAGCTCCTGTACCGCCGTCGAACCGGCTTCGCGAATGTGATAGCCGCTGATGGAGATGGGATTCCAGCGTGGAACCTCGCGCGCCCCGAAGGTGATGGTGTCCACCACCAGGCGCATGGAGGGCGCGGGCGGGTAAATATACTCCTTCTGCGCGATGTATTCCTTCAGGATGTCGTTCTGCGTGGTGCCGGAAATCTTCTTCCAATCCGCCCCGCTCTTTTCCGCCACCACCAGGTACATGGCCCAAATCATGGCGGCGGGCGAATTAATGGTCATGGAGGTGGTTATTTCCTGCAGGGGCAATCCCGCCAGCAGGGTTTCCATATCCGCGAGGGAGGAAACGGAGACGCCGCAACGGCCCACTTCACCCTCGGCCAGCGCGTGGTCGCTGTCGTATCCCATCAGCGTGGGCAGGTCAAAGGCGATGGATAGGCCCGTCTGGCCTTGCTTGAGCAAATAGTGCAGGCGCGCGTTGGTGTCCTCAGGGCTGCCAAACCCGGAGAACTGGCGCATCGTCCAAATCTTGCCGCGATACATGGTGGGATGAATCCCGCGCGTGTACGGGTATTCACCCGGGTCGCCTAGCTCGCGGGAATAGTGAAACTCGGCGAGATCCGCCGGCGTGTAGAGACGGTTGATGGGAACGCCCGACAGGGTTGTGAATTCCCTTTGCCGTTCGGGGGATTTTTTCAGGGCGGGCTGAAGCGTTTCTTCCTGCCACCGCTGTTCGGTTGGAGAGGTTTGACGGTGCGAGTTTTCGGCGGCGGCGTGCGCCCCCGGATTTTGCTTCTGATCCACCGTGATGATCCGCCCAAGGCATGTTAGAGCACGCGCGGATTCAAAGTCAAACGCGCGGGGGAAAGCGTCCTGCATTGTGGTTAGCTTCCAGCCTTTGGTCTCTCTCTGCCTTCAAGAATCTCCAAAAGCACACCCTTTGCCGCGTTTACCTCCGGCCAGAAGCATCCGGACAAGAAAAGCCATCCAAAGAGCAACATGCCAAAAGGGATGATCAACATCGGATCCCATGCCGTCTTACCAAAAGACAAACCCGCGACAACGGCAAGATCTCCCAAGGCGACTCCGCCAAACCAGAAGCACATGGATACAGCCACAAATGGGTGAAGGCCCATCCGGATGGAAATGGCTGTACCCAGTGGACCCGAGGAAATTGTTCCTTGGATTACGGGAAGGAAGGCATTACCGTGATTGATAATCCGTTTGATCCTAAAGCCGGCGGTAGAGAACGTTCCTTGAAACGTTCTGTGGCGTCCCCAGAAACGGAACCATTCTGGGGCCTCCGTTTGGGATCCCAGCGCCGCCATGATCTCTGCCATCGACATCGCTGTGTCGATCTCGAATGCGTCCGACGGCCAAAGTCTCACGCCTTTCCATGACGACTTCTGAAACGCCCGTACACGGAGCTGTGCCATACGATGGCGCTCGGCGTATTACGAATCGCCAACTACCCTCTCCCCCTTGCCTACTGCTTCGGCGTGGCCGGGGTGTCTGCCGAGCCCGGAATATTGGGAGCGTGGGTCACCGTCCCCTGTATGGCGTCACTTAATTCCACGTTGTAATCGCCAAGGATAGTTCCCACCGCCTGCTGGTAGGATGTAATAGCCTTGGCGTAAGTTGAGTGCGCCGTGACTCCGTTCCCCTCGGCGGTAGCCAAATCGCGCTGCGCTTGAATGACCAGGAAGACCGTGGATTCCCCCAACTGAAACTTCTTCTGTTCGGCGTCGAGGGTTTGGCGTGCGAGGAGCGTAGCCTTGTCGGCGGCATTTATTTGCGCTTTGGCTTGAATGACTCCAATCACTGCGGTACGCACCGCCTGGGCAATATTATTCTTCGATTGCTGCAACTGGGTCTCAAGCTGCCGCCGCTCCAGGATCGCACGGGCCATGTCTGCCTGCGCTTGCCGGTTGCGAATGGGGATGGAGAGATTGACGCCGAAAGAGTAGTTGGGATAGTTGCCCTGAATGGTTTGGCTTAGGGCTTGTGAAACCCCGGCGCTTGCCGTCCCCTTCGGCGCCACTTTGGAGCCGTTGGGTTCCAGACAACCGGGGAGATATACCTCCGACCCCGAGGGACAAATGACTTGATTGCCTGCCAAGCCGGAAGCAATGTAACTGGCAAAGACGTTCAAGGAAGGGAGCAGTCCGTTTCGCCGCAGGGCAATGGTCATGTCCTGGTCCCGGAATTTCAATTCCGTCTGCTCGATTTCGGGGCGGTTGGCAAAAGCTCGCCGCAGCGCCTCATCCAGAGGGGGAACATCATCCGGCCGGGGTTCGGGAAGCTTGTCCTCGGCGGAAATTTGGGCGGCGGCCAGCTCCGGGCCGACTTGCCGGGCAAGGGCGGTTTTGATCAGCTCCGCTTGCTGTTGCAGGGTGGTTTGGGCTACGATCACGGCCTGTTGGTCCGTTGCCACCTCGGATTCCGCTCGCACCACCTCGATCGGCGCCAGGGTGCCGATTTCCACCTGCCTCTTGTTGTCCTCGAGGAGCTTTTGGGAATAAGCCAGGGCCTGCTCCTTGACGCGCACATTCTCCTGGTCGGAGAGGTAGTCCCAATAATCGCTCAGGACCGTGCCCAGCGTGCTGATAACCGACTGGCGAAAGACGGAATCGGCGACTTTGAGATCGTTCTTGGCAATGCGGATTTGCGCGGAGTTGGCGCGCCGTCCGTAGCCATTCAACAAAGGCTGGGTGAAGCCCATGCCCAGGAAGGTATCAACGTAAGGGTTAAAGACGGGAGTGAGCGAGGTGTTGGATCCGCGCGCGCCTCCCAGCACGACTTCATAGCTGGTTCCGGTTTGGAAAGCTTGGTTGAAGCCGGTCGTGTAACTCGTCCCTTGGGACGTCTCAAAGGGGACGCCGGTCACCACCGTGGTCCCCAATGGCGTGGTATTCCGGTCCCAGCCGAACGAGAAAAAGACGGAAGGATCGAAGTTGCCGCCCCCCAACTGCGTAGCGCCGGCAGAGCCGGAAGCTCCGCCCGTGCTGCCGCCGACTCCGCCACCTCCGGCGCTGACGCCGCTGCCAACGGCCCCGGAAAACAGCGCTGAGGATGAGAATGATCCCGAGAATCCGCGAGCGGCGCCGCCACCCTGGGTGCGGAGAATATCCGTATGCGCAAAAGCGATGTTATACCGCGCCACGGCGATATCGAGATTGTTCTCGAGGGCCAATTCGATGATATCCTGAAGGGAAAGATGCAGCACGCCGTCACTGAGCAAGGAGTGCAAGCGTTCCGAATTGGTCATTTTCGATTCGGGGACATAGGGTGATAGATACGGCGCGGCGACGTTGGGGAACCACCGCGTGTTCCCGAAACTCGTATCGAAGTTTTGCACGGGCGTGGCTACAGGTGCGGTCGGGGCCTGTTGCGCATGAAGGCTAGGCCCACTGGTTAAGAGGATACTCACAACGAACATTACGGCGACGAGGCGTTGACGGTAAGGCTTCATCGAATGTCCTTCTCCCTTGAGACGGAATGTGTCTTCAGTCATCGGCACTACCGGGTATTACGCAATCATTGGACGCAAAGTTTCATGGATTGTTACCCGCCCTCAGCATGGATCCCGACAGAAGGTCCTCTGCAAAAAGGGGAGGGTCATGTCCCTCGGCTCCGGCACTGGTTAATCGGGGACACCCCAACGCCCGCACGTTGCCAGCGTTCCCTGGCTCGTTGGGCCGGGCCTGAACTCGAAAACTAGGAAATCGCGCAGGCATCGTGACCAGTGCGTTCAAAAGCAAGAACTGAAAGTTTATCACCCGCCCGCCGGAGTGACAACCATATGCCCATACTCTCCCATGTCGGCCGGTTACACCAGCCCCGCCAAAGACGGATATAGGGCTATGGGAAGCGTTTTGGCAGTCTCCGCGCCCGAAGGAGCCGACCTGGGCTGCCTCCCCGGGCTGCCAGAGTTACGGGAGTTGGGAAGGACGAAAAAGCCGGCGGCAACTGGGGCGATGGGTGTAGAATTCACACCGGCCTTCATTGCCGGATGGAAATCCTTGGATAAAACCTCTCTTTCTGCATCGGGTTCGATCCAATTACGGGGGAGAAGCATGAAACGCTTAACCTATCTTGCCTACTGGGTGTTCTTATGCTCCGCAGTCATTTGCTCGGGCGCTCAAGCCCCTTCGCCATCGCCGGCCCCGAAACCCTCTGCCCGGCCGCGGCCTTTAGCTACGGCGCCGTCCCCTGGCCCCAAGCTGCCCGGGCTAATCCTTGGCGCTGCCTGGTATCCCGAACATTGGCCGGAGTCGCGTTGGGAGGAAGACCTGCGCCTGATGCAAGAGGCGGGCCTTCACACGGTGCGAGTTGGGGAATTTGCCTGGAGCCGCATGGAGCCCGAGGAGGGCAAGTTTGATTTCGCGTGGCTCGATCGCGCCGTAGCCCTGGCCGGACAGCACGACATCTTTGTGGTGCTGGGAACCCCCACCGCCGCCGCCCCCGCGTGGCTGACAGAGAAATACCCCGACACGCTGGTCACCGAGTGGAACGGCCGCCGCGCGACGCATGGCAACCGCGGACAATGCCGCCCTACAAGCGCCCGGTACCGCGAATTCTCGCGCCGCATCGCCGAGCAGATGGCCGGGCGCTTCGGCCACAACCCCCATGTGATCGGCTGGCAGACTGACAACGAGTTCGGGCCCGTTTCCTATGACGAGGACACGCGACGCCAATTCCAGCAGTGGCTGAAAGCCCGCTACAAGACGCTTGACTCCCTGAACCAGCACTGGTCCACCAGCTATTGGAGCCAGACGTACAACAACTGGCAGGAGATCCCCATTCCCATCGGTGGGCATAATCCGGGACTGAAGCTGGAATGGCAACGATTCATCACCGACACATTCCGTGACTTTAATCGCAACCAAGTGGCGGTGATTCGCGCGCACTCCGATCCCCGTCAGTTCATTACTCACAATTTCATGGGATGGTACGACGGGTTCGATCATTACGTTCTCAGCCAGGATCTCGACCTCGCTTCCTGGGATGACTACATCGGCACCGGCCATCTGGACCCGGCGTCGAATGCGTTGCTCCATGACCTTACGCGCGGCTTCAAGCGCAAGAACTTCTGGGTGATGGAGACGCAGCCGGGGTCCGTGAATTGGGCGCAGGTGAACAACTCTCTTGATCGCGGGGAAGTGCGCGACATGGCGTGGGAGGCCATTGGCCACGGCGCCGATGCGGTGAGCTATTGGCAATGGCGAAGCGCCCTGGGCGGCCAGGAGCAGTATCACGGCACGATCGTGGGAGCGGATGGCAAACCCGTTCCCCTTTACGAGGAAATTGCCCAGATCGGGAAAGAGTTCGCCAGAATGGGAGAAGGCTTTCGCGGCACCAGCCCCACCGCCGAGACCGCACTTCTCCAGGACTACGACAGCCGCTGGGCCATCCAGTTTCAAAGACACTCCCAAGGCTTTGACACCTTCCAGCATTTCCTCAGCTACTACCGCCCGCTGGAGACTCTGACGCAGGGACTGGACGTGGTGCACCCCATGGCCCCACTCACTGCTTATCGGCTCGTGGTTGCGCCGCATCTGAACGTCCTGCCCGACGCAGTGGCGGACCATCTGCTGGAATTCGTCCAAGGCGGCGGCCACCTGGTGCTGGGGCCGCGCTCGGGCATGAAGGATGCCTACAACGCGCTGCTGCCATCACGCCAGCCGGGATCCATCCTCAGCGCTATTTTGGGTGGAGACGTGCGGCAGTATTACGCCCTGGAAAAGCCTGCACCGCTTTCCGGACCCGCCGGGGAGGGGGAAGCGAAAATCTGGGCGGAGATGCTTGAAGCCACCGCGCCCGACACGGAAGTCCTGGCGCGCTACGGGAAGAGCAATGGGTGGCTGGATGGTCAGCCCGCCGTCATCACCCGGCGCGTGGGCGCGGGGCGAATCACCTACGTGGGGGGATGGCTCGATGACAAAACGATGGCTTCTCTCGCCGCTTGGATGGTTCAGGTGAGCCAGGTAAAACCCGCTCTGGGTGCGGTGCCGGAGGGGGTGGAGGTGTGCCGCCGTTCGGGCCAGGGCCAGGACATATTCATAGTGATCAATCACACCACGGAGCCGCAAACAATATCGCTGCCACACCCCATGCGGGAAGCGTTGCGTGGCGGAGGTGCCACCAGCAGCCTCCTGTTGCCGCCACGAGAGGTCGGCGTCTTGCTTCCGGCCGAGTAGGTGTCCTGCGGATGTAGTGCGCGTTACGATTCGTCGGCCTGAGATTCTCTCCATCAAGGGCAGGCGAAAGGCTGTCAATGCTGAGGATGAAAGCGGACGGATTCAGGGTGAATGCGAGTGGGCACCTCTTCGCCCGAAAATCGAGAGCCGCACATTGAAAACTAGCGATCGACAATCGGCAATCGTCAATCGACAATTCCCGCATTGTCTTCCTCTTGGTAGAATACCGGAACCATGCGCAACATTCGATTGATCCTGGCCTATGATGGAACTGACTTTCATGGCTGGCAACGCCAGCCGGATGCTCCCACCATCCAGGCCTGCCTGGAGGAAGCTATCGAGAAGCTGACCGGCGCTGCCGCGCCCGTATGCGGCTCGGGTCGCACGGACGCCGGGGTTCATGCCTCGCACCAAGTGGCGAATTTCCACACCGATTCCCCTATTCCCTGTGCGAATTTCCTCATGGCACTGAACGATTTGCTGCCGCCAGCTATTCGCATCAAGGGTGCGGACGATGTTGCCCCCGCCTTTCACGCCCGCTACGATGTTTTGCGCAAAACTTACCGTTACCGAATCGTAATGACCCCGGTATGCTCACCCCTCTTGTGGCGGTTTGCTCACCACTATCCGTATCCTTTGGATCGTGCCCGAATGGCGCAGGCCGCGAAATTCATTGAAGGTGAGCATGATTTTACTTCATTCGCAGCCGCCGATGCCGATGAGGACGAAGAAACCAAATCGCAAGTGCGCGTTGTACTTCGCTCGCATCTACTCTGGCGCCCGCGGTCCTCCATGCTGGTGTACGAGGTGACCGGGAAGGGCTTCCTTCGCTACATGGTTCGAAATATCGCGGGTACTCTGATCGAGGTGGGAAGGGGTAAGCTCGCCCCCAGCGACATCCCGAGAATTCTTGCTGCCCGCGATCGCACCCAAGCCGGCCCCACCGCGCCCGCACGAGGCCTTTGTTTGATGAATGTAGAGTATGAGCATCGGGTGATCGGATGATCGGGTGATCGGGTGAGCAGCAGAGAATCCGATCGTGGGATCATCGGACCACGTGATGAACCGATTCCCGCGTGGATTTCGACAAACGGTTCGAGTAGAATAACCTGGCGTCGCACGGGGTTTTCAAATCTGGCAATCCATGATCCAGCGTTTCACAGGAGACACCCTCAGTGAGCACAGCAGCTTTGAAGGTTAAAGACAAGAAACCCGGCCAGCGCGCCTGCGATGAAAAGGATGCCAAGGGCGAATTGTGCCTTGGGCACCTGAAGCGTTGGTACTACTACCACCCGTTACGTCTGGCTTTCAGCGATGAACAGGAAGCGGCCCTCAAGGAATTGGGCAAGCATGCCGAGATCTACCGCTGCGAACGCTGTCACACGCTCTATCGCCCGGTGGCGTCGGATCTTTCGACGGCGGGCCAGAAATTCCAGGTTCATTCTGTAAATCCTTGGGGCGATTTCTCCGGCAAGAACCCTAAGTAGCCGTGGGGAATCGGGTGATCTGGAGATCCCGTGATCCGATGACCCGCTCATATGGCGAACAAATCGTAAATGTCGCTAGAGTTTTTGATTGCCTGATCACCCGCTTACCCGATCACCCGATTTGAGGTTCCCGGTTTTGAGCCAACGCACAAAAGCTGAAATCCTTCTCGTTATCACCACCTTCATCTGGGGCTCCACCTTTGTGATCGTCAAAGGCGCGCTCGCCGACGCTTCACCTTTCCCCTTTCTTGCGGTGCGCTTCATCCTGGCGGGACTGCTGATGTTCTGGATCATGGGTCGCGGCCGTTTGCCGCGCCCAGCGCTCCTCCCGAGCCTGTTGCTGGGACTCTTCCTATTCACCGGTTACGCCTTCCAAACCTGGGGTCTCATTTTTACGACGCCCTCGAAAGCCGCCTTCATTACGGGCTTCAGCGTCATTCTGGTACCTTTGATTTCACTCTTCCACGGCTACTCCCTGCGTGCCGCGAACGCCGGCGGAGCCGGTTTGGGCTTGCTGGGGCTTTACTTTCTTGTCCTGCCGTCCGGGATCGCAACCGTGAATCGCGGTGATTTGCTGACCGTGGCCGGAGCCGTGGCTTTCGCCTTTCACATTGTGCTGGTGGGAAATTACACGCGCCGCTTTTCCTTCCTCCACCTGGCGCCGGGTCAAATTCTGGTAGTGGGCATCCTGGCAACGCTGGCCATTCCCTTTGCTCCCTCCTCGACGCTGCATTGGACTGGCCGACTGGTATTCGCCATCGCCGTGACCGCCGTTTTCGCCACCGCCTTTGCCTTCGGCACCCAGGTATGGGCGCAGCAGTACACCCCACCCGCACATACTGCCCTCATTTTTGCCCTGGAACCCGTGTTCGCCGCTCTGACCTCCCGCGTGGTGACAAAGGAACATCTGGGGGGAAAGGTGCTCCTGGGCTCCGCGCTCATCTTGGCGGGAATGGTCATTTCCGAGGTGTGGGGTGGGGCAGCGCCTGCTCCCGTCGAGGGGTAGTGGAACCCATATGCTCGGGTCTAAGTTCTCGCGGGGGATTCCGCAAATCCCGGCAGGACAAAGCTCACAAACGGGGGTAATCATAGTCCAAGCTGAGTGGCGCCTTTTCACGCGCGAGGGGTAGTGAAACCGGCTTGGTGGTGTATACTCAAGAAGGATAGGCCATTGGGGCATTGCGGGATCGAGGAGAGGTCGAGATGAGTGTACGCGGTCGCCGGGTTCTGCCCGCGCTGTTCATTGCCGTAACCCTGGGAATCGGAATCCTGATTGGCACACTGGTTTCCCACGGTGTCCGGGCGGCCAAAGGTTTTGCCGGGGAAAGCGCCAAGCCGCTCCCCATGCCCTCAGCCGTCGAACTCTCCAACTCCTTTTCCCAGATCGCCGACAAACTTGAAGATGCGGTGGTGAACATCAATACTGAAACCACGGTGCGCAGCCGCCGCCGTGGCCCCCACTCGCGGGAGGAATCGCCCTTCGACGACTTTTTCGACCATTTCTTTCAGGGGGAGCCGGAGGGCCCGGACGGCGGGGGAGGTGACTACCCCCAGAGAAGCCTCGGCTCGGGAGTGATTCTTGACCAGAATGGCTACATCCTTACCAACTTCCACGTGATTACCCAGAATTTCAGAGAAGGGGGAGAGCGGGAAGATAAACCCGTGGACCGCATCACGGTCTTCCTGCACGGGGACGATGCCAAGTACAAGGCCCGGGTGGTGGGCTCCGACAAGTGGACGGACCTCGCCGTCATCAAGATCGACGCCGGGAAGGCATTGCACTCGACCCAACTCGGTGACTCCGACTCGATGCGGGTGGGTGATTGGGTGCTGGCCATTGGCAGTCCCTTTGGCTTCGATTCCACCGTCACCGCCGGCATCATCAGCGCCAAAGGGCGTGACATCGAAGGGACAGCGGCGGCACAGTTTAAGCGTTACCTGCAAACCGATGCCGCCATCAATCCCGGCAACAGCGGCGGACCTTTGGTGAATCTGGCCGGGCAGGTGATCGGCATTAACACCGCCATTGAAACGCGGCACGGGAGTTACGATGGAGTGGGGTTCGCCATACCCTCGAATACCGCCCGTAAGGTTTACAACGCCATTGTCACCAGTGGCGCAGTCAAGCGCGGCGCCATCGGTGTGCAATTCCAGGGGCAAGCCAATCCTGCCGCGCTGCGCGTTTTCGGCGCGGACCACGGCATGCTTGTGGATAGCGTCCAGCCTGACAGTCCTGCTGACCGCGCCGGCCTGAAGCGGGGCGACGTGATCTTGAGCATTAATGGCAAACCCGTGCACAGTGGTGACGAACTGGTGGCCATAGTTTCCGACACCGATATCGGCAAGAAATTGCGCATCGAATATCTGCGCGAAGGCAAAAGCGCCACCGCCGATGTGGAAGTGGCTGACCGTAACCAGATCATTGGGGAGAGTCGCGCCAGCCAGGGCGGCGAAGGCAATGCCGAGGCCGGCCCACAGGGCGAAGGTGCACTGGGTTTGGCGGTCAAAAACCTGACCCCGGATCAGGCCCAGGAGCTTTCAACGCAACTTCATCTGGGAGCCAAGCAAGGAGTTTTGGTGACCGACGTGCAAGTAAGTGGCTTTGCTTCCGATCTGGGCGTCGAGCGCGGCGACGTTATTCTTAGTATAAATCGTCATGTTTTGGCTTCCGTGGACGATTACAATAAGGTGCAAGGGCAGTTGAAATCCGGCGCGGACGTTGTATTATTGGTGGCGCGCCAAGACGGTCGGCATAGCTTCGCCACGCTCTTCCTGGCGGACCGCCTACCGTAGAGTGCTGAAAGGATCGGTTTGAACTCTTCTGGCCACAAAACCAGCGAACCATGGCTCATTCTGTTAGGGGTTTGCTTGGCCGCAAGCGGCTTGTACGCGGCACAAAGCTCCTCCGCGACCACCACCCCCAAGCAGCCGGTCGCGCACTCGCCGGCGAGTTCGACCCACCCCGCCACCCACGCGATAGCGAGGAAAACAGGAACCTCTACAACCGCCACCCATTCCGCCACCCACGCCAGCGTAACTTCGCATCCCGGCGTGACGCATACCGCCGCGCGAAACGCTTCGCCGCACGCATCCCTTGTGTCTGCCGCGAAAGGGACACCGACGCACAACACCGCTTACGCTTCCCAACACCAAGGCTCCGCCGCTCACAGCCGGCATTCGGCAAATAGGCGGTACCGCACACTCAACAGCCGCCAGCGATTGGCGCGTCTTCACTTGCAACCGGAGCGCGCACAGGAAATCCAGCAAGCCCTGATTCGTGAAGGTTACCTTCAGGGTGATGCCAATGGCCAGTGGGACGCGCGCACCCACGATGCCATGCTGCACTATCAGACAGACCACGGGTTTCCCCCAACAGGTTTGCCGGAAGCCAAGTCCCTGATGAAACTCGGCCTCGGCTCACACCCGCTGCCATCTGAACTTGATCATGGTCCGGTAGGGGCTGCAAGTCCGGGCGCCGGCCAGGGCGATCTTACCGTCACACCTCCCTCACCGCCAGTCTCCCAGGTCACCCCGCCATCGTAGGTTGCAACACCAACTATAACCATGCAATCAGTTTCGGTCTTGGCGACCCAATGCCTAATCTTGCGTGTAAGTCTTGCCCGAACGCCTGACGCAAAACAGGCTGTGGAAAAAGGCTTTCATTCTGTCATTTCGGTCATTCTGAGATTTGGCGGTATTCCAGGGCTCACGGCAGGTCCTGAGGCGTCGCGGACAGCATGTAACCTACTCAATCAAAATGACTAATATCGATGTTCCCGCCCAGTGAAGAATTAGCCCTGCATTTTCATGAACATGCTCTGTTCTTTCGGCATGGAGTTTACCCTTAGGGGGCCTCCCCGAAGGGCTCCGGCCCGCCTTAGCCACCCGAGAATGAGCGCCCTGCCGCGTTTTGCGCAGTCGGTTAGCCCCGAATCCCAGTTCTTAAGTGTCAATTTGCGCCCGCTGGAGCTTGTCACTGTAATCCACGTAAATGGATTTCCACTCGGAGTAGAAATCGAGGGCGGCGGTGGCGGCTTCGCGGTGGCCATTGCCGGTTTGCTTGGTTCCTCCGAAGGGCAAGTGCGTTTCCGCCCCGATGGTGGGAGCGTTCACGTAGAAAATGCCGGTTTCCATTTCCCGCATGGCGGCGAAGGCGTTATTCACATTGCGTGTGTAAAGTGAGGACGAAAGGCCGTAGGCGACGCCGTTGCCGATTTCGATGGCTTGGTCAAGGTTGTCGCAAGGGATGACGGAGACGACTGGGCCGAAGATTTCCTCCTGGGCAATGCGCATTTTGGAATCGCAATCGCCGAAAATGGTGGGAGCGTAAAACCAGCCCTGGTCGTACTCGCCGCCGGTAAGGCGCTGGCCTCCACAAAGAAGTCTGGCCCCCTCGTTCTTTCCCACCTCGACGTAGGATTCCACCGTTTGCCGCTGGGCTTCATTGATGAGCGGACCAACCTGCACGGTCGCGTCCAGGCCGTTGCCTACCTTCAGGGCGCGGGCGCGTGTCACAAAGCGGTGGACGAAATCCTTGTACACACCTTTCTGCACCACCACGCGGCTGGTGGCCGTGCAACGCTGGCCGGCGGTTCCGAAGCCACCCCAAATGGCGCCCTCCACGGCTAGGTCCAAGTTGGCGTCGTCCAGCACCATGATGACGTTCTTGCCACCCATTTCCAGGCAGCAGTGCTTGAAACTTGCGGCGCAGGCTTGGGAAACCGTGCGGCCGATTTCCGTCGAGCCGGTAAAGGAAACGGCGCGCACATCGGCGTGCTGGATCAAGGGGGTGCCCACATCGCCGCCCGTTCCCGTCACCAGATTCACCACGCCGCGCGGCAAGCCTGCTTCCTCCAAAACCTGCACGAGGTGGTAGGAGGAAAGCGGGGTGTCGGTAGCGGGCTTCAGAACCACGGTATTGCCGCAAATAAGCGCCGGCATGATCTTCCAGGAGGGAATTGCCATGGGGAAATTCCACGGCGTGATCAGTCCGCAAAGTCCCAGGGGACTGCGCACCGTCATGCAGAACTTGTTGGGCAGTTCGGAAGTGGTGGTTTGGCCGAACAACCGCCGCCCCTCGCCCGCCATGTAAAACGTCATGTCGATGGCTTCCTGCACGTCGCCGCGCGTTTCCTCCAGCACCTTGCCCATCTCGCGCGTCATGGCCTCGGCGAAGCTCTCTTTGTTCGCTTGCAGCACGGTGGCGGCGCGATACAGGATTTCCCCGCGCTTGGGGGGCGGAGTGTTCTTCCACGATTTGTAAGCTTGTTTGGCTGCGGCAACGGCGGCGTCCACGTCCTGGGAATCGGATTTTTGGAACAAGCCGATCAGCTCATGGCGGTTGGCGGGATTCAGATTCTCAATCGTCCTGCCGCTGGCTGAAGCGACCCACTGGCCGTCGATAAAGTTCGTGTAGGTTCTTGGTGGAGTCATGGTAGGAGTGCCCCCGAGGCTCTTCGCGGCTCATTCTTCGACCGCGCGAGCGGATTTTGCCTGATCGTTCGGCAATGATGCACGAATATAACAAACCACTCTCGGGAAGGGAAGCGGCAGTTCCGGGTGGGTGGTGGCGTCATTGGCGATAGGCCTGCCCATGCCGACGCCGTCATTTGATTCGGTGGATTTCGGTGGCCAATAGCCGCCGGTACAGCCAACTGACCCACTTTCAAGAATCCCGGTGAAGTTGGAGTACATTTAGGTGGGATTTTTGCAGCGTCGGCCATTAAGTCCGATGAATTCTTGTCGATCATCGCCCAATTAGTGCATTTTGTTGCAAAAAGCCGCATTCTAAGCATGACATTATGTCATTGTTTCCTTTGTTTTCATACAGATCCCCGGAGGTTCCTTCATTTTTAACATTTCTAAGAGTCCGTGCCCCTCCTTTGAAGTCCTCAGACTAGCTTCCATAGTTTCAATGATTTGACACTTTGTTCCGCTTCGCGCGTATTTCCCTGATTCTCCCGTAACCCACTGTGTTTTCATGATTATCCCCGCCTACCCACGACTTCCATCAGCTTCCTTCTCGCGCCGCTTGGGTTTCCGTCGAGATGGCTTCTGGAGGCTTTCCCGAATCTATCCTACGCTAGTATATCACGGCTAAGTAACTTGTCAAGAGATAACGAGGCTACATTCAATATTCTTAGGGATTCCAATATGGCGTTCAAAAAAGGGAGGGCGGGGCCGGAAGGGACAGGTAAACGTAGCACAAGGCCCGCTCTTCGGCCTTGCGGCTCTTGCCTGTGTTGTAGTTTGGGCGGCGTGGCTAAAACGTGCACGGTCGCAAGAGCCGCAGGGCCGGCAACGCGGAGAAGCCGCAGGGCCGAAGAGTGGGCCCTGCGCTACGGATCGGGTTCACACTTTACGTGGTGGCCTGCGGCCGTTAATGCCCGTATGGCTTTTCGAACGTTCTGGTTCTTGACCATGACGTAGTCCGTATCGTACGTGGAGACTGCAAAAATGCTCACGCCGGAATCGGCCAATGGCTTCGTAACCGCAACCAGGATCCCCGTGAGGGCAAAATCGAACGGACCCTCAATCTTGAAGATGCGCCAGCCGCTTTCGCACTTTGTGCCCTTGGGAACGGCGCCTTCGGGGCATACAATCGACAGTTCGTCGGCCGTCCGCGTAACCGAGGTGAACATACCGCCACTCACGGCCCACGCGGGGACTTTTTCGCCGGGGGCCAACCGGCAAACGGATAGTTTGTCTTTCAATAGGAGCAGGTTGAGATGCCAATCTTTAGCCGGAGTTGGCGACGGCGAGGGCCTACTCATAATGAGGGCGGTCCGCGAGCCTTTCTGGTGCTTGAGAGACACAATCACTACAGTCTACCTGATAAAGCCGCTCCGGAATAGCGTTCCTGTGCCACTGAGGGGCGTAGTCTGCCCTCCTTTGCGGCCCTTTTGCTTAAATGTTGTCACCCTGCGCGCAGTCGGGCCGCCGCGCACTGCTGCCCACCATGACCGCGCACAGGCTGGCCGCCAGGGCCGCAGCCTCACACCACATTGGGGCGTTGAAATACCGCGGCGGAACGCAAGGTACGCGTACTTCCGCGCTGCTCCACATCGGCCCGGCGCAAGAAGAAAGCTCGAGTCCTCCGCCCTCGCATAGGCCTCGCAACCTGCTCCGTGCCGGCCCTAGCGACCTTGTCGCCGTCGAGTTCGTCAGACAAAGGCTGGCGCACGTCGTCTACGCAGGTGTCCGTTTTGATTGCTTTTGCCGGATGAGTCAGTTAGAATCTCGCATTCAACAGATCTTACCTCTTGGCATGATTGACAAAAGCATTTCCCATTACCGGATCGTGGAGAAGGTCGGCGGCGGGGGTATGGGTGTTGTCTACAAGGCCGAGGACACGAAGCTCGGCCGCAGCGTAGCGCTCAAATTCCTGCCCGAAGATCTGGTAAAGGACCGCCTGGCTCTGGAGCGGTTCCAGCGCGAAGCCCGCTCTGCCTCGGCCCTGAATCATCCCAACATCTGCACGATTTATGAAATTGATGAGTGCGACGGACAGCCCTACATCGCCATGGAGTTGCTGGAGGGCCAAACCCTGAAGCATCGCATCGACGGCAGGCCGTTGGCTCTGGACGAATTGCTGGACCTGGCCATTCAGATTGCCGACGCGCTTGATGCGGCGCACAGCAAAGGGATCATCCATCGCGATATCAAGCCCGCGAATGTCTTTGTGACCCAGCGTGGTATCGCCAAGGTGTTGGATTTCGGGCTGGCGAAGCTGGCGCCCACCGGGCCACGCGGAACAAGCCAGGAAGGCATGACCGCCGCCACTGCCGCCGAGCTGACCAGCCCGGGCACGGCGCTCGGGACGGTGGCATACATGTCGCCGGAGCAGGCGCGCGGGGAAGAACTGGATCCGCGCACGGACCTGTTCAGTTTCGGTGTGGTGCTCTACGAAATGGCCACGGGCAAGCTGGCTTTCTCCGGTAATACTTCCGGGATGATCTTTGAAGCGATCCTCAACCGCCCGCCCACTCCTCCTTCCAGCCTGATTCCGCAAGTGCCGCGCGAGCTGGATCGCATCATCAGCAAGGCCTTGGAGAAGAGCCGCAACCTGCGTTACCACCGGGCCGCCGAGTTGCGCGCCGACTTGCAGCGCCTGAAGCGGGACACGGATTCAGGGCGCACGGCAGCCCTGGCGGCGCGTACGGAGAAATCGGTGGCAGTGCTCTATTTCGAGAACTTGAGCTCTACGAAGGAAGACGAGTACTTCCGCGACGGCATGACCGAGGACATCATCACCGAACTGCTGAAGATCAAGGAGCTGCGGGTGTTTCCGCGCGCTGCCGTGCTCGCCTACCGCGACCAGGCGGTGACCGCGCCGCAGGTCGGCGAGCAACTTAATGCCGCCTACGTTCTGGGCGGGAGCGTGCGCCGGGCCGGCAATCGCTTGCGCATCACCGCCCAACTGACGGAAACGCATTCCGGCCAATCCGTGTGGGGAGAGCGCTTTGACCGCGAGATGCAGGACGTGTTCGAGGTGCAGGACGAGATCGCCCGCAGCATCACCCAGGCCCTCCGCATCGCGTTGTCACCGCAGGAGGAAAAAGCCCTGGCGCGCAAGCCCACGGAGAACACTCAGGCCTACGACTACTATCTGCGCGGGCGCAGCTACACCCGGCGGATCACCAGCACGGATCTGGAATACGCCATGCAGATGTTCGACCGCGCCATCGCCCTCGACCCGGCATTTGCCCTGGCCCACGCCGGGCTGGCCACCGGCTGCGCCTACACTTATCTGTGGCACGGGCAGGACACGCAGTGGACGGTCAAAGGGCTGGCCGCATGCGAGCGAGCCCTGGCCCTTGACCCCCAACTCCCCGAGGGCCTGGTGGCGCGCGCCAATCTCTTCTGGGTGGAGAAGAAGTACGAAGAGGCCATCCGTTACGCCCGGCAGGCCATCGAGCGCAAGCCCGATTGCGAAGGCGCCTACTGGGTTCTGGGGCAGGCTCTGTTCAATTCCGACCGCTGGCAGGAAGCCGCCGCCGCCGCGCCCCGCGCTATCGAGATGAGTGGCGACGACTATAACGTCTACATCCCTTATACGCTCACCTACGAGCGCCTGGGACAGATCGATGCGGCGCGCGCCCTTCGTCAAAAGCAAATGATTGCCCTGGAGCGGCAACTCGAATGGACCCCCGATGATGTTCGGGCGCGGATGTTGCTGGCCAACCACTATGCCTTTCTGGGGCGATTTGCGGACGCGATCCGGGAAACGCAGAAGGCAGTGGCGATGCGTCCTGCGGACCCCAGCATGTTGTATAACGCGGCTTGCACTTTCGGAATCATGCAGAGGAAGGCGGAGGCGCTCGACCATCTCATCAAGGCGAAGGCCGCCGGCTGGGGCAATCTCGGCTGGGCGGCTCGTGATCCCGACCTGACCTGCCTGCGGGATGACCCGGACTTCCAGCGCCTGGTAACCGAAGGGGAAGCCAAAGCCTGAACTGCTATTGGTTTTCAGTTCGGGGTTGATTCCGCATCTACACCGAAGTAACCACTATCCCTGCCGCGTCGCGGCGCCGGGCGCTGACGGCCGTACCGCTCCCACCAACCCAAAGCCCATAGTCAGGCAAGAGGCGGGCTGATTTTGGCTGCCGCTGCACAATCAGGGTTTGCATTAGACCGCTCGAGGTCGTAGGATTACGCGCTATGGGATGCCGCATTTTTTTCACCAACCTTCGGCTCGTCGGGACGGCACTATGTTTGTTCGTCACCTCCGCGAACGCGCCGGCACAAAGCACGGCAGGCAGCGATACGGCCGAAACGGGGCCCGCCTTGATTAAGCTCTCGACGCCGGAATACCCCCCACTTGCGCGGATGGCCCGCATTGCCGGGGAGGTAAAGGTTACGGTCTCCCTCCGAAAGGACGGCGCCGTTGAATTGGCGGAGGCAACTGGACACCCGCTCCTGAAGCAGGCCGCTCTGGAGAGCGCGCAGAAATCGACATTCGAGTGCCGGGGATGCACCAAGGAGGCGACGCGCTTATTGACGTTTTCCTTCAAGCTAAACGATGACGGCGATTGCTCGACTCCCGGGTCTCTGCAGCCACCCAAAGTGACGCAGTTGGGGGACCACATCACCATCGTGGCGGGGGCAAATTGCATCACCGATGGTGCAGGCAATCACATGGTCCCTTCGAGGGTCCGTTCGCAGAAGTGCCTCTACCTGTGGAGATGTGGTTGGCGCTAATCGCCGGGTTGGCTTGGTTATGCGACGCTGTTTTGTAGGTCCGCGGTTCGTTACTTACGGGCAAGGAAACGCTGCGGACCTACAGATTAGCTCCGGGCGCCGCTCGCTTGTCAACCAAGAAACTGACTTTTCCGAAGCCGGCGGCGCGCACGGCATCTAAGACATTGACGACGACTCCTTATTTAGCCCAGTTATCAACTTTCAGATAGACTCTCCATGGCGCGCCGAGCGCCGGGGTGGTGCTGAATTATGGCCGATGCTGATGCCGGGGTGGCGCTGAACAGGGGGGTGGGCGACAGGGCCAATCGGGTAGGTGGCCACGGCCAATTCGCCTTGGGAATTGACCGTATCTCCATGAGAAAGGGGAACCGGCGTGAACAAAAAATCTATCGAGAGCGACTTGGCACGGATTGACCGCATGCGGGATGCCGATATTGATTATTCGGATATCCCGGCGCTCGACAGGACGTTTCTCAAAAAGGCGACGATGCCTTGGCCCCCGGCGAAAAGGCAATTGACGATTCGTCTCGATGCGGACGTGCTCGATTGGCTCAAGGGTCAGGGCAGGGGCTACCAGACCCGCATTAACCGCATTCTGCGCGTTGTGATGGAGAGTCAGCACCCCGGCTAGGTCAGATCCCGGTGCCCGAAACGCCCTTTGCCGGGGGAGACGGCTTGCTTGCCGCCCCCTGGTTCCCCACTCGCCCGGCGGGAAGCCGGGTAGGGCGACCTGTCCCGATGAAGTCGGGAGCCCTACCCCTACGCCACTAGCCAGCAGTCTTCTGACCCGCTTGCTCGCCACTCTTCACTTTTGACTCGTCACTGCCCTTGATGCAGTCACCCGTTCAGACGGTACCCCACACAACAATCTTCGCGGTTGGACTCGTCCCGCCGCCGCGGGTCACCCGCCACCGCCCTTCTCAATTCGTCTTGGGCATTGACCGTCGGTTCGTCATCAAAGGAAAGGGCCACGATCACAAAAGGAGTGATCGTTTCCTGCGCGCCAAGCGCGGGAGTAAAAAGACCGCAGTCTGCGCTGGGGAGCCGATGTACAATAGGATCTGAGGTTTTGAAACGATGCAGGGTTACGAATTCACGGTGGTAATCGAGAGGGACGAGGATGGCCGGTTTGTGGCCATTTGTCCTGCCCTCCAGGGTTGCTATACCGAGGGGGAGACCGAGGAAGAAGCACGCCAACTTATCGAGGACGCTATTCGGCTGCATGTCGAAAGCCGAATTGCCCGAGATGAGCCGATTTACGAGGAAGTGGGTTCCCACAAGGTGCGAGTCGCGGTGTGAGCCCAAAGCTCCCTTCCTTCAATTCCCGCCAAGTCATTTCCATTCTCAATAGTCACGGCTTCGTGCTGGATCGATAATCGGGAAGCCATGCGGTCTTCATTCATCCCGACGGGCGCCGGACCACTGTCCCGATCCACGGCAAGCGCGATTTGGGCAAAGGTATCCTTCGCCAAATCATGAGGGATGCGGAGATCACCTTTGACGACATGATGAACGGATAACGCTGGTGCAGAGATTAGAGTCCGAACGGCGCTGAGGTTGTGTGACCCGGAGGCGGCCACGGCCAATTCGTCTTGGGAATTGACGGCCGGTTCGTCATCGAGGGAAAAGTCCACGGTCACAAAAGCAGTGACCGTGGTTACGGCGGGACGACCCTTGGGGTGGTCCGTACGTTCTCCGCCAAGAAACCGATGTTTTCGACTCCGGCGGAACGCACGGCATTTAAGACATTAATGACAAGACCGTATTTAGCCCAGCGATCAACTTTCAAATAAGCTTTCCGTTCCGCGCCCGCGTTCAGGCGTTCGCGGATTGTTGCCGGCAGCTCTTCAAGCCACAGGCGGTCGGGACCACAGTAGACCTTGCCGTCGCGCGTGATTGCGATGACCAAAGCGTCCTCGCGGTTTGCACGTGGCATCTCGACCGAGTGGCGCGCTTCTGGCAAATCTGGATACGGCCCGCTGGCAAGATCATGCCACGACAAGATAGGCGCGATGAACACGGCGAGCAGCGCAAGCATCACTCCAGCAAATCCGGTTACATCAATCTTGCAAATGAGTGGAGGCATTCCTGGGCGTTTTCGCATCATGGGGGCACCGGTCGAAAATCAAACCGCCCCTTTTCAGCCCTGCGACGGGGTTGGGAAGGTGACGGTGACAATGAAAAGCAAGCGTAGCGCGGCGCGGCGGAGCCGCAACCAAAAATGTAGGGGCCAGCAGCGCTGGCCCTGGCCGAACGCTGTTCGGCCCTACGATGGACGCGAGAATTCTTGTCAAAAAAGCAAGAATCTACGGTATTGCAATGCAGACCTTTTTGTTGGTCCGCGGCTCGTTCCTTACGGGCAAGAACACGCTGCGGACCTACAGATCAGCTCCGGACGCAAATCGCTTTTCAACCAAGAAATTGACTTTTCCAAATCCGGCGGAACGCACGGCATTTAAGACATTGAGGACGACTCGGTATTTAGCCCTCTTATCGACTTCAAGATAGACTCTCCATGGTGCGCCAGCGGCCAAGCGCTCGCGGATTGATCCTGCCAAGCTGTCAATTTCCATGGAGTCGCCGCACAAGTAAACCCTGCCATCACGCGGGATGGTGATGATCAAAGCATCCTCGCGGCCTGCATTTCGCATATCGACAGCGTGGCACGCTCTTGGCAAATCTACATAAGACCCACCTGCGGGAGGAGGAAACGTCATCATGATAGTCAGTAACACGAAGACGAAAATGACCATCACCACAGAAAAACCGGTAAAATCCATCGTGCATATGATGGGTGCCGATCTCGAGTGCTTTCTAACCATGGGGCCTCCCGCTTGCATCATTTCAATCGAAGAATCGCGGACCGCAACCACCTGGGTCCGCGCCCCCGCTGACATCGCGTCACCGTTCGTTCTCTACGGGCAAGGACGAGCCGCAGGGCCGGAGAGCGGGCCCTGTGTTGCAAGGTCGTGAATTCTTATTTTCTTAGCAAACATTTTGCGCGTCTCGTAGGGGCTGGGCTTGCCCTGCCCTTGTTCCAGTCCACCGACAAACTACAAGGGCAGGGCAAGCCCAGCCCCTACGAGACATATTGCTTGCGGCTCCGCCGCGCGGCGCAACGTTTGCTCCTTCGTTCAGCGTCTGGCACACCCGCTGCTACGTTGTTGCCGGCTTATCGGGTTTGGCCGCCGATGCAAGCAGATTTGGCTGGCCTGCCAGGGCCTTGGTCAAAGTCGCGGCCAAGCCGTCGATGGCGTTTCCTCCTCCCGCCACCAGAATCTGCGGCATGATCTGGATTCCTTTCTCCGCCAACACCGTGGCGACGTTAACCAGGGTAGTGCTGGCGGCGCCGATGGCCGCATTTTGGGCGCGGAAGCCTTCCGCCTTGGAGAGTCCCTGGGCGCGAATCACATCCGCCTGCGCGGTGCCCTGGGCGCGAATGACGTCGGCCTGCGCCGTGCCCGTCTGCTTGATGTATTCCGATTCGCCCCGCGCCTCCTGCATTCGCGAGTCCGCATTGTTCTTGCGGATGTCGATGCCGATCGCCGACTTGGCAAGATCCCGCTGCATGTCAGCCTTGCCGGTAGTGGCTTCGGTGGCCACGCGCTGTTCCTGCGCCTTTTGCTGCATTTTGAAGGTTTCAATCTCCTGGTTGGCGATTTCGCGGCGCGTCAGCACCTCCACCAACTGCGCGGGAAGAATGACATCTTGAATATAGACGCCCTTGGTCTCAACTTCGTATTCGGCGAGCTGCTCGCTGAGATGCCTCGTGGCCTCCTCCTGCACGGTCTGGCGGCTCTGGATAAAAGTCACCGCTTCCATCATGCCCAGTTTGTTGCGGAAGTGGTTTCCCAGCGCCGCTTGCAGGACTTCATTAACCAAATTATACATACTGCCGACCATGGAAATAACCCGCGGGGCTTTAGTATCCGGCACATGGATGAGCACCTGGAGATCAAGCTCGAAAATGAAGCCTTCGCGGCTCTTGGCGATGATGGGTTCCAGGCGCGCGTCCAAGCCATGCGCGCCGGTCACGCCCTTTGCCCAGTCGAGTTTCAGGATGGCGGTGGGAACGATTTCCGCCTGGTAGATGCGCGGATTGATGGGATACTTTCCGGTGCGCAAGGGTTCTTCCCAAATGCCGCGGTGCCCCGGTTTTACCAGGCTCCCGAATTTGAATTCCGGGCCGGAAGTGTCTTGCGTGGGCAAACCCACATAGGATTTGATCACTCCCACCTGGCCTTGTTCGACCACCAGCATGGGTACTTGCTCCACGCGGACCAGAAAGGGGTTGAGGTTGTAGGCGCCGTAGAGCAGGGGATCGTGCTGTAATCCGATTTTCCCGCCCTTGTCCAGAAACATCTGGAAATCCTGATAGGATTTGTGCTGGTCGTTCTTGCTGCCCAGAATGGTCTCAATGAGTTGGGAATTCGCCGCAGTCGCCCGGCTATCGCCCGGCGGCGGGGCTTGAGATTCGAGATCCTGAATATCCTTGAAGCCGCCCAAGCGGCTGGAAATGTCGCCGGCAGGAAGAGGATCGCCGTCCAGCGTCGTCACCACGCCCACCATGTCCACCACGTGGCCGCTTTCCGTCGCTCGCGGCTCAATCCGTGTCACATCCAGCGCCGACTCGCCGAGGCCGAATGCGGAGTAGTGGAGCCGATCGCCCTTCATGCGGCCAAGAAGTTCCTGTGATACCGGAACTCCATAGACCATGGGTTTGGTGATGACCAGGAACGCCACGGGATGAATGGGCGCCAGCGTTCCCGGCGGGAGGACGGGGCGTTGGACGCCTTTCTCGCCCTTGATTCTCCTCGGCCCCGCTCCCTCCACAAACAGACGAAGATTGGTGAAGTTGCCGAAGGCTTCGGTGTAGACCGCCGACTTGGCGCCGATGGGCAGGGGATGTCCGATTTGCGCCACGACGATGCCAATCTGCCCCGCCGGCACCTGTACCCACGGGTGCTTGGTGACGGCATAAACCAGGACGAACTTGAAGCGCAGCCCGGGCATCAGCAAATCGGCCTGGTACCCGGCTTCGCCGTTGAGGGCCACCGGGTTGTCTTCGGGAAGTGAGGCCCCAAAGCGCTTGCGCACCAGCCCCACCTGCGTCGGGCCGATGCTGTATATTGATTTCAATACGAGGGTGATGACGACGATGATCAGTAGGACAACACTGCTGGATGCAAGGAAATGCTGCTGAATCATTTCTGGGAATGTCTCCACGATGGTTCCTCCTGGAAGGACTGGATGGCGTGAACCGCCGGCGCCCTCTCTCGAACCACGGGGCAACCGGCCTGAACTTGCGCATTCTACTCCAATCGAGGGGGAAGTGCGAGCGTGGTGAAAATATGCGTTGCGAGAATATGCCGGTAAGTCTCGCCCTCTTGTTGCGACTCTGATAATCTAACGGATTAGAACCTGGCGGAGTGTGTATCCATCCGCGGGGCATTTGATCCGCGTGGTTTCCGTTGTTACGACGGGTTTCAGCCCAGCACTGGAGTTTCGACATTTCGGCGAAAGGAGTTTATAGCAATGCCCGCAGCACACAGTTCCGGCGATCACGGTGCGTGCTGGTAATTTGTTCCCTCGCCCTTAAGGGGGCGAGGGCTGGGATTTTTGATAGACCGGTTTGAGAATGTAGAAGCTCGAAGGCCGGGCTTTTGCCCGGTGTGTGCCGCCCTAAAGGACGGCGCTACAAATGCCAGCTTCAACACCGAGCACGCGGAGAAACTCAGTGAACTCAGTGTTGAGGCCGTTCTGAGCACGGGGTTTACAAAAGAGACTTAAACATGAACAAGCGCCGACCCTTACTGCTTCGCCACATCATGTACAACCTTCGGGGCGGATTTCTGGTTCGCCCCCTGATTATCGCCCTGTCGCTGGGGTGTGGCGGCGCGGTGCTCTCCTGGCTGGAGGAGACCAAGCCTGCCATCAGCGCCTGGGTCCCCGCGGTGCTCTTTCCCTCGCACTCTGACCCGCAAGTGGCACAGGTAATTCTGGGAGGCATTGCCGCCTCCATCATGACGGTGGTGTCGATTGTTTTCGCCATTCTGTTGATGACGCTTACCCTGGCGTCGATGCAATTCTCTCCTCGCATCATCGTGAGCTTTGTGCGCGACCGGGTGACGCAGTGGACGCTCGGCATCTTTCTCGGCACTTTCTGTTTCTGCATGGCGGCGCTGCCGGCGGCACGTTCCGTGCCCAAGCCCTTTGCCCCCGTCGTCACGGTTATGGGCGCCATGTTGCTCTCGCTCATTTGCGTGGGTTGGCTCCTTTACTTTATTCATCATATTTCGCAGGCCATCAACGTCAATCAAATCGTGGACCGGATCGCCACCGAGACCGTGGCCATGATCGACGAGATGATGCCGCACCCCCGCCGCTATCCGCATGTGGACAGCGGTGATCCCCTCGACACTCGTAGCTGGGAAACCACCATCCGCTGCGAAACCTCGGGTTACATCCGCTATATCGACACCCAGCGCCTGGTGGCCACGGCGAAGGCGTACCACGTGAAGGTGGATATCTTAAGACGGGTGGGGCACTTCGTTCCCGCGGGCGTGCCGTTTCTGCGGGTGTACAAGGGAGAGCGATTGACGGCGGAAGCGGCAATCGAGATCCGCGAAGCATTCGACTTTGGCCCCTCGCGAACCTTGCAGCAGGACATCGAGTTCGGCGTCTTGCAGATTGTGGACATTGCGCTCAAGGCGATTTCCCCCGCCGTGAACGACCCCAGCACCGGGATCACCTGTGTGGACCAGCTCAGCCGGGTGCTGATTCACTTTGCCGGGCGGGAGGGACCCGAGTCGCTGCTCTGTGATCCTCCCGGCGTGCTGCGCGTCCGCATCATGTGGACCAACTTTGGACGCATGTTGGATTCGGCCTTCGAGCAAATCCGACTTTATGCGCAGGCGGATGTGGCGGTGAGCCTGCGCATGATGCGCGCCCTCAGCGACATCGCCTCCACCACTCCGGACCCGGAGGACCGCCGCACCCTGGTGGAGCGGGGAAGGCGAATTGTGGAAGGCTGCGCGGAGAAATTGGGTGAGCAGGAAATGAAGGAAATGCGCGCGCGCCAGGCGAGCTTGGAGCAAATCTTGGTCGCCGAGCCTTCGTAGCACGCGGAAAAGTGATGGTATTCACCGCAGAGGCGCGGAGGCGCAGAGAAAGGCTTTTTTTGATCTCTGCGTCTTTGCGCCTCTGCGGTGAGAAGGATCACGGGGATGAAGCGCATTCTCCTGACCACCACCGGCTCGCTGGGCGATTTGCACCCGTTTATCGCCATCGGGCTCGAGCTCCGTTCGCGCGGTCATGCCGTCACCCTGGCCACCAGCAATTTCTATCGCTCCAAGATCGAACAAACAGGTCTGCGATTCGCTCCCATGGGGCCGCATCTGGCAAACGAGATTTCCGAGGAGCTGAATCGGCTGATCGACCTGAGGAATGGCCCGGAATACCTGATTCGGGAGATCATTTACCCGTCAGTTCCCGCGGCCTACGCGGAGGTTATGGAGGCGCTGCGCGACGCCGACCTCATCGTAACGCACCCTATCACCTGCGCCGCCCAAATCGCCGCGGAGAAGACCGGTATGCCTTGGGTTTCCACCGTCACCGCCCCATTGTCGTTCTTCTCGTGCTATGACCCATCGGTGCTTCCCTCCTATGAATTCCTCCTGAAGCTCCGAGCCCTCGGCCCGACCGTCTATGGAATGGTCCTGAAAGTTGGCCGGATGCTGACCGGATTCTGGCTTCCTCCCATCAACCGCTTCCGCATTTCGGTGGGATTGCCTCCGGGGCGAGATCCCCTTTTTGAGGGGCAGCACTCCCCGCAGCGGGTGCTGGCAATGTTTTCCCCGTTGATGGGAGCGCCGCAGCCCGACTGGCCCCCGAACACGCTGGTGACGGGATTTCCGTTCTATGACCAAGCCGAGCACGGGCAGGGAATTGACCCTGCGCTGGAACGATTCCTGGATGCGGGGCCACCTCCGGTGGTGCTCACGCTGGGTTCGTCGGCAGTGCAAAAGGCAGGAGACTTTTACCACGAAAGCGTCGCCGCCGTTCGGAGCCTTGGCTGCCGCGCCGTCTTGCTGGTAGGGCCCAATTCCATTTCGGAACCACTTCCGCCGGGGATGGTGGCATTTCCCTACGCGCCGTTTTCAAAGATTTTTCCGCGGGCGTCCGTGGTCGTTCACTCCGGCGGCATCGGGACGTGTGCGCAGGCCCTGGCCGCGGGCCGGCCCATGCTGGTGGTGCCGTTCGCCTTTGATCAGCCCGATAACGCCGCTCGCTTGCAGCGCCTGGGAGTGGCACGGGTGATTCCGCGAAGGCGGTACACGGCCAGGCGCGCGTGCTCGGAGCTCAAGACTTTGCTCACCGATCCGGCCTGTGCTGCAAGCGCAGTTAAGGTTGCACGCAGGATTGCGGGAGAGAATGGTGTTCGAGCCGCCTGCGATGCCATCGAGAACCACCCGCTCTCCCGCTAAGTGATCTCTAGGCCGGCGGTGTGACACGGCCGCTACGTTGGTACTTGTATCGCCGACCGGAACCTGTCCCGACTTGGTCGGGAGGTCGGCACGTGTAGCGCTGACCTTCAGGTCGGCACGTGCTGGTAGCGCTGAATTTCAGGTCGGCACGTGCTGAACTGAAGTTCAGCGCTACGTCACTAATTGCAGTAGAATCGAGTTCCTTCTTCATCCGCGACAGGCCCGGGAGGCCGCAATGATATTCCGAAAACTCGTGCCTCCTCTCATGACGGGGATGAGCCTAAGGCAAAAACATGAGCGCATGTTGCAACGGGTGAATAAATGACGAGCAGAATCCGGCAGGCATTCGCAATAGCGATCCTCCTGGCGGTGCAGGTAGCGTCAGCGCAGGTGGAAGTGGTAGTGAAAACGGACGCTGGGCTGGTGGCCGGCTCGGGAAGCGAAATCCATGTATGGAAGGGCATCCCCTATGCGCAACCGCCCATCGGCGACCTGCGCTGGAAGGCGCCGCAGCCGCCGCTGGCGTGGCAGGGCATCCGTCATGCTCTGGAATTTGGCCCGATCTGCCCGCAAGGTGACCCTGCCCGACTGAGCCCGGACATGAGCGAGGATTGCCTCAACCTCAACATCTGGTCCGGAGCGAAGGCTGGCGAGAAGCTGCCCGTATTCGTCTGGATTCATGGCGGCGGATTCATGGGTGGGTCGAACCGCATCAACGGCGAGCCTTTGGCACGTTTGGGCATCGTCGTGGTATCCATCAACTACCGCTTGGGAGTGCTGGGATTCCTGGCGCACCCCGACCTGACACGAGAGTCCCCGCATCATGCTTCCGGAAACTACGGATTGATGGATCAGATCGCCGCGTTGCGGTGGGTACAAGACAACATCGCGGCTTTCGGAGGCGACCCCGAACGGGTTACCATTGGCGGCGCATCCGCGGGGGGAACCAGCGTCGGATACCTGCTGGCATCGCCGCTGGCAAAGGGCCTGTTCCAGGGCGCGATGCTCGATAGCGCCAGCCGCCTCTTCTTGTCCGACCCCGGGCTGAGCGCAACCCTCAACGGGTTGACGCCCATGGAACAAGTGGGAATCAAAATCGCTCCCCACATCCAGGAATTGCGCGCCCTCAGTACGGCCGATGTCATGATGCGCGCCGCGCAGGCTACCAATGAACTCTACGGGGAGGGCGGCCGCGGCAGGATCGGGCTGAAGCCGGAAAGCCCCGTGCACATGACCACCACGCGCGATCGTCCTTGGTGGGCCTTCACCGACGGGTACGTGATGCCCGACGAGTTGTACCGGATGTTCGCCTCCGGGCGCTTCAACCATGCGGCCTGCCTGATCGGCACCTGCAAGGATGAGGGGCTAAGTTTCACCCAAGAAATGCCGGATTTGACGGCGCAGGGGTACCAGGACTATCTGCGCAAATACTATCCGACCATCAGCATGAAGATGTTCGCGATGTATCCGGGGACGACGCCCGAGGAGATTCGCGCCGCCATTTCCCGCACCATTACGGATTTCATGTTTCTGTACGGCAGCCTGCGCGTGGCGGATTTTGAGTCCGCCGCCGGTGAGCCCGTCTACGTCGAACACTTTGTTCGTGTGCCGCCGGGAGCGCCGGGCGCGTTGCACGTGGCGGATGGCGCATACTTTCAGGGTGCAGTGAAGGCCGGGCAGGGAAAATATGATGCCCATGATGAGAGGATTTCGGCCGACATGATGAAATGCCTGGCCGCCTTCGTGAAAACCTCTGACCCCAATTTGCCGGAACCCTCGCCGGAGTGGCCCACTTGGACGCCCAAGCACCCCCAGTACCTGGAGATCGGGAACGAGATGCAGGCCCGTTCCTTTCGCGACCAGGCCACCATCGACCTATTCCGCAAACAGTTGGGGCAGTAGGCCGCGTGGCGACCTCCCCTCCCGGTGTTGCCCCTTGCCATTTTCCTGAGTGAAATCATGTGAAAGCCCTACGGAACCCAGATAAATCCTTGAAAATACAACGCGTTAATGGACCATAAGGGAGAATTAACTTGTGGCAGGAGCAGATCAGGCATTTAAGAACAAGAAAATAAACGAGATAGGAGCCTTAGGCGAAGCAAAGACGATTATCTACAAATTTGAATTCTCAAAGCAGCAGTTAGAAGAACCAAACTCATCGGTTCATTGACTGCCCAAAGGGTTGGCTTTAGATGGCCCGATGATCCGATGACCCAATGGTCCGATCCGTACCGACTCTCTCCCCAATCTTGACACCGCGCGCCGCCGCCGATAGAATAGATTGACGAGCCGAAAGCCTCAAACTTTCTGATATCTCGTCAGTTAGGACCAAGATGCAGGGGCAGTTTGACCTCCCAGCCCGCGACCGGGAAATACTGGTGGCTTTAGTGCGCCAGTTCATCGCCAGTGGTTTGCCTGTAGGCTCCAAGGCATTGATGGCACAGATGGAGACGCCGATCAGCTCGGCGACGATTCGCTCTGTCCTGGGGATACTGGAAGAAGGCGGCTTCCTAATGCAGCCGCACGTGTCGGCGGGGCGCGTTCCGACGGAAAAGGCCTATCGCTACTACGTGGATCGCGTCGTGACCGGGGCGCGTCTGGCCCCGGACACAGAGCGCTACATTGACCAGACCTTGGGCGGCGACGCTGACCGGCTGGAGCGTTTGATGGTGAAAGCTTCCCGCACCCTTTCCGAGGTCTCGCGTAACGTGGGCCTGGTGCTGGCGCCGGCCTTGGAAGAGAAGCTGCTGGAACACGTCAAGTTCATCAACCTTCCTGACCACCGCGTGCTGGTGGTGATTGTTTCCAAGCCCGATTTGGTGGAAAACCGCGTGGTGCGTCTGCAGGACGATTTCACCCAGGCTGAACTCGACCGAGCCGCCAACTTCCTCAATGCGGAGTTCCACGGCTGGTCATTGGGCACCATTCGCCTGGAGGTGTTCCATCGCATGGAAGCGGATAAGATCCTCTGCGACCGGCTGCTCAACAACGTCGCCACGCTCTTCATGTGGGGCGCGCTTTCGGAAGAGGAGACGGGCGGATTGATTGTGGACGGGACGGCGAAGATTCTGGAAGGCCCGGAATTTGCCGATGTGCAGAAGATCAAACAGTTGGTAAGAACTCTGGAGGAAAAAGCCAAGCTGGCACAGATTCTGGAAGCCTGCCTGCAAACCCCGGAATCGGGCGTGCGCATCCTGATCGGACGGGAAAACGCCGAGAAGCAAATGCAAAACTGCACGCTGGTGGTGGCGCCGCTGCACTACCGCGATCGCGCGGTGGGCGCTCTGGGCGTAGTGGGACCCATCCGCATGGAATACGATCGCGCCATGAGCACGGTCGCGTATGTGGCCGATTTATGCAGCCGGCTGCTCAGCTTCAATTGAGACCGCATCCCCGCGGCAAGGCTCGGCCCGGCGCGCCGAATATCGAATGGCATTGAACCTATGGACAAGGAAAGAGACCTGGCGATAACTTCCCCATCGGGTGAGGCCCAGGAGACCGAATCCGAGCCTGCACGCGACCCCGCTGCGGCCGCACCGCCGTATGCTGCTCCCGGGCCGGGGTTGGCGGAGGCATACGAAAAGGCACTGGCCGAAAATAAGAGTCTTTACGAGCGCCTGCTGCGCAAACAGGCGGAGCTGGAGAATTTCCGCAAGCGAACGCAGAGGGAGAAAGAGGAGCTGCGCGAGTATGCGGCGGAAGATCTGATTCGCTCCTTGCTGCCTGCCCTCGATGGCTTCGAACGCGCCCTTCAGCACCGCGACGAAAACGTGCCGGCGGCTTACTATCAGGGGCTGGAACTGATTTATCGCGAACTGCGCGAGGTGCTGGGCCGCGCCGGACTGGCGCCGATTGACACCGCCGGCCAATTGTTTGACCCCCACCTGCATCAGGCGGTTGAAACCGTGAGCGCCCCAGGCCGCCGCGAGCATGAGATTGTGGAAGAGCTGCAGCGCGGCTACAAATTGAAGAACAGACTCCTGCGCCCAGCGATTGTCAAGGTGGCAGTGGGAGGCAATCCCGGGCGCGACACTGCGGACGAATCTTAGGGCCGGAGTGCTGCGTAGGATCAAGAGTAACGGCGCTCTCACACGCCGGTCGGCGCCAGAACGAAAGGGACAAAACTCCGGACGCTCCACATCGGTCCGCTGCAGGCGCGTGGCCGGCCATGGCTTTCGTGCCAATCTCCGCACAACTGAGGTTGAGGATTGAAGCAGAAGCGTGACTATTACGAAGTCCTGGGAGTAACGCGGGAAGCCTCCGACCAGGAGGTCAAAAGCGCCTATCGACGGCTCGCCTTGCAGCACCACCCCGACCGCAACCCTGAAAGCAAAGAGGAATCGGAGGAGAAGTTCAAAGAGATTACGGAAGCTTACAGCGTGTTGGCGGACCAGCAGAAGCGCGCGGTCTATGACCGTTACGGGCACGCGGCCGTGGGGGGCGCTGGAGGCGGCGGGCCGGATTTCAACTCCTCGATCTTCTCCGATTTCGAAGACATTTTCGGGGACCTATTTGGTTTCGGCGACGCTTTTGGCCGGGCCGGGCGCAGCCGCGGCCGCAACCAGGGCGGAATGGATCTGCGCTACGATTTGGAAATCAGTTTGGAAGAAGCCGCCACGGGGCTGGAAACCAAAATCAAGATTCCGCGCTGGGAAGCCTGCGGGACCTGCAACGGAACGGGCGCCAAGCCGGGAAGCAAACCCATAAACTGTCCAACCTGCGCCGGGCGTGGGCAACTTCGTCACCAGCAGGGGTTCTTTACCGTCACCCGCACCTGCCCGCAATGCCAGGGGCTGGGTCAGGTAGTTCGCGAGATGTGCCACCACTGCAAAGGCGAGGGGCGCGTCAACACGGAGCGGGTGTTGAATTTGCCGATTCCAGCAGGCGTCGAGGATGGCACCCGCCTGCGGGTAGCCGGGGAAGGCGGTGTGGCGACGCGCGGCAGCACTCCCGGGGATCTTTACGTGATCCTCAAGATTCGCGAGCACGCCTTCTTCGAGCGTCGTGGCATCGACCTCTACTACGCCATTCCGATTTCCATTTCTCAGGCCGCGCTGGGTGCGGACATTACGGTGCCTTCCCTCCGTGGCCAGCAGCCTCTGCACATTCCCGAGGGCACGCAGAGCGGTGCGTCCTTTCGCCTGCGTGGGTCGGGGATGCCGGGCTTGGAAGGCCACGGGCGCGGCGACCTCTACATTACGGTCTTTGTGGTCACCCCTACTCGCCTTTCGCGCGATCAGCGGCGCTGGCTGGAATTCCTCGCCCCCTCCGTGCGCATTGATAATCACCCCATGGATCGCCGCGCCGCGGAGAAGGTCAAAGATATCTTTGGATGATTTTGGATTTTAGATTTTGGATTAAGACCCGCCCGCCACTTCGCGCCTCCCATCCTTAGAAAAAGCGAAGTTTGCCGGTTAAATGTTCAGTGTCGTCATGATTGGCCAGGGGGAATCCAGGGGAGGTTGGCCTTTCAATCCGAAATCCAAAATCTAAAATCCAAAATTAATGGGGTCGTTGCAGCCAGCGGAAGCCAATCGTGATCATGCTGCTGTTGAATCCCATATTGGGAGGAACAAGGTCGGCGTTGGACATGTGGATGCTTCGCCACTCGAGCACCAGGGCGCGTTGCGGCCGGAAGAAGTATTGCACGCCGAATCCTCCCTGTGGCGTGAATTGTGTGAACCCATCCACTTCCGGCACATGCTTGCACAAGGGAGTGCGCTGCACCCCGGCTCCAGCATCGAAGAAGGGAACCCATCGGCCATGCTCCCTGCCCTCAAGCCGAAAGATCAGGGTGTCACCTGCCAGGTAGGCTGCGCTGGGATGAACCGCGCCGCCGAGAATTCCCTCATCGATAATCTCGAAGCGCCGCACCGGAGAATGCCGGAAATCTCGCACGATGAAGCCTAGCTGGGGCTGGGCGATAAGCGTCTGGATATGCGAAACCTCGTGCCAATCCATCCCATACTCCATGGAGTATCCCACTTGCGCGCCGAAATCCCAGTGGCCGCCATGGGCCGAATAAGACGGTGCCTCGGTGGTAGGCATCACCGACCGCGCTTCAGTTGGGGGAGTTTGTGCCCGCAAGGGAGCGCGGGCCATGAAGGTGTATGCGGCTAGGAGTGCGCATGATGCCCACATCGCCAACGGCTTATGCGAATTCACCCACATCCACTTGTCCATTTCCATCCAGGCTGTACGGATGAACCTGAATGTCGCTTCTGTTTGTACACAAACGGTTGCGGAATAGCAAGAGTTGGAAAGACAGGGCAGTGTCCTAATTCCAACGTAACGCCGCCATCTTGGCGGCTTCTGTGCCGGCTGGAAGCCGGCGTTACGCATCAAATTAGGACACTACCAAAGACAGCGAGTGGGCCGGGCACCTGTGGGACGGGCAGCCTGTCCCGATACATCCAGGTCCCGCCCGCGAGCAGTCACAACCAAGACCACGATTCATCAGGGCAGGTCGGCAGTGCCACCACAACGAGAATCACGGCCCGGGCCGTTCAATCCTAGTACGGCGCGGCGGATTTATGGTATAAAAATAGACCGGAACATCCGCGGGGCGAGGAGCGCAAAGATTGACGGAGATTGGCGAAGGGAGAGAGACGAGCACTGCGCACAAATGGTTCTTCGAGACTCGCTATTGGCTGCGCGACCTTATTCTGTTGGTGCTTTTGGCCTTTATTGTCATTGTGTTTCTCTACCAGCCCGTGCAGGTGGAGGGCCCCAGCATGATGCCCCGCCTGGAAAACCACGAGCGGATTTTCATCAACAAGTTTCTCTACCGCTTCCGGCCCATCGAGCGTGGCGACGTGGTGGTTTTCCGCTATCCGCTCGATACCACCAAGTCCTACATCAAGCGGGTGATCGGATTGCCAGGGGATGAGGTGAGTATTCGCGATGGCCACGTTCTGGTGAATGGCAAGCCCCTGCGCGAACCCTATGTCCTGTCCGGTTACCTTGATGAACAAAGCTATCCTGCGGTGCGGGTTGAGCCGGAGCATTACTTTGTGTTGGGCGATCATCGCAGCTCCTCGAATGACAGCCGCGTGTGGGGCACCGTCGATCGCCAGTATATTTACGGCAAGGCGGTTTTTGTTTACTGGCCGCTCGGCCAAATGGGTTGGGTGAAATAATCGGGAGATCCGATGATCGGGAGATCGGGCGAGCAAGAGGCAAATTCGCAGCGCGAGGGGGTTTGTTCATCTGATCACCGGATCACCCGATCACCCGATCTTGCCCACCCGATCATCGGATCATCAAGTCTCCCGATCAAGGAGAGTGAATGGACGCGATTCTCGCCTTAGAAGATGGCAGAATTTTCAGGGGGCGCGGTTTTGGCGCCTCCGGTGAACGTTTTGGCGAGGTCGTTTTCAATACTTCTCTTTCCGGCTACCAGGAAATCCTCACCGACCCTTCGTATTCGGGGCAGATTGTAATCCTCACCTACCCGCACATTGGGAATTACGGGACGAACCTGCTCGATTGTGAATCCGCGCGGCCGTATGCGGAAGGCTTGGTGGTGCGGGAGCTGGCCGAATTGGCCAGCAACTGGCGCTCGGAAGAAGAAGTCGATGGATTTCTCGCGAACCACGGCATCCCCATCATCTCCCACATCGATACGCGCGCCCTGGTCCGCCACTTGCGTCAGCATGGGGCTATGCGCGGAGTCATCTCCACGGTTGACAGCGACGCGCAGGCATTGGTCGAGAAAGCCAAGGCCGCACCGAGCATGGTCGGCCTCGACCTCGCCAGCCACGTCACGGTGAACTCACCCTATGAGTGGACGGAACCTTCGCGCCACATTATGACCGGGGAAGGCCACGCCCCCCTTGAATCGCGCTTCCACGTGGTGGCGTATGACTATGGGATCAAGCAGAACATTTTGCGCCGGCTGGTGGATGTGGGTTGCCGCGTTACCGTGGTGCCCGCCATGACTACCGCGGCCGAGGTCATGGAACTTGAACCCGATGGAGTGTTTCTTTCCAATGGGCCCGGCGATCCCGAGCCCGTCGAGTATGCGGCGCAGGCGGTGCGCGATCTGATGGGCCGCGTGCCCATCTTCGGCATTTGCCTCGGGCACCAGATTATCGGCCTCGCCCTGGGAGGGAAGACGTACAAACTCAAGTTCGGGCACCACGGCGGTAATCATCCCATCTTGAACCTGGAAACGCGGAAGGTGGAAATCACCGCGCAGAATCACGGTTTTGCTGTGGATCCGGATTCACTGAAGGCGAGTGAGGTGATTCTGACCCATAAGAATCTGAACGACGATACGCTCGAAGGCCTGCGGCATAAGAACATGCCCCTGTTCAGCGTGCAGTATCACCCCGAGGCCTCGCCCGGCCCGCACGATTCGGCGTACTTGTTTGACCGGTTTGTGACGATGATGGAACAGTGTAAGAAAAGGGGAAAGGATAAAGGGTGAAGGATAAAGGGTGAAGGGTGAAAGGGGCGTAGCGCGGACCTGTTCTTTAGGTCCGCGGCTCGTCGCTGTAAGGGGCAAAATGGAAATGCACTCTCAGAGCCAATTAGAGCAACTTGAATCAATCCGCCGTGGCATTGCGGAAATCGAAGCGGGACACTATATTCCACACGAGGCGATGAAGACTTGGCTGCTGTCCCTAAACTTGGAGCGCGAACTGCCGCCCCCGAAGTGCGTTTGCGGTGAATCACATGACGAGCCAGCCTAAGATAAAGAGGCGTGGTAGCATGTCTGTGGCCTGGACGACGGGAACACGGAGGGATGCATGAAACTTGAAGATATCGACCACTGGATGACGCAGATAACTGATGTTATGGTCAACACAAGTTCGAAACTCAACCAAGTCGCCGATTTGAACTTAGCCTTGGGCGGCAAGCTGGATCGGCTGACGGATAAAGTCGACAAGTTGGCAGACCTTTCTGCTGGCACCGAACACAAGATTGACCGGCTATCCGACAAGATTGACAAGCTCGCGGACGTTTCCGCGTCCACGAATCAAAAACTGGACCGGCTAGTGGAGGCTCTGCTCCGGCGCGAAGGGCAATGATTTTGGGGTTAGAGATACCCCCCGCCTCGGTCCGTGTCGTGTTGCAAGCTTTGCCCTGACTACAGGACGTCCCATTTATGCATATATGCTGGAAATTTACGGGCGACGGTCTTCTGGCGTTCGCTGGCGGTGCGCTTGCGCTGATCGGCGTGTGGTGGAGCAACCATCAATCTGTTAAGAATCTTCAAAAGCAGCTTGCGGCGGAACGGAATGGGCGGAGTGAAGAGGTGAAAAGGCAGATTAAGTCTCTGGCCCGGGCATTTCTTTTTGAGATCGAAGACTTCTATCATTATTCGCTGAAGCTTGAGCCGAATTGGGAGAAGAATGTATTTAAGTTCAGACGGTGGCCGTTCCTAATGTATCAAGCGAACGCTGGCCGAATCGGAGAGTTTGATGACCGAACAACTAAGGCAATAATCAAGTTCTACGGCGATGCCGAAGCTTATCAAGCATGCTTTGAGGAACTTGTGGCAAGCAAAGTCGCTGCAGAGGCTCTAGCTCTGCTAACTAGATTGAGAGAAATCTTTCCGGCACTAAAACGAAGTGCAGAAAGTGTGTGCACGAACCTGGCAGATGTGGCGGGGGTTCCCCGGACGGACCTTCGCGTTCCACTCTCAGGTCTCGAGGACAGCGGTGAAACGGAAAGGAAAGTGCAGGAGACCGCGCACAACGCATAGCATTTAATTCAGAATTCATAATTCAGAATTGAAGAAATGCCCAAACGCACTGATTTACGCAAGATTCTGATCATCGGTTCCGGGCCAATCATTATCGGCCAGGCGTGCGAGTTTGACTATTCCGGGACGCAAGCCTGCAAGGCACTGAAGGCCGAAGGTTACGAGGTGGTTTTGGTGAATTCCAATCCCGCCACCATCATGACCGACCCGGAATTCGCGGACGCCACTTACATCGAGCCGCTCACGGCCGAGTATCTTGAAGCCATCATCGCGCTGGAAAGGCCCGATGCGCTGTTGCCGACCGTCGGCGGGCAGACGGCGCTGAACCTCTCCGTCGAACTCGCGGAGAATGGCGTCCTCGACAAATACAATGTGCAATTGATCGGCGCGTCACTAAAGGCCATCAAAATGGCCGAAGACCGCCTGTGGTTCAAGGACGCCATGTTGCAAGTCGGCCTCGATGTGCCGAAGAGCGTTCTGGTGAACAAGGTGGAAGGCGCACTGAAGTTCTCCCTGCAAGTGGGATTCCCGCTGATCATCCGTCCGTCATTCACCCTGGGCGGCACGGGGGCGGGCATGGCCTATAACCGCGAAGAGTTGGAAGAGAAGGTGCGTTATGGGCTCGAATTGAGTCCTGTACACGAAGCGCTGGTGGAAGAATCCGTGGTCGGCTGGAAGGAGTTCGAGCTCGAGGTCATGCGCGACCATGCGGACAACGCCGTGGTGGTCTGCTCGATTGAAAACTTCGATCCCATGGGCGTCCACACCGGTGATTCCATCACGGTCGCACCCGCGCAAACGCTGACCGACAAGGAATATCAGATCATGCGCGACGCGGCGTTCAAGGTGATCCGCTCCGTGGGAGTGGAAACCGGCGGCTCCAACATCCAATTCGCCGTCAGCCCGGAAACGGGGCGCATGGTGATCATTGAAATGAACCCGCGCGTCTCGCGCAGTTCGGCGCTGGCGTCGAAGGCCACGGGATTCCCCATTGCCAAGATTGCCGCGCGCCTGGCGGTGGGCTATACCCTGGACGAAATTCCCAACGACATCACCAAAAAGACGCCCTCCTGCTTTGAACCCACCATCGATTACGTGGTCGCCAAGATTCCCAAGTGGGCGCAGGAAAAATTCCCCGACTCCGACCATACGCTGGGGCCGCAGATGAAGTCGGTGGGCGAAGTCATGGCAATCGGGAGCACATTCAAGGAAGCCTTGATGAAGGGGATTCGCTCGCTCGAAACCGGCCGCAAAACGCCGACTTCGCCCTCTGATCCCGCCGAACTGGAGCGGCGTTTGGCGATTCCGCACCCCGAGCGCCTGTGGGATCTTCTCCACGCCTTCGAAATCGGTTACAGCCTGGATTTGTTGTACGAAATAACCCGCATCGACCCGTGGTTTCTGAATCAACTCCAACAGATTCTTGAGCTCAAAAGTGAGTTAAAGCGCTTCACGCTCGAAAACGTTCCTGCCGGTGTTTTGCATCTCGCCAAGCAATATGGATTTTCCGACCCTTCCCTGGCAGAACTCTGGGGGAAAAGCGCGGAGGAAGTGCGCCAGCGGCGCTTGGCGCTCAATGTGCGGCCGGTTTTCAAACGTGTGGATACGTGCGCGGCGGAATTCGAATCCTTTACGCCCTATCTCTATTCGACCCACGAAGACGAAGACGAGGCGGAGCCCACCACGCGCCGCAAGATCATGATTCTGGGCAGCGGCCCGAACCGCATCGGGCAGGGAATTGAGTTCGATTACTGCTGCGTCCACGCCTCGTACGCCCTGAAGGAAGAGGGCTACGAGACGATCATGGTGAATTGCAACCCGGAGACCGTCTCCACCGATTACGACACCTCCGATCGCCTCTACTTTGAGCCGCTGACCTTCGAAGACGTCATGGCGATTGTGGAGGAGGAAAACCCCACGGGCGTCATCGTGCAATTCGGAGGGCAGACGCCCTTGAACCTGGCCCGCCAACTCAAGGCGGCGGGTGTGCCCATTGTGGGAACAACTCCGGAATCCATCGATTTGGCGGAAGACCGCAAGCACTTCGGCAAGCTGCTTGCCGACCTGGGAATCCCCCAGCCCGAAAACGGCGCGGCCATGAACGTGCAGGAAGCCCTGGCCATTGCCGGGCGCATCGGTTATCCCGTCTTGGTGCGGCCTTCCTACGTGCTGGGCGGCCGGGCGATGGTGATCGCTTACGATGAAGCCACGCTGCGCGAATACGTTCTCCGCGCGGAAGAATTGCAACGCGCCTTTCCGATTCTGGTTGACCGCTTTCTTGAAAACGCCACGGAAGTTGATGTGGATGCGCTCGCCGATGGCGACGACGTGGTGGTGGCAGGCATCATGCAACACATCGAGGAGGCCGGAATCCACTCCGGCGACAGCTCCTGCGTGCTGCCTGCGGTGAGCATCCCCGCGGATCAGCGCCAGACTTTGCGCGACTACACGGTGCGCCTGGCGCGCGAGCTCAAGGTTGTGGGCCTGATGAATGTGCAGTACGCCATTCAGAATGGCAAGGTTTACGTACTGGAAGTGAATCCGCGCGCCTCCCGCACGGTGCCTTATGTGAGCAAAGCCACGGGGTTCCCGCTGGCCAAAATTGCGGCGCGCCTGATGGTGGGACGCAAGCTCGAGGAATACGGCCTGCCCCTCGAGTTGCCGGTCAGCCATTCCTTTGTGAAGTCACCGGTTTTCCCCTTCCAGAAACTGCCGGGGGTGGACACGATTCTGGGGCCGGAGATGAAATCCACGGGAGAGGTCATGGGCGTCGCCGACAGCTTCGGACTGGCGTTCGCGAAGGCCCAGCTTGGAGCGCGCCAGCGAATTCCCATCAAGGGGCGCGTCTTTATTTCCGTCAACGACCACGACAAGCTGGGCGTGACGCCTATTGCGCGCGATTTGGAGAGCCTGGGTTTCACCCTGGTGGCTACCAAGGGCACGGCGGAAGCACTGCGCGCCGTGGGCATCAAGGTGGAAAAAGTTTTCAAAGTTAATGAGGGACGGCCCAATGTGGTGGACCGGATTAAAAGCGCCGAGATCGATCTGATCATCAACACGCCACTGGGGCGCAAGTCGCGCTACGACGACAAAGCCATCCGGCGCGCGGCGGTGCAACACGGCGTGACCTGCATCACCACACTTTCCGCCGCCGACGCGGCCATCCAGGGAATTCGCGCCCTGCAAAAAGGTGAAACTCACGTGGAGAGCTTGCAGAAACTCCATGATAAGAGCAGGGGGTAGATGAGGGCAGTGGTTAGTGATTAGTGGCTAGTGGTTAGTTCTTTGCGGCAAGTACTTCCCGCTAACCACCAGCCGCTGCTGACTTCGGCATAATATGGGGACGGATGAACCCCCTCACGCCCAACCCCTCTCCCCCAAGGGGGCGAGGGGAGATTTGAGTAACTTAGTTATGCGACCACCTCACCTCGCGCCCCAGGGGGAGAGGGAGTAAGTTTAATTCTCCCCTCGCCCCCTTGGGGGAGAGGGGTTGGGGGTGAGGGGGTTCTCGAATAAGCGACGAAGAGAAAAACAGGGAGAGTTTTCTGTGGTCTCTGGGCGTTATCTCTGTGAACTCTGTGCGAAATTCTATGCCTTCCACCTGTCCTGCCCCTGGAAATTCAGGAATAATCCGGGCTAGGCACTGCATCAAGGAGGACCATGACGCGAAATGAAGTTCTCAAGAATCTGGAAGGCGTCATCTGCCCTGTGGTCACGCCCTTCAATCGGCGTGGCGATGTGGACGAGGGGTTTTTCCGCGAGAACCTGAGCCGGATCAGCGGAATTGGACTGGCGGGAATTCTGGTGGCGGGATCGACGGGAGAGGCGCCCTACCTTGCTGAACCCGAGCGGTTGCGGCTGGTCGAGATCGCCCGGGAAATGGTGAAGGCGCCTGAGATCCTCATGGTGGGCACGGGGCTGGAAAGCACCAGCGCAACCGTCAATCTCAGCCGCGAAGCTGTGGCGCGCGGCGCCGACGCACTCCTGGTGCTCACCCCGAACTACTATAAACCGCGCATGGATTCCGCAGCGCTGGTGGCCCACTACCGTAGGGTGGCTGCCGGGGTCACGCGGCCCGTGCTGATCTATTCCATTCCGCAGTTCACGGGCCTCGATGTCGACGCGGCCACCGTTGTGCTGCTCTCACGATTGCCGAATGTGGCGGGGCTGAAAGAGAGTTCCGGCAAGCTGGATTTCGTGCGCTCCGTTCTACGCAGGGTCCGCCCGGGGTTTCGCGTGTTGGTAGGCGCGGTATCCATTTTTTACGACGCCCTGTGCGCTGGCGCGGTGGGAGGAGTTTTGGGTCAGGCCAATTTTGCCCCCTCGCTCTGCGTGGGCCTTTACGAGGCGTTCCTCCATGGGCGGCCCAAGGAAGCGCGAGAGTTGCAGCAACGCCTCCTGCCATTGGCTCATGAAATTTCCCTCCCTTATGGCGTGGCGGGCATCAAGGCCGCGCTTGATCTGTGCGGTTACCACGGAGGCGCCCCGCGGCTTCCCTTGCTACCCTCTTCTGCGAAAGCGAAGAAACGAATTGCGGCGGCCCTGCGCGCAGCGAACGCCGCGCTGGCCGTCTGAGCGTGGCCCATGAAAGATCAGCAATGGTTCCCGCCCATTCCGGCGCGGCGCGCTCCATCCGCGGCTCCGCTGATGGGGTCAGCCGTGGCGGGGCAGTCGCCATGCCACACTTTCATACATTGTTTTAAGAAGCCGTGTTAGTGACCGTTAATTCGCTCCGCCCACGCAAGGCAAATTCAGAAAACTCTTATCCTTCGCAGAGCGCGAAGACATGCCCACTTTGCCTTTGAGACGAGGTCAAGGCTCCCGCACCTGGATAGAACTATGGCACTCGGTGTGCTTGTTCACCGGTGGGGTTCTTGTCAGGACGGGACTTAACAGCCGAAGTCCGGCAAGATTTGCCGAGCGGCGGGATGATTTGGCTGCCGGTTGCCCAGTTTTCGTGCGGGAGAGGTGATGGAGCGGACCAAAGTTCTATGCAAGGAACGCCCGCGCATCCTCAAAAAGGAAGTCACCTCTTCCCCCGTCGGAAACCGGCAGACTTCGCCAAGGCGTTATGACTGACGCCTCGGCGTTTGAGCTGTGAGGAGACCATGATTACGAATGAGACCGAAATCCGTATTGCCCTGCAAGCGATTTTAGTCAGCGTGTTGGCGCTCTACGGTTTTTGGGGATGTGCATTTGTGGTGCTCGTCATTCTGCTGCCTTGGAAGCCGCTTCTGGCGGCAGGAGTATATCTGGCTCAGCCGGTAGTCGACTGGCGGATGCAAAAAGCGCGGGAGCGCCACGAAAAAGGGATCGCGCACATCGAGCAGGAATTGGATGCCATTCTAAAAGCGCCAAGGGGAACGCCGCGCGGCTCAGCCCCGATCCCGACCACGAAGGACGCAGCCCCGGTGAAGCTTTCCCGCACCCCTTCCGCCCGGCCCCTGGAATCCTTCAAACCCAATCTTGCTGCCGGGCCGGCCTTTCAGGATATGACCGTGACCGGGCAGAATCTTTCCGCCACCCTGGCGATCCCACCCGCCATCCAGGATCATGTGCGAAATCTGCCGCAGGGTGTCTTTAGCAACATGGCTTTAGAAGTTGAAGAAGTCAAGTTCCACGGTGACTCGGCTGAGGCCTATGTCAGGTTTCAGAGCCCGACCGTGACCGAACTCGTTATTCGTCAGCGCTACGTTTTGCGGAAGTCCGGTGATCACTGGCAAGTGCAATCCCGCCAGCCGGCAAACGGCGGGGCCAAAGCGCTGCCTCACCCTCCGCCCATCATGCGCTCACCGATGCAGCTTATATAGCTGGGGTCAATCTCGAAGCCCCTCTTGTGAGGGGGTTTCTGCTCCGGACCGAGAAGCCGCCGCACTTTAGCGCGATTATACCCGCCCACCTCTCTTTTGAACCTTCGTCTCCGTAACTCTCTTGGGGCTCGGACATCTAATATGCCTGGATAGGCGCATGTGTGCCCGAACGGTTGGGGGTGATGGCACGACTTTTCCGCTTCGGCATTGCTGTCAATCGCCAGACCGTGTAGGATAATTAATTCTCATGACCGCGACATGTATCCCGTACACTCAAGTTCCTCACGCCAGCGCGTTGCTAACGGATTATCTCTATCACTTCGACAGAGTCAGCCACTTTTATAGCGGGTCACCGTACGATCCCCGAAGCTATCAGGCCCTCGCAGCTCAAATGAGCAAATATGCGACCGGGCGGGAGGAGATTGCTGCGGTCCTGGCACGGCAGAATCGGACTTTTGGCTGTGGGGAGCCGACTTTGGCCAACATCCAAAGGCTAAGCGAAGCGGGGACATTCGCGGTGGTAACAGGCCAGCAAGTGGGATTATTTTCCGGTCCGGCATTCACGCTTTATAAGGCACTTACCACCGTGCGTCTATCGCAGTCTCTTTCCGATCAGGGTGTGCCCTGCGTCCCCGTGTTTTGGTTGGCGACGGAGGACCATGACTTGGACGAGGTTTCGCAGGAAGCGACCTTCGACGAAGATTACAATCTGCTCCCCCTCCATGATTCCGGCAGCCGTCCTTCGCCCCGCTCGCCCGTGGGTGAAGTCCGGCACACGGCCGAGATTTCGTCAGCGCTTAGTCAATTGGAAACGGCCCTGCCCGAAGGTGAGACGCGCTCCCGGCTGCTGCAAGACTTGCGGGAGTGTTACGTGCCCGGCGCGACCTGGGGAGAAAGCTTTGCGCGATTCATGACCCGCCTATTCGGCCGCTGGGGCGTGATTTTGTTGGACCCCTTGGATGAATCCGTGCACCGGCTTAGCTCTGCGGTTTATCAGCAGGCTCTGGGGAAGGCGGCCGAACTTCGCGCCGGTGTTTTGGAAAGCACCCATGCCTTGGTGCAGCGCGGCTATCATGCCCAAGTACACGTGGTCGAGGACTCGACGCTGCTCTTTGTGGCCCGGCACGGTGACCGGGTCGCACTCCATCAACGTGAGGGCAAGTTCTTCCTCGACGGGAGCGAGGAGGTCTCATTATCCCAGCTTCAATCCTTACTTGCTGAGCGGCCCCTGGATTTTTCACCCAACGTGCTGTTGCGTCCCCTGGTTCAGGACTTGCTCCTGCCCACGCTGGCTTATGTGGCGGGTCCTTCCGAGTTGGCCTACCTGGGCCAGGCGCAGTCACTCTACAAAGTGCTGGGCCGCCCGCAGCCGGTGGTATTTCCCCGCGCGGCATTCACGCTGATTGACTCCCGCACCGACCGCCTGATGGAAAAGTACAAGCTGAGCTTGGAGGATGTGTGGCAGGGGGACGAGCACCTGCGCCAGAAAATTGCCGCCACCGGATTTGCCGAGGGTTGGTCGGAGCGTTTCGATCAAGGCGAACGAGAGTTGCAGCAGCTCTTGGATCGGCTGCAAGGCGATATCGAGAAGCTTGATCCCACCTTGCTCGATACTCTCCAACATGCCAAAGAGAAGATGAAATACCAGATGGAACGCCTGCGCGGTAAGCTGACCCGTGCCGCGCTGAGCCGCTCCGATTTGCTGGTCCGCCACGTGCAGGCCCTATCGCAATTCCTCCATCCCCACAAGGATTTGCAGGAACGCCGTGTGGGCGGGGCGTATTTCCTCGGCCGCGCCGGCTACGATTTGCTTGACCAGTTGCTGGGGCACATTCAAGTCCGTTGTTCGGATCATCAGACCTTCAAGTACTGATTTCCCCTCCCCAAGGCTGCCGCTTCGTCCCATGATCTCGGGTCAATATGTGCCCCCTGAATCGCCGATCTACACCTTTCAAAACTCGCCTTTCGACAGTCTGGTATAATCCAAAGCTGCAACTAATGGGGTATGCTTATCCAGAGAGGCCAACATGAATGTTCGTTCCGCGCTCGATCTGATCAATCGCGATCGTGCCGTTTACGAGATTTCGGACACTGGCGGGATCGTTCTAAAAAACCCCCAAAAATTCATTGCCCAAACTTTGGATTTGCTGGTATGGAACGCCGTTTTCGGGGAAAGTGAGGAAGTCCGCAGCACGGCGCGCTGGATCATCCGGCGTGCGGGCCTGGAGTTGGGCGTCATTCCGTCATCCATTCAGGGCCTTTATGAAGCTCGGGGTAGAAAAGAGGCCGGTGGCTTTACGGTGCCGGCCATCAACATCCGCGGTCTCAGCTACGATGTGGCGCGAGCGGTCTTACGCACCGCGCTGCATTTGAAGGCGGGGGCTTTCATTTTTGAACTGGCGCGGGGCGAGAGTAATTATACGGACCAAAAACCGTCCGAGTACGCGGCCGTCATGGTGGCTGCGGCCTTGAAGGAAGGCTACGATGGCCCGCTCTTTATTCAAGGCGACCATTATCAGGCCAGCGCCAACAAATTCGCCAAGGACCCCGAGGCGGAAATTCGCGGAATTGCCGACTTCGCCCAGGAATCCATCGCGGCGGGGTATTACAACATCGACATCGATACCTCCACTTTGGTTGATCTCAGCAAGCCGGGAGTGCGGGAGCAGCAGCGCGGGAATTTTGAAACCAGCGCCAAGCTGGCCGCCCACGTGCGCTCGATTGAGCCCTCGGGGATCACGATTTCCCTGGGGGGCGAAATCGGGGAAGTGGGAAAACAGAATTCCACGCTGGAGGAGCTGGCGGCATACATGGATGGTTTCCTTGCCACCTTGTCGAAATACGCCGGCAAGAAGAAAGGGCTTTCCAAAATCAGCGTTCAAACCGGCACCACCCACGGCGGCGTGGTGCTTGCGGATGGAACGGTTGCCCAGGTCGCCATCGATTTTGAAACCTTGCGCAAGCTCTCGGAGGCCGCCCGCGACCGCTACGGTATGGCAGGAGCCGTGCAGCATGGCGCCTCTACACTGCCTGCGGACGCCTTCCACAAGTTCGCGGAGTGCGAAGTTGCGGAGGTCCACCTGGCGACGGAGTTTCAAAACCTGATTTACGAGAATTCGGCTTTCCCCCGTGAATTCAAGGATGAGATTTATAAGTACTTGCGAAAGACCTGTGCGGATGAAAAGAAGCCCGGCGATAGCGACGAGCAGTTTATTTACAAGACACGGAAGAAGGCCTTCGGTCCCTTCAAGAGGAAGTTTTGGGAGCTTGGCGCCGACGTCCGAAAGAGGATCGGAGAGGACTTGGAGAGGAAATTCACTTTCCTACTTGAACGATTGAATGTGCAGCGCACAGCGGAACTCGTCAAGAAGACCGTGCCAGTGGTTGCGGTGTGCCCTCCTGCACCAGCGGCCTTGGCGGAGGCTCTACATCGCGTGCAGGCCACACCTTAAAGCCCCGCGCAGCGTGGGCATCCTTCTCGAGTGACTGAAAAGGCGAAAATCTATGGCATCATCGGAAGCCGGCCAGGGGATTCCCTCTCAGCGGACGCTGGCCCGCCTGCACACTGCTTACGTTGAAACTCACGCCCGAGTCGAATTCAAGGACATCACCGGCCTGGTGCAAAAGGTGGTGACCGAGTCCGGAACGCAAAGCGGGACATGCTTCCTTTTTGTTCCTCACACCACCGCGGCGATACTGATCAATGAGAATGACGATCCGGGTTTGCGGAAGGACCTCGACAGTTTCCTGAAGTCACTGGCTCCACGTGACGGCAACTACCACCACAACGATGGTAATTGCGATGCGCACCTCAAGGCCGCGGTGATTGGGAACTCGAAGCCGTTGCTCATCGAGAATGGGAGGCTGATCTTGGGCCGGTGGCAGGGAGTTTTCCTGTGTGATTTCGACGGCCCGCGGCGCCGCGAGTTACGGATCAAAGTGGTGCCCGATTGAAGCCCGCGGCAGCCGGCGATAGCCCAATCAGAAGAACGCCAAAGTGAGCGCCGCTCCAACCGCTGAAATGTCAACCCTCGGCATCTACGTCCAGGTCCCTTTTTGCGCGTCCAAGTGCACCTTCTGCAATTTCAGCTCGCGCGTGGAGCGGAGCGGCATTTTCGATGGGTACACGCGCAACCTGCAGCAGGAAATCGGCGGTTGGCGAAGTTCTTTTGCTGAGTACGGCATCCCCCGCGAACTCCTTTCGAATTCGGTTGATTCCATTTACATCGGCGGCGGTACCCCGACTTTGCTGGGAGAGGGACGCCTGGGCTATATCGTTGGCGCCTTGCGGGATCATCTGCGCTCGAGCCCGGACGTTGAATTCACGCTGGAAACAACTCCTGGCTCCGCGAACCCGAGTTTGCTGTATGCTCTGCGAGGCCTGGGAGTGAACCGGCTGAGCATCGGCGCGCAGACATTTGACGACCGGGAGCTCCGTGCTGTGGGTCGCTTGCACTCAGGCGACAACAGCGTCGAGCTGGTCCGCCAGGCGCGTCAGGCGGGTTTTGAAAACATCAGCGTGGATTTGATTGCCGGATTGCCCTACCAGACCAAGGATTCATTCCGCCGCAGCGTGGAGGTCGCGCTGAAACTACGGCCGGAGCATTTGTCGCTCTACCTTTTTGAGCTGGATGAAAAAAGCCGCTTGGGGAGGGAAGTGGTCCACGGCGGGAATCGTTATCACGCCGGCGAAGTGCCGGGGGACGAGTTTATGGCCGACGCCTACGAATCCGGCTGCGCATTCCTGGCCCGCGAGGGCTACGCTCAATACGAGATTTCCAACTTCGCCCTGCCGGGGTTCGAGTCGCGTCACAATCGGAAATATTGGCAGCTTGCGCCCTATGTGGGACTGGGCGCCGGGGCGCATTCCTTTGACGGTGTGCGGCGCTGGTCGAACCGGACGGATGTGCGCGAATACATGTCGAGAATCGAGGCGGGCGAATCTCCCATCGACGACGTTCGCACCTTGACCCAGGATGAACAGGTGGAAGAATTCTTCTTCGTGGGATTGCGTCAGGTCGAAGGTGTCAATTTGAATCTGGCGAGGGAGCGTTGGGGGCCGGACTGCCTCGGGCGTTGGGAAAAGAAGATTCAGAATCTCGCCGCGGAGGGCTGGGTGGTTCGTCATGGAGACCACGTGCGCATGGCTCGCTCCGCGTACTTGGTTTCCAATGAGGTTTTTCAGGAGTTTGTTTCCGTGTAGGGGGATTTCGGCGCAATTTCTCGCCATGCGGCGACGCAATTAGGGAAGGTCGGAAGGGCGGGGCTCAAGAGGCTGCGGAAAAAGTCCCCAGGACACGGGTCGTTGCGCCGGCATCTTGCCGGCCTTGCTTGATAATGAAGGGGCGGCCGGCTGGAAGCCGGCGCTACGCCAGCCCTCCCAGGCGTCTTTCCGCAGCCTGTGAAACCCCGCCCTTCCCAACCAGTTTTGAGGAATTCCGGTTAGGCCGACACCATGCGGCAGCCGCTATAATGCTTGCCAACCCGGATCATCGGAGCGTGAGGACTTATGCCAGCACCTGTTGTAGATTTGCGTAGCGATACCGTTACCAAGCCTTCCGCCGCCATGCGCCAGGCTATGTTTGAAGCCGAGGTCGGGGATGACGTTTACCGTGAGGATCCCACCGTCAACCGCCTCCAGGATCGGGCGGCGGAAATTTTCGGCCGCGAGGCGGGGCTTTACGTGGTCTCGGGAACCATGGGGAACCAGACGGCCATCAAAGTTTTGACTCGCCATGGGCAGGAGGTCATTTGCGAGGAGCGTTGCCATATTTACAACTTTGAAATGGGCATGGTCGCGGCATTCTCGGGAGTCGTGCCGCGCACCGTTCACGGTCAGGATGGAATCCTGACCTGGGACGTGATCGCTCCGCACGTTCGCAGCCGTAACGACCATCGTGCCCGCACGGGACTGATCGAACTCGAGAACACTTCCAACCTGGCGGGCGGCTCGGTGTATCCGCTGGCGAATTTGACTGACATTGTGGATCGCGCGCACGCCGCCGGGTTGCCTGTGCACCTCGACGGGGCGCGAATATTCAACGCCAGCGTAGCCTCGGGAAAGTCTGTCGTGGAACTCACCAAGGGCTTTGACTCTGTGATGTTCTGCCTTTCCAAAGGACTGGGCGCTCCGGTGGGATCGATGCTCGTGGGAAGCAAGGAGTTCATTGAGGAGGCGCGCATCGTTCGCAAGATGCTGGGCGGCGGGATGCGTCAAGCGGGTGTGCTGGCCGCTGCCGGGCTCATCGCCTTGGAGGAGGGGCCCAAGCGCCTCCACATCGATCACGCCAACGCCAAGTTTTTGGCCCAAGAGTTGGCGGAGATTCCGGGAATCAAGATAGACGCCGCAAAAGTCGTCACCAACATCTTGTTCTTCGACGTTTCGGGGACAGGGTTGACCGGTTACGAAATCTCAAAACTTCTTGCCGCGCAAGGCGTCTTGGCGAACGCCACGAACCCGCAAGTCATTCGCATGGTCACCCACCTGGATGTTGATCGGGCCGGATGTGAACGCGCCTTGGAAGTCCTGCGCGAGGTCGTTGCGGCGCCTATCTAGAGCGGTTTTGGTTTAAGTGCTTACATGTTTTGTGCCACGGGCGTCCCGCCCGTGCCCGAGCACGGGCGGGACGCCCGTGGCACGCGGCAGGTTCCGGCTTCCCCGCACTGTAAACACTTAAATTAAAGGCGCTCTAGCCGCGAAAACCCCCGCATCATTTCTTCGTTTCCTTCCGCGCTTGAATCTTCACGAGGGCGTCGATATAGTGCGTGCGGTAAGTGGGATCATCGGGTTCAAGGCGAGTGGCGATGCGATACTCCTGCAACGCGCCGTCAAGATCCCCGAGTTTCTCCAGCGCGTAGCCAAGACCGTTATGGGCGTCGGCGTCGGTTTGGTCATGCCGGATGGCCTCGATCATTTCCACCCGGGCGCGCTTCCATTCCTTGGCCAACAGGAAGGTAATCCCCAACTCGCGGTGCAAATCGGAGTTTTCCGGATCCAGCTTCATGGCTTGGCGAAGAGCGGCCACCGCTTCGTCCAAGCGTGCTTGCGCGCGCAATTGCACAGCTTGTTGTACCAAGCGCTGCAAATGGATTTTGTCCTGGGCCACGGCAGCAGGATCGCTCGCCGCCGATGAGGACGGCAAATCCGGTATGGGGCCGATCCGGGCTTCCTCATTGGCCTTAAGTGAGATGAAGTAAGCCGCCTCTGGCCTATCGGGGCAGCGCACATGGATGTAATGGTCACCGGGGTCAACGTTGGCAATGATGAGGTTTCCAGCGGCGTTGGTCGTACCTGCCGCGTCGGCGTCCAAATCCACCCGGCAACCCGCCTGACCGGCCTGGACGACGACCTTGGCGGTCTGCGGTTGGCGCTCGCGCCCTGATGCCATGCCGAAGGTCACGGCGAGAGCCAGGCAGCAGGGTAGGTAGTTGAGCATTTTGGACAAGACTCTCATCATCCGAACTCTGCCAGTTCAAGCTAAGGCGGCCAGGTCCGCGTGACCGGCGATACGCCGCACCGCCCGATTCTTCGAATTAGCTTAGCACGAATGAGAAGTGAGGGTGTGGTGCGACCCGGGGTTTGTGGAATTCCGTAGGGGCGGTTCGCGAACCGCCCCCCCACGCGATCGGGTGGAATCGCGGATGAGGGAGCTTCGCGAAGCGCCCCTACGACGGCCCTTCGATGCGGTTGCTCATCAGGACGGTTCCCCCCGGCATCCCGACTGCCGCCACGTCCCCAGTCGGGGCAATACCAAACGCTTATAGGGTTGCATTTAGTGACACTATATGCAAGTATGGTTGCATATGGTGCGGCGACATTTTTGGTTGCAGCTTATTGAACGGGCCTGGCGGGAGCGGCCGGTGGTGTGGCTTGCCGGAGTGCGGCGCGTGGGGAAAACTTGCCTCAGCCAGACCGTGCCCAACACCGAGTATTTCGATTGCGAGCTTCCCCGCGTACGCCGAATGATGGAAGACCCTCAGGGCTTTCTGGACGGCCGGAGCAACCGCCGCATCGTACTGGACGAAATCCACCGCCTCCCCAGTCCTTCCGAGCTGCTGAAGATTGCGGCGGACCACTATCCTGATATCCGCGTCCTGGCAACAGGCTCTTCCACGCTGGGTGCTTCGGCCAAATTCAAGGACACGCTGGCCGGGCGCAAGCGGGACCTGTGGCTCGCTCCCATGACCCTGGCGGACCTGGGAGATTTCCAGCGCCCTGACCTGGCTCACCGCTTCCTGCAGGGTGGCCTGCCGCCCTTCTTCCTTGCCGGTGAACCCCCGGAACGTGACTTTCAGGAATGGCTGGATGCCTATTGGGCCAAGGACATTCAGGAGCTCTTTCGGCTCGAAAGCCGCAGTTCCTTTGAAAAATTCACGGAGTTGCTGCTGGCGCAAAGTGGGGGGGTGTTTGAGTCGACCCATTTTACCGCCCCCTGCGAGGTGAGCCGCCCGACGATTGCCAACTATTTGAAGGCTCTGGAGGCCACCTTTGCCGCCCATGTCATCCGCCCCTTCAGCAGCCATCGCCCCAACGAAATTGTGGCAGCGCCCAAGGTCTATGCCTTCGATACGGGATTCGTCTGCTACCATCGCGGTTGGCAGGAACTGCGTCGGCAGGACCTGGGGAATCTGTGGGAGCACTTTGTAATGAATGAAATCATGGCCCAGCGGCAGAGTCGCCAAATCTTCTACTGGAGGGATAAGCGGGGACATGAAGTGGACTTTATCCTGCCCACGCGCCGGAGGGAGCCCCTGGCGGTCGAATGCAAATGGTCGGCGAGTGCTTTTGAGGCCGCCAACCTCCAGGCTTTTCGCCGGGTTTATCCCCAAGGGGAGAACATCGTGGTAGCCCAGGACGTTGACCGGCCCTTTCACCGCAATTACGGAGAGATCAGCGTGCGCTTTGAGAGCCTGCCCTCCGCCATTTCCAGAATCCTGCCCCCTCCGCGCCGCGCGTTGTAGGGGCGGTTCGCGAACCGCCCCGCCGCGCGATCGCGTGGGGCCGCGGATGAGGGCGGTTCTCGAACCGCCCCTACGGAACCTTTTCCCGGAATCGCTTGCGATTGCTGACCAGGGCGGTTCCCACCAGCATCCCGGCAACCGACACGTGCCCCATGAGAGCCACCAGCAATTACCGGTGTGGCGCGATTTGGGGTTTGTGGAATTCCGTAGGGGCGGTTCGCGAGCCGCCCCCGCTCACGCGATCGCGTGGGACCACGGATGAGGGCGGTTCTCGAACCGCCCCTACGAGACCTTTTCCCGCAATCGTTTGCGATTGCTGACCCGGGCGGTTGCCACCAGCATCCCGGCAACCGACATGTGCCCCATGAGAGCCGCCAGCAATTACAGGTGTGGCGCGATTTGGGGTTTGTGGAATTCCGTAGGGGCGGTTCTCGAACCGCCCCTACGAAACCTTTTCCCACAATCGCTTGCGATGGCTGATGCAGGTGGTTGGCCCCCCAGCGAATTTCCACCGGAGGCTCTCACGGCCGGGCGCCGAGGAATCGGGGCAGGATGCCCGTGCCACGTTGCAGGGGACAGGCACGCGTTACTTTCCCTGCCCCCCTCGCAGTGCCCCCGACACTCCCCCGCATCAGTTATCGGCGGTTTCGGGGGAGAGGATGAATTAATTGTTTCGTGCCGACGGGTCTTTTGGGGGGTGCCCCATCGGGCGTCAGGGGCAGGGCGAGCCTTGCGTAAAATCCATACTTCCGAAAAACTCAGTGTGACTTGGTAGATTCCCCGTTCTTTACCACTCCTCAACTTTCCCTGCACTTGTTTCCTCGGCTGCGCGTGCCGAAGCGTTTCTCTGTGCGCAAAGGTTTGGGAAACGTGGTATTGGATCAGTCTGCTGTAGCAGTGGTCTCTTACCGCCGGAGTCCATTGGACCAAAAGCCGGCGGTCAGCGACTGCCGCTACAACAAACCGAACTGACCCACTACCCAAAACGCCGTTTTCTTGACGCCCTCCGGGTTGTGTTATAGCCTGAATTATGGGCAGATAAACGGGGTTTTGTGGTTCGCCGTTTACCCAGGGGTGTTCCACCCTGGTCAGAGATGCATGGGGGTTTTCGGCGCATTCCGTCAGCCGTTCTGAACTTCTGGGCCGCGGCTCTTTCGGCCAACAGTTTGCCATGCCCGAGATAGATCACGAATTCGTGGAGAAGATCCTCGCGGGCGACCGGCGCGCCATCGCCCGGGCCATCTCATCCGTGGAGAATCGGGACGCGGCGGCGGTTCCAATGCTGCGCGAGCTGTTCCCGAAGGCGGGGCGGGCGCGAGTGGTGGGGCTTACGGGCTCGCCGGGGGCAGGGAAGAGCACGCTGGTGGAAAAGCTGGCGGTGGAATATCGGCGCCGCGGTGCTCGGGTGGGAATTCTTGCGGTGGATCCCACCAGCCCCTTTTCCGGTGGCGCAATCCTGGGCGACCGCGTGCGCATGCAAAGCCTCGCCCATGACGCGGGCGTCTACATCCGCAGCATGGCAACGCGTGGCCAGCTTGGCGGGCTCGCCCCCACCACCCAGGATGCGGTGACGGTTCTCGACGCTGCCGGCTGCGAAATCATCCTGATCGAAACCGTCGGGGTGGGGCAGGACGAAGTGGAAGTGGCACGCCTTGCGGACGTGACGGTCCTCCTGTTGGTGCCAGGCTTGGGCGATGACATCCAGACATTCAAGGCTGGAGTGATGGAGATCGCCGATATTTATGCGATCAACAAGGCCGATCGCGAAGGGGCCGACCGCGTCGAGCAGGAAGTCACGGCCATGCTATCGCTGGCAACCCGCCCCGATGGCTGGCGCCCTCCCATTATCAAAACCGTCGCCACCACGGGGCAGGGAATTACCGACTTGGTGGAGACGCTCAATGAGTTTTACGCCTTCAGCGAGAAGAACAATGTCACGGGAGTGCGGCGCCGGGAGCATTGGCGCTCGCGGCTTTTGGATTTGCTGCGGCAAACGCTTTTTGAAAGAGCCGTGGCAGGACCGCTGCTCGACGGGTCACTTGACCGCCAGGTTGCGGACTTGCTCTCGCACCAAAGGGATCCGCATCAGATCGTGGAGGAAATTATCGCCGCTCTGCTGCCGGGAAGCGCGAACTGCCAGGCGGCGCTTTCGTTGTCTCGCGGCGTAGTGAGAATCCATCACCTGGGTATCGCGGTGGAATCCCTGCGGCGGGCCGTCCCCATCTTTCAAAAGCTCTTGGGGAAGGCTCCCGAAGCGGAAGAGACCGTTGCCGAGCAGCAGGTGCGTGTGGCCGCCTTCCGGCTCGGCGATAGCTGCCTGGAGTTGCTGGAGAGCACGGACGGCGATTCTCCCATCGCTCGATTTATCGCCCAACGCGGCCAGGGAATTCACCACGTGGCGCTCACCGTCGCGGATTTGCCGAAAACGCTGCGGAAGTTGGAAAGCGACGGCGTGCGCCTGATTGATCGCCAGCCCCGCGTGGGCGCCGGCGACGAGCACATCGCCTTCCTCCACCCTTCCAGCACCGCCGGGGTGCTTATCGAATTGATTGAGGAACGTTGGCGATGACCGCGGATGTGGCGGCGGGCTCTACAGGCGGCGGAAAGAATCGACGGGACGCTCATTTTGGCGGACCCAAGGCGGGCAGGGGCCCTTCGGGTAAGACCCCTCTGGGTAGGCTCCCTTAAGGTAGGCTCCATGAGGGTGAATTCGGCGCTGGAAGATCCCGCTATGTTGATGAAAATGCAGGGCCAGGTTTTTTGGCCGGGTGCGGGCAGCGCATGTAAGTCATTTAGATTGAATGTGTTGCGGTTAATTCTTGGTGGCGTCGTACGAGTGGTGGGCATTGGTGCTTTAACCATAGTCAAAACGGCAGCATGTCCAGTACGAAGGGTTTTTTCCGCAAACTTTTTAGGCCGGCACATGCCGCCCAAAAATACGGCGGCAAAACTGATTGAGGAATCATGAAACTCGGCGCATTCGACCTCCACGCCGTTTCCGACGGAAGTTTCCTGCTCGATGGCGGGCAGATGTTTTCGGTTGTCCCCAAGACGCTGTGGGAGAAGAGAATTTCCGCCGACGCGCGCAATCGCATTCGCATCAGTCTGACTTGTCTGTTGATCCAAACGGGCCGCCATAATATTCTGGTGGAGACGGGCATCGGAGATAAGTTCGATGCGAAGTTCAACGAGATTTACGGTGTCGATCACTCGCGGACTCTTCCCGGTGAACTTCAGAAGTTGAGCCTGGAACCGCGGGATATCGATATCGTCATCAATACGCACTTGCACTTCGATCACTGCGGGTGGAACGCACGGATCGAGGACGGAAAACTTGTGCCGACGTTTTCCCGCGCGCGTTATTTCATTCAACGGGGCGAATGGGAAGACGCTCACCATCCCACGGAGCGCAATCGGGCGAGCTATCTGGAGCAGTTTTTCGCTGCTTGCGAAGCGCAAACCGAGTTTCTGGATGGGGACGCGGAAATCGTTTCCGGAGTGCATGTGGAAGTTGGCGCGGGGCACACCCGATGTATGCAATGCGTGCGAGTGGAGTCGGAGGGCGACACGGCGTTCTTTCCCTCGGACCTTGTACCCACAAGTTTCCATCTTCCCTATCCCTGGATGACCAGTTTTGACCTTTACCCTGTGGAGACACTGGCCAACAAGAAACGTTTTTTGCCGGAGCTGGCGGAGGCCAAGGCGCTCCTGGTTTTCCCCCATGACCCTTGCGTTCCTTGGGCGCGCTTGGTAAAACTTGAAGGCAAGATTTCCTTGGGGGCAGTGAAGTAGTTTTTCGCATCGCCCCGGGTGAGGGCATAGGAGGAAGTTTGGCCAAAGCACAGATTGGAGTAATCGGTGGCAGCGGTTTTTACACGATGTCAGGTGTGGAGAAGGCTCGCGAAGTGCGGATCACAACACCCTTTGGAAAACCTTCCGACGCGTACTTTGTCGGTACCCTCGAGGGGCGGCAGGTGGCGTTCCTTGCCCGCCATGGCCGCGGCCACGTGATCACTCCCTCGGAGCTCAATTTTCGCGCTAACATTTACGGGTTCAAAAAGCTCGGTGTGGAGCGAATCATTTCGGTGAGCGCGGTGGGCTCGCTGCGTGAGGATTTCCGCCCGACGGACATGGTGCTGCCCACGCAGTTTGTTGACCGCACGCGCCAGCGTATTTCCACCTTCTTCGGAGGCGGGCTGGTAGCGCATATCGGATTCGACACCCCGGTTTGTCCCACGGTTGTCGATGTGCTCGCGCAAGCCTGTGCCGGCTCAGGCGCAGCGTTTCACCAGGGGGGCACGTACCTTTGCATGGAAGGCCCGGCGTTTTCCACCAAGGCGGAATCGAACCTTTACCGGTCGTGGGGCATGGACGTCATCGGAATGACCAGCTTGCAGGAAGCCAAGTTGGCGCGGGAGGCGGAAATCTGCTATGCCGTGCTGGCCATGGTCACCGACTACGATTGCTGGCACCCCGATCACGACGCCGTCACGGTTACGCAAGTCCTGGACTATCTTTCGCGCAACGTGGAGAATTCCCAGAAGATTGTGCGGAACGCGGTGCGCTCTCTCCCTGAGGCGCGGAATTGCAAATGCGCTTCGGCGCTTGCCCACGCGATCCTCACTGATCGCAAGAGGATTCCTGCTGCAACCAAGAAGAAGTTAGCCCTGCTGGTAGGCAAGTATCTGAAGTAAAATTCAGTGGTCATTCCACGCGCGCGAGGTTAAGAGTATTTCTATGTCACTACTGGTAGTTGGTTCAATCGCGTTTGATTCCATCCGGACGCCTCACGGCGAGGTGGAGGAGATTCTTGGTGGGTCAGCGACGTTTTTTTCTGTCACCGCAAGCTGGTTCACTCCCGTTTCCGTCGTGGCAGTGGTGGGGGAAGACTTTGGGGCAGAGCAGCTCCGGATTTTTCACGATCGCTCCATCGACACCCAGGGCGTGGAACAAGTTCCCGGGCGGACTTTCCGCTGGAAGGGTGAATACACGGGCGACATGAATCAGGCGCACACGCTGGAAACGCAGCTCAACGTGTTTGAAAGCTTCGTGCCTAAGATTCCTCCGGCCTACCTCGACACCCAATTTCTTTTTCTCGGTAATATCGATCCGGTATTGCAGCTCAACGTTCGCCGCGCCCTGCCCAACCTCCGCATCAGCGCCCTCGACACTATGAACTACTGGATTCAGGGCATGCCAGAGGATCTGGCAAAAGTACTGGCGACCGTGGAGATCCTGCTCATCAACGAAGGTGAAGCCCGGATGCTTACCCATCAGGGCAATTTAAAAAAAGCGGCGGCGATCATTCAGAAGCTCGGCCCGCGCGTAGTGGTGATCAAGCGCGGCGAGCACGGCGCTACGCTTTTCGGCCCGGAATCTATTTTTACTGTGCCTGCATATCTATTGGATGAAGTTCACGATCCCACCGGCGCCGGAGACACTTTTGCCGGCGGGTTCATGGGCCATCTGGCGCGCACCGGTGACTTGTCAGATTCCAACTTGCGCCGCGCTGCTGTGTACGGATCGGTGATGGGAAGCTTTGCGGTGGAAGAATTCGGTCTGGACCGGCTTCTGCGCTTAACCCCGGAGGAGATTGAATCGCGCTACCGCGAAATCAAACGCTTGACACATTTTGATGCATGATTCTGCCGTCGACCCCCACACACCGCAGGATGAGTCCTGGCGCATTCCCGCCCCGGCCCACGGCGCAGTCGCTATTCTGATTCTGGGCGTAACCTGCGCCAGCCTTCACTTTTTCTACGCTCGGGGCCTGTCAGACCTTTATGGCGACGGGTTGGCCCACATGGAGGGCGCACGCCGCATCTTCGATTCCCTCACACCGGGCTACCGGGAGATTGGCAGTGTCTGGTTACCTCTTTACCATTTAATTTGCTCCCCCCTCGCCATCAATGATTTCCTTTGGCGCACGGGCTTAGCCGGGGGATTGGTTTCCTCCGCGGCGTTTGCGCTGACCTGTTATTTGTTATTCCGCCTGGGGGCGGAGATTAACCGTAACCTGGCGGCGGGGCTTGTGGCTCTGGCCGGAGCCTTGATGTGCCCCAGCTATCTCTACCTTGCTAGCACGCCGCTGACGGAGCCCCTGGCTCTCCTGTGGGCGGCGCTGGTTGTCTATTTGCTTTTCCGCTATGCGCAATCTGGCTCGTGGAAATCGCTGGCGGGCGCGGCCGCTGCCGCTTTCCTGGGAACGCTCACGCGTTATGAGGGGTGGAACGTTCTGCCTTTTGCCACTCTACTGGTTTTCTTCCTTCGCCCCTATTCGTGGAGGCAGCGCCTACTGCGCGCGTCGTTTTTTGCCGCCGTTGCCGGCACGGGGCCCCTGTTGTGGCTTGTTCACAACGCCTATCGCTTCGGGAACCCTCTCGAATTCTATAATGGCCGCGGCTCGGCCCTTGACATCTACGCCCACCAATTGGCAACGACGGCGTTTCCTTATCCCACCGACGGCAGCCTGCTCGTCTCGACGCGTTATTATCTGGAGGATCTTAAGCTGGTGATCGGCGCCTGGGCGCTGGAGTTAGCAGTCCTGGGTCTGGTGGCGTGGTGCGTACGCATGCGCCGCTCCTGGCGCGGCGCCGTTGCCGCACTGTTCATCGTTCCGTTGCCCTTTCATATTCAGGCGATGGCGCACGCAGCGGTCCCGATGTATATGCCCACCCTTTTCCCGTATACGTATTACAACCTGCGGTATGGCATGGAGATGATTGCGGCGGTTGCCTTGTTTCCATCGTTCGTATTTTCCCCGCGCTTGGGGAAAAAACTGCGCGTAACCTTGCTGATTATCTTCCTAGCTGTGTTGGGAAGGCAATCTGCCGTGTTGACAGCGGCGGGTCCCCGGGAGATGCCGGTGGTGAAGGAAGGAATCCTGAATACTCCTTGCCGTGCCCGGCGGCAGCGAGCTATCATCGAATTCCTGCGTGGGCACTACGACGGCAAACGCGTTCTGGTGGCGGTGGGGAAGTGGCCCTGCGTGATGCCGGAAGTCGGTATCTATTTTCGCAATACCATCACGAATCAGAATCGCGGTTACTGGGCACTGATGCGCACGGAGCCGGAAAAGTGGGTGGGGTGGATTATCCGCGGTGAAGGCGACGTGATCGATAGCCTCATGCAGGCTTACCCCCGGGCCTTTACAGATTTCGAAGTCGTAGACCAGGGGACGTTTCCGGGCGAGGGCGGTTACAAAATCTACCGGCAACGCATAATGTGATGGCGATAGATTTGCCGTCTCCATCGCTTACAATCGTGCCGCGCCGAAGGTGTTTTGGGCTCATTTCAAAATGATAAAAGTTATTCCTTTTGTTAAATACCACGGACAGGGGAACGATTGGCTTGTCATCCGGGAGAGCAACCTTCCCTCCGGGCTTGCCCGTTTCGCGCGCAGAATCCTCGACCGCCACACGGGCGTCGGCGCTGATGGCCTTATCGCGGCCATGAAACCCAAGGTAAGAGGCCACGACGCGCGCATTCGTTTTTTCAACGCGGACGGCAGTGAAGCGGAAATGTCTGGAAATGGCATTCGTTGTGCGGGTGCGTTTCTCTCTGAACGCCGCCCGCAGAAGCGCACGGTGATCATTGAAACTCTCGCCGGGCTGAAGACCCTCGAAAAAGGGGGGGCGAGCGGGGGGAAGTGGATGTTCCGGGTGCGCATGGGCGCCCCGATACTCACTGCAGCGCAAATCCCCTTTAAGCCGGGGGGGACGTTGTCTCCTCTCCTGCGTTTCCCTCTAGAAACATCTCGGGGCAAAGTGCCGATCACCGCCACTTCCATGGGGAATCCCCATTGCAGCGTGTTTGTGGCGGATTTCGCAACGGTCGATTGGCTGCGGCTGGGCCGGGAAATCGAGGAAAACGAGCACTTCCCCAACCGCACCAATGTGGAGTTCGTCCGCCTCGTGGCCAAGGATGAAATTGAAGTGAGATTTTGGGAGCGCGGCGTTGGACACACGATGTCATCGGGGACGGGTTCCTGCGCCGCCACGGTGGCCGCCATTCTCAACGGCCTTACAGACCGCCACGTGCGCGTGCGGACGGAGGCTGGCACGCTGGAGGTGGCATGGCCGCAAGATGGCGAGGTGACGCTCACAGGTCCCGCGGAGAGAGTGGCAGCGGGGGATTACTTTTATGCGGCGGGCACGTAAGCCGGGCTTGCGCCGTCATCGGGCAAAGATCAATCACGGGCGAATGTAGAGATAGAGCTTGTGGGTCGTCCCGTACTGCGTAGTCACCTCGGTGATCTTTTCGGGATCCCATCCGGGAATGTGAAAATCATGGCAGACTATTCGAGTTCCGGGACGTAGCTCTCTTTCCAGCTTAGGGCGCAGTTTTTCGTTGAATGAGGTCAACAGGTACAGCGTGACCACCGTGGCCCGATGCACGCTTACATCAAACATATCTTCGTAAATAATGTGCGCCCGGTCGTCCAGGCCCAATTCCTTAATGCGGGCGCTCGACTGACGGTAGAGGTCCGGATTGATTTCCACGCCCACGGCATGCGCGCCATATTTCTGGGCCGCGCTAATCACAATGCGCCCGTCTCCCGACCCCAAATCATAAACCACATCGTCGGATGTGACCTTGGCCAGTTCCAGCATTTTATCGACGACTTCCGGGGGCGTCGGCACGTAGGGAACCTGCTTGACCAGGGTAGCTCCGGCAACGCCTTGCCCTGATGGCAGGGCTGCCCGAGCAATACGCGGTTGCACCGGTCCGAGAAGGAGCAGCATAGCCGCCGACAAGAGCAATCCCGCCACCAAGTGTGAGAAGGAGAAGAAATACGTTGTTTTCCGCATGACATGATTCTACCGGCCCATTGGCATGTTGTCGAGATGGGAAAGTAGGTGAGGGGTTACAGGTCACAGGTGGCAGTGATCCTCACAAACCCCCTTGCACTTCCGGCGTTTCCACCCTAGGCTGTGAACTATAGTTGCTTGCATGATTTTCGGCTTACTGCCGGCCATCTGCGAGTGCATACGAGAGATCAATCACAGGGGAGACCTGCAGCGTGGCTCAACCTTCTTTACGCCGAGAACTGAAATTCACCCACGCCACGGCCATCGTGATCGCCAACATGATTGGTACAGGCATCTTCACCACCACCGGATTTCTAGCGGGCGATTTGGGGCGACCGTCGCTGGTCATGGGAATCTGGGTGGTGGGCGCAATCATTGCTGTTGCCGGTTGTCTTTGTTACGCGGAAATGGGCGTCAACCTTCCCGAATCAGGCGGTGAGTACATCTTTCTGCGCGAAGCTTGGGGCCCGCTTTGGGGCTTTCTCAGCGGTTGGATTTCCTTCTTCGCGGGATTCGCGGCCCCGATTGCCGCCGCGGCGCTCGCATTTTCGGAGTATTTCTCCCATTTTTTCCCCTCCTTCGCCGTATCCGGGCGAGCAGCCAATTCCGCAGGTGCGCTTTGCTGGATTCACACCGGCCACGGGCAGTTGTTGGCGGTGGGGCTTGTGGTGGTCTTTTCCGTAATCAATGTAGTGGGGCTCCGGTTGGCGGCCAAGGTCCAAAACCTCCTCACTGGGCTCAAGCTCGGAGTTCTGCTGTTATTTCTTGGCTTCGCCTTTGCTATTGGCCATGGGAGCATGGTCCATTTTTCACAAGGGGCGGTTCGAACCTCAACCCTCGGCCTGCCCGCGCAATTTGCGGTTTCATTGATCTTTGTGATGTTCGCGTACAGCGGATGGAATGCGGCCACCTACGTTTCCGGCGAAATGAAAGCGCCCGAGCGGACGATTCCCGCTTCGCTGGTGGTGGGGACACTCACCGTTGCCGCATTTTACTTGTTGTTGAACGTGGCGTTTGTTTACGCGCTGCCCCTGGAATCAATGAAGGGGGTCGTGGCGATCGGAGAGGCCTCCGCCGGTGCGCTTTTCGGGCTGCGGGGAGGGAACCTTTTTAGCGCCATCATGTCGGTGGGATTGCTCTCATGCGTAGGCGCCATGGTGATCGCCGGGCCGCGCGTCTATTTCGCCATGGCCGTCGACCATTGCTTTTTCCCCATGGCGGCGCGAATTCACCCCAAATGGGGAACGCCGATGTATGCCATCATTTTTCAATCCTTGGCAACCATCCTGATGATCCTAACCGGGACGTTTGAAAGCCTGGTTTATTACATCGGCTTCGCCTTGATTTTCTTTGCCGCCCTGGCCGTGGCAGGGATGATTCGCCTCCGCCGGCGGGAAGCATGGAGGAAACTCGCGGTGGTGAATTGGGGCTACCCGCTGGCGCCCGGCCTCTTTGTTGGGGCGAGCGCCTGGATGCTCCTGTACACAGCCTCGCTGCGCCCCAAGGAATCGGGACTGGGCTTGCTGACGATTTTGCTGGGGGCGGCGCTGTATTATTGGCAATTCCGGCAGAGGGCCCCATCACGGGCCTGAGAGGCTTCTGGTTCCAGGGTGTCCGCCGACCCCATCACCCTCCGATATAGGGAGCGAGCGCCGGCCGAATCACACCGTGCCGGGAATTCCTTGGAATTCGCCCACGCCACTATGTCAAGATACTTTGCGATGAGGGGAGCACTCAAACCCACATGAAGAGGCCAACTCTGCTCGCAACGTGTGAGTGGGTCTTCGGCTCGGTTGTCGCCGTGGGATGCCTCACGAGTCTCAAGAATGTCTGGGGGTTCGTGGGGATTTCTTACCAGCTCAATTATGGAGAAGGGGTTGTTTTGAGCGGTGTGCAGAAAGTGATGGCAGGACAGGCCCTCTACCCATCCTCCCGCCAGTTCCCCGTGATCATCGATGTATACGGTCCCGTCTACTATTCTGTGGGTGCGTGGCTGCTCAAGTGGTTTGGCGCGGCTTTTGCCCCCCTGCGCTTCGTATCGATCGCTTCGGGGGTGGTCGTTGCGGGACTCGTGGCTCTGCTTCTGCATCAGCTAACCGCGTCGTGGAAATTGGGCCTTAGCTTTGGCTTCCTATTCTTGACTTTGCCTATCGTTGAGTATTGGCTCCCCCTGGCGCGCGTGGACATGCCGGCGGTGGCTCTCAGCCTGGCCGGTCTTTACTTGTATTCCCGATTTCGCGGCCAATGGTACGTGAGCCTTCCGTTCTTTCTTGGGGCCATCTTTTGCAAATACATCTTGGTCGCGGCGCCGAGCGCCTGTTTTGTGGATCTACTCTTCCAAAAACGCCGGAAACAAGCGGCCGGGTTCGCCGGGAGTTTGCTCCTACTGTCGGGACTGGCTTTCCTGGGGTTGCAGAGCACGACGGGCGGTGGCTTCGCATTCGACACCCTCGCCTCGCACGTTGATCCGTTCACTTTCAGGCGCGCGTTTTCTCACCTCCAACTCGCTTTGCAAGAGTATCCTCTGCTCTTCCTGTTAGGATTGGGGTTAGCTTTCCGGGACTTGCGGAAGGGAGTTGCCAGCCTGCCGTCGCTTTACCTGGCGTTCTCGACCCTGACCGTCATCGCCACCGGCCAGTTCGGCTCCGACTCCAACTATCTGCTGGAGTGGACGGCGATCCTATGCCTATGCGGGGGCCTAAGCTACCACGCGCTGCGCCAGCAAGCGGCGGAAGCGACCGCCCTCCTGCTTGTGCCCGCACTTCTTACGCTGTTTATTCTGATGACTCTCCGGCTGCCTTTCCCTTATCCCGGCCACGCCGGATGCCAGGATGCCTACGCTTATGTAAAGCAACACCCCGGCCGTCGAATCCTGGCGGAAGACGTCGGGGCCGTGGTTATGGCCGGCAAGCCCGTCCAGCTCTCCGACCCCTTCATTTGGACCTGGCTGGTGAGACGGAAAGGGTGGTCTGACGAAGAACTTCAAAGCTTAGTGCGCTCCCGCGCCTTCGATGCGGTCATTCTCAACGGCCCCATTGCCTGGCAAAAGGAAATTGGCGAAGCCAGCCGGTGGCCCCTGTCCTTTCTGAACGCCTTGCAAGAGCATTATCGGCCGGCCCGTGAATTTGCCTGCCAGGACGCCGAGATCGCCTACGAGCCCATCGAGACCGCTCCCCAATGAACAAGCGGGTGGCTAAGTTCAAGACGGCGCTCGCCGTGAACCCGTGTTGGTATTGAAATGAAAGGAGCATGGTGCTGCGCGCGAAGTCAAGGAATTGCTGAATTCAGGATTACGAAGTGTTCGGCACACGCATAATTCACGCACACTCTTGGATGGGAGCGGGCCGGAACGGGGATTAGGAATCCTCGATTTGCGGATTCAGAAGTGAGGAAGGCGTTTTCCGCAGATTGAGGAATCGTCCCGAAGCCGCTAGGTGTTATAGTTATGGACGCGCGATTGAAGACATAGTTCCTGAATCTCCGACCTATGACGCCCGCTTTGTGCATGTTGCCAGTAGCGCCCAAGACTAATTTGCGCCACAACCCCTCAACTCTTCGTCACGCTGATAACCTGAAACTGCGGGTGCAGTCCTTCATTTGCAGCCGATGGACTTTGCTGCGGGCGCGAGGTTCCTATTGCGGTCGACTGCCGCTGGTCTTGCTTTTCTTCATCCCCAGCGCGGCCATCCCGGCCCCGCCGGTTCGATATCTGGTGGATTTGCGCGCTCCGGATACGCACATGGTGCAAGTTACAATGAACATCCCCGGCGCGAGCGCAGGAACGGAGATTCAGATCCCCGTCTGGAACTGCCTTTACCAAATCCGCGACTTCGTGAAGAATGTGGAAGATATGGCAGGCGGTTGTGATGGCCAACCCGCTGAATTGGAGCGCGAGGATTTGAACACCTGGCGCGGACCGAACCGTTCTTGCAGCAACCTCACTTTCCACTATTTGGTTTATGCCAACGCCGACGGCCCCTTTGACAGCATGTTGAATGGCGATCATTCCTTTTTGAATCTGGCCATGGTGCTTTTCTATCTGCCCCGTGAGCGCAAGCGGCCGGTGCACGTCAAGTTCCAGCTTCCCTCCGGCTGGAAATTGGCGACACTCCTGGAAGGCCAAGGGGATGAGTTTGCGGCGGCGAATTATGACACTCTGGTGGATAGCCCGGTCGAGGCGGGCCATTTCGAGGAGTTTGCCTACGAGCAGGGTTTTACTCCCGCAGGCACCTCGACGCTCGAAACGAAACGCGCGACCATTCGCTTGATCATTGATGCCGACCGCGCCGATTATTCCCCCGGCCGCATTCTGAACTCCCTTCAGAAAATCACTGCGGAAGAGACCGCGCTGATGCAGGACATCCCCTTCCGCCGTTACACTTTTATCTTGCATTTTCCCCACGAGGGTGGGGCGACCGGCGGCATGGAGCATCGCGATGGGACGGCCATCGCTATCCCGGCTTCGGCGATTCGGAACAGCGACGACTACCTGGAAAACATCGCTGCGCACGAGTTCTTCCACGCCTGGAATGTCAAGCGAATCCGCCCGCAGGCCCTTGAACCCGTGGACTACATCAACGGCAATGACACGCGGGATTTGTGGCTCAGCGAGGGCATTACTAACACCTACGCGCAGTTGACCCTGCTCCGCGCGGAACTTATCGACCGCCACACGTTTTATGCGCGCGTCGCGGACGCCATCGAGATGTTGCAGCGCCACGGCGCCCGCCGCTTCCAGAGTGTGGAGATGGCAGGCCGGGAAGCGTGGCTGGAAAAATACCCCGACTACAGCCGTTCCGGCCGCAGCATTTCGTACTACAACAAGGGCGAATTGCTCGGCTACTTGCTGGATCTGGGAATCCGCCACGCGAGCGATAACCAGGCCGGGCTGGATGACGTGATGCGCCGCCTCAATCAGGATTTTGGCCGCCGTGGCCGCTTTTTCACCCTTGCGGATGTCAGCGCGATTATCGCCCAACTGGCGCCCGCGTTTGACAGCAATCGGTTTTGGGCGGACTACGTGCGGGGAACACAAGAACTGGATTACTCCACCTACCTGGGATATGCCGGATTGGACGTCACGACGCATATGGAGGATTCGGCCGTGCAAGGCTTTTCCGCCTCGCGAAATGACGGCGGGTTGCTGCAAGTGGATTCTGTCGACGTGGGAAGCGACGCGCAGCGGGCCGGATTGCAGCCTGGAGACGTAGTGATGATGGCGGATGGGGATTTGGTGCCTGCGGGACCCAGTCCCACCTTGCCTTCCTGGCGGCCCGGACAGGCGGTGGAACTTCAGATTGTGCGGGACGGTGCAACCCATGTCCTTAAGTTCAGGATCGGGGTGAACCAGCAAGTTTCGATTCAAGTTGATGAGGATCCCAAGGCCAGCCCGGGCCAGTTGCGGGTGCGCGAAGGCTGGCTGACGGGTGTAACCAATTTACCCTTGGGGAAACGATGATCCGCGCCATCTTCGTCACGTTCGTCACTTTTGCTTATATCGTGGTCGTCGGCCTGCCGTTTTTGATTCATGCCAGGCTGACGAAGAATACCGACAAGCTTTATCGAGTGGGCATTGCCGGAGCCCGGTTTGCGCTTTGGCTTTCCGGCGTTCGCCTGGAGGTTCACGGAATCGAAAATATCCCTCATGGCCGCGCCGCCATCTTCATGCCCAATCATCAGAGCAACTGCGATCCACCCGCCGTGATTAGCATCCTCCCGCCGGTTCTGGTGATGGGCAAGCAGGAGTTTTTCCGCGTGCCGGTTTTGGGGCGGGCAATGATTTATCGCGGATTTATTCCTGTCGATCGCAAAAACCGCGAGAGCGCCATTGCCGCGGTCGAGCGCGCGGTGGTTTCCATGAAATTGGGTAACTCCTTTCTGGCGTTTCCGGAAGGCACGCGCAGCCGCGACGGCCGCCTGCAAGCGTTTAAGAAAGGCGTGTTTGTCATGGCCATCAAAGCCGGCGCGCTCATCGTTCCGATTTCGGTTTCGGGCGCTCGTAAGATCATGCCGAAGGGTCAGTTTGTGATTCGACCCGGCCGTGTGCGGATCACCATTCAGAAGCCCATCTCGGCGGATAATTACACCCTGGAGCAAAGGCGGGAACTCATCGATGTGACGCGTCAAGCCGTCCTGAAAGGCCTGGACCCGGAAGAAAGACCCGTGGAAGAGGCGAAGACGGCCGGCGAGAAGGACTAATGCGAACTGCTGGTGGTCACGTTCCTGTGCTGCCAAACCCGCGGGTGTCGCGCTCCGTGGAGGACACGGAAGCGACTTCGGTGAATTCCCCTTCCACGCGCCGGATAATACGCAACTGAGCAATGCGATCACCGGGCTTAATTCGGAAAAGTTCTTTGCCCAGATTGATGAGAACGACTTTCAACTCACCGCGGTAGCCGGGATCGATCACGCCGGCCAGGGTGCAGATTCCCTTCAAGGCCAACCCCGAACGGTCCTCGACCAGGGCCCCGAACTCCGGAGGAAACTCGAAAGCCAGGCCGGTGCGAAGGGCCTTGATTTCGGCGGGAGCCAATTCTGCCGCCTCCAGAGCCGACACATCAGCCGCCAAATCTCCGAATGGCCCTCGATGCGAATAGTTTGGCAACAAAGCCGCTGGATGCAACTTCGCAACCTTTACGTTGACCGTCATGAGTCAGCATTCCTCCCATTTCGGCGCAGTCAAAGTTCTGCCGCGCTCGTCGATTTGCGCCAGGCAAAACGAATATTTTGATTCGGGGTCAGGCCTTCTCCTTTTCCATGAGGCCTTTGATCTTGCGGTAGGCCGCGAACATTTCCGGCAGGCGTCGATAGACCGCCGAAGCTTTCAGCCACACGTCGTGGTCGACGGCGGGTGTGCCGGAAACTGTCGCATGGGGCCGGACGTCGTTGGGCACGCCGGATTGGGGAGTGACGATCACATGATCGCCGATGGTCAAATGCCCGGCCACGCCGACCTGTCCCGTCAGAATCACGTTGCGCCCAAGCTTGGCGCTGCCGGAGATCCCTACCTGGCTGCAGAGCAGGGAATTCTCGCCAATATCACAGCCATGCGCGACCTGTACAAGATTGTCAACCTTAACTCCGCGGCGCAGGCGGGTCTCACCCACGGCGGCGCGGTCAATGCAACTGTTGGACTGGACTTCCACTCCGTCTTCAATAACCACGATGCCGGCTTGCACGATCTTGTAAAACGTTCCATCCGGACGCGGCGCAAAGCCGAAGCCGTCGCCGCCAATCACCACGCTGTTCTGAAGGATCACATCGTTGCCGATACGGACGTTCTCTCTCACCACGGCGTGCGAGTGAGCAAAGAAACGATCGCCGATTTTCACTCCCGGGTAGATCATGACAAAGCCCTTGAGTACGCAATCGTCACCCACCTCGGCGCCGGCTTCAATGACCACATAGGGGCCGATGGAGGGATTGCGGCCCAGCCTGGCGTCACGGGCGATGACGGCGGTGGGATGTATCCCCGCCGGCGGCCTTTGGGGTGGAAAGAAAATCTCGAGGGCTCGAGCGAACGACATGTAGGGGTCGGCAGAACGCAGCACCGGCTTGCCCAGAGTGTTCACGTCGGGGCCGGCGATAATCGCTCCCGCGCGTGTGGTGTGAAGCTTTGCCAGGTACTTGGGGTTGGAAAGAAATGTGATTTCGCCGGCATGGGCTTCGTCCATTCCCGCCACGCCGGCGATTTCCAAGTCCTCCGGCCCTTCCAATTTGCATTCCAGTCGGGCTGCCAGTTCGCCGAGCTTCATGATGATCTCCCTGTGAAAACAGGTATCAGAAATCAGGAGTCAGAATTTAGGATTCAGGGTTTAAGCTCGAAGTGAGTGTACTCCTGACTCCCCGCTTCTGATTTCGCCGTCCATTACATGAGCAAGCGTACCACAGAAGACAGGGCTCGAGCGTCAGGAGTCAGAATGTTTGGGCTCGAAGTGAATGAACTGCTGACTTCCAGCTTCTCTCTCCTGGCTCCTCTTTTCTAGTACCAAAGTACTGGTACGAAGGTGATATTGTTGCGGTGGACAAATCGAATATCCTTATATCAACGGCGCCTTATCTCTGAGATGGTGGGTAAGGCAGAAGCGACTGGACTATCCGTGGAAGCGACAGGCGCATAGCTTCCGGTCATCTGGTAAGACCCTCTCCCGCCGCTAACGGAGATGGGCCACGGCAAGTGGCATTCAGCGCGCATACCGGGGTGATCCACGTCGGTAAGGCCATTCCCCCCACCCCGGTCTTGCGCATTCCTATCCTTCCAGCCCCATCAGCAATTCGAGGACTTCACCCTCGCCAACACTTGCGGGGCAGCCCGAAACAGGCTAAGCTTCTGGTGTAGCCCTGTCCTTGGGAGCCATAATAAGCATGAAACAGCGTCGCACAAGCCAGCGAATTCCGATGGAACTTCCGGTGGAAATCCGCTGGAAGAGTCGCGCCGGTAGCCTCAAGCACGCTAGGGGGAAAACCGGCAACATCAGCGGCACGGGAATATTTATCGAAGTTCCTATCCGCCTGCGCCGGGCAACCTCCGTTTCGATCAAAGTGGTGCTTCCCCGTGAGGGAACACAAGGTCCGTTGGAGCTCCTGTGTCAGGGACGAGTGGTAAGATGGGACCAGGACGGGAAAGTTCAGGGGGTGGGTGCAGTAATCGATGAGTACGAATTGCGTCCGGTGCCCGCGGCACGCGCTGGGGGCAAGCGTTCCCCCAAGGGCAAATGATGGGGAGGGCCGGGCCGGCCCGGCCCCGGTTTAGTCGCAGGAGGCATTGCCAAGCAAAATGGGATCGCAGTTATCACTTGCAGGTGAGGGCTCTGGCAAGGGTTGGCCTGGCGCGATGCAGGGTGAACGAATGCGTACAAATTATCATCATTCCAAGGGGAAAATACGGGTTCTAGTGGCTGACCGGGAGGGCATCTTCAGGCTCGGGGTCAAGAAGCTCTTCGCGGTGGAAGATGATCTCCGTGTCGTGGGCGAGGCTGACAATGCACGCGAGGTTTTAACCAGGACGGAAACTTTTCGGCCCGACTTGGTCTTCATCCAGGAGGAGATCCTCGCCGAGAACGGCGCCAACCTGATCTCCGCGGTGCATGAGGTGGCTCCTCGATGCAAGGTCATCGCCACCGCTTCCTCGGCAACCGACGAATCATCTCTGCGCCATGTTCGCAATGGCGCCGCCGGGGTGATTCTCAAAACGGTCGACCCGCAACTCTTCATCAAGTGCGCCCGCAGCGTCAACGAGGGGGAAACGTGGATCCCCAAGAAGCAAGTTTCCATTATGGCGAAACTTCTCGAGGCGCGCCCGGACAACCCACCCCGCCCTATTGATACCCTGACCCGGCGGGAAAAAATGGTCATCAGCTACTTGATGCAGGGCTGGCGTAACCGCGAAATCAGCGTTCACCTTTCCATCTCCGAGCAAACCGTAAAGAACCACCTCCGCACCATTTATGATAAAGTCGGGGTTTCCGATCGCTTGGAACTCGTCCTGTTCGCCATCCATCAACGGCTGGATTTGCCCCCCGTGCAAACCACGCCTCCACCCCATTAAGAGGCTTGCGGAAATTAACCATGCCTCGGTCTTGAGCGATAACGGAGCTAATCACCCCATTGCACCCGCCGGTCAAGCCTGGACATTTATCTCTTTTCCGGGAGATTGGGTCCGGCGAAGAGACCAAACTGCTGGTCGCCCGTAGCGTCGATTCGCGCTTGAGCGGCGCGCTGCGACATGCGCCTGACCACTCCATCGGAAATCACGCCTAAGACTTCCATTTCGCCCAACGCCGTGCGGGGAATGAAGATGCGGAGGTTATTCGAGTATACGTCCGGGGGAGTCACCAGGTATCCCAGCGGGTGAATATCCAAGAGATTGTTGGGAAGAAGTGCCTCCAAAACTTCCGTGTCTTTGAAGGTCATCCGTACCCAAAGTCCGGCCAGCCGGGGGCGGCTGCGGAATATCTTCCGCTCGGCACGATCCGGGTTGCCCTCGAAGTCCCGGACGAAAAACACCCCCTTAATCTCCGACATCGGGACATGAACCAGCCGCCCATCACGGTCCAGCACCTCGATCTCATTCGCCAGGTAGCCGTTGGGGTCAATAAAGCCCTTAATGAGCCCTTTATCGAGCTTTCGAATTACCACGCGCTTGCGTGTTGAGGGTGGACTGTTTTTCACAAGTAATATTTCTTCATCTTAGGGCAATCTTTTGTTAATTGCCACTTGGCCACAGAAAATAGCTTGTGCTAGTATAGGGCTCGGGTTGGGCCTGTCAAGTATTTCGGCGACGAGTTGGGGCGCCCCATTTGAGAATGGCTCCTAATCGTCTGATAAAAAATATCTTAGACGTAATGAGGGGAAGACCCTTGATGCCCCTCGCCCGGCCGGGGAGGACTGGTTCGAATCGTCCAACCGCTATTTCGTGGTACTGAATTGACGATACATTCGAGTTTGGCGATCATGCCGAGTCGCGACCCCTTCCACCGAGCGCCTGCACGGGCAAATCCCGCCGCGGCGCCCGAGCCTGCTGCAGGACTTTCCGCGGAGACCGTCACTTCCCCTGCTACCCCATCACCCGCCCCCCTTTTTCCGGAAGTACAGTTATTTCTTGACTTTGCACGCGTTGAAAAAGGGTTGGCGGCCAATAGCATCGACAGTTATCGTCGCGACCTCACGGAATTCTCAGCCTTTCTCCGCCATCGGGGAGAATCCCCGTTGACGGCTGATCGCGACTGCATCCGCACCTTTCTCAAGAGGCTCTATGATCGGAATCTTGGCGCCCGCTCGGTAGCCCGGCATCTGGTTTCCTTGCGAAACCTGTTCCGGTTTCTGGTGCGGGAAGGCCGCCTGCCGGCAGATCCCACGGCGGATGTCGAGGCGCCCAAGTTTGACCAGTCGCTGCCCTGGTACCTTTCGCCAGAGGAAGTGGACCGACTGCTCGCCCAGCCGGATGCCTCCACACCCCTCGGCCTTCGTGACCAGGCCATGCTGGAATTGCTTTACGCCACAGGAATGCGGGTTTCGGAACTTGTGCATGTGGGGGCCGCGGATATCGATCGGGAGCTAGGCATCGTTCGCTGTCTGGGGAAGGGCAACAAGGAACGCCTGATTCCGGTGGGCAAATCCGCATTGCGCGCCGTGGAGGCATACCTTCTCAACGGACGGGCTGCGCTGGCGGGGAAGCGCAACCCCCCTTGGCTTTTCCTGAACGGCCGGGGTGGAGTGCTTTCGCGCGTAGGTTTTTGGAAAGTCCTGAAGGCTTATGGACGCCGCGCCGGGCTGGCGACCGGGCTTACTCCGCACTTGCTCCGGCACTCGTTTGCCGTGCACTTGCTTGAGCGGGGCGCTGACTTGCGATCGATTCAACTGATGTTGGGTCATAGTGACATCTCCACGGCCCAGATTTACACGCACGTGCTTAAAGAACGATTGAAGGAAGTATACCAATCCCACCATCCTCGAGCCTGAAGATAAGGCCGGGGAGAACGCTGGAAGCCGAACGCCATGAGCGATTACAACTTCCTGATGGAAAGCCGCCTCTCCCCGGAAGAGTATGCGGTGCTTACTCTGATCAGCCGCTTGGCGGCCGAGCAAGGACTGAACCTTTACCTGGTGGGTGGCGCGGTGCGCGACCTCACTCACGGCCAGCAAGTCGTGCGCGACCTCGACTTTGCCGTCGAGGGCCCACCCCAACGGATCCTGCGTGCGTTGCCCAGCGCCGATTCTTCCAAATCGGGCCGCGGCGCGCGGGCGCATGCCGGTGAGCCGCCCCTGACGCTGGAATACCAATATCTTGACGAACACCTTGACTCCGCCGAGCTGCTTTTCTCCAATGGGGTGCGCGCCGAGCTGGCCATGGCCCGGGAAGAAATCAGCTTGCGCCCGGGGCAGCGCCCGGAGGTTCGTCCTGCCACGATCTTTGAGGACTTGAAACGCCGCGATTTCGCCATCAACGCCATGGCCGTCTCGCTCCATCCCAACTCGCGCGGCTTGCTGCTCGACCCCACCAACGGCGCCGGCGATATCGAGCGGCGAGAGATTCGCGCCCTGCAATCGCGCGGCTTTCTTGAAGATCCCTCCCGGATATTTCGCTTTCTGCGCTTGGGAATGCGCTTCGATTTTACGCCGGATGAACGCACGCAGCGCTGGTTCGACGCGGCTTTGGCTGAAGGTGCGTGGGAACGCCTGGATGCTGACCAGCAGGCGCGAGAGTTGGCCGCCATTCTGCACGAGGATCAGCCTGGCCGCATTCTCAAAGTACTTTCAGAGCGGAAACTCCTTGGCGGCTTGGATAAGAAACTCGCCTCGGCGCCGCTATCCTACGAGCGCTTTGCGCGTTTGCGCAACGTGCTGCAAAACGCTCCGGGCGCTGATCCCTTCCTGCTGAACTTCCACTACTTGGTCGAGAAACTGGGAGGAGAGCATCAGGCGCGTTTAGCCAAGAAGATCATTGGAGAAAACAAGGCGATCAAGCTGGCGCTCAGCTTCCCGCACGAGGCCAAGAAACTCGAACGGGTGCTCAGCAGCGCCAAAGCCAACCTGCCCAGCCAGGTCTATCAACTCCTATCGCCGCAGCCCCAACCCCTGTTGTTCTACCTGCTCGCCAATACCAAGAACATCAAAGTGCAGAACCGTATTAAGAGCTTCCTGTTCAAGTTCCCCCAGATTCTTGCCCACCTGCCGCGTACGGAATTGCAGTCCCTGGGGGTTAAGCCTGGACCGGAATCTGAACAGATCCTCTCCCAAGTCTTCGCCCTGCAACTGGATGGAAGAATTAAATCCCATCCCCAGCTTATGAAGGAGATGCGCGAACTGGCTGGCATCAAAGAACCACCGCCGCCACCGCCCCCCCCCGCGCCTCCCGTCAAGAAGGGGAAGGAAAACTCAGTCGAACCCCCGGCCGCCCAACCTCGCAAGAAGGGCAGGAAATCGGCCGCTGCTGCACAATCTGTCAAGGGGAAGGAATCTGCCCCTGAGCCTCCTGCCGCTGGGCCGCCTGCGACGCCCGCAAAAGCCGCCGCTAAGGCGGGCGTCAAGGGCAGATCTGCGAAAGCGACGGGGAAGCGGAAGACGCCGGCCAAGCTCACCAGGGCAGTTAAGCCCGCTTCCAAACGCGGCAAGAAGCCCAAGAAGCGGTGAGGGGCACTGAGGAATCGTGGCATCTAGCCATCGGGCCGCTGCCGTTACGCTGCCTGAAGCTCCGCTGCGCAGTGGGGACAGCGAGTGGCTTTTAGGGCGATGCCACCAGATATGCAATAAGGACATTCCTTGGTGGGCGGCGTTGCGGGAGCCGACTGAGGCTTCACCATCCGATTCACCTGCTTTATCAGCAGGAAGACCACGAAGGCCACAATCACAAAATCGATGACCGTGTTGAGGAAGGCGCCGTAACCGATTACGGCCGCTCCCGCCTTCTTGGCATCCGCCAGCGTGTCGTAATGCGTTCGCGAAAGGTTAATAAAAAGGTTCGAAAAATCCACGTGCCCCAAGAGCAGGCCGATGGGCGGCATGATGATGTCATTCACCACTGAGCTGACGATCCTCCCGAACGATGCGCCAATGATGATGCCAACGGCCATATCGAGCACGTTGCCGCGCATCGCGAACTCTTTGAACTCTTTCAGCATATTCTCCCCCTTGAAGTTATGGCGAAGATTCGTTCCATCGCCATGTTAGGTACTTTCCTGGGTTCACTTCGCAGCATTACCAAACGTCAGCCGAAGTCCGGTGGAAAGCAACAGGTCATTCGACTTCTTCCCCGGCGGCGGGTCGCTGAGGTCATAATCGTTGAAAGATGTCTGCCAACTCAGGAACTTCGTGAGTTTGGTAACAAGGCCCAGACTGAAAGTGCTGCGATAGTTTCCGGTGGAAGACATGTTGGGGTAGAGAAACAGCGCTTCGTTAAAGGACGAGGCGGCAAAGAACTTGTGGCTGAGGGATTCACCCAGCAGGACTTCCGCGGATGAGCGATTGAACGTCGTAAAGAACTCCCGATTGAAGGTGCCGCCAAACAGCACGTCGAATGTGGTGCTCTTGTTCTTGATGGCATGGTAGCCGCCGCCCGCGCCCACCACCGTCCGTAAATCCAGGTCCTGGAAACGGTCATTGAACAGGTCCAACGTGCCGAAGCCGAACGACTTGGGACTGATGTTCAGGTCGTAGCGGACTCCCCCGGCAATGGACTGGGCGGTGGTGGACGTTACCCCATCGGCGGTGCTGCGGGAGAAGGCCGAATTGGTGTAGAAGAGGATCTTGTCCCGAGTGGCCGCGCGCACTGCATTCAATCCGAACGTAAAATTGCTGCTGTCGGAATTGCCGCGCACCAGGCCAACCCCCGTGTCAAAAGTGCCGGTCCACAAATCCGCCAGCGTCGGGTGTTGCAGCCGCTCCAGCGCCGCCTCCGTCTTCTTTTGTTCGTCCGCGTTGCGAAGAGAAGAGACGTCGGCTTTGGCCACCTCCACGCTGCCGGACTCCTTGGTGGCCACCGCCAATTTGCTGTCGCTGGTGGTGACGGGCCCGACGATAACTTGCCCGCCCTTCGTTCCCACGTAGAGCGGCTGGCTCGAATCAATCTTTTGCACGAAGTCCCACTTGATGGTCACGGCGTCAGCATAATCCGTCTTAATGACCAGCGTCTTCGCGTCGGACGTGGTGATGGTGCCGGTAATCCGATCACCATTCTTCAACGTGACTTGGTCCGCTAATACCGCTGGCGCTATAAAGGGAATCAAGAGCACAGCGAATGCAATTCTTTTCATCAATAAGCCTCACTCAATATAATTTGCCCCAGGAAAATCAGCCGTAATTCGAGCAGCGTCCAGGTGTGGACCACACTCGGGCAAGCCGCACACGCTTTCGGATCCTGGTTGGGTCGCTTGGGTGGTCGCTCTGGAGACGAAGGCCCGCCTGCACAAGCGACCGAAATCTGTAGACGGGAACGCCCCTATTCGCTGATCCTCTTGTAATTATACACCGGTTTGCCTTAAGCCGAGCGTGGCCGGCGATAGTGGCACACCAGCGTAGCGTATTAGGGGTTCGTTGCCGCGGGATTTTTCCCGTGTGCGGTGTTCACTTCAGGATTTGCATATCGATCGCCACAAGGTAGTCGGTTTGAAGGGGAGTGGCGCCCAGTTGCCGCAGAAGAGTCGCAATCTGCCCGCGGTGGTAAGTTTGATGATTCAACACGTGGAAGAGGATGCGCCATAAGGGATAAGTCCACACCTCACCCTGGAAGTTGGTGTAGCTGAGGGGTTGCGAGAGCCTTCCTTCTGAACAAGCTCGGAGAAAATCGCACACACCCTTTTCCACGGGGCCCCAGGCGTCACGAATCGATTCGAGCGTCGGATATTTCTTCGGCGCGAAGGCTTCAAGGTCCTTCCGCGCCGGCGACCTCCCCAGCCACCGCTCCAGCCAAAGCCATTCCACCCCCAGCAGGTGCGCCAGGGTATCCCCAACCGAGGAGTAACTATTCCCCATGGGGCGGAGAAACTGTTCGGGCATGAGGGCGGCACACGATTGAAATTGACGGTCGCGCGCCCAGTAATTGAATTCGTAAAGTTCGCGTAACGTTTCGAGTGGGATCATGGTTTACTCCGGTCGTCAGTTGGCTGTCGCTAGGGCAGTAGTTGGTTGTCGGTCGTCGGTTGTCGGTAATAGCCCCGGCGACCGATGACCAAAAATCGCTGGCAGGTCTTACCGAAAACCGATGACCAAGAACTGTTCCTATGGCGTCTGTGCGCCCGTGGTTCCGACGTAGAGGGAATAGAGCGACGTGCTTGCGGTCATAAACAGGCGGTCGCGCTTGGCGCCGCCAAAACAGATGTTGGCGCAAATCTCCGGCAAATGTATCTTGCCGATCACCTCGCCCCCCGGCGAAAGAACATGGACCCCGCTGGAGTCCTCGCCTCCCCAACCCACGCCCGCCCAGATATTGCCATCCACATC